>Ga0272441_10004800_pt1 | contig 24036 bp, 15 predicted proteins | sample SSMProp6N_FD_193582 | JGI IMG/M metagenome (GOLD analysis project Ga0272441, IMG submission 193582) | Marine sediment archaeal communities from Little Sippewissett salt marsh, Falmouth, MA, United States - SSM-Prop-6N | ecosystem: Environmental > Aquatic > Marine > Wetlands > Sediment ...
GACTACGCCGAGGGCGAATACGCCGAGGGCGACTACGCCGAGGGTGACTACGCCGAGGGTGACTACGCCGAGGGCGAATACGCCGAGGGCGAATACGCCGAGGGCGAATACGCCGAGGGCGAATACGCCGAGGGCGAATACGCCGACGGCGAATACGAAGACGGCGAGTATACCGAGGGCGACTACTCCGTCGGAGACTATTCCGAGGGCGACTACTCCGTCGGAGACTATTCCGAGGGCGAATACGCCGAGGGTGAATACGCCGACGGCGAACATGCCGACGGCGCATACGAAGGCGGCGGGGGGGAAGACCACCAGCCCACCGGACCCCAGCCCACCGGACCCCAGCCCACCGGGCAGTACGCAGCGCAATCCCCCGCAGCCGGCGACCACCACGGCTACGATCCGGCACCCCACGCCCAAGGCCAGGACCGCGACCGCGGACCCTCCCCCTACGAGGACGACGAGGGCATCTTCGAGGCCGTCTCCTCCCCCCAGGACGCCGCACCGCCCCACGCGCCGCCCCCGCAGGCCGCTCCCGCGGCACCACCTCCCGCCTCGCCAGTGCCCGATCCAGGCGAGGAGGACTTCGGCGAGCCTCCCCAACACGACACCGAGGACGCCACGATGTTCGACGGAGACGCGGCCGAGTCCATCCGAGCCAAGTTCGCCGAGATGCTCGCTGCCCAAAACAAAAAAAAGAGCAACGAATCCGAAGTGATGGAGCTAGATGACGACGACCTCGAAGTGATCGACGACTAGCCGGAATTCGCCGACGGCGCCGTGGGAACTTTTTTCGGAACCTGTTGTCCATGGGAGGGTGGGCGCTGATGCCAGACAGCCTCGGGCGACGGGTGGGCGATGGTGAGACGACAGATACTCGAAGCGATCGCCGACGCGGTGGACCGCGGCGAGGATGAGTCTGTGGCCTTTGCGGCGCTGGCGACCGTGGACCCGCTGCTGCGCTTCTGGGCCCGCCGACGGTTTCGTTTGGCGATCACCGAGGCGCTCCTCACCACCCCACCTGCCGAGCGGGCAGACCCCGAGCCCCAGGACGAGGGCCACGTGCTGCGCCTGGCCTACCTGTCCATCGCCGGCGCAACGCAGCCCCCAAGGGCGCAGGGAACGGTCGCCACGATCCAGGCCTTCGAGACGACGCGGCGGGTGGCGCGACCAGCGGCACGGCACCGCTGGTGGCTCACGGGCATCCTGGGCCTCGCGACGCTGCTGGCGGTGGGCTGTGGCGGTGTGCTGGGGCTTCGAGCGCTGCGCGGCAGCCCACCCCTGCCGGCCGACCCGCCGCCCCCACCAGCAGGCGCCTTTGCCCACGGTGGGGTACCCCACCGCGGCGGGCCCGTGCTGGACCGGGCGTTGGGCCGGGATCTCCCGGACTTCCTGATCGCCCTGGACGCCTGGCGTCGGGCCCGGGGGCAAGGGATGCCCACCGGGGACCTGGCCCGCCGTCTGGACGAGCTGGAAGGCTCTGTGGACCGACTCTTGGCCCGACCCGTGCGGGAGGCCCTCGGCGAGCCGGCGGCCCAATGGCTCAACTGGTTGCTCGACCTCGCCCGGGCCCTGGCCACCACCCGGCACCTCGACCGTCTCACCAAACCCTACGTGCAGACCGTGGTGGCGCTCAACGACGCCCTGGCCGCCCGGGGGCTGGGGTACTACCTCGACAGTGACGTGGTCTGGGCGACGGGTGATGTCCGCTATGTGATCCTCTACGTCTTCCGGGTCGAACGGGTGAGACGCCTCTCCACGGGCCAGCGATCGGTCAGGGCCCTTCACCTCAGACGCCTCGACAAGCTCAACTGGGCCCACTCCGCCCTGGGCTTCACCCGCCGCGAGCACCACGAGGCCCTGGTGCTGCTGGACTCGGTGGACGACATCCTCGTGACCTACCTCCTGCCTGCCCTGGGATCCTCACGCCTACGGCTCACCGACAGGGCCACGGCTCGGGCCGGCTTGGCCTGGCCCGCCGAGATCTCGGCGCGCGCGGCCGCGGCCATTCGGGGGGACCTGGCCCGCCTCCCGGGGCTGACCCTGGAGGCGGCCAAGCGGCTGGCAGGGCTCCTGGCCCGTCGCAGCGCCCTGATCGACCGCTGGCAGCAGCGCCTCGGCAACCTGGGCTGGGGCATGGTGGAGCCCACCGGGCTGACCTTCGACTGGGACTACCGCAAGGCGCTCCGGCACGTCATCGGGGTCAGGGAGCTCGACGAGATGGCCAAGCTCGACCGGGCCCTCAGGGCGCCGGGCATGCGGCAGGCACTGGCAGCCCTGCGGACCATGGTCGCCGCCTCCGTAGCACACCACGAGGCCCAGCATCGACTGGACTACGACTGGCTGGCGAGCCGCGCCCTGCCCGCCGTGCTCCGCAGGCGCCTCGGTCCCGTGGTGCAACGAGGCCGCGCGCGCCCACGGGTGCGACGCGCCCGGGACGAGCTGTCGGCCTACCTCGCCGAGCTCGCCCGAGCCCGAAACTCCACCCAGCTCGACCTGGCGCTGATCGCCCGCTTCGCCTTTGATCAGAACCACGCAAACAGCCCCGAGTGCCACGCCGCACAGATCATCCTCGAGGGCCTGGCGGCGCGCCTCGGGCTGGCTCCGGCGACCGGGCGCGGCGCCGGCCAACCCCGCGGTCGCGACCGGTACGCAATGGTCTACCTGCGCCTCACCGACGCAGATTCAGCGACCCTGCGCCGGGCAGCCCAGCGCCTGTGGGAGGACCTGTTCGGCGTCGGCCTGCCCTTCCTGCGGGAGGTTCAATCGCCGCCGGGGCGATAGGTGGGATCGAGCTTCTTGCGGAGCGCTATGGCGCGCTTGAGGTTGGAGTTCCGGGACAGCGCCGTGATCACCGCCTGCCTGGCGCGGTCGGGATCCCGCAGGGCGGCCCAGGACTCGGCGATGCCGAGGTAGATCCAGGCCTCCTTCTTCTTCATCCAGCGGCGCTTCGCCGGCGGCATGGCGTCGGGGATGACGGCCAGGGCCGATCCGAACTCGAAGATCGCCGTCCTGTACTGCTTCTTCGTCTTGGCCGCCTTGAGGCCCCAGGCGTACATTTCGTGAATGGCGAGGTTCAGGGGCTGGCACTCCACCGCCTGGCGGCCGTACCTGCGCACCAGGTCCCAGCGCCGGAGCTTGCTGGCCCGCACCACGATGGAGTACATCAGCCGTGCGCTGCCCTCGCGGAGCAGGGCCAGCCGCCCCAGCTCGAGCACCAGGCTCAGCTCCTTTTTGAGCTTGGCGAAGATCCGGACGCGCAGGTCCAGCGGGGTCGTCCGCTCGGGATCCAGGCGGTGGGCCACCTCCAGATGCGCCAGGGCCTTCTTGGGCTTCTTGTCCCGCCGAGCGAACCGGGCGAGCTGCATCCGCACCCAGTAGCCATCGTGCCCCTGCTTGATCAGCGCCAGGTACGTCTTCTTGGCCAGGTTGCGCTTCCCGGCGCGCATGTGGAGGCTCGCCTGGAGGTACCGGGCCACGGGGTCTGTGGGATCGAGCTTGATGGCCCGCCCGATGGCAGCCTTCATCTTGCCGACCTTGCGGTTCAACATGTAACCCACCGCCAGGTGCGCCTGGGCCCGCGCGCTCTTGGGCGCCTTCTCGGCACGCTTCTTCAACGTGTCCAGATCCACCACCGTGGCGACGTAGGGATCGAAGTTCTTGTCATAGTGCTTGATCAGCCGCAGCATCCAGGCCCTGAACTGCCGGTCGAAGGCGGCCACGGTCAGCCCCGTGATGGCCGGGATCACCTGCTTGGTGGTCTTGTTCCTGCCATACATGTGCAGGGCCTTGTTGAGGGCCTTGTACCCCCACTTGCCCGCGATGAACCGGATGATCTGGGAGCTCTGGAAGTAGGCAATGACCACCCCCTTTTGAGTCTTGGAGTGCGTGAAGACGCGGTTGATCTCGGCGACCCCCTTGAGCTGGCCCATCTTGATGGCCCGGTAGGTGTCCAGGTTGTGCTCCCGCTGCCACTCCTTGCGCAAGATGATCGTCTCGTACTCCGCCAGCCCCTCGGTGAACCAGCGGGGCACCCGGCCCCGTGACATGGCGATGTGCACCGTGTGCGCCAGCTCGTGGGTCAGCACCATGGCCCAGTTGGCCCGCCCCATGGACGGCGACATGGCGGTGATGACCGGCCCGAAGCACACGCCCAGGATGCCCCCATCGCTGGGCTCGCCAAAGGTCCGCACGGTGAAGTCGGACATCTTGTCGTACAACTCCACGGTGATGGGCTTGGGCGGCTTCCACCGGTACTTCTTCTCGTAGCGTCTCAGGGCCGCCACCAGGACCGGGGGGATGTACCGCGCGATGACCTTGGCTTCGTCCTTGGCCACCTTGATCCGAAACTGCCCGACCTTGAGCGTGGTGTACTTCTTCTTCAGGTCGTCAAACAGGTTCAGCAGGTTCATGGTCTGGTGATTGAACCGGTCCAGCTTCCAGGCCTCGCTCAGCCAAAACAGACCGTCCGCCTCGTCCCCAACGCGCAGCAGCGCCACCCCGAGGGCTGCCAGGGCCTTCTCGTCGGTGGAATCCATGGCCTTGGCCTTCTTGAGCAGCTTCACCGCCTCGGGGTACCGGTGGTGCCGGTCGGCGAACTTGGCGATGATGGTGTAGAAGTCCGGGTAGGCCTTGTTGACCTTCTTGAGCCGCGCCTCGACCCGGGCGAAGTCGGCCGCCTTGTCTCGCAGAAAGTGGATCGCCCCCAGGTGCGCCAGCGCCCGCAGGTGGTTGGGGTTGACCTTGAGGGCGCGGTTGACCCACTTGGCCGCCAGGCCGTACTCCGAGTCGTACATGGCCATGGAGGCCAGGTACAGCATGGCCTCGACGAGGTTGGGGTTGACCTTGAGGGCCTGCTCTGCGTGCTTTTTTCCCTTGGCCTTCTTGGGCCGGGCGGCGTTCCACTCCACCCAGGCCCACCCCGCCCAGGCCTCGGCGTGGTTCGGGTCGTACTTGAGCACGTCCATGAAGCACTTCTCCGCCTCGGGCACGTTGAACTTCTCGATGAACAGGTAGCCCCAGATGACGTTGGCCTCATAGAGCTTGGGCGCCAGCTTGACAGCCTCCTGGTAGGCGTCCGAGGCGAACTTCCAGTTCTTGGTGAACTGGCCGGCCATTCCCACATAGTAACTGTGGTCCGCCCGCTTCTTGTCCAGGGTGCCGTTGTCCCAGTCGCGGAACAGGTCCTTCCACATCACCTTGGCCCGCAGGCTCTGGCCGAGGGTTCGGTAGACCTGCCCCAGCAGCGCCCGGGCGCTGTAGTTGGCGCTGTCTGCCTTGACGGCCCGCTCGAGCACCTTGAGGGCCCGGCGGTACCTACCCACGTCCGAAAGAGCCCTGGCGTACGCCACCGCAGCCCTGCCCCGGACACTGCGCACCCGCATGGCCTTCCTCGCCAGGGCGGCGGACTTGGCGTATTTCCCCATCCGACGGTACGCCACGGCCTGGCCCACGAGCCCCTCGCCCCGCCCGGCGCCCTTGGTCGCCCGCTTGTACTCACCCAGGGCCAGGTTGTAGTCGCCCTTGAGCAGATGGGCCTTGGCCGCGGCCACGTCCGCCCGGGCGTCGGGCGCACCCGCCAGACCAATCAGCGCCATCAAACCAGTGATCAGTAGGTGTTTCATGATTCTCCTGAGAGTCGGATGTAGTCCGCTCCGACACGATCGTAGCCAGAGCCGTAGACACGGCCCGGCAGCCGAAGTTCCAACGCCGGGGCCCCTGGGAACCGCTCCCGTGTGAGCGGGTCCTTACCAAGCCCCCGCGGGCACGCTATTATAGCACTCCTGCACGATGACGAGCCGCATGCTGACCTACCAACGCACCACCCTCATCCTGGGCCTGATCTGCCTGGTCGGCGCGGCCCCTGCAGCCCGCGCCGCCCCGGGCCCGCGCCGCAACCCGCCCCGCATGTCGGGCCCCGCCGACAAGCCCGTGCCCCAGGACAGCCGGTTCCCAGGGCAACACCCCCGACCCAACGGCGCCCTGCTCGCCCCCCTGGGCCACGCGTCCCTGCGCCTGACCTCCCAGCGGCTCCGCATTCGCTGCCGCTTCGGGGGCGGCGGCTGCGCCGTGCGCCACGAATACGCGATCCGCAACACCGGTGACGCTACTACCGTGGACCTCCCGTTCATCTCCCCTCGCATGGCCGTGATGGCCCAGGTGGACGGCAAGCGCGCGACGGTCGACTCGGGGCCCGCGCCCACCCCCCCCCGTCGCTGGTCCTCTTCGGGCAAGGCGCTGGACCCGGCGACGGGCAAGACGTACACGCTGCCCGGACCCAAGAGACACCGCGCCCTCCGTCACCACCGCGTCCGGGTCGCCTTCGGAGCGCGGACCCAGGTGACCCTCACGCTGATCACCAACAGCGTGGGCGGCTTCGATCGCTTTCGACGGGGGCGGACCCAGCCGGAGGTCTCCTTTGCCCTGACCCGCCGCAAGGACCACATGGTCCACCACCACGAGCTGTCTCTGGCCGACCCTGCGGCGCGACCCGGGCCCGGCCGCCGCCAAGAGCTCCGCGTCGAGTGGACCCTACCCGCGACCCTGGTCCTGGGCGCCAACACGAAGCTCACCTGCCGACGCACGGGCCCCGGGCGCCGGCAGCAAAGGTGCACGGGGCGCCTCGAGCCGGGCGCCACGCGCCTCCGCTGGTCGATGGCCGAGCGGCACCGTCGGCCCGTAGGCTTCTTCGTCGGCGCCGGCGTGGCATTCACCCACCGCGGCGCCGAGGCGCTGGTACGCGGGGGCGCCTCGGTCATGGTCCGCAGCCGCAAGGACCTGGTGACCCTGTCGGCGGAGACCGACGCCAAGGAGCGGTTCGCCCTGGCCCTGACCTACCAGCTCTTTCTGCCCTACACCCCCCACGCCATGGAGATGGGCGTCCACTTCGAGCTCGGGATGGCCTTGGACCTGGTGCCCGAGGTGCGCCCGGCCATCCGCGCCGGCGCGGGCCTGCACATGTCCATGGTCCGGTTGAACCTGCTGTTCGATCTGTACCCGGGGGAGCTCGAAAAGGGTGGCGGCCCCTCCTGGCGAGGCATGGTCGTCGTCGGCCTCGGCTTTTAGACCACGCCGGGGGCGCCGAAGCGCTATAATCCCCCCTGCGGCGGTTGCTGCACAGAGGCGCGATGTACAAGATCACCTGCTGTCTGCTGGCCCTCCTGTTCACCCTCGGACCCCTGGGCTGCGGCGCACCGGACGAGCCCGGCACCGCCACCCTCGCCCACTTCACCGTGCCCCGCCAGGGCGTGGAGGCGGACTTCTCCACCCTGCCCTGGCCCAACGACATCCGGATGGACAACGACGGCACGGTGAACCTGGCGGGGTTCCCGACCAAGTCCGGGCTGGTGGCGCTGTACCTGTCGCTCTTCGACCAGGAGGTCCGAGGTTGGGGGACCAACGCCGCGATCTACTTCCGCTTCTCGGCGACCCTGGACGCCTCCACCCTGCCCGCCACCGCCGCCGACACCCTGGGGCCGGACGCCACGGCCTACCTGGTGGACGTGGATCCCGACTCGCCGGACTACGCCACGCGAGTCCCGGTGCAGGTGACCTACAGCGCCGACGCCGGGGAGTTCATCGGCCCGGACTACCTGGTCCTCCGGCCCGTGGCGGGGTTCACCCTCCGGGAGGGCACCACCTACGCCGCCCTCCTGGGACGCGGCGTCCGGGACTCGGGCGGACAACCCCTGCGCAAGGCCCTGGACTTTGTCCACGTGATGCAGGACTCGCCTGTGGAGGACCCTGCCCTGGAGGCCGCCTGGCAGGCCTACGCCCCCCTGCGGGCCTACCTCGCCGACCAGGGCCTCGAGCCCACCGACGTGCTCAACGCCGCGGTCTTCACCACCCAGTCCATCGTCGACACCATGGTGCGGCTCCGGGACGCTGTCTACCGGGACATGGACGCGCCCCCCGACATGCCGGCGGACCTGCACTACACCGGAGGCGGCCCGGGCTACCACGTCTACGAGGGCACCTACGAGGCGCCCGTGTACCAGCACGGCGAGGTGCCCTACGCCACCACGGGTGGCGGCTTCGTGTTCGACGCCGACGGGGATCCGATCCTCGCCCGCACCGAGCCCATGCGCTTCGCCCTGTCGGTGCCCATCGGGGACATGCCCGCCGAAGGCTGGCCCATCGTGCTGTACGCCCACGGCACCGGCGGAAGCTACCGGACCTTCATCAACAACGACGTGGCGCGGGACCTGGCGCGGATCTACCTGGACGGAGAGATCCTGGCCCGGGCCGCGGTGATCGGCGTCGACCAGGTGCTGCACGGCACCCGCTGTGAGGTGGCCACCTGCAACCCCGAGCTCAACTTCTTCAACTTCCAAAACCCCCTCGCGGGACGGGACAACGTGCGCCAGGGCGCCCTGGACAACGTGCAGCTCCTGCGCCTGGTGGACGCCATGGACGTGGCCAGCGCACCGGAAACCGGCGCGCCCATCCGCTTCGATCCCGAGCAGATCCACTTCTTCGGCCACTCCCAGGGCGGCCTGACGGGCCCGCCCTTCCTGGCGGTGGAGCCCCGAATCAAGTCCGCGGTCCTCTCGGGGGCCGGGGGCAACATGATCCTGTCGCTGGTGGGCAAGACCGCTCCGGTGAACATCCCCGAGCTCCTGCAGATCATGCTCAACGAAGAAGATCCCATCACCGACACCAACCCGGTGCTGAGCCTCATCCAGCTCTTCATCGAGCCGGCGGACCCGCTGAACTACGGCCGGTACTTCATCCACGAGCCCCTGGCCGGCAACGAGCCCAAGCACATCTACCTGTCCCAGGGCTGGACCGATCACTACACACCGCCGGTGCTCACCGAGGCCCTCGCCGTGGCCTCCGGGTTGGAGGTGGTCGGCCCCTGGCTCGAGCCCCTGCCGCGGCTGATCCTCGGGGGGCAGACCGACGCCTTGCAACGCCCCGTGTCGGGCAACCTCATCGGCGGCTCCGTCACCGGCGTGATGCTGCAGTACCTCGCCTGGGGAACCGCCGACGGGCACTTCGTGGTCTACGACAACCCCAACGCCAACCTGGACTACCGGCACTTTCTGGGGACCGCAATCCGGGACGGAATCCCGACCGTCGGCCAGTGACCCCGACCCGGATCCGGACCCCTCCACAGGGCCGGTGCCAACCCCTCGGAAATACACCCCTAAATCCGGCAAAAACCAAATAATTCTCTTGACCTTACCCCTGTTCTGAGCGACACTGCTTCTACCCTGAAAAAACCCCATTCCGGTACCCCGTACCAAGCCGTCAGGTCGGCCCATGGAAACGCCCCTTCCAGTCCTTTCCATCAACATCGAAGAGGAGATGAAGAGCTCCTTTTTGGACTACGCCATGAGCGTAATCACCTCCCGGGCCCTGCCCGACGTGAGGGATGGGTTGAAGCCGGTGCATCGCCGTATCCTCTACACGATGCACATCCTCAAGAACCACTGGAATCAGTCGTACAAGAAGTCCGCCCGCGTGGTCGGCGACACCATGGGTCGGTTCCATCCCCACGGGGATCAAGCCATCTACGACGCCCTGGTGCGCATGGCCCAGCCCTTCAGCCTGCGCTACCTGCTGGCAGACGGCCAAGGCAACTTCGGCTCGGTGGACGGCGACCCTCCGGCGGCCATGCGGTACACCGAGGTCCGCATGAGCCGGCTGGCCAGCGAGCTGCTGGCCGACATCGAGAAAGAGACCGTCCCCTTCGGGCCCAACTACGACGAGAAGGAGCTGGAGCCCCTGGTCCTGCCCACCCGGGTGCCCAACCTGCTGGTGAATGGCGCCTCGGGCATCGCGGTGGGCATGGCCACCAACATCCCGCCCCACAACCTGGGCGAGGTCATCGACGCCACCATCGCGCTGATCCGCAACCCGGACCTGACCGGCCCCGAGCTGTTGCAATACGTGCCCGGACCGGACTTCCCCACCGGTGGCATCATCTACGGCAGGGCGGGTATCTACAGCGCCTACGAGACCGGCCGGGGCTCGGTGGTGATGCGTGGGCGAGCGCGGTTCGAGGAGACCAAGACCGGACGACGGCTCATCGTCATCGACGAGATCCCCTTCCAGGTCAACAAGTCACGTCTGCTGGAAAAGATCGCCGAGCTGGTCAAGGACAAGGCCATCGAGGGCATCGCCGACATCCGAGACGAGTCCGACCGCCGGGGCATGCGCATTGTGGTGACCCTCAAAAAGGACGTCGTCGACGAGGTGGTCCTCAACCAGCTCTACAAGCAGACGCCCCTCCAGTCCAACTTCGGCGTGAACATGATCGCCATCGTGGGTGGGGAGCCCAACACCCTGACCCTGCGGGACTGCCTGGTACACTTCATCGGCCACCGCCGGGAGGTGGTGGTGCGGCGGTGCGAGTTCGAGCTCCGGCAGGCCCTCGACCGCCAGGAGATCGTCGAAGGCCTGGGCGTCGCCATCGAGGCCATCGATCTGGTGATCCAGACGATCCGCGCCTCGGCGAACACCGCCGAAGCCACCGAGCGCCTCCGCGCCATCGAGTTCACGGGCCTCGGCGCCTTCTTGCGACGGGCGGGCCGCTCCGATGAGGAGGTGGCCGCGGCCGAAGCCAAGGGGCCCTACCAGCTGACCGCCCGCCAGGTCCAGGCCATCCTCGAGATGCGGCTGCAGCGCCTCACCGGCCTACAGCGGGAAAAGCTCGAGGGGGAGTACGCCGACCTCGCCGCGGAGATCTCCCGGCTCGAGGCCATCCTGGGGGACGACAAGCTCCTCATGGACCTGATCGTCGAGGAGATCCTCGCGATCCGTGAAGCCTACGCCGACGAGCGGCGCACCGAGATCCTGGACGCCTCGGGGGACTTCGCGATGGAGGATCTCATCGCCGACGAAGACATGGTCATCACCATGACCCACTCGGGCTACGTCAAGCGCACACCCCTGGCGGAATACCGCGCCCAGGCTCGGGGCGGCAAGGGGAGACGGGGAGCCGGCCTCAAGGAGGAGGACGTCATCACCGACGTCTTCGTGTCCACGAGCCACCGCCCCATCCTGATGTTCACGGACACCGGACGGGTCTACCTGAAGAAGACCTGGGAGCTGCCTTCGGGCGGCCCGGCCTCCCGCGGCAAGGCCCTGGTGAACGTGCTGGACCTGCAGGAAAAGGAAAAGGTCCTGTGCATCCGCGCCGTGCCGGAGTTCACCGAGGGGCAGTTCGTCTTCATGGCCACTCGCAAGGGCATCGTCAAAAAAACCGACCTCATGGCCTTCGCCAACGTCCGAGCCACGGGCATCATTGCCATCGGATTCGCCGAGGGAGACTCCCTGATCAACGCCCGCATCACCGACGGCAACCAGGACGTGCTGCTCGGCACGAGAAACGGCAAGGCGATCCGATTCCCCGAGGAGCAGGTGCGCGTCATGGGCCGCACCGCGCGGGGGGTCAAGGGCATCAACCTGCGCGACGGCGACAGGGTCGTGGGCATGGAGATCGTGGGCGAGGAGAGCGAGGCGCTGGTGCTGACCGTGTGCGAGCACGGCTTCGGTAAGTGCACCGAGAACGTGGAGTACCCCACCAAGAAGCGGGGCGGTCTCGGGGTCATCACCATCAAGACCACCGAGCGCAACGGTCAGGTGGTGGACCTTCGACTCGTGGAGCCCGACGACCACATCCTGCTGGTGACGGTCCAGGGGAAGATCATCAGGCTGGCCGTCAACGGGATTTCCGTGCAAGGCCGCAACACGCAGGGCGTGACCCTGTTCAAGCTGGCCAAGACGGAGAAGGTCGTCTCCGTTGCCACCATCAAGGAAGGCGACGACAACGATCACGACGAGGATGAGGACGAGGCCACGGATGAGCTGACCTCGCCCGACAACAGCGACGGCGACAGCGACGGCAACAGCGACGGCCCGGGCGACGACGGGGCGGGGCCGTCACACTAGCGAGCGCAGGAGGATGTGGTGAGGCGTGCGTTGATGGTCGTGGGATGTGGGCTCGCCCTGGTGGCGGTGGGACCCGGCTGTGAAAAGGCCCCCTCCGGGAAGAAGAAGCGCGCCTCCATCGAGCACCGAGCCGGCATCCCCATCATCCCCCGGGGGAAGGTGGTGGTGGCCACAGCCAAGCAGGAGCGGTATCTGCTCGAGATAGAGGCGCGGATGCCCCTGACCCAGGCGTTGACCTTCTATCGCCGGCAGCTGCCCCGGGAACGCTGGTCGGACCTCCGCGTGCAGAAGGTCCAGACCGGGCTCTGGGGCCTGGCGGCCCGGCGCGGCATGTTCGAGCTCACCGGGCGCATCAAGCAGCTCAAACAAGGTGTGGTCTCCATCGGTTTCGAACGAAGGGTGCTCAAGCGCGCCGCCGCGGTGGTCCCGCCTGTCCCCAAGGACGTGCCCACCCTCACCGGCCAGGTCACCTGGCGGGGTCCTTTTTTCGAGGCGCCCGGTGGCCGAGCGGAGATCCGCGGCACATCGAGCCTGGCCAACGCCGCGCTCGGAAAAACCCTGGTGGCCGCTCTCCAGCTGAATGGCTGGACCGTCAAGCCGGGCAAGGGCAACCAGCGGCTCGAGGCCAGCAAACGGATCACCCGGACCCTGACGGCCGAGACGCGCAAGGCCGAGGCGCGGAAGCTGCAGCAGCGGGGCTGGACGGTCAAGCTCCTCAAGGACGGCAAGACCCTCGACGCCGTGAGACAGGTAGTCTACCACGTGGAGGGGGCCACCAAGGGCTCGCGGGTCCGGCTGATCCTGGCCTACAGCGAGCTCAAGCCGTCGCGCGCCAAGGGCGCCGGGTCGCCGCGGCCCGCCGCGCCCGTGGACGCCGGCGCCGCCCGGCCGCGTCCGCTGCACAGCGCGAACGTCGTACCCCTGCCCAAGGACCTCGCCCTCTGGCCCACCGCCGAGCCGGTGCTGGGGGTGAAACGCTCCAAGTCGATGCAGACCTTCAGCCTCGAGCGCAAGTGTGCCTCCCCTTCGGCGCTGCTCAAGAAGATCCTCGGAATCCTCGGCAAGCGCGGCTTCCGCAACCTGTCGGGCCGTCGCACCACCGGCGGTGAGCCCACCATCGGACCCACCCGTTCCGCCTCCATGGTCAAGGGCAAACGCCTAGTGGTCATCATCGTCAACCGAGAGTTGGAGACCTGCACCGTCCAGCTCACCCTGGTGCCCAAGGGGCGGTGACCGAGGTGGAGGCCCTGCGCCCCATCTATTCGTAATAAACTGGTTTTTTCTCACCGCACCGGGCGCCGCCGGGGAGACACCTCGGGCGTAGCCGTATAACCCGTTGTGACGCAACACAAAAACACAGAGTCTCCAACCCGGGCTGCCCGCGCGCGCCCAATCCACATCGCGCTCGGCGCCACCGTGACGATCCTCTGCGGCCTTGCCCTGTCCGCCTACGCCAACCCCCTGGCCGGAGCCCCTGGACGTCACGCCCAGCCGACGACGATCCGACATCACGAGCCGGCACCGCACCCGGCACACCAGGACGAGCTGGCCATGGCGCGGATGCGGCTGACCCTCGCGGACCGCGACTCCACCGAGGCCGAGCGTCGAGGCCGCGCCGCAAAATCGGACCGATGGCGCTCCCGGCCAGGGCCATGCCCCTCTACCCGGACCGCCCAGGCAGCCGTGTTCGTCTTTCCCCTTCGCCCCCGGGTCGGAGACACGGTGCGGGTGGTGGCCCTGTCCTGGAGGCGCGGCCAGGTCGGCCGGCTCACCGCCCGCCAGGACGGCCGCCCCATAGCCTTGGTCGCCCACCGCCGCTTCTACGGTCCGCCCTACTCTCGAGAGGCGCGGCTCGTCGTGCCCCGGTCAGGTCCCCTCGACATCCGCCTGACCCACCGGACCACCGGGCGCACCACCGCCTGCACCCGCAGAAGGGTGGAGCAAGCGGGCTGGGCCCCCAAGCGCAGCGCAGACTATGCCGAGGCCTGGCCCGTGACCCGGGCGTGGAGCCGCTGGACCGAGGCGCTGTACAGCGCCTGGATCGGCCGGCTCTTCCACGTCCCCAAGGGGGGCCGGGGCAGCTGGTTCCCCCTCCACCAGGTGACCCGGGACTCCAGCCGGAACTGGCTGCACAACGCCCTGGGCCGAGCCGAGGACGACCCCGCGTCCAAGGCCAAGGTCGTCCTGATGCCCGACTGCGCCGACACTCCGTACTTCCTGCGGGCCTACTTCGCCTGGAAGCTCGGGCTGCCCTTCATGTACCAGCGGTGCACCCGGGGCAACGCCGTCACCGGCCCCCTGTGCCCCGTGGCGCGCAACAACCTCGTGACGAGGTACAGGCGCGTCTGGAACCCCGTACGGCGGTTCAACGCCTTCACCCGCGAGTGGGTGGGCTGGGCCGTCCACTCGGGCACCATGCGCACCCTGGCCTCGGACGACACCGCCGACTTCTACCCGGTGGCCCTCTCCCGCCGCGCCCTACGGCCCGGACGGATCTTCGTCGACCCCGCCGGCCACGTCTTCGTGGTGTCCCAGCAGCAACCCGGTGGACGTCGCCAGATCGGCGTGGTCTTCGGCATCGACGGTCACCCGGACCGCACGGTCTCCCGCAAGCGGTTCTCCAAGGGAACCTTCATCTTCAACGCCCGGTACAAGACCGGCGGCTTCAAGGCCTTCCGACCGGTGGTGTACGAAAACGGCCGGATCCGGCACCTCTCCAACGCCGAGATCGGAGCCCACCCCGACTACGGTGACTTCTCCGGGGACCAGGCGCACCTGGCCAGCAACCAGGCCTTCTACGACCGCGTTCAAAAGGCGCTCAACCCCTACGCCCTGCGCCCGCGGCAGCTGTACCGCAGCAAGATCCACGCGCTCCACGAGGCCGTGCTCGAGCGGGTGAAGGCCGTGTCGATGGGCGTGGACCACATGAAGCGAACCCGGTGGCGGGCCATGCAGATCCCCAAGGGGCCGGCCATCTTCGAGACCACGGGCGCCTGGGAGCGCTACTCCACCCCCGCCCGCGACCTGCGGCTGCTCATGGCCATCCAGGACGTGCTCGACTTCCCGCGGGAAGTGATCCGGCGGCGTCACCTGTACAAGATTCCCAGAGGCTGGAGCGACGCCCGCCTGGTTCGGGAGCTGCTGGAGATCAAGACGTCCCTCACGTCGACCCTCCACTGCGCCTACGTGCGCTCGAACCGCACCGTGAAGATGCTGACCCTCGCCGAGGTCATCGCCCGCCGGGAGGCCCTGCGCATGGCGTACAACCCCAACGACTGCATCGAGATCCGTTGGGGGGCTCCGGCGCAGAGCGAGGAGCGATCCACCTGCCGCCGCCGGGCCCTGCCCTACCAGCGCGATCGGATGCTGCAGTATCGGGTGTGGTTCCAGCTCCTGCGCCGCCCCACCCTCCGCGGCTGATCTCGCCGCCCCGCCTCCGCCTCCGCCTCGCCTCCGCCTCACCTCCGCCTCACCTCCGCCCCGCCTCCGCCCCGCCTCCGCCTCACCTCCGCCCCGCCTCCGCCCCGCCTCCGCCTCGCCTCCGGCCCATCTCCTCGAACCGAATTGGAGAAAGTGGTATCATCTCGAACCATGCTCTGCCCGCACTGCAACGCCGAGATCGCCGACGATGCGGCCATCTGCTCGTACTGCGACGCGATCCTGGACGAGGGGTTTCTGAGCGCCGACGTGGTCACCGCCCCCGAGGCGCAGATGGCGGCTCCACAGCCCTACATGGAGCAGGACCCACTGCCCGACCCCGAGCCCGACTCCGGACAGCACCCAGCGCCCGGCCAAGACGAGCCCCCGGCCCTGGATCGGCACGAGACCGGCGGGGCGAGCGACGGCACCAACATCCTGCGCATGGACCCGGAGCAGCACAAGGACACCCGGATCGTCAGCTTCGACGAGATCGGCGCCCGGCGGAATCCCGCGGAGAGGGCGGGGTTGGACTCCCGCTCCGATGGCGTGAGCCAGCCCGAGTCCCAGCTCGACGACTTCTGGGGACAGATCGGGTTGGCCTTCAGGCGGCTGCGCCCTTTGGAGAGGATCGCGCTGATCACCATCGGCGCGTTGATCCTGGGCGCCTTTCTGCCCTGGTACACCCCGAGGGGCCGCGGCTCGATCTCCGGCATCGAGGTCAACGGCTGGCTGACGGCGTTGCTCGCATGCGGCGCGCTGGTGACCTTCTGGGTGCGCGTGTCCCTGCGCATCGTGCTGCTGGTGTTGGTCCAGGTGGGGCTCATCGTCGGCGCGGCGCTGGTGGCCGGCTTCGCGCTGATGAACCCCGGCAGCAACACCGTGAGCTTTGGCATCTACTTCACCCTCCTGGCCGGAGGCATCGCCGCGGTCTTCTCTCTCATGGCGGCCGTGAAGGCCTGACCGCCCAAACAACATGGTTTGTTGGTGATGCACGCCATCGTCTTCGACCTGGACGGCACCCTGGTGGACTCCCGACGAGACATCGCCGAGAGCCTCCTGGCCGCGGTGGCCGGGCTCGGCCACGAGAGCCACGTGGAGGCGACCGGTCTCGGCGCCATGGTGGGGCGTCCCCTGGCAGACATGCTACGGGCCGCGGTGCCGGGGCTGAACGACGCCGGTGTCCAGAGGGGCACGGACCTGTACCGGGCCCACTACCTCGACCACTGCCTCGACCACACCACGGTGTTTCCGGGCGTGGCGCCCGCCATCGCCGCACTGGTGGGCCGCGTAGGCCTGAGCCGCGTACGCCTGGGCTGCGCCACCACCAAGCGCACCGATCAGGCCGAACGGATCCTGGCGGGCCTGGACCTGGCAGACCCCATGGACCTGTGCCTCGGCACCTCTGTCGGCATGCGGTACAAGCCCGCCCCCGACCTGCTTCTCGCCGCGGCGGACGCACTGGACACCGACCCCGCCGACCTGGTCTATGTCGGGGACACAAACCTCGACCTGCGGGCCGCCCACGCCGCCGGCGGCCAAGCAGTCTGGGCACGGTGGGGGTACGGCGACGAAGCGACCTGCCTCGCGGCCGAGCCCCACCACATCCTGAACACGCCCGGGGATCTCGCAACGCTGGCGGACAAGCTCCTGGGAGCTACGGCGACGCCATAGAACGCGGGCGCGGGCGCGGGCGTCCGCCTCGCTGGTACTTGGTCACCATGCGGTCGTGCTCGGCAAAGGTCTTCGAGAAGTGGTGGCTGCCGTCGTTTTTGGAGACGAAGTACAGGTACTTCGACGTGGTGGGGCGGATCACGGCGCGGAGGGCGGCGCGGCCGGGGTTGGCGATGGGCCCCGGGGGAAGCTTGGCGTGCTGGTAGGTGTTGTAGGGGTTCTCGGCGTCGTTCAAATGGATCCGACGGATGCGGCCCTTGAACTGCAGGCAGGCGGGGGACTTCCGGATCGGGACCGTGCAGCCGTAGATGATGGTCGGGTCGGTCTCCAGCTTTCGGGAACGAAAGGTGGGGAGGCTGAGCCGGTTCAGAAACAGCCCGGCGATGAGGGGCCGCTCGCGCGCCACGCCGGTCTCCTTCTCCACGATGGAGGCCAGGGTGACGATGTCGTGATCGTCGAAGCGGAAGCGGTTCCGCAGCCGGATGAGGTAGGACGGGTGGCGCGCCTTGAGCTCTCGCATGACCCGCCGGTGGCGCTTGACCAGGGTGCGCAGGATCAGCTCCGGGGAAGAGTCAGGGCGGAACCGGTAGGTGTCCGGGAAGAGGTAGCCCTCCACCGAGTCTCCCCCGATGCCCAGCCGCCTGGCAAAGGACCGGCTGCGCATGGTGTCCACCAGCGACTTCTCGTCGCTGATCCCGGCCACGGCGATGATGCGCGCCACCTCCAGCAGGTGCTTGCCCTCAGGGATGGTCACCCGCTTGAGCACGATCTTGGGGCCCTTGACGAACATGGACAGGAGCTGGCGAGGGGTGGGCCGCGGTGAGATGGTGTACCTCCCGGGGCGCAGCTTGCCCGCCATGCCGCTGGAGTTGGCGAACATCCGGAAGAGGAAGGGGCGCCGGACGATGCCCTCTTTGCGTAGCTGGGCAAGGAGCTGGCCAAAGGTGGTGCCCTTGGCGATGGTCAGCCCGAAGGGCTTGGTCGGCCCGGGCAATGGCCGATCCGGGTAGGAGAAGGCCCAGCGGATGGTGAGCGCGCCCGCCGCCAGCGCCACGAACCCGGTGCAGACCACCACGACCATTGCCAAACGTTTGCGAATCAGCCTCACCGATCGCCTTCCTCGGGCTCGCTGGCGGTCGCCGCCGCGTCTCGCGCGTTTTGTCGCCAGTCGAGGTATCCCTGGAGTATGAACGAGGCCGCGACCTTGTCCACGTGTTGCTTACGTTTCCGACGGCTCAGATCTGCCTCCAGGAGGACCTGCTGGGCGGCCCGGGTGGTCATCCGCTCGTCCCACAGATGCACGGGCCCGTCGAAGGCCTCCTCCAGCGCCTCCACCAGGACCCGGACCCGGCGAGCGCGGTGACCCTCCCGGCCGTCCAGCTCCAGCGGGAGGCCCACCACCAGCTCCGCCACGTCCTGGTCCGCGCTCCAGGCCACCAGCTGAGCCACGTCTGCTCTGGTTCCCCGCCGCGCCAGCACGAAGGACGGCTGCGCCGTGACGTGTAGAGCGTCCGATAGGGCTACGCCGATGGTCTTGCTGCCGACGTCCAGGCCTGCGATCCTCATCCAGCGTAGGTTGCCAAACCCGGTGGTCCGGGTCAAATTCAACGCCCTCGGCTGTGCGCCGGCGACGGGTCTGCCGGGCGGGCTTGCCGGACCGTATTGCCGGACGGGCTCGCCGGACGGGCTCGCCAGACGGGCTTGCCGGACCGTATTGCATACGCTACTCATGACTCGCGAAGCTATCATGAACCTGCGCAGCGTCATGGACCATCCCTCCTTCCAGCACGCCCTGGCCTGGGTGGGCCATCGCCAGGGCCCGGCACCGAGGGGTTGGCTGCCCGAAGGGCTGACGCGTCTGGACGACACCTGGTTCGCCGACCACCCGCTCCGGGGCGCCCGGCGGCCCCTGGCGGCCGCCTTCGAGGCCCTGCCCGAAGACCTGGCCGCCCGTGCCCGGGCGGCCTGTGGCCGCGATCCGGCGCTGCGGACCCGGCTGCCCCCGTCCCTCTGCGAGGCGTGCGCCCGGTGGTGCTGGTCCGATCTGGTGGACCTGCCAACCCAGGCCGACGACGAGCTCGCCCTCCTCGCCCAGGCCCAGCCGGCCGCCGACACGCTCGCCGCGGCCCTCCCTCGCCTGTCGGCGCGCACCCTGGTCGGCGCGGTGAGCCTGGCTGGCCTTGCCGACCTGGGCGGGCTCCTGGCCCGCGCCCCGGACCGCGCCGCCGCCACGATCTGCGGCAGGCTGCCCCCGGCGTGGCGGGAGCGGGTCTGGCAGGCCCGGACCACCGGGGCGACGCCTGGTCGGGCAGCCCTGTCCGAGCTCACCTCCCTGACCCGCTCGGGGGATCCCTCGGAGGTGCTCTTCTCCCTGGGCGCCGGTCGCTTTGCCCCGCTCCTGGCCCCGCGCCCCCTGCCGCTACACCAGACGGCCCAGCTCTTGCCGGTGCCGGTGGCGCGTCACCTGGTGGGCGCGATCGCCGCCACCCCCACCGGGGCCCACGCCCCCGCGACCCTCACCGCCGCCCTCCGGGAGGCGGCCGCACGGGTGGACACTCCGCAGGTCTGACGGGCGATCCCCATTCACCACGCATTGTTGGTTGAAGAAGTCCGAGTCAGTTCTTGCTCAGGCGGCGGGCCATCTCGAGGAGCCGTCCAGGGGACTTTCTCAGCAGACCCTGGCGATACTCATCGTCCTTGGCTCGGTTCATGCGCACGAGCAGGTCCTCGACGAGCTTCTCGGTGCTTCCCCAGTCGCTCTCGATGCGCGTCATCATCTCGTGGAGCCGCAGCAGCTTGGAGTTGGCGGCCCCCCGGAGCCTCTGGTCCAGATCATCCCGCTCGTCCTTGTCGGCCGCCACCATGGTCACCACGGCCTCCACGAGCTTTTCCTTGCTGCCGAACTTCTCCAGCACGACCTCCCTGGGAGCCTTCTTGAAACGCATCGCTCTCTCCTGTGCCGGAGTCCGGCATCCTGCAGTCACCCGGGGCGTGCCGGGCACATCCATGAAATCCGCAATCGGCGCCGCGACCACGCCGTACGCCTGATCGATGAAACCAACCTGGAGGAGGTACTAGCGGCCCTGAGCCGCTCCGTCAAGATCGGTTTTCCTAACTCATGCCCTACTTCATGGCCTTCTTCGGGGCCGCCATGGCAGGGGCCGCCATGGCAGGGGCCGGCTTGCCATCGGTGGCCTTGACCTTGACCATCCCGGAGACCATCTTCATGGCCATGGACTGGAGCGTCTCGAAGGTGGCCTTGTCGGCCGTGAGGGCCAGCCGCACCCACGTGCCCTCCGCCTTGACCTTGAGGTTCTGAAGCAGCTTGGCCCCGATGGCGCCGAGCTTGGCCTTGGCGAAGCCAAGGAGGGCCGGCAGGGTCCGGGCGAGGGTTTTGGCTGTCTTCTCGTCACCGAAGTCGGCGGCCACATTTACCTCCAGGCCGTCGTCGGGCAGGCCGATCATGGCGACCACGGTGCGGACCTTCTTGGCGATGGGGAACTGCACCTTGGCAAGGAAGGCGGCCGGGATCCTCGGCACGAGCACCGACAGGATCGTGGCGGGCTTGGCCTTGAGCTGGCCGGCGCGCTCCTTGAAGAGGGCCGTGTCCTCGATGGACTGGAGCTTGCCCTCCAGCACCGCCTTGGCCTTGTCCAGCACGGGCTTGCCGACCATCGCCAGGGACGCGGGCCCCAGGACCAGGATCGTGGCCGACTTGCCGTCCATCGTCACCTCGATGCCCTTCTTGCCGGCGAGCGTCACATCCTTGAACTCGACCTTGGCCTTCTTCATCTCGGGCTTCATGCAGGCCATGAGCTTGCCCGTGTCGAAGCCTCCCCAAGCGATGATCACGGTCGCCTTGGGATCCTGATTCACCGCGGAGTGGCCGACGGTCACGCCGTCGACGCCCTTGATGATGTCGACCTTGCACTTCTTCACCATGTCGGCCAGGGCCTTTTGCTTGGCCATGGCCCCGGCGAGCAGCTTCTTGAGCTTCGGCTCGTGCTTCTTGTAAAGAGCGCTCTTTCTACCCGCCTTGAGGTAGGCGGTGACGATCATGAAGTCGTACGGGATGGGCAGGGCGCCCACGCGGCCCTTGCCGGGCTTGGGACCCGGCCGCGCGGCCATGCCTTGCTGCATGGCCGACGGGTCCATGGGATCCATGTCCGCCACGGGGGGCTTCTTCATCCCCTCGGTCGAGGGCGTCATGCCGCTCTTGCTGCTGCTGTCGGCTTGCTTCTTTTTGCAGCCCGCTACCAGCATGAAGCTGAACGCGGCCGCCAGACAGGTGATCGTCGCAATGTTTCTCCGGAACATGGTCATACCCTTCCTTTTCGCCAAGCCCAGGCCTGAGATACAGCTCTTCCCCAGGGCCCTGCGAGTGTTGGAGCACGCTGTATAGGTTGGAGCCTACGGTACTGTCAAGGGAAAAGCCAGAGCAACACTGACCTTTTGTTCAGGCCTTCTTTCGGCTCCAGGTCGGTCTCTGGTCAGCCTTCGGGGGACTCTTCGGCGCCGTCATCGCGGCTCAGGACCGACGGGCTCGCCTTGGGAACCTGTCCCGACGGCGACGACAGGCGCCGGGCAAAGGCCGCCATGAGCCGGGACAGATCGTGTACGTGCCCGGCCATCTCCTGCATCTCCTCGGTCCGGCCCGGCTGGCGATCAGCGATCTCCAACCGCGCCACCCGCCGCTCCAGCACGTCCACCCGGCCACCCAGCCGGGTCACGACGCGCTGGATGATCCCCAGGCGGGACTCCACATCAGCGACCTTCTCGGTGGTGGGCTCCACCTCACGCTCCACCGAGTCCGCCACCCGCACCGGGAGGCCCTCGGTGACCTTGCGCACCTTGTCGTACAGCTGCCGCAGCTCGGCCTCGACGCTGGCGACCCGGGGCATCAGGACATCGGCGTCGCCCAGGTGACTCTCGTTGCCGAGGATCACGGGGGTCTCGTCACCCACGACTTCCTCGTCGAATGAGGACAAATCCTCCAGGATCTCAGGCATCTCCGCGTCGGCATCCGGCACGGGCACGGTGTCGTCGTCGCCTGACATGATCCGCTCCATGAGGCTGTCGCCGTCCAGGGGCATCTGCGTCGACTCGTCGGGGATCACGGCCTTGGGATCGAGCTGGGCCCGCACCGAGTTCAAGGCCAGCTTGGTCACCCGACGCAAGGTGGCCAGGACGCCCTCGCCCTCGCAGGCCACGGCGTTGATGGACGGGTAGTGCTCCAGGTTCAGCTGCTTGGCCAGGTCGTCGGCCTCCATGGCCGTGGGGAGATCCCGCTTGTTCCACTGGATCACCAGCGGCAGATCCTCCAGGTCGATGGCCTGGTCGGCCAGGTTCTCCCGCAGGTTCTGGAAGGCGTAGCGATTCTGGTCCAGGGCCTCCGCCTGGGAATCCGCCACGAAGACCAACGCGTCCACTCCCTGGAGGACCTTCTTGCGGGTGTTGTTGTACCGCACCTGACCGGGCACCGTGAACAGCTGGATCTTGACGTCGAACCCCTTGATCTGACCCAGGTCCACCGGGATCCAGTCGAAGAAGAGCGTCCGGTCACCGGTGGTGTCCAGGCTGACCAGCTCGCCGATGCGCTGGGGATCCAGCAGCTGGCTGAGCTGCTCGAGGTTGGTGGTCTTTCCCGACAGGCCCGGACCATAGTACACGACCTTGATCTGGAGCGTTCGGGTGGTGGCGCTAATGAGTGGCATCGTCGTGTGCTCACTGTGCTCGAATGTGCTCGAATGTGCTCGAACGTGCTCGAACGTGCTCGAACGTGCTCGAACGTACAGAGAGACAAGAATACGGGGGGTTGTCACCCGGGTCAATCGCGAAGAAGCCATCGCGAACAAGCCCAAAAACCCGGTCCCATGGTGATCACAAAGTCGAGGCGACAAACGCAGTGCGCGACCGCGCGCGACGCCCACATCCGCGCCCTCGCCTACGCCTACGTCCGCATCCAGCACCTATCAGAAAATCAAAAAAGAGCTCGGGCTCGCCACCATGGATCCCCGAACCGCCCACCACCGAGACCACGAAGCCTCTGAATTGGAATACCTTAAAGATCTTCTAGGAGATGACACTATGTAGTCGATCGGGCCAAATCTGCGTAGATCTACCTTCGCCGAAATGCCCTATTTCGCCGAAACGTGCCCACGGACACTGAAGTTACATATTGAAACTTCCGGATTGTACCTGGTACAGAAATAGTCGGAAGAACCTACAAATCGAAGTTGCACGCAGTGTGTGGAGCTGGGCCACCACGCGCGACAGCGAGCCAGCTCGCCCGGAGAGGAGCGACCAGATGATCAGCGGAAAAATGCTCGAGAAGCGACGGTCAATCTCATCTCATCTCATCTCATCGGCGCATTGGGGCCGGAGGTGGGTGTAGCGGTGGGCTGAAACACCAGGGAGCTGCATCGACGAGGTGGCTGCTGCCACCGGTGGCAGCGCCGGCGCTCTGCTCGTTCGCCCTGGTGCTTCCCCGGACAGCGCAGGCCGAGTGCCCGCCCGCCGTCGATCCGGCCAGCGGCCTCGACACCGTGCTCAACCAGTGCGGCAACTGGGTTTGCGACGTCCGCTATGACCCCGCCGCCGGGCTCCTGCCCGACGATCCGAGCCTGGAGTTCCCATGGCACGTCGACATGACCTGGGGTGCCACCCACATGATCGTCAACGACAAGCTTGTGGTCACCCTCCCCGACCCCTCTACCATCCCCGACCCACACCCGACCCCGGGCATCGGTGGTGTGAACTACAGCCGCTACGAGCCGGTCCTGGCCACGTCGACCGTGCCGGTCTACGCGATCCAGGTCCGCGTCCAGATCGAGGGACGAGATCCGATCGAAATGCCCGACAAGCGCCTGTTCGTGATCGCGACGGCCGATGGCGAGCGCGTCTCCACCTTGTCGCTTGGCTACTATGATGGAGAGCGCATCGTCGCCCTTGGCGAAGCCGGGCCCGACTGGAACGAGCCCGAGTTCTCCGCTCCGCAGTACACCATGCCCTGGGACTTCGAGAGCCTGGAGACCACCTACACCC
>Ga0272441_10004801_pt1 | contig 24036 bp, 20 predicted proteins | sample SSMProp6N_FD_193582 | JGI IMG/M metagenome (GOLD analysis project Ga0272441, IMG submission 193582) | Marine sediment archaeal communities from Little Sippewissett salt marsh, Falmouth, MA, United States - SSM-Prop-6N | ecosystem: Environmental > Aquatic > Marine > Wetlands > Sediment ...
CATGATGCTTTGAGTATGACATATTGGGCGGTGGAACCAAAGACCATTTTTCCGACTTTGGATCTTCGGCGAACGCCGATCACGATCTCATCGATTTCATAGTCGTTGGCAAATTGAACCAGATCTTCTCCCGGTGACTGGTAGCTGACGGAGGCGTGAGTTTCGCAAACGATATTATCATGTTCAACTGACCTTTTAAGATTTTCCAGTTTGCTATCGGCCTTCTCGATGTCCGCTTTATTCAACGTGGGACTTTGCAGCAAGGAGGTCATGATATTGAGTTCTGCGTTAAAAAACTTGGCGTGTTTTTGAGCCAGCGCTAATGCATCTTCAGCAGCTTTCGATCCGTCATACCCTACAAGAATCTTCATTTAGTGCTCCTTTCGTGGTTAAACTGTTGATGGTGATATGGACCCTGCCAATGGATGGGAAGGTATGGTCATTTTGTATGATGCGCCAAGACTGGAATCGTTACCGGTTTTTAAACTGACAGACGGCGTCCTAGCCGGCTTCTTTGATGGCGAACAGGGCAGGATACGCCCCGACCGGTGATTACATACCAGTCCGTGTAAATATCATATGAGTCTTATGGGTTGTGATTTATTGAGATCATCTTTGATCACATACGATTACAGATAGCATTCTTCTTGGATGTTTGGTCAAGTGAATCAAACTTTTCGAATTCAGCGATCCACCCGTTCTTTCAGCTCCTTCCCTGGCTTAAAAAACGGCAACTTTTTCGGTTTGATCTTCACCTTTTCCCCGGTTTTTGGGTTACGCCCGGTGTATGATCCGTATTCCTTAACGAAAAATGAACACAATCCCCGGATCTCAACACGGCCTCCTTTTACAAGTTCATTAGCCATTTCATCGAAAAATATTTCCACAACGACGGCAGCTTCGGGTTTGGTCAGGTCGGTGGCGTCCTTCAATGCCTGGATCAGTTCAAGCTTGTTCATACGTTCAATGCTCCTGAAACAAGGTTTGATATTGAAATGAAAGGAGGGGGATCAATAAAAAGGATACTCCTGTAGGGAAAATTTTGTCAAGAAATTAGTTGGTTATAAAAGATTTTGCAACTCGCGAAATAATATCCACAGAGATCCCGGATTCGTGCTACAGGCACCCTGTTCCGGGCAGCACCGATATTTCCTTTTGAAAAAGCATTTCTATTTTCCTGCCTCCCAACATCCATTCCACTCGCCCTTAAAATCATTTTAATCCACTGTTATTATATATATTAATTGATGAATAGGAAGGGATCCCAACAACCATCTTTATTTCAAGGAGGCACTTATTGGAAATATTCAAACCGGCAATCACCATCGCACTCATCGTATTAGCGGTCATCGGCATCGCCTACGTCATTTCCGTTTTGCCCCAATCCATTATTTGGGCTGTCGTAATTCTGCTGATTGGATCGTTCATTTATCTCGGAAATCGCAGCTGCTGAAACCATGAATAAGAGAAGTGAAACCGCACCCATGATCAATCAACTCATATTGACCGGCAACCTCGGCAACGACCCAGAAATCTTTTTCGACCAATCTGGGAATCCAGTCACATCATTTTCCCTGGCATTCAATTCAGGCCGAGAAAAAACCGGCTGGATCAAATGCGTATGCTTTAACAAGAATGCCGAGGTTGCAGAAAAATACCTTCATTCTGGGGCATGGCACATCCATTCAGAAAGATGACAACCCGGAAACTAAGAAAGTTGCTGAAAGATGACCGGCAACGAAACCGGCATTTAACCGAAGCACCTGAGCAGTCAGATTCAATCCCACCGGTTGTTCTGCCATTAAGAATCAACCCGTCCCAGTCCCAACACATCAAGAATATTTCTGATTCCCGTTAGCACACAACCTGAACTCATAAACCGTAAATAAGATCATTGCCGGGATAAGTGCATCTCCCGCATCAAAACCCTATGGAGAAAATATTGTGCAGAAACTTACTACCCTTGGCAAAGTTTTCGACCGCGTGGATGAATTGTCCGCGGGCTGCTATGATCTGAACATCGATGTGCCGGACATTGCTTTCGATAACCTGGATCTGCTTCGTATTGCTGGTGAACCCCATCCGGTCAGGCCCGTAGCACAACGCTCTATTTCAAACCGTCTTGGCATACCGTATCCTTATCTGCGGCGGTGTCCACCCGATGTGCAGGCGCTTAATTTGAATCATTGGATCAAGAAGGAAAAGAACGAAAAGCTCCAGTTCCGATTCGATGGGCAGGATGTTCGGGCGCTGTTTACGACCAAATACATTCCGGTGGATAATTTCGAGGTAATGGAATGTTTGGATTCCCTAAATTACGGGCCAGATACCGAAGTGCAATGCCATCTTGACCCTGAATTCATGTCATTGAGCATACCTGATGGGAAACAGGCGTTCGATATCAACGGCGACAAATTCAAATTGGGTATATCCATAATTTTAAAAAAGGGTTGTCACGGATTTATTCAAAAACCTTTCAACCTCGAACAGCTGTCCCGAAAGATGCGTGAAACACTGTATCGTTAAGCTATGCGTAACTGCCAAACGACCGTCCCTGCTGTTTCTGCTGTCTATCCCAATGGCATGGGGTCCATAGCGCTTGTGTTTCCATCTATCAAAAATGCGCTGCGGCCGTTTCAGGATTCGGCCAGGGCAAAATAATCAACGTCACCGCATTCCCCCATCCCAGAGTTCATCCTCAGACACTTTCTTGTGATTCCGATATTTCGGGTCGCTCCGCGAGGTATTCAGTCGAGGATCCCTGGTGGTTTTTTAGATGGTGCGGAATGGATGGTCATGTTTTTGGCTGAATCCGTATTCGTTATGAGATGGTGATTGGTGTCATTTCTATATAGGCAAACATGGTTTTTAGAGACAGTCCTTGTACGATATTCACATGCAGCGTGGAATTGGTGGGATTGAACATTAGCGAAATCATGTTTACGTTCGGTCTTTGAAGAAACGAAAGATAAACATCTATTAAAAATTTGGAGAGGCACCATGTTTCGCAAAAAAGATACCGGTGAATCACGACAGCTATTGGATGGAATTAGTTTAACGACCCTGGTTCACGGTGATAAGACACTGATGGGCAAGTTCAAAATAGCTAAGGGTTCTGCAATCCCAACACATTCCCATCCCCATGAACAGACTGGAATTATGATCTCCGGCAAACTGCGTTTCATTGTCGACGGTGAAATTAAGGATGTTGAAGCAGGAGATAGTTGGTGCCTACCGGGCGGTGTCGAGCATTCGGCAGAAGCTCTGGAAGATGCGGTTGTTATTGAGGTCTTTTCACCGGTTCGCGAAGATTACCTACCCTGAAAATTTCAATAGTATGCTCTTAAGCGATGCAATTGCGTCCTGTTGCCGTGGGTACCATGATCGGTCCATAAAAAAGGAAAAAATCACATGATCCCCAAAATCATCGGCTCATTATTCGGTCTCCTGGCGGTGGGTATCTCCGCTTGGAAATTCAAAGAGACGCCCCTGTGTCGACCATGAATCATGTTGCCGCTGGGACTCGGCGTCGGGTACGCTGCATCTTTTGTGGTAAAAAGGATGATTTGATAGTAAGGGTGGCAGATCAAAAAATCGTTACAATTAGTTCAAAAAACAGATCATATTTTGAAAGTTACTGAAAGTTGATGTCTCTTAACCATTTGGAATACAATGAATTAAATCGATACATATACGATCTCATAAAATTGGTGGCTCGCCTGCTAAGCGAGGGGGGGGGAAGCTTCCACCGAGGGTTCGAATCCCTCTCTCTCCGCCAGTTTATACCATTACCCGATAGCCCGCTGGTTCTGCGGGCTATTATTTTGGCCGGGAGGATAGAGCCGCCATTGTTCGACTGTTGCCATTTTTTTTCCCCCATAGTCAACCCGGTATGCAGATAACATCCGCAGATATAAAGCCGGCGGCAATATTAGCCATGTGCCTGCTGTTCACCGGTTTTCTGGCATGTGCCCTTTTCGGGATCGTACCGAAAGCCCGGGCCGCCGATTCCATGGTTGATCAGGTGCAGGCCATCATCCGGGCCCGGCTGGATGGGGACCCGGCCACGATCTCCCTTTCCTGCCAGGGAGAAATGATCTGCGGCATCCAGATGCTGCCGTTGGCCTACCGCGACAGAAAGCATCTACCCCTGTGGATCGACGCTTCGCTTCGCCTGGAAAAGGCGGAGGCGTTGATCGAAGCCATCGATCGTGCCGGGGAAGATGGACTCTTGCCAGTTGATTACCACCAGGATGCCATCCATGAACTGCTGGCCGAAGTATGCGAGCAATCCTCTTCGGCAAGCCCGACCGCAGTCTCTCCCGAATTGTGGGCGGACCTGGACCTGATTCTCTCCGATGCCTACCTTTTGTATGCTTCCCATCTGACTGCCGGGCGGGTAAACCCCGAAACCCTGCACACCGACTGGAAGATCAACACGGGCGCCGCGAATCTGTCAGCCTCCCTTGCCAGCGCTGCCTCAACCGGCGATATCGTGGCTGCGTTGAAACGGTTGCGGCCGTCGCGCAGCGGGTATACGAACCTTCGCAACGCGTTGGCCGACCTTCGCAGCCTGGCCGCTGCCAACGGTTGGCCGGCACTGGATGTCAGCAAAACCCTCATGCCGGGCGATAGCAGTTCTGCCGTTGGCGATCTTCGCCGCCGGCTTGCCGTAAGCGGGGACCTTGGCCCAATGGACCCCGATGAGGATTCGCTTTTCTTCGATGGCACGCTTGCGTCCGCGGTGAAGCGCTTTCAGCAGCGCAACGGATTGAAGGCAGATGGCATTGCGGGGCCAAGCACGATTGGCATGTTAAACATTCCCGTCGAACAGCGCATCCGCCAGGTTGTGGTCAATCTCGAACGATGGCGGTGGCTGCCCCATGATCTGGGAACCCGGCACATCATTGTCAACACGGCCGATTTCAATCTCAATGCAGTGGAGAACGGCCATGTGGGTTTACAGATGCGGGTGGTGGTCGGTCGGCCGGCCAGGCGATCGCCGGTGTTCAGCGCCAACATGACCTATCTGGTGGTCAACCCCCACTGGAATGTGCCCACCTCCATCGCTATTGAAGATATCCTGCCCGAACTTCAAAAAGATGTTGCCTACCTGGCCCAGCGGGGTATCCGCGTGCTTCAAAACTGGGGGATAGACGCATCGGAAGTCGATCCCACCACCGTTGACTGGCATGCCTACCATGCCAACCGTTTCCCCTTCAGGCTTCGCCAGGATCCAGGGCCCAATAACGCCCTGGGCCGCATTAAATTCATGTTTCCCAACCAGTTTGCCGTCTACCTGCACGATACACCCAACCGCTCCCTTTTCAAACGGGTTCAGCGGGATTTCAGTTCCGGCTGTATCCGGGTGGAAGCACCCTTGCCGCTGGCCGATTTCGTGCTGGCAGGTGATCAACGGTGGCCGCCGATTGCATTGACTGAAGCCATTGAAAAAGGAGAAACCCGAACCATCTGGCTGAACCATCCGGTTCCGGTCCACCTGTTGTACATGACAGCCTGGGCGGACGAAACGGGTGTGATTCAGTTTCGCAGCGACATTTACGACAGGGACCGTGATCTCGATCGCGCGCTTAGCCGGCGAAGGCCCAACCCACCGCCTGATTTCGTTGACTATCCGAAAGACCGGCTGCGCCGGTAAACACAGAAAGACTAAGGCCACCATGGAGATGAAAACCATCCATCGTGGCCTTTTAATTGTTAAACGAACGCACGGGCTGTCGGCCCCCTACCCGTTCCAGGTTCGAAACGCCCCGGTATCTAAGTGGACAAAATCGGATCGGGGATAGTAGCCGACGCCGCCGAATTTCAAATCCAGGCAGGCTTGCCGAAGCTTGTGGGTATCGCACCCGGGCAGACGTATATCGATGGCGCGCCCCAGCATGTGATAGCTGAACTTGGCCACACCGGTGCTCTGTTTACGTAGCCGGGCATTGGTCTGGGGGGAGCGGTAACCGGAGATGATGTGAAAGGGAGAACAGCCGCCCAAGCGTTGGCTCACGGTAAAAAGCAGGTCCATCAGTCGGGCATCCATGTCTTCAATGTCACCGGTGCGGTGATCCCTGAGGATGCGGTTTATCTGTCCCATGGCACCGGGGCAATAGGCACCGTTTTTATAATAGCAGACACCGAGGCGTTCCCCCGTGTGCGTGTTATAAAAAGAGAGGGAGCGGCGGGTGCTGTCCGGCAGCAGGGCGGACCATCCTGTTGCCGGCACCAGGCAGGTCGCCAGGAAACCCGTGCCGATTTTTTTTATAAAATGGCGTCGACTGCAACTACCCATGTTTATCTCCGCATTTCAGCATATTGAACGTGATTCGATCATTAACCAAGTTGTCGGAGATAAAAGCAAAAATCGTACCTTAATGTTGAAGTGGGCGGAAAATTCAGGGGCATGGCCATCAAAAAAAATTAACATTCGGATATTAATTTATATTTTATCGTTATGGATTCTCCTTTTCGCGATATTGCCGATTGATTATGGCGTTCATTTGCGGCTGTGACGTACACATATTGTCAACCAATTGACAAAAAACGGGACGTCAAACGATCCGCTGGAACTGCTTTTCCAGGTCTTTAACGCGCCATTGGATCCAGATGGGTCTGCCGTGGGGGCAGTGCGACGGATTGTCGCAGGCATCCAGCTGTTCCAGCATGGCCTTGATCTGCGTCCCAGTGAGTTGCTGGTGGGCACGGATCGCATTGTGGCAGGCCATGACCATGAGGCATTCATCCAAAATCGTTTCCATCTCGGCACCCACACCGATTTCCGCTGTTTTTTCTACGAGTTGGGTAACCAGCCCCGAAATGCCAGAGCTGTCAAGCAGTGTGGGCACGGCCTTGACCACGAATGTGTTCCCGCCAAAAGGCTCAATCTCAAGCCCGAATCGGTCCAGTTCCGGAGCCAGCTTTTCCAGGATCTGGGTTTCACGGAATCTCAGGTCGATGGTTTCGGGCAGCAGCAGGCGCTGGGCAGTGGGTCGGCGTGCGTTGGACTGGCGCTTGAGCTGTTCGAAAACGATTCGTTCGTGGGCCGCATGTTGATCGATGAGCATCAAGCCGCCTTGGGATTCACAGATAATATAGGTGCCCTTGTACTGGCCGATGACGGTCAGGTCGGCAAAAAACCGCTGTTTCCACAGCAGCGCCTGGTGGGCTGGTTTTCCGTTGCAGGCCGTGGGGTCGATCGGCGGGGCCGGGGTATTGACGGGATCTGCAGGCGGCAATGGCGTCTGCCTGTTGCCTTCCCCGGCCGCCAGGGCCGATGAAACCGATTTTCGGTCCAACGCGTCATCCACCTGGGTGCCCGAATGGTCATGCGGGGGCGGTATTTTGTATTCTGCATGCAGCTCGGACACGGTTGCCGGCCCTTGAGCCAATTCGGTACTCCTGGGTTCATTGGCTTTCCACCGGGTGGGATCGGATTGCCTGAGTGCGTCGGCCACGGCGTCCCGCACGGTGTCGTGAACCATTTTCTGGCGGACAAAACGGATTTCTTGCTTGGTGGGGTGAACATTGACGTCTACTTGGTCGAAGGGAACCCTTAAAAACAGCACTGACACCGGATACTGTCCTTTCATCAACCGCCCGGAATAACCGGCGAACAGGGCATGTTGAATCACCCGATCCTTGACCCATCGACCGTTGACGAACAGATAGATGCCGCGGGCGGTGGACCGGTTCATGCGCGGGGAGGCGACCCACCCGCTGATTTCGATATCCGCGGTGGCCCGATCAACCGGATACAGCTCCTTCTTGATGGCCGCCCCAAGGACATCGGCCACCCGATCCATGGGTTCTTCGGCCGGCGCCCAGCTTTTCACGATCCGGTTGTTATGCGACAGCCTGAATTGAACGGTCGGCCGGCACAGGGCCATGCTGGCAATGGTGTCTGCAATGTGGCCCATCTCCGTGTCGATGCTTTTCAAAAACTTACGCCGGGCCGGGGTGTTATAGAAGAGGCCGGCCACGCTGATCAGGGTGCCGGGAGGGGCGCCCACATCGGAGACTTTATTGATCCGCCCCCCCGCCACCTCAATCTGAGTTCCCACATCGGCGTCGGTTTCCCGCGTAACGAGGGTGAACCGGGAGACCGAGGCGATGCTGGGCAGCGCCTCTCCCCGGAATCCCAAGGTGCAGATGGCAAACAGGTCCGGATCGGTGGCAATCTTGCTGGTCGCATATCGCTCCAGGCAGAGCAGGGCATCGTCCCGGCCCATGCCCTGCCCGTTGTCCGATACACGGATGAGCTTTCGCCCGCCCTGTTCAATTTCGACGATGATCCGGGTGCTGCCGGCATCGATGGAATTTTCGACCAGCTCCTTGACCACCGAAGCCGGACGCGCCACCACCTCTCCGGCAGCAATTTTATTGGACAGGATTTCCGGTAGGATTCTGATTCTGGTCATTATTTTTAAGTCTGGGCAATCTCTTTGAAGCTGCGCGCTAAATACTCCGCCTCCATGGGGGTCAGGTTGAATTTCAGGCAGGCCGCCTCGATGAGTTGCTGCCGGCTTTTGGGTGACCCCGCCTTTTTTTCTTCGGATATCCACTGGACTGCTTTTCGCAGGCTTTCGCCTTCGGGCTGTATGGACATGCAAACCTTCCTTTTGGCACCTCGATCACAAGGGCGGCCTTTTATCCTTGATGTTCGCCGCCTTTTCGAACTGCCGGGCAATTTTAAAAAGCATCGGTTCGTTAAAATGGCGGCCCATGATCTGCAGACCGATGGGCAGACCGTCGTCGGAGAATCCGCAGGGGACCGATATCCCCGGGATACCGGCCAGGTTGGCCGACAGGGTGTAGATGTCCGACAGGTACATGGTCAGCGGATCGTCAAGGGTCTTGCCGATGGGATAGGCCGGTGTGGGTGCCACCGGGGAGACAATCGCATCGCAGGATGCAAAGGCGGTTTGAAAATCATTCTTGATCAGCGTGCGAATTTGGGAAGCCTTGCCGTAGTAGGCATCGTAGTAACCGGCGGACAGGGCATAGGTACCCAGGATAATGCGACGCTGCACTTCCGGACCGAATCCTTGCGACCGGGTGCTGCGGTACATCTGAAGCAGATCGGCCTGCGACTTGTCACGGAAACCGTATTTCACGCCATCGTAGCGGGCCAGATTGGAACTGGCTTCACTAGGGGCGATCACGTAGTAGGCGGCCACGGCATGATCGGTGTGGGGCAAAGGGACATCGATGCATCTGGCGCCCAGCGATTGGATGGTTTTCACCGCCCGGTCTATAGCCGCACCGACCTGAGGATCCAACCCTTGGGCGGCGCTGTATGCCTTGGGGATGCCCACCACCACATCCGCAAGACCGTCATCGGCGATGGCCGCAAAAGTTGGCACCGGTTCGGGGACGGAGGTGGAGTCTTTGGGGTCGTGACCGGCAATGGCGTCCAGCATGATGGCACAGTCGGCCACCGTTTTACCCAACGGACCGATCTGATCCAATGAAGAGGCAAAAGCCACCAACCCGAAACGGGATACCCTGCCGTAGGTGGGCTTGACCCCCACCACGCCGCAGTGGGAGGCGGGCTGGCGGATGGAACCGCCAGTGTCCGAGCCCAGGGCACCCAGGCACATGTCCGCCGCCACAGCCGCGGCCGACCCGCCGCTTGAGCCTCCGGGGATACGATCCAGATTCCAGGGGTTGCGGGTGGTCTGAAAGCCGGAGTGCTCGGTGGTGGAACCCATGGCAAACTCGTCCATGTTAAGCTTGCCCACGATCACCGCGCCGGCCTTTTTCAATCGGGAGATGACTGTGGCGTCGTATGGCGGGATGAAGTTTTCAAGCATCTTTGACGCACAGGTCGTGCGAAGGCCTTGGGTGCAGATCAGGTCCTTGATGCCCAATGGGATGCCGGTCAGGGGTACCGTGTCACCCCTGGCCAGGCGATGGTCCGCCGCTTCGGCCTGGGCCATGGCACCGTCGGCATCGATGGTCAGGAAGGCACCGACCTTCCCGTCGACCGCCTCGATGCGGTCGAGGACGGCCCGGGTCAGTTCAACAGAACCAATTTCCTTATTTTTCAACAGGCCGCTGGCCTGTTCAATGGTCAGTTCATGCAATTTCATGGCATCCGTTTCTTGCGGAATTACGGCCTGGTAAAACGACGGCCAATTCGTCAAAGCAGCGTCAGAGTACCTTGGGCACCACAAAGGCGCCGTCTTCCTTCTCCGGGGCATTGGCCAGAGAAGCCTGTGGGTCCAAATGGTCCTGCGCTTGGTCCTCCCTGAATGCATTGGTCAGTGTGATGGCATGGGAGGTGGCAGGCACCCCGGTGGTATCCACCTGATTCAAGGTGTCCACATAATCGAGAATGGTGCCGATCTGGTCGGCCAACCGGTCGACGTCTGCGTCAGCGATATCCAGTCGGGCCAGCTGGGCGACGTGCAGGACTTCCTTTTGGGATATTTTCATTTTTCTACCTCGGCATCAATAAATATTGAATACGGTTTGGGTTATCGTTCAACCAGAATGGGATTTTTCAGATTTCGCGTCAACCGCGCCATGTCCGCTGTTGCCTGTTCACGGTTCGTGTATCGGCCCACCCGAACCCGGAACCAGAGTCCTTTATCGGGAATGACAATCCTCGACACGTAGGCAGGATACCCGTCCTTTTTCAGATTTGCAACGATTCGCTCGGCGGCTGCCCCATCCTTCATTGAAGCCACCTGAATGGTCAGCTTGCCCGTGGTTTCGACAGCTGCCGGAAGGGACGACGGCGCTTTCTCGAGCGTCGGTTTGTCCGGCACCTTGGATTTCTTGGCCATGGTGGCGGTTCGCGACTTGTGGGGCGGTTGAACCGATTCGGAAGCTTCTGCGCGGAGCGGGGGTTCAGCCGTCGACACCACCGGCGCAGGAATCTGAACGGTGGTGTCCAGCCCATCCTTTTTCAGGGCTTCGTAAAACTCCAAGGGCGCTTTTTCATCTTCACCCCGGACGGCTTTTTCTACCGTTTCCCGCTCCTTTTTCATCATGGCGTCACGCAGGGCGGCCAGCTCTTCTTGCAGCGCCTGGGTGTCGAAATGTACGGGGGCCGTTCCTCGGCCAACCAGCACGCCAAGAACGAACATCCATGCCGCAACGAAAAAGACCAGCAAGTATCGCCCCCAAGCGATCCGGCGTTTTGACGCGGTGGCCTTGCCCTTTGTCACAGGTTTGTTCCGTAAACGTTCACAGGTTCGACGTCACCGTTCTGGGTTTGCTTTCATTCGTTGACCTTGCTCGTAGGCGATAGGCTGTAAGATGAAACCTCGAATCGCAGGGTGAGTGCTTCCGGCATGTAATCATTCACCGAATCGCGTTTATTGTAAATGGTCACGCTGGTTGAGGTTTTTGGTGCACGTTGAACCCTTGAACCCGTATGCCCTTGAACCCGTGACGCCTACATGGCGTCCGGCGCCGACACGCCCAGCAACGCCAGTCCGTTACGGATCACCTTCTGAACGGCCGAGATCAGGTAGAGCCTGGCCCGGGTCAACTTAAGATCGTCTTCACACAACACCCGGTGCCGGTTGTAATAGGTGTGGAAGGCAGCGGCCAGGGTCATCAGGTAGTAGGTGATGCGGTGAGGTTCCATTAACGCCCCGGCAGTTTCAACGGTGTCCGGATAGCGGGCCAGGGCCTTGATCAGTGCAATGTCCTCCGGTGTTTCAAGGGCTGACAGATCCGATGGCGCAAACCCGCTGACATCCAGCCTGTCGCTCTCAGCCTTGCGATGGATGCTGGAGATGCGCGCGTGGACATATTGGACATAGTACACGGGGTTGTCATTGGTTTTTTGTTTGGCCAGTTCCAGGTCGAAGTCCAGTGAGCTCTCATAATGGCGGGTCAGAAAGATAAACCGAGCTGCATCCCGGCCGACCTCCTTGACCACGTCGGCCAGGGTAACGAACTCACCGGCCCGGGTGGACATGGCCACGGGCTGGCCGGCCCGCAGCAGGTTGACCAGTTGCACCAGCAGGACGTCGAACTGGTCGCGATCGTATCCGGAGGCCTCCACGGCGGCTTTCATTCGCGGGATGTAACCGTGGTGGTCTGCCCCCCACACGTCGATCACTTTTTGAAACCCGCGCTCAAACTTCTCCTTGTGATAGGTGATGTCAGACGCGAAATAAGTGGTCTGGCCGTTCTGGCGAACCACCACGCGGTCCTTTTCGTCGCCGTAGTCGCTGGTCTTGAACCACAGGGCACCGTCTTTCTCGTAGATCAGTCCCTTCTCTTTGAAATCACGGATATCCCCCGCCACCCTGCCCGAATCGTAGAGGCTCTGCTCCGAGAACCATTGGTCGAAGGTCACCCCGAAATCCGCCAGGTCGGCCCGCATACCCGCGGTAATTTTCTCCGCCGCATACCGGGCGCAGGGCATGATTGCCTCCGCCTCGCTTTTTTCAAAAAGCTCACGGCCCTCCCGTTCCAGGAGTTTCCCGGCCAGGTCCCGGATGTAATCACCCTGGTAGCAGGTGTCGGGAAAAGCGACGGTTTTCCCCAGCAACTCTTTTCCCCGCAGGTAGACAGACATGCCCAGGGTCTGTATCTGGCGGCCGGAATCGTTGATGTAATACTCTTTTTGTACGTCAAAGCCGCAAAAAGAGAGGATGTTGGCGGTGCTGTCCCCCACGGCACCGCCCCGCCCGTGGCCCACGTGCAGGGGGCCGGTGGGGTTGGAACTGACGAATTCGATCTGGATGCGGGTCCCCTTGCCCAAGTCGCAGCGACCATACTGGTCGTCCTGTTCGTGAATGGCGGCCAGCACCGGGTACCAGGCGGACGGACGGATGAAGAAATTGATAAACCCCGGCCCGGCGATTTCCGTACGGTCGATGATGCCCTTTTTGTCATCCAGATGACCGATGAGCGTGTCGGCGATTTTTCGCGGTGACATGCGCTGGGCCTTGGCCATCTGCATGGCCATGTTGGTTGACCAGTCGCCGTGGCTGTCAGCCTTGGGTTCTTCCAGCACCACCTCACAAAAATCAGAAGAGGGGAAGATGCCTTTTTCGTGAGCGGCCATGGCTGCCGCCAAAATGGTTTCTTTGAGCGCGTTCTTCATTTATGAATTCCTGACGGCTGATTGATTTGGACGGGGCAGCCGATGCGATATGGTCAAGTTGATGGTTGCCGTCATCCGGCAACGGCGACTGCCGTCGGGCACACGCCTTTTTAGATAAAGTCCAGTTCATAAAGAGTTTTACGATCCAAGTCAAGAAGGTTCACCCCGACTGCAGGATGCTCGTACGGGGTGTTTTTGACAGGCAAAAACCCATTGGTTGGGGAAACCCGTGGCAAAACCCGTGGCGAGGTCCCATGAAGGATCCAGACCCTTTTTGGGCAACATCCTGTCTGCCATTTGATGGCGGGCCTGCAAAATTTGGCCTTTTCCCTTGCATCTCCATAATTTCCAACGTATTTTATTTATCTGCTGGACACTGCAACACAATCGTTTGGATTCTGGCACGACCAAAAAGGTTTATCATTATTATGAATGTGAGTATCTGCAAGCAGCGGCAGAAGCTTGCCGTTGATGTTGATGCGGTGTGCCGTCTGATCACTGCCACCCAGCTTCCCTCCGGTGAAATCCCCTGGTCTACGGGAGACAAGACCGACCCCTGGGATCATGTGGAGGCGGCCATGGGGCTGACGGTGGGGGGGTATCTGGAAGAGGCGCGACAAGCCTTTTTTTGGCTGCGCAGCATGCAGCTTGCCGACGGCAGCTGGTTTTCCGCTTATCGCAGAGGCATCCCCGAGGACCGGACCCGCGAAACCAACATGAGCGCATATATCGCCGTGGGTGTATTTCATTTCTGGCTGATTACCGGTGATCGCCATTTTCTGGAATCCATGTGGAACACCGTACGACGCGCCATTGACTTTGCCATCGGCCATCAGCGCGCCAACGGAGAGATCTGCTGGGCGATCAGCCCCCAGGGCAAGGTGGACCCCATGGCCCTGCTCACCGGATCCAGCTCCATCTACATGAGTCTGAAATGCGCCATGGCCATTGCCGACGAACTGGACATGGCCGTCATCCCCTGGGCCGCTGCATATAAGCGCCTCGGTGACGCGATCTGCAATCGGCCATACCTGTTCAACATGACCAAATCCCGATTTTCCATGGACTGGTTCTACCCGGTCCTGTGCGGCGCCGTTACCGGTGAAATGGCCGGCGGACGCATCAAGCGACAGTGGAAGAAATATGTGGTGGAAGGTTTGGGGGTACGCTGCGTCTACGACCAACCCTGGGTGACGATCGCAGAAAGTTCCGAATTGGTGCTGACCCTGGCGGCCATGGGCGATACGGAAAAGGCGCTCATCATCTTCAACTGGCTGTCGGAGCACGTATTTGATGACGGCTCCTTCTGGTGTGGATTCACTTTTCCGGACATGACCCGGTGGCCCGAAGAAAAAATCACCTGGACCAATGCGGTCGCGCTGCTGGCAGCCGATGCGCTGTTCAACCTTAGCCCCGGAGGACGGCTGTTCAGCCATGCCTGGTGGGCTGAAACCGGATACCCCGGTTGACGGCCGGCCATCCGGCACATGGATGGGTTAGTTGCGTCTGTTATGGTTAAAGATCATCGCCCCTACGTTATCAAAAAGGCATACCTGAAGTTTCAGAGATTCTATGCCCGCCACTTTCTGGCCCCCCAACTCGAGCACCTGGGAAGGGGGTTCACTTTCATGCGTCCCTGGCATGTAGAGCTGTTCGGTGCGCCGATCGCCATCGGACAATTCGCCACGGTCATCGCCACCCCGGATAAAAAAATCCGGCTGTCGGTATGGCCGGACCAAGCGGGCAAGGGACATATCACCATCGGCAACTACTGTCTGATCTGCCCCGGCGTGAGGATCAGCAGCGCCGCCGGCATCACCATCGCCGACAACTGCATGATCGCCAATGGTGCCTACCTTACCGATTCCGACTGGCACGGGATCTATGACCGTATCTCCTTTGGTAACGCCATACCAGTAACCATCGAAAAAAATGCCTGGATCGGGGACAGCGCGATCATCTGCAAGGGCGTGACCATCGGCGAGAACAGTATCGTGGGCGCCGGGGGCATCGTGGTGGATTCGGTTCCCGCCAACTGCGTGGCCGTCGGCAATCCGGCCCGCGTGGTCAAACAGCTGGACCCGGAAGAGTCCTTCACCACCCGCGCCGAATTTTTCTCCGACCCGGCCAAACTCTCCCGGGAATTTATGGCCTGGGAGCAGGCCATGCTCCACGGCAACACCCTGTTTGGCTGGCTGCGCCACCTGCTGTTTCCCGCCAGAGGGGATTGATGTCTGACGCAACGATCGCCAAAGCGTTGATTGCCGTCCTCATACCGGACGGCGGGCTACAATTGGAGTGGGATGCGGCGGACGGAAAAATCAGCAAAAGCCGCCGGCTGCTGCAGGATGAGCTATATCGGTGCTTTGAGACGGAGACTGATCGCTGGCTGCTCAGCCTCGGGTTTTCCGACACGGATGTGCCGCTTTCCCCATCATTGTCCTATTGGCGGGATTTTGCCGGGCACTTCACCCGGGAGCTGATTCGAACACCAGATCTTGAAACCCTGCGCGAATCGATCCGCCTCGACCTTCCACCGGATGATATCGACGCCTGGCTGAATCGGGCGCCCATGATGACGGGCATAGACTACCTGGATGCCGACCGGCTGGCACGGGTCTGGGAGATGCTGCACGCGGCCTGGCGCGCAGCCATGCAAGTCCATGACGGGACGGTGGCCGCCTTCATCAAGGCATCCAGCCCGAAAGCCCATCTGGTGGGGCGCATCTTTTTCCATCTGGTGGAAAACAAGGATGCGGAGCATCCGTTTGCCTTTCTGGCCACCTATTCCACGCGGCTGAACCCGGAGGGCGAATCCCGGCATGTGCCGCTGAAGTTCGCCCTCCAGGAATTTGCCGGCAACCGGGAAAAACTGCTGGAATTGATGGCCACAGTTCACGAGGCGGCCCGAACATCGGCGGTGCTCGGCAAGCTACTTACCGCCGGCAGCATCTTTCAACCGCTGGCCTGGACGGCCAAGCAGGCCTACCTCTTCTTAAAGGATATCCCCGTTTTCGAAAAGGCCGGCATTCTCTGCCGGATTCCCAACTGGTGGAAAGCCGGTGCCCCCCGCATGACCCTCAATCTGCAGTTCGGCGCCCAGAAACCGTCCCTGGTGGGCATGGAGGCACTTCTATCGTTTAACGCCGGCCTGCTGCTGGACGGCGAGCCGCTCTCCAAAGAAGAGATCCAGCAGCTGTTGGCCCAGTCCGAAGGGCTTGCCTTTATCAAGAACAAATGGGTGGCGGTGGATCCGGAAAAACTGCGGCAAACCCTGGCCGCCTATGAAAAGGCCGAACAATTGATGGCCGGCGGCGGACTCTCCTGGCTGGATGCCATGCGCCTGCAGATGAATCCGGGGAAGCTGCTTGGCGATGCGGAGGCCGAACCCGATGAGGTCAGCGTATCACACGGCCAGTGGCTTGCCGACATCATGCAGAAGTTGCACGATCCCGGACAGCTCCAACATATCCTGACCGACGGGAATTTCAGGGCCCGGTTGCGCAAGTACCAGCAGACCGGATTGAACTGGCTCTGGTTTTTGCATTCCCTTCGCCTGGGCGCCTGCTTGGCCGATGATATGGGGCTGGGCAAAACAGTGCAAGTGCTGGCCTTGCTGAACGTTCTGTACGCATCCAAGGAGAGACGCAAAGACCGCAAGCCGGCCAGTCTGCTGGTGATCCCCGCCTCTCTGCTGGCCAACTGGGCTGCCGAGATCCGGCGTTTTTACCCGGATCTCTCTTTTTTCATCGCCCATCCGGGCATGCAGTCGTCGGACAAGCTTGCCGATGGGAACAAAGACCTGATCAAGGATTGTGATCTCGTGATCACGACCTACGCCCTGGCCGGACGGTACCAATTTTTACAGGAACATGCATGGCATTACCTGATTCTTGACGAGGCCCAGGCCATCAAGAATCCGGGAACCAAACAGACCCGGGTCATAAAAAAATACACGGCGCAGAACCGGCTGATCCTGACGGGGACACCCATTGAAAACCGCCTGTCCGACCTGTGGTCCCTGTTTGATTTCCTGAATCCCGGACTGCTCGGCACGGCCACTGAATTCAAACGGTTCGCCAAGGCATTGAGCCGGAATCAGTCAAAGTACGGCAACCTGCGGCAACTGATCCGGCCCTATGTTCTCAGGCGGTTGAAAACCGACAGAACCGTGATCCGCGACCTGCCGGACAAGATCGAAATGAAGACCTACACCGATCTGACCCAAAGGCAGATCGTGCTGTACCAGCAGCTGATCAGCGGCCTGGAAGAGGTACTGGCCGACAAGGAAGGGATGGGGCGCAGGGGCCTGATTCTGTCGTCCCTAATGAAAATGAAGCAGCTGTGCAACCATCCGGATCAATATCTGGGCAGCGATGGCTACGCGGAAGGCGATTCCGGCAAGTTCGCCCGCCTGCGTGAAGTCTGCGTGACCATCCACGAAAAAAGAGAACGGGTGCTGGTGTTTACCCAGTTCAAAGAAATCATTGACCCGTTGTGTACGTTTCTGGCAGATATTTTTCATCATCCGGGGCTGTTCATCCACGGCAGCGTGCCGGTCAAAGCCAGGAAGGCCGTGCTGGGCCAGTTTCAGGGGGAGACGTATGTGCCATTCATGGTGCTATCCCTCAAGGCTGGCGGCGTGGGGTTGAACCTGACCCGGGCCAACCATGTGATCCACTTCGACCGATGGTGGAACCCGGCGGTCGAAAATCAGGCCACGGACCGGGCCTTCCGAATCGGCCAGAAAAAGAACGTCATCGTCCACAAGTTTATCACCCGCGGGACGGTTGAAGAGAAGATCGATCTGATGATAGAAGCCAAAAAGAAACTGTCGGAAGACGTCATTGCCGCTGTAAACGAGGATTGGATCACGGAGATGAGCAACGACCAGGTGATGGATTTATTTCGACTGTCGTTACCAAAACCATAGGGAAATGGATGGTTATGAGCTACTTTCAATATCCCCGATACGTTTCGGTTAGCGAGAAACGGGCACGGGCTGAAAAAAAGATCCGCCAGCTACGAAAAAAGAATGCGGATCTCGCACCGGTGATCATCGAGGGCCGCACCCTGGCCAGGACCTGGTGGGGCCAGTCATGGAACGCCAACCTCGAACGCTATGCGGATTACCGCAACCGGATCGAGCGCGGCCGCAGCTATGTGCGCCACCTGGCGGTTCTCGACCTGCGCATCGACAAGGGGGCGGTGAGCGCCCTGGTGCAGGGATCGCGCAGCAAACCCTATGCAGTCGACATCAAGATCGAGGCGTTGCCGAAAACGAACTGGGGCAAGATAATCGCCGCCTGCGCGGATCAACTGGATTCGCTGCAGGACCTTCTGGCCGGACGCTTCCCCAAGGCCCTTGCGCATCTCTTCATGGCAAAGGGCAGCGGCCTCTTTCCCACCCCCGAGGAAATCCAGTTTTCCTGCAGCTGCCCGGACTGGGCCAGCATGTGCAAACATGTCGCCGCCACGCTCTATGGTATCGGTGCACGCCTAGATCAGGACCCGTCACTCTTTTTTATGCTGCGCCGGGTCAACATGGACGACCTGATCGCCAAAGCCCTCGAAGAGACCACCGGCCAGTGGATCCAAAAGGCGGAAGACAATACCCAGCCGACGATTGCCGAGGCGGATCTCGGCAATGTTTTCGGCATCGACATGGATGCGATGCCCGATTTCGGGACAATCACCGCCGAGGCTGCCGCGATACATTCAGTCACGGATAAGCCCAAAAAAGCGGCCCGGCCACCCCAAGGCGCATCCCGCAAGCAACTAAAAACAAAAGCAGTGGATGAGAAGAACCAAATTCTGGATCTGGTGCAGCGGGCAACGAACGGAATCAAGGCGGTTGAATTGCACCAAAAAAGCGGCATCGCCATCATTAAAATCCGCAATGTCCTTTATCAGGCGCACCGTAAAGGCGCTATCGAGAAGGCCTCCCGGGGTGTTTACCGGGCCAAGGCGGCCCAGCCAAAACAGCTTTCTGTAGCGGATCGTCAAGTAGCCGTTCTGGCGGCTGTCAGGGCCGCCCCCAAAGGCATCCGGGCACCCCAGGTTGCCGAGGCCACCGGTCTCCGCTTGGCCACCGTCCGGCCGGTGATGGCCCGTCTTCTGGCAGAAAGTGCGATTCGGCGAGTCTCACGCGGCGTGTACGGGCCACCATCACCAACCCGCAAAAAAAAGTCGACAATCGCGACCGGGGCGATTTTATCGATGATAAAAACCCATCCCAAGGGTGTCGGCATTGCCGCCCTCAAAGAACAGTCCGGTTGCGAGGAGAAGCAACTGCGAAATATCATCTTCCGCCTATTCAAGTCGGGAAAAATCCGCAGGGCCGGGCGAGGTATTTATCTTGCCGCTTCGGAAAGAAAATAATGAGGCAGGATGCCGAAGGGGGGGCGGGCAATCAATAGATTGCCAGCATGCGCAAACGCTGAGATAAACGATAGGTTGGAATATTGGTAGCACCCCACCGGGCACCCTGTGGGGGTAGTAAAGCAACTGCTTGACTCGGATTATCCACAATATTCCGAGTATCAAATTTTGAGCATAACGCAGATATCGGGCTAAATAGCCCTTTATGGATGGGCACGCTCTATTCAACGGCAGACCGCCGCCGGGTCTCACTGCGCTCAGGAAGGCCCCTTGGGAACGCCGGCAATCAGCGAACCCATGCCCGGACCGGTCATGAACCGGTCCGGCTCCGCTTTCACCGCAATATCCCGTTTTTTACACCGGGGACATACCGGCGCAATCTCATCGCCTTTGAAGGTCAGGTGCACAAAAGTGTGCCCGCAAGCGTTGCATTGGCACTCGGTCGTGGGCATGGTCGGTTACCCCGCTTTCCGGAGGGCATCCGCCGCCGCTTTGACGACTTCATACAGGTCCACTGGCCCCATGCCGTGGCGCTCGGCAATGTTGCGCAGCGATTCAGAGGCCTCGGCAGAGATGTTTTTTATTTTCAGCGCAGCCAGGAGTTCCTGTGGATCCAGACCGTAGGTGCTGCAAAATTCTGCCAGGGTCAACCGGCCGGTACCCGGTGGGGGTGAATCGGGCAGCCCTTTGTTGCCGGAATCCGCCTGTTCCTCTATGGCAGCCATCACCGCGTAAAGGGCCTTGGGCGTGGTCTTGTTGATGGCGGCCAGTGCTTGCAGGGTCTGTTTGCCATCGGTCACCTGCAAACCGGCTCTCTGCAGGCGCTGCAAACTTGCTACCGGGTCGATGTCCATTTTTTTGGCAAAGGCGTTCAGTGTCGAAAGTTCGGCATGGCCGTAGGGCGGCTCGCCGTATTTTTCAGCGCCTGCATCCTTGAGTGCCGCGTTGAAACCCAACACCCAGGAAAAGGGTGGTACCATGAAAAGGGTCCCTGACACTGTCAACACACAGACCACCAGGGCCACGTTAAATGCGGGCGTGAAGACCTTCATCTGTTTGGCCCGATCCTTTAGGTAAGCCATGAGCGGCTTCCAGTTGTAATAGATATGCAGGCCCAACGACAGCAGGAAAAGCAGTCCCACATTGATGTGAATGTCGCCCCACTGGGTCTTGGTCAGGCCCCCCATTCGCCAGTCCGCCCAGTAGGCCACTCGACCCTGGGGGACAATATACAGGATGATGCTGGTAATCACCATCAGGATAAACGCCAGGGTGGCGGTCAGGGAGGTAATTTTTCTCAGGTTCATACGCTTCAAGGCTCCGTTGGATGACTTTAAATCTTAATCCTCTGCCGGGAAATGGGCACTATACTTATGAGACCAACCCGGTCGTTTCGTTACAGGGTGCCAGCATCGCCGGATCGCGGTCATCGACGACATTCCGGCAATCCCGGCCATGAACCAACAACCGCCAATCCTCGCGGCGTATGGTTTCAACCCGCCCTACCGGGCGGTTTGCCGAGAGAAAATCGGTGAAAACTGAAAAAGAGTATTCCGCCGACAAGGGCGGTACTGGCACTGAACAGGAACAGCGGTGCGCTGTTGCCGGTTTCATAGAGAGCGCCGCTGACAAAAAAACCCACCGTGAGCCCTAATCCATAGGTCACGGCATTGTTCAATGCCTGCCCCAGGGTTTTCTCCGATGCCGGGGCGAGCTGATCCATGTAAAGGATGCCGGCCATGTGAAAGGCGCCGTATGTGATCGCATGGAGCAGCTGGCTGGCCAGAATCACCATCGCAGACTGGGCGACGTACAACAGGCCCCAGCGCAACACCGCCACCGCAAAGGATACAGCCAGTATCCGTTTGATGGAAAAACGGGCAAACAGCCGGGGTGAGTTAATCATCACGACCACTTCCGCCGTGGACGCCAGGGCCCAACAGACCCCGATAAAGCTGCCGCCGTGCCCCAGCTGGGCCAGGTGAATGGAAAAAAATCCATAGTAGGCCCCATGGCTCACCAGCATGAGAAACGCACACAGGAGAAATACCAGGGTGTGGCCCGAGAACAACCGCACGGCATCTTGGGGTTGCGCCTGCCGTTGTGAACGGATTCGGGGCATGCCGGTGGCGGTCATGGCCTGGGCGGTTGAGATGGCCAGGACCAACGCAATGACGATCCCCACGGTATACCGGTCAATCATCTTTCCAGAAATAAGCACCACGGCAATGAATGCGATCGATCCCCACGCCCGGGTGCGGCCGTAGCGGTGTTTGGTTTTGCCCAGTACGTCCATGGCAAAGGCTTCGAGAAATGAGATAATCGGCGCGTAAAAAGCACCGTAGACGATGGTGAGGACCAGCATGAACCGAAAATCGGTGGTGAAGAGAAAAAGCGTCCACAGGGCGGTACTGACAAAACTGCACAGGATGTATATGGGACGGCGGAAGCCCTTTCGGTCCGCCAGGATACCCCAAAAAATGGAAAAGAGAATCAACACGGCTGAGCGCACGGCGGACAGGCTGCCGATCTGAAAACCGGTAAAACCGAGGTTCAGGCAATAGAGGTTGAAGTAGGGCAGAAATACGCCCATGGCTCCGAAATAAAGGAAATATTGGATTCTGATGGTGTTTTTTTCGCTGATCATGGACAAACCGCAAATGTGGAAGATGACACTGTTGATGATCCTGGCATCATATCCATTCTGGTGGGAAAGGCAACGCCTTTCCCCATCTGCATTGCCGAGAGATAATGGTCTGTTGTACTGAAATGTTGACATAAATCGAAAATATGCGCATCATGACACGACGTTGATGGTTGCCTGCCGTCGCCTGTTCCCGGAAAACAGATCCACCCAAAAATCGTTGCCACCAAGGAGGAAAAAATGAAAAATAAGGCGAGAAATCCCATTTGGATTTCCATGGTGATTGTCGGTCTTGCCTTGACCGGTTGTGTTCAGTCTCAGATGGCCGGCTCCGCGGTTGCCCTCGATCAGAACAAGGCCATGATGGACAACCCGGTGGAGTTGGTCAACCAGCTCAGCAGCGATATTTCCAAAGCACGCATGGCCCAGCTCAACATCCTCGCCCCCGAGGGATTCAAAAAAGCGGAGAGGGCTTTTTTCAGCGCCCAGGAGGATCTTGAAAAAGGCAATGAGATCGCCGATATCCGCAAGGCCGTCATGGAATCACGCGGTTACCTTCAGAGAGCCGAAGAGATTGCCACGATTTCACGAACAACCCTGGCCGACACCCTCAAGGCACGTGAAATGGCCCGAAGTGCAGGGGCGGCCAAGTTCGAAAATGAATACCGTCGGGTGGAAAACGACTTTCTGGACCTGACCCGGGCCATTGAAAGGGACAATCTCAGTTATGCCCAGAATAACCGGAGCAAGGTGATCGAGCGCTACCGGGAATTGGAAGTTCGCGCCATCAAAGAGGAGACCATCGGCGAAGTCCGTGCGCTCATCGCCCGGGCCGAAGCAGCCGATGCCCAAAAAATTGCCCCCCTCTCCTACGGCCAGGCCGTGGATCAGATCAACGCAACCGACGCATTCATCTCGGCCAATCCCTATGCCAAGGAAGAGATGCACGCCATGGCCCGGGAAGCCCTGTTTAAGGCCAAGCGGCTGGTGGTGGTCACCGAGCAGAGCAACCGAATCAAAACCATGAAGCCTGAGGCAATCGTCCTGCTGGTGGAAAAACACCTGCACACGATATCTGCCGCGCTCGGCGCCCAGGACATGCGCGACCAGGCATACCAGACCCAACTGGACAATATCATCGGGTCGGTTAATTCCCTGAAAAGCGACCGCACGTTCATGTCCGAGAGGAATCAGGTCCTGCTGACGGAGATGGAAACACTCAAGGCTGACGACCAGGCCCAGATCGACGCCCTCAATGTGCGCGTGGCCACCCTGGAAGGCAAAACCCGGGAAGACCAGATGGCCAAGGAGCGCATGGCCAGGGAGCGCATGGCCGCGGAGCAGCGTCTGGCAGCGGAAAGGAAGTTCAGCCAGCTCTACGTGGCCGTCCAGGATTATTTCGAAAAGGATGAAGCCGAGGTCTACAAACAGGAGAACCAGCTGGTGCTCCGGCTCAAGGCCATGCGCTTCCCCGTAGGGAAAAGCATCATCATGCCGGAGAACTACGCCCTGCTAAGCAAGGTGCAAAAAGCCATCCACACCTTCGATGACCCGCGGGTGATCGTAGAAGGCCACACGGACACCACCGGTTCCGATGAAGTCAACATGCTGCTCTCCCAGCAGCGGGCCGAGGCCGTCCGCGAGTACATGATCGCCAATCAGACGCTGCCCCCAAACAGCGTTTCCGCCGTGGGCTACGGTTCCGAGCGCCCCCTGGCCTCCAATGCCACGGCCGCGGGCCGGGCCATCAATCGACGAATCGACATCCTGATCATCCCAGCGGCAAAATCCATATGATCGGCAATGTGTTTATTCATCAGATCAACAATCCATCAACCCAAGGAGGTTTCATGAAAAAAGTACTGATCGCCTATGTCAGCCGGACGGGAAAGACCGAATCCATGGCCAACTACATCGCCGAAGGTCTGCG
>Ga0272441_10004802_pt1 | contig 24034 bp, 25 predicted proteins | sample SSMProp6N_FD_193582 | JGI IMG/M metagenome (GOLD analysis project Ga0272441, IMG submission 193582) | Marine sediment archaeal communities from Little Sippewissett salt marsh, Falmouth, MA, United States - SSM-Prop-6N | ecosystem: Environmental > Aquatic > Marine > Wetlands > Sediment ...
CTGGCATCCTCTATTTGCTGCCATGAAGTGTCGCTCTTGCGAAAGAGGGCCGTGGCGATGGTTGTCTTGCCGGCGGGAATGACAGGTCTCAGGAAGTCGCTCGTTGGTGAACAGCGACTTGCCTCAACCAGTAGGGAGTCGATACCTACTATCGCTATCCCTTCAGCAACCACGATCCCCTTGGCGACGGCCAGCGCAACGCGCAGTCCATTGAAAGGACCGGGACCTGTAGCCACTATGACGTGAGAGATATCTTGCGGAAGCGCCTTTGCCTCGGACATCCCCGCGAGTATCTGCGGCAGCAGCATTGTCGTATGGTCGCGGGTTGTCAGGCGGCTTCCGCGCCAGGCTACTTCGCCGTCGCGCGCAATGCCAGCCGCGGCCACCGATGAGGACACGTCGATGATCAGTTCCATCGTAAGTCCTCCCCTGTGCATTGGATAAGATGGTCAAGCAGTTCTTCGTATCGCTTGCCAGTGGCAGTGAGATGGATCGTCCGACTGTCGGGCGACTCGGAGCTGTATGAGAGTTCGACTGCAATGTGCTCAGATGGGAGCAGTGGGGTGGCTCGCTCGGCCCACTCTATGGCACAGACGCCATCACTGTCGAGGTAGTCGTCGACTCCCAGGTCAGCAATCTCCTCAGCGTGCTCGAGCCTGTAGAAGTCCATATGGTACAGAGTGAGTCTGCCCTTGTATTCCCTCACGAGCACGAAAGAGGGGCTGAAGGCGTTGTCGGTGGCACCGAGTCCGGTCGACATCCCTCGGACCAGACAGGTCTTGCCTGTTCCAAGCTCACCGGAGAGGAGAACTACATCTCCTGGCTCCGCGTCGGCCCCGATTGCCTCGCCGAGTGCCCTGGTGCCGGCCTCACTGTATGTGCTGAGCTGTGCTTTGGTCATATCTGGAAGTGGTTCCAGCCCTTCTCGATTGGACCGACGTTGCCGCCGTCCGAATTGACGAGGGATACTCGTGGGAGGTCACTCCTGTCGACTATGTGTCCAACTATGGTGATTGGCAAGTTCAATGACGCTGAGGCCGCGAGAATAGTCTCGCTGTCGCCCACTACCAGCAGTTCGTAGTCTTCCCCTCCGCCGAGAGCCTCGAGGTTCATGTCCCCACTCTGCACGACACAATCCGGATGCAATGGAACTCGCTCGACTTCGACTATCGCAGAGACATCACTGGCTTCGCAGATGTGAGTGAGGTCCGCCAAGAGGCCATCACTGATATCGATGGCACATTTGATGCCAGTGTCTGCCAGCATCTGGGCTTCTTTGACACGTGGTTCGGGCCTGAGTAGAGCAGTTGCCAAGCCCGGGAGCAGGTCATCGGGCCTGACTCCATTGCGCAGGGCTGCAACGGCTGCCGAGGCACCGCCTATGCTGCCCGTGACGGCAATTGACTGGCCAACCCGCGCTGCCGAACGCGTCAGCATCTTCTCAGCGGATACCTCTCCCGTCACGAACACGGAGGCATTCACTACGGGTGCTTTCGTCAGATTGCCACCTGCGACAATGACGTCGTAACGAGCAGCGAGTGCATTCAGCCCCTCGTAGTAGGCAAGGACATCATCCGAGTCGACATCTGTAGGACAACAGAGCGACACGAACGCATACGTTGGCGTTCCTCCCATGGCTGCGATGTCACTAAGGTTGACTGCAAGGGACTTGTGTCCCAGGTCTGTCCAGGAGGTCGACGCGAATGTGAAGTGCACGTTCTCGACAAGGGAATCAGTGGTCGCGAGCTGTACGAGGTCGCTGCCGTGCCACGCCGCTGCGTCGTCTCCGATGCCAAGTATGAGACGAGAAGAAGACGGCGTTCCCTGAGTGGCTGAGCGCTGCGAGGCCTTTCGGATAAGTTCGATGAGGCCGAACTCGCCTAGGGACGATAGCTTCATCGCCGCGATTATACCATCGCCCCGATACGGCTCAAAGCTGACAGGCAGTCCGTGCTATAGTGCCGCCGAATGGCCAGACACCTGGTCCTGGCGGACGTCCACTCCAACCTGGAGGCCCTTGATGCGGTGCTGCGGGATGCCGCCGCTCAACAAGGTGGATTCGACGATGTGTGGGTGGCCGGAGACATCGTAGGGTATGGGCCCTGCCCGAGCGAATGCATATTCCGATTGAAGGAAATCGACGCTCTGTGCGTTGCGGGCAACCACGACCTCGGCGTGGTAGGAAGACTTGACCTTGCGTGGTTCAATCAGGAGGCGGCGGAGGCATGCAGGTGGACGGCTGGCAATCTCTCTTCTGAGGATAGGGATTTCCTGGCTGGACTGCCTGAGTTCAGGACACAGGGAATGGCGTTGGTCGTGCATGGCTCTCCCCGCGATGCTGTCCGAGAGTACGTGACCTCTGTTCGGATAGCGAATGCGGTGGCTACGCACTGTGAGTCGAGAGTCTGCCTGGTTGGACATACGCATTGTCCCGTGGCCTTCGGCATGGACGCACCAGTCGCGCGCCCCGCGTGCGATGGTGCTGAGGTGAGCTTGAGGGGCGAGAGGCTCGTGTTGAATCCAGGCGCCGTGGGGCAACCACGCGATGGAGATGCTCGTGCTGCCTACGCTATTCTGGATGATAGTACGCTCACCTTTGAGTTTCACAGGGTTGAGTACGACGTGGCGGCGACGTCATCCTCGATGCTTCGGGCCGGTCTGCCGAAGGCGCTCGCGATGCGCTTACACTGTGGCTACTGACATGCTATAATGTGCGCCATGTGCGACTATGAACTCGTAGCTATCGTGAGTCCTGACGTAGCCGATGATACGGTTGCGGGGAAGATCGATGGTGTGAGTCAGCTGATAGGCGAGCGCCAGGGCGTTGTGGAAGACACTCAGCGCTGGGGCAACCGAAGGCTGGCGTATCCCATCAAAAAGTACATCGAAGGGAACTACACGCTTCTCCGGTTCAAGCTCGAGCCGTCCTACATCAAGGACTTGCGCGAGACTCTGGAGAGCGATGAGGACGTTCTACGCTACCTCGTCATCAAGAGGGGGAAGTAGTCAGTGGCCTCTCTAAGCAAGGTTATCCTCATCGGTAACCTTGGCGCCGATCCCGAGATGCGCTATACGCCTGACGGCAAGTCAGTCACGTCTTTCTCAATAGCGACCAACCGGCGTTACACCACATCCGGTGGGGAAACCCGCGATGAAACGGACTGGTACCGGGTGACGGTCTGGGGGCGGCAAGCTGAGCAGGTCAATCAGAACCTCAGCAAGGGCCAGCAGGTCTACGTTGAGGGCAGGCTGCACGCGAAGCCCTGGATGGGTCAAGACGGCCAGCCAAGAGCGGGGCTCGAGGTGACGGCCAACACCGTAGTCTTTCTTGGTAGAGCTTCAGGGGCGGCACCGATTCCGGGAGAGGGAGACCTCACTCCGGGCGATCTGCCCTTTGACCAGAATTGAGGAGTGTTTCAATGGCGAATTTTCGGTACGGCGGCGGAAGAAGGAGATCAAAGTTTCGCGGCGGCAGGCCGCGAGTATGTCCGTTCTGTGCGGACAAGATCGGGATTGACTACAAGGACACCGCATTGCTCTCCCGTTTCATCCAGGGTGGCGGCAAGATAGCCTCTCGCCACAAGTCCCGGGCATGCTCGAAGCATCAGCGGCAACTAGCCCATGCAATCAAGAGGGCCAGGTTCCTTGCCCTTCTCCCGTACGGCCCCAGCCACATTTGGAAGACCGGTTGGACGGCATCTGCGACGCCTGCGCCGAAGTCTGCGCCGACGCCTGCGCCGACGCCTGCGTCTGCGCCTGCACCGACGCCTGCGCCTGCGCCGACGCCGTCTGGTTCATAGGAGCTACGCATGCCAAAACGTACTTATCAGCCCAAGAGAATCCCGCGGAAGCGGAAGCTTGGCTTTCTGGCCAAGAGTGCTACCAGGGGTGGCATGCGCGTTCTGAAGGCGCGACGACAGAAGGGTCGCTGGAAGCTCACTCCCGTCTAGTCCTGTTAATGAGAAAACCGTGGTCTCTGGCCAAGCGCGAGCAGTTCACGGCAGTCTTTCGTAGAGGGCGTGGCTATCCTGGAAGTCTCATCGTTGTGCGAGTGTTGCGCAACGATTTTGACTATAGCAGGCTCGGACTGGTTGTCGGCAAGCAGGTCGGTGGCGCCGTTGGGCGCAACCGCGCGAAGCGACTAATCCGTGAGGCAGTGAGTATCCGGGCACTCGTACCGGGATGGGATGTGGTGGTGATTGCCCGGCCGGGTATACGTGGAGCAAAGTATCGAGATGTTGAACAGGAGCTGTGGCAGCTCCTCACTAAGGCAGGGGTGGTCGGCCAGAGTCGGGACGCAGGCAATCGCGTTGATTCGGGCGTACCAGAGGACAATCTCTGAAGTAACCCCTCACCGCTGCCGGTTCCAACCCACCTGCTCCGAGTACACTGCTGAGGCCATTCAGCGATACGGTATCGCGAAGGGCGCGCGGCTCGGACTGGCAAGAATTGCGCGATGTCACCCTTTCACTCCTTCGCGCTATGACCCGGTTCCGTAGATATTCTTGAGATCAATGGCGGATGTTTATTAGATGAAGTCAATGCGATTCGGATTGATCATTGCCATTCTACTGGCCGCTGCGGTGTTTGCAGGGTGTATGTCCAGACCCGCTCCGGAGGGTTTCTCCGGCATCGTGAGCGATGGCGACACTCTGTATGTCGGATCGTCCGATGGCAGGATTGTGGCGCTCGACACAGCCCAGCGGGCGACAAACGCAGCTTATCCTGCCCCCGGTGAGTGGGAGTACGGCATCACCACTGAGTCTGGCGGGACGTTCGGTTGCAGCACCAGCCAGGTTGCGTCTACGGTGTACGGAACGCCGGTGCTTGCCGACGATCATCTGTGCGTTGGAACGTATGAGGGACAGGTATTCATGCTTGATGCCGGGGCCCGGACGGCCAACAGCGCTTTTCCTCAGGTACGCTCCGGTGAGTGGAAGTACCCCCGCGAAGACGAGGAGCTTGGCCCGATCGTGGGTAGCCCCGCGATTGTCGGCGATACGGTGTTTGTGTGTAGCTCGGTGAGCGAGAAACGGCGCACGTACGGAATCGTGTATGCCATTGACAAGCTCTACGGTGACGAACTGTGGGTGTCTGACAGACTCGACGGCAAGCTGTGGGTGACCCCGGCCGTAGTGAACGGGATGGTCTACATAAGTACCTATGATGGTCACATCTATGCTCTGTCAGCTGATACAGGGGAGCTGCAATCGTGGTCATATGAGGCAGAGGTAGGATTTGTCTCGTCGCCACTAGTGCAGAATGGAATCGTGTACGTGGGATCGTTCGATCGCACGCTACAGGCCGTCCCCTTGGGTGCGTCAGCAGCTCAGTGGAGCTTCGAGGGAGGGAACTGGTTCTGGGCGATGCCTGTAATGATAGGGGATGTGCTCTACGCACCGAGTCTCGATGGCAGTCTCTACGCCCTGTCTGCCGGTAGTGGCAGTGAAGTCTGGGCGGAGCCGTTCGTCGCCTCTGGTCCTCTCGCGACGACTCCTGTTGTGATGGGCGACAAGCTCGGCCTTGTCACCAAGGACGGAGATGTGTATGTGGTTGACGTGTCTACAGGGCGAGGCACGCGCATTGAGAACCCTGACAACGAGAAGGCCACGACGTGTGACGCCTCAGTTGTGGCGCCCCCTGCGTACCATCAGGGAATGATGTTTGTACGCACGCAGAAGAACGTACTCTGGGCAATTGACCCGGTGGCGCGCAAGGTCGACTACACGTTCGCGCTGGATATGGAGTGATTCGCTAGATGGCCAATCTGTGGAACGTAATTATCCTTCGACCCGTGCTCAATGGGCTCGTGGTCCTTTCCGGAATTCTGCCCGAAGCGGTTGAGTTTGGCCTGGCTATTATCATCATCACGCTTGTGGTGCGACTGGCCCTGACACCTGTCACCATCAAGCAGACCAAGTCCACCAGGGCAATGCAGGAACTGCAGCCGAAGATGAAGGAGCTGCAGAAGAAGTACGCCAAGAACAAGCAGAAGCTCCAGCAGGAGACGATGAAGCTCTACAAAGAGGCTGGCGTCAATCCTGCCGGCTGCATGTGGCCCATGCTTGTCCAGTTCCCTGTGTGGATTGCGCTCTATCAATCCATCATGAAGACTCTGGCAACAACGCCGGAGAATCTCCTTGATCTTGCACAGCATCTCTACGCTTCGGACCTTGTGTACGGGGCGATTCCTGTGAACAGCCATTTCCTGTGGCTGGACCTCGGCCAACCTGACAGCACGATGATTATGGCTATCCTCGTTGGCGGGACTATGTGGGTGCAGCAGAAAATGACAACTGCACCTGCCGCGGATTCTAGACAGGCACAGACCAACCAGATGATGCTCATGATGATGCCGATGATGTTCGGCCTGTTTACCATCATGTTCCCGAGCGGACTTCCGGTCTTCTGGCTGGTGTCCAACCTCATTGGTATCGGAACGCAGTACGTGGTTGGAGGGGGTTGGGGCTATCTGAAGCGCGGCGAGCCATCTACCGCCGTGGCTAAAGCAAAATGACATACTGGCCTCGTTTCTACGAAGGCCAGATGAGGTGACCCATGAATGACGGGCCGATAGAAGAGTCAGCGCATCCCGGCGATAGTGACGAGTACGAGGTTTCCGAACCTTCGGACGAACAGCCACAGATGCCCTCGGATGAGAGCGACAAAGATGACTACGACGACATGGACGAGGATTTTGACATCGTCATTCCTCGCAAAGATGGGCTTCCTCCGGGTGATGATTCACCGGCTGCAGTTGGAAGCGACGTCCTATCTCATCTTCTCAATTTGATGGGGCTTGAGGGCGATGTTGTCTGCGAAGCCAAGGACGACTCCTACATCCTGAACATAGAGGGAGATGACCTTGGAGTTCTGATTGGCCGTCGTGGCTCGACATTGGCCTCTCTACAGCACGTCGTGCGCCTCATGGTTGCTTCACAGAAGATGGAGTGGCCGGTGCTGAGCATCGACGTATGCGGCTATAAGAAACGTCGACGCACCGCCCTAGAAGACCTTGCGCGCAGGCTTGCGGACCAGGCTCGCTATCGACGAAGGTCGATTGCCCTCGAGCCGATGCCGCCAGATGAACGCAGGGTTGTCCACCTTGCCCTTGCGACTCATCCCGATGTCTATACGGAGAGCACGGGTGATGATCAGCAGCGAAAAGTCGTAATACATCCGAAGAGGCTCTAGATATGTTCGATGCGGTAGATGCCAAGGCTCGATTTCCAGAGATCGAGACGGCCATCCTTCAATTCTGGAAAGACAACGACATCTTCCGGAAGAGCATTGAGTCTCGCGAGGGTAGCCCTCTCTACACCTTCAACGATGGGCCTCCTACGGCCAACGGTAGCCCTGGTATCCACCATGTGCTTTCCCGTCTGTTCAAAGATATCCCGTGTCGCTACAAGACGATGCGCGGCTTCTGTGTACCTCGCAAGGCTGGATGGGATACCCATGGTCTGCCGGTTGAGCTTGAGGTCGAGAATAGCCTCGGGCTTAAGACGAAGAAACAGATTGAGGAATACGGCGTTGCTGAGTTCAATCAGCGCTGCAGGGAGAGCGTGTTTCGATATATCGAGCAGTGGGAGGCGATGGTTGATCGCATCGGCCACTGGATCGATATGGACGATCCCTATGTGACCCTGAAGGATGACTACATCGAGTCGGGCTGGTGGGGCATCAAGCAGCTGTGGGACAAGGACTATGTCTATCGCGGCTATCGCACCACGCCACACTGTCCTCGATGCGGCACGTCGCTTAGCTCCCACGAAGTGGCTCTCGGGTACGAAGAGAATACTGAGGACCCATCGGTCTACATCAAGTTCCGTGTTCTGCCGGATTCCCTTGCTCAGGCGGATGAGGCGCTCCGCAGGCTGACGGTCTCGGACGCGAAGCGCACCTGTCTGCTGGCGTGGACTACGACTCCATGGACTCTTCCGGGCAATACCGCCCTCGCAGTTTCTGACGACGCTGACTACGCCGTTCTGGAGAGCGACGACGACTATCTCATCATGGCTGTTGCCCTGGTGGAGGCGGTTGGACCGTCTGGCTACGAACAGGTGGCCTCCGTGAAGGGTTCCGCCCTGGCAGGCCTGCGCTACGAGCCACTGTTCAATCCGCACGACTACGGTGTTCCGCGCTATCGCATGCCGGAGTTCGCAGCGCAAGAGAGGCCCGACGAACTGTCATATCGTGTGATTGCTGCCGATTTCGTCTCAATGGACGACGGTACCGGCATCGTTCATGTTGCGCCGTCTTTTGGCGAAGACGATTTCGAGTCGGGCATGCGTGAGGGGCTCGATTTTGTGCAGCAGGTTGACCTTGATGGCAAGGTGACCGGGACGTATTCCTTCGCGGGAAAGTTCGTGAAGGACGCGGACCCCGAGGTGACGGAAGACCTCCGGTCACGCGGCCTACTGTTCCGCGCTGAGACGATTCGCCACACCTATCCCTTCTGCTGGCGATGTAAGACACCTCTTCTCTACTACGTGAAGCGGTCCTGGTACATCAGAACGACTGCCAAGCGCGACCGGCTCGTATCTGGCAACCTTGAGATCAACTGGTACCCCGAGTACATCAAGTACGGCCGTTTTGGCGACTGGCTTGAGAACAATGTCGACTGGGCCTTCTCCCGTGAGCGCTACTGGGGCACACCACTGCCAGTCTGGGAGTGCCCTGACTGCGGAAGCTTCGAGTGCGTTGGTGGGCGCAAAGACCTTTCTTCTCGGCCTGGGGTTGAAGGATACGAAGAAGGCATGGAGTTGCATCGCCCGTTTGTGGATGATGTGACGTTCACGTGTCCCAAGTGCGGCGGCCAGATGAGTCGCGTCCCTGACGTCATCGATTGCTGGTTTGACTCGGGTGCAATGACCTGGGCCGAGTGGCACTACCCGTTCGAGAACAAGCAGCTTTTTCAGACGATGTTCCCTGTGGACTACGTCTGTGAGGCCATCGACCAGACGAGGGGTTGGTTCTACAGCCTGCATGCGCTCTCTACGATGCTCTTTGACGGTCCCTGCTACAGGAATGTGGTCTGCCTCGGTCACGTGGTAGACGCCAACGGTGAGAAAATGAGCAAGTCCAAGGGGAACATCATCGAGCCGTGGACCGTGGTGAACGAGTACGGGGCTGATGCTCTCAGGTGGTACATGCTCTCCTCCGTGCCAGGCGAGAACACTCACAGGTTCTCGCTGCAGGTTCTGTCTGAAACGATGCGGCGTCATTTGCTGACGCTGTGGAATACGTACTCATTCTTTGTTCTGTACGCGAACATCGACGGGTTTGTACCGGGCAAGAATGCACCGAAGCAACTCTCCGAGCTGGACAGGTGGATTCTCTCCGAATTGAACCAGCTCGTGGTCGATACCACGAAGTCGATGGATGCCTATAGCTTCACGCAGGCGATCCGCAGGATTGAAGAATTCATTGACCTGCTGTCGAACTGGTACGTGCGACGCAGCCGGCGTCGCTTCTGGAAGAGCGAGAGCGATGACGACAAACTGGCTGCTCACACGACTTTGCATACCTGCCTTGTCACGGTCTGCAAACTCCTCGCCCCAATCGCTCCGTTCATTCCTGAGCACATCTACCAGAACCTCGTGCGTTCGGTGGACGAGAAGGCGCCGGAGAGCATTCATCTGACCGACTACCCGGTGGCGGACACAACACTCATCGATTCGAAGTTGAACGTCACGATGGAGTTGGTGATGAACCTGGCCAGCTTGGGGCGTGCGGCTCGTGCCAATGCCTCCATCAAGGTGCGGCAGCCTCTGTCGAAGGCAATCGTCCAGGTGACCAGTGAGTCCGTGCGGCAAGGTGTCGCGGCGCTCTCTGAACACCTCAAGGAAGAGCTTAATGTGAAGGACATCGAGTTCGTCGACGTGCTGGCGGATGATGAGCCAAATTGCTCGGTGGCCGGTGACGATCGCAACAAGGTCGGAGTGGTCACTGCTCTGTCCAAAGACCTGGTCGCTGAAGGTCTTGCCCGCGAACTCGTCCGGAGAATTCAGATGATGCGGCGCTCTGCAGGGCTGGAGATCTCCGACCACATCGAGGTCTTCTACGAAGGTGCAGACGTCTTCAAGAGCGTGTTTGCCTCGTTCGCTGACTACATCGCCCAGGAAACCCTGGCGAAGGCACTGACGAGCAACACGCCGCCCGAGGACGCCTTCTCGCAGAACATCAAATTGGACGGCAATGAGATAGCTCTCGGCCTGAGACGAGTCTCGTAGCTATACGAGACCCGAATCGGCCATACGCTGCTGTGTTGCCAGTCGTGCGCTAGCTCTTCTCTGTGGGCCTAGTCCCAGGGTGGGGGGCTCTCCTGCAACTGCGCCGATGTGGCGATTCTGTCCTCACCCCGGACATACACGATATCCACGGTCTCACCAACACTGCTGTTGATGATTCCCTGCAATAGGTCATCGGTTGTGCTGATTGTGGCTCCCTTGAACTCGACAATCACGTCGCCCTTCTCCATGCCTGCGAGGTCTGCCGGACTACCATCCCTGACGCTCACCACAAGCGCACCTTCTTCGACCGTCAGGTCGTTGATGGTAGCTGTGAAGCTGTCCACCGTGTATAGCGACACGCCCAGCCACGGGCGGGTAACGTAGCCATTGTTAATGAGTGCTTGGATGATGGGGCGTGCGCCGTCAATGGCGATGGCATAGCTCATGCCCTCGACCCCGATCGTTGCGACCTTTACGCTGTTGATGCCGATAACCTGCCCTGCCATGTTGACCAATGGGCCGCCGCTGTTGCCCGGGTTGATGGCGGCCGTAGTCTGAATCAGGTCGCTGAGTGTGTTGCCGCCAACAGTGATAGACACATCGAGGCGGCTCACTATGCCCTGGCTGGCCGAGATGCCCTCGCCGAGGGCATTGCCAATAGCAACAACCCATTCGCCAATCGCGAGGTCATCCGATGAGCCCACCTCAGCGTAGGGTAGATTCCCTGCCTCCGCCCGTATGACCGCGAGGTCAGTGAGCGGATCCGTGCCGACAATGCTTGCCGAGTACTTGGTGCCGTCAACCAGCTCGACTTGTATATCGCTTGCACCCTCAACCACATGGTTGTTGGTGACGATGTAGCCGCGCTCGTCCAGAATGACGCCCGAGCCGGCGGCCTCCTGAGTGTACTCCTGATTGAACACGTCGAAGGCCACCATCTCAGTGATGACTGATACTACGGCTGGCCGCGTTGTGCTCACTACGTCTACGATGGATGGAAGGGTCTCTTGTGGCGTGCTCGGGATACTGGGAAAGCGCCAAGTCGGGTCGACGTACTCGCTTTGGACGGGAGGTGTAGTCGTGGTTGGAGTTGCATCCTCCGGCGCTACCGGAGGCCAGGCGATGCAGCCTGTGGCTGAAATGAGCAGTGTCAGGAGCAACGCCATGACGGTACTGCGATAATTCTTCGTCTTCATGGCTTGGGATTATAGCACCAGCGTACGCGCAGTTGATGGTTGTGGGGTTGTTGGCCAAACACGCGGTGGTATAATCGAAACTGATGGCCGAGTCGCAAGTAGGGCTATACGTCAATCAGTTGCTTCGTGGTGTGGTGGAGCCGTTGATGTTGTTCATCATCGCTGAACTGCCCAGTCACGGGTATCGCATCGCCAAGGAGATCGACGCCCGGAGCGGCGGCTATTTCAAACTGACCGCGAGCACGGTCTACTCTGCCCTCAGGCGTCTCGAAGAGGACGGCCTCGTGCTCAGCTCGTGGCAGGGCGCTACGAACAGCCCCCGTCGTCGCTACTACTACCTGACGGAGAAGGGAAAAGAGATTCTGCGCGCGAAGCTCAACGAGTGGGAGCGCTTCTCCATCGCCGCCGAACAGGTTATGAGTCGCGGCTAGTACTGTCCGCCACGCAATCGCTGCGGGTGTCGGCGCCTCGTCGACTCCCGTTTTGTTCATGTTCCAGAGCCTCTTTTCCTCACACCTTTGATCGTTCCGTTTCTGCTGGCATTCGTTGTGGAGGCAAGTACTCGGTGCTAGAATCGCAAACTCACTTAGTTGTGGGGTCTCGCACCCCGGAAAGGGACCTGAGAGATGGAATGCGTACTCGCGCTTGACCAGGGCACGACAGGCAGTAGGGCGGTACTCTACAGCCGGGACGGAAATCAGGTCGCGTCTTCGTACCGCGAGTTTCCTCAGTATTTCCCGAAACCCGGTTGGGTGGAACACGACCCTCTGGAGATATGGCAGAGTGTCGTTGAATGCGTCAAGGACGTGCTCTCCAGGTCACCCAGCTGTTCCGTTGCCTGCGTCGGAATCACGAACCAGCGCGAGACCACCGTAGTCTGGGATTCGAAGACGGGGGAGCCTCTTCACAATGCCATCGTGTGGCAGTGTCGACGCACCGCAGACAGGTGCAGCGAGTTGAGTGCTGACGCCACAACGAGTCGAGAGATTTCCCTCACGACGGGCCTTCCCATAGATGCCTACTTTTCTGCTACCAAGCTCGAGTGGTTGATGCGCAACGTGGCTGCTGTGCGCAACAGTGCCCAGCGCGGCTCGCTCAGATTCGGAACCATCGACTCCTGGCTGCTGTGGAAACTGACAGATGGCCGCGTGCACGCTACGGACTACACCAACGCCTCTCGTACGATGCTGCTGGATATCGACAGCGTGTCGTGGAGTGGCAGCTTGATGTCAGTGTTCGGTGTTGAGGCGTCTATGCTTCCTGAGGTCCGAGACTCGTTGGGTGAGTTTGGCAAGACGGATGGTGATTGTGGACTGCCTTCGGGCACGCCCATCACAGGCATTGCAGGCGACCAACAGTCTGCCCTGTTCGGGCAGGCCTGTTTCGCTCCAGGTATGGGCAAGAATACGTATGGTACCGGCGCCTTCGTGTTACTGAACGCGGGAGAAGAACGCCCAAGACAAGATGCCCGTCTCATCACAACTCTCGGTTGTGGAGTTGCAGGTGCGCCTGTGTATGTCATGGAGGGTGCTATCTTCACTGCGGGAGCAGCCATCCAGTGGCTTCGTGACGGACTTGGCATACTGGCGTCTGCCTCCGACTCCCTCGAGCAGGCTGAGTCCGTGAGCGATTCTGGAGGTGTCTACTTCGTGCCGGCGCTTGTTGGCCTTGGTGCTCCGTACTGGGAGCCGGATGCTCGTGGCGCGATACTGGGTATTACCAGAGGGACCACGAGAGCTCACATCGTGAGAGCTGCTCTCGAGGCCATGTGCTATCGCACAAGAGATGTCATTGACACGATGGTTGATGCCTCCGGGCTGGCCGTTGAAGAACTGAAGGTTGACGGGGGTGCTTCTGCAAACGACTTCGTGTGTCAGTTCCAGTCCGACATTCTGGACGCTCGCGTCGTGCGACCGGTGGATGTTGAGACGACTGCGAGGGGCGCCGCGTATCTTGCAGGCCTTGGTAGCGGATTCTGGTCGAGTGTCGACGAGTTGGTAGGCGCACTGGCCATCGACCAGGTGTTCAGACCATCCATGTCTTCCGAGCGTAGGCAGCGCTTGTACAACGAATGGAGGGTGGCAGTGGCTCGCGTGCTGCCGAAACCATAGGCTGAGACGATGTGCCATGCATGACATAGTCATCATTGGTGGTGGTGTTGTTGGGGCTGCTGTGGCATACGAACTGTCGCACTACGACCTCCACGTCGCTCTTCTCGAGAAGGAGGAGGAACTCTCCTTCGGTGTGTCCAAGGCCAACAGTGGCATCATCCATCCCGGTACGCAGAATCCGCCCGGTTCTCTCAGAGGAAGGCTCTGTGTTGAAGGAAACCGGCTGATCCGTCAGTTGTCCGAGCCCCTCGGACTTGATTTTCAGCAAGTAGGGGAGCTGATTGTCGCGTTTGACGAAGAAGAGACATCCCGACTCTGGCAATTGAAGCAGGAGGCACAGGCTGATGGGGTCCCTGGACTTGAGGTGGTCTCTCGGGGATGGCTCCGCGACAACGAGCCGAATCTGAACCGCGACGCGGTGGCCGCTCTTCTTGCTCCTTCCGCCGGAATCATCAGCCCCTATCGCTTCGTCTATGCACTTTCGGAGTCCGCAGCGCTCAACGGTGTCGATATCAATACGCTGACAAAAGTTGAGGGCATTAGTGCCAGACCCGACGCAGGCTTTGCGGTTGGCACCTCAATCGGTGAGTTTGGCACGCGATTCGTTGTGAATTGTGCGGGGCTCTACGCGGACGATGTAGCCTCCATGGTGGCCCCGCCTCAGTTTCGGATACAGCCCCGTAAGGGAGAGGAGTACATTCTCGACAAGAAGCGAAGGTATCTAACGAGGCATCTCCTGTTTCCCATACCGACTCCCGAGTCAAAGGGTATCCTCGTGACCCGTACATCGGATGGGAATCCGATGATTGGCCCAACTGCGTACGACGTGGAAGGCAAGGAGGATTTGTCCACCACGGATGAGGGACTGGGCATGGTTCTGCGAGTGGCGCAGCGCCTTGTTCCTGCGATAGACAAACGCGACATAATCGCCTATTTTGCGGGACTCAGACCGTCAGCGGGAGAGGACTTCTTCATTCAACATGACAGTCGTGTGCCGGGGTTCGTGAACGTGGCGGGGATACAGTCACCCGGATTGACAGCAGCCCCCGCGATCGGCCGCTATGTTGTTGGACTGTTGCAGGAGGCCGGCCTTATGGCTGGCAAAAAGTACGGGCAAAGGCCTATGAACGGCAGGAGCTTCCACCTCTTCTCGATGCCGATACAAGAGGCCGAGAAGCTGGTTGAACAAGATGCGGAGAGCGGCGACATCGTATGTCGATGTGAGACCGTGTCTCTCAGGGAAATCAAGGATGCCATTGCTGCAGGCGCGCGTACGCTCGATGGAGTTAAGTTTCGCACGCGTGCGGGCGCGGGCCGGTGCCACGGCAGTTTCTGCACATGTCGCGTCATGGAGGTGTTGTCGGAGGAGACTGGCCGCACGATAACTGACATCTCAAAGAGAGGGCCGGGCTCAGAGATGGTTGTGGAGGACCGGGCAGATGGATGAGCGCGAGCTGGTCATCATCGGTGGTGGTCCGGCAGGTATGGCCGCTGCTCTGTCTGCCAGAGAGCACGGTGTTCGAGATGTTCTTCTTCTCGAGCGTGATCGTCATCTTGGAGGAATCCTCAACCAGTGCGTGCATGCTGGCTTCGGGCTTGTGCAGTTCAAGGAGGCCCTCACAGGGCCGGAGTATGCCAGTCGATTCATCCAGAGCGTGAGAGGAACGCCAGACATCGAGGTGAGGCTTGGATGCTTCGTTGCTGATCTCAAACCTGGAAAAGTGTTCACTTGTCTCAGCCATGGCAATGTCTCAACGATACGGGCGAGGGCGCTGATAATGGCCACTGGGTGCCGCGAACGCACTCGTGAGATGATCCAGATACCGGGAACACGTCCTGCAGGCGTGTTCTCTGCCGGACTGGCACAGAAGATGATTAATATCGAGGGATTGATGCCAGGTAGAGAGTTTGTAGTCATCGGCTCTGGAGACATCGGTCTAATTATGGCTCGCCGTTTGTCTCTTGAAGGTGCTCACGTGAAGGCGGTTGTGGAGATACAGCCTCATCCGGTGGGCTTGAAGAGAAATGTCGTGCAATGCCTGGATGATTTCGCAATTCCGCTGTATCTGAGCCACAGAGTCCTGTTCATCCACGGAAAAGACAGGGTTGAGGCGGTGGACGTTGCGCAGGTGGACGAATCAGGCAGTGAGATTGCTGACACCCGTTTTTCGCTTGCGTGTGACACAGTGCTTGTTTCGGTCGGACTGATTCCCGAGAACGAGCTAATCGAAATGGCCGGGGTTGAAGTAGACCGCCATACCAATGAGCCGGTATCCTCGGACCTGAACTACACATCTGTTCATGGTCTATTCGTTTGTGGGAACGCTTATCGAGTGTATGACATCGTTGATTCCGTGACTCGCGACAGCTTCCTTGCAGGTCTGCAGGCGGCCGACTATCTCGCGGAGTGTGGAGGCACAGAGTGAGCAGGACGGTAGGACTCACCTGCATCGAGTGCCCGACGGGCTGTGCGCTCACCGTTGTTGTCGAGGAAGGCAAAGCCCTGTCCGTAGAGGGCTTCGGTTGTCGACGTGGACGCGATTACGCGATAGCCGAGATCGAATGCCCTGTAAGAATCCTGACTACCACCGTTGTGGCTGAGGGTTTGTCGGTACGTATGGTGCCGGTCCGAACAAGCGGCCCTATCCCGCGTGAGCGCCTCATGGATGCGATGGCGGAAATCAGACAGGCGCGAGCGCAGAAGCAAGTGCGCGTCGGAGACGTAGTGATTGCCGATATCCTCGGGCTTGGCGTTGATATCATTGCGACACGAGAAGTCCTCTGAGAGAACTAAGTGACAGGGGCCGGCGCATGGCAGGTCACTTCAGTCCTGGTCCCATCCTGGCGATTTCCTGCGGGTAGCGATACACATCTCTGGTCGGCCATCTCAGTGCGTCCGTACAGGATATGTCATGTCGATTGCCCGCGCGATTGGGTCGGTCTATACTCGGTCTTCTCCAATGACTACGAAGGGCCATTGCGACCAAGGAGGCATGACAATGCGCAGCAAGATCAAGATCACCGTTATCAAGAAGCTGTCGGCCACAGAGCTCTATGGTGACGAACAGCCTTGTCACTGGGTAATCGAAGAAACCTGCCCGAAGTTCGAAGTCGGCGATGTGTACATCGCCCCTGAGGATGGCTCTTGTCCCTCAGGGTTCTGTGCATGGGCGTTCGCTGACTTGCACAGAGATATCACGCACCTCCGGTTTGGAGGCGACTATCCGATGTGCAAGGAGACAGGGACGGCCGTGCAGTGCTGCACGGACGGAATGCGCCCCGTGTTCTTCAAGCTTGAGCGCATGGACTAGTGGTCGCGTTGATACTCTCGGCTGATGAGTGACTACGATGCTGTGGGTAGTGACCGGAGCTTCGGGCCACATAGGCGCCAACCTTGTTCGACTGCTGTTGCAGCACGGTGAATCTGTGCGTGCAGTTGTGCACCGCAACACGGTTGCTCTGGAAGGGATGTCCCCGGAGAAGGTCTTTGGGGACGTCTGTGATGTGGAGTCTCTAGAGAAGGCGTTTCGAAATGCTGACGTCGTTGTGAACCTTGCTGGCCGCATTTCTATCGCCCGCCATGCCGAGAGAGAGGTCAATCCTGTCAACGTCGTCGGGACGGGAAATGTCGTGGAGGCCGCCCGACAGTGCAGCGTTCGCCGGCTTGTCCACTTCAGTTCAATTCACGCAATCGCGGACCTGCCTGCCGATGAAGTGACAGACGAGGACAGTCCACTCGTCAGCGGCGACCGGGTGGCCGCCTACGATAGCTCGAAGGCATGGGGTGAACTGACCGTGATGGAGGCGATTCGAGATGGTTTTGATGCAGTAGTCGTGGCCCCGACGGCTGTCGTTGGCCCGTACGATTTCGGGCCTTCGCATTTTGGCAACGTGCTGTTGGGCATGGCTCGCAGGCGGATACCTGTTCTGGTTGGAGGCGGATTCGACTGGGTAGATGTACGGGACGTCGCAGAGGCCGCGATCCGTGCAGGTACGGCCAGTTCTGTTTCGCGCAAATACATGCTCAGCGGGCATTGGCATTCCGTCATGGACGTGTCGCGGATGGCCAGTCGGTATACCGGCATTCCTGCCGCATCACTGGCCGCGCCACGCCCTCTGGCGCGACTCTGTGGAAGCATAACCGAGACCGTGTGCGGACTGACGGGGAAACAGCCTCTCTTCACGGCCTGCGCGGTTGACGCACTGGCTCAGCACCCTCGTGTGAGTCACGATAAGGCATCACGTGAACTCGGCTACTCGCCAAGGCCTCTTGAGGAAACGCTCAAGGATACCTACGATTGGTTCAGGGATAACGGCTATCTGCCTGTATCGCGAAACAAGGTGAGGACACAGAATTGAACGAGCAGGTCCTCTTTCGCTGGCTGCTGACTTCATGGTTTGTTGTGGCGGCCGTCATCTTCGTGGTGCTGCTGTGGCTACCTGCGCCGTACGGGCGGCACGCACGAAGAGGATGGGGGCCAACGGTAGGGGCACGTACCGGCTGGCTTGCGATGGAGCTTCCTGCCTGTCTGCTATTCCTCTTCTGGTTCGCCACGGGCTCCAATCCTGTCACGGCCACGTTGCTCGTGTTCTTCGTCATGTGGCAACTCCACTACGGCCACAGGGCGCTCGTGTATCCGTTCACCCTCTCGAGCGGACGTCAGATGCCCGTCACCATCGTCTCCATGGGCATTCTGTTCAACAGCGTAAACACGTATCTCAATGGGAGGTACCTGTTCAGCTTCTCACCGGGATACGATAGCGCGTGGCTGAGTGACCCAAGGTTTGTTGTTGGTGCGGCAGTGTTCGCAGCAGGCTATGTCCTGAACCGGTATGCCGACAGGGCGTTGCGTACCGAACGGGCGAGGACAGGTCTCCGGTACTGCCGTATGGATGAAGGGATATTCCGGTACGTGTGTTGCCCGAACTACCTTGGTGAGATACTCATCTGGACAGGATGGGCAATAGCCACGTGGTCGCTTGCAGGGCTGAGCTTCGCCGTCTGGACTGCCGCCAACCTGGTGCCCAGAGCACGTTCCCACGTGAGATGGTGTCGAGAGTACTTCGACGACTACCCTCGCGACCGGCGCGCGCTTGTACCGGGTCTCTGGTAGCGGACCCGGCTTACCTCTTGCCTATCCGACTCGCTTGAACTTGCGAATAGTGTTCGCTCCTCGATTCACGCCTGCGTGCGTGAAAGCCACGTCTCCAACATACACGTCTCCACGGGAGTCTAATGCAATAGCATGCGGGGCGTGGAACAGCGCTGAGTCTTGGTCGATGGTCGTGTTGCCCCAGCGACCCAGGAGGTTCCCGTCCGGCGTGAAGACGGCCACACGCATAGCCAACTCGGATATGTAGACGTTGCCCACGCTGTCAAAGCTGATGCCGGTAGGACGTATGACGTCGTTCCATTCTTCGAGGTATTTCCCCTCGGTATCGAACAGTTGAACACGGCTGTTTTCCCTGTCGGCAACCAGGAGTCTGCCCTTCGAATCCAGTGCTATGTCGTGCGGAAGTCTGAACTGCCCTGGTCGCCCACCGGGCTCTCCCCAGGAGTACTTCAGGTCACCCTTGGAATCGAATCTGTGAACGCAGGCATTGCCGTACCCGTCCGACACGTAGATATCGCCATCGGGTCCTTCTGCTACTCCTGTGGGCCGATTGAACGGAGGGCCAGCATGTGTGACTGTTCCCACTGCCTGCCATAGGTCCCACGCGTGCTGGTAGCCCGTGTGCGATGACTCCCCCTTCTTTCCCATCTGCATCAGGAGATCGCCATCAAGGCTGAACTTGGCGACAACGTTGGCGATGTCATCGGTGCAGAAGAGCGAGCCATCAAGGGCACGCCTTGCGCCGTGGGCGCGAGCAAAGTAGCCCTCTCCCCATGAGCGCAGGCATTCTCCCTCGCGATTTAGGACGATGACTGGATGTTCGCTTCGATTGAGAATATAGACGTTGTTGTCTTCATCTATCGCAATGCCACACACATCTTTGAACTCCCAGCCGTCGGGGAGCTTCGCCCAGTCCTTGACCAGTTCCAGTTCCATGTCTCCGACTACATATCTCATCGTCCGTCTCCTGAAGTTCTCCTCGCCGTTGGGGGTGAGTTTCTACAGCCTCCTGAATTTCTGAACAGTCCGCGCACCTTTGTCGGTGCCCGCATAAGTCTTGGAGACCTCGCCTACGTAGATATCGCCATGGGAGTCCACGCCTACCGTGTGCGGCGCGAGGAAGATTGCCTCGTCCCGGATATGACTGGGATTGGTGATTCGCGACAGCAGTTCGCCTGATGGCGAGAAAATGCTCACACGCAAGCTGAACTCAGACACGTACACAATGCCGTTGGTATCCACCCGAATTCCTGTTGGCCGTACCATGTCGTACCACTGCTCAATGAACGTGCCGTGCTGGTCGAAGACCTGGATGCGGCTGTTCTCCCTGTCGGCGACGAGCAGTCTGTCCATGGAATCCAGCGCGATGTCGTGCGGCAGCTTGAACTGTCCTGGCAATCCGCCGGGCTCGCCCCACGAGTACTTCAGTGTGCCGTCTGCCGAGAAGCGATGCACGCGGCAGTTGCCGTAGCCGTCGGAAACGAAGATGTCGCCGTCAGCGTTGACCACCACGCCTGTGGGGCGATTGAACGGAGGCCCTGCATGCTTGATGGTTGAGACGCTCTGGTACACTTCCCACGTTCGGGTGTAGCCGGTGTCCGATGGCTGGTCCCTAGTTCCAAGTACCATGAGGGGCTCTCCATCGGGGTCGAACTTGGCTACGATGTGGCTGCCATCATCTGTACAGTAGATGGAACCGTCCTTTGCTATGAAACTCCCATGGGCGCGCTTGAAGAATCCCTGTCCCCAATGTCGTATCGGGTTTCCCTCACGATCGAAGACTATGATGGGGTAGTCGCTTCGGTTGAGAACATAGACGTTGTCATCTGCGTCCACCGCCACTCCTCCAACGTCGATGAGCGAGGAGCACCCTTCCGGTAGGGTAGGCCAACCTTCGACCAGTTCGTATCGGAAATCGCCTGTACCGTAAGTCATGTTCGTGTCTCCTTCCCTGTCTCGACGTCATCTCTTGATGCCGCCGCGCGATGAGTATTTGGAATGTTACCAGAGTAGACGGAACTCTTTCGTCATGCTTCCTGCCCCAATTCCGAAAGACAGGCTGGTATACTGCGCCTGTTTGTCTCCGTCCCCTGCTTCTGAGGAGAGGAGTTCCTGACGCTACGTTTGAAGGAGGAAGCACGGTCATGAAGATAACCCGAATTGATGTTACCCCCCTTGCAGTCCCCGTTGAAAAGTCTTTCGTTGGCTCCGTCGCGTTCCGCGAGTTCAACCCGATTGTAGTGGAGGCGTACACAGACGAAGGCCTCAGCGCCCACGGTCTGACAATGGTCTTCAACGGGCTGAACGTGAAGCCGTTGAAAGCTTGTGTCGATGCGATAGCCGAGACCGTCATCGGCCTTGACGTATTCAATTGGGCACAGACGTGGGACACTGCCTGGAAGATGGCCTCACGCATAGGCCACAACAATTTTGGCGTATTCTCTCTGGCTGCCGTCGACATGGCCCTCTGGAATCTGCGGGCGAAGGCCCTGGAGATGCCGCTGGCCAAGGTGCTTGGTGGATACAGGGACGAGGTGCCCGTCTATGCAAGCAACTACCTGTGGCGTGACAGGACGATTGATGAGTTGCAGAAGGAGGCAGCCGACCTGGTCGCACAGGGATTCCCGGCGGTCAAGATGCGCATGGGCTGGAAATCAAGTAAGGAAGACATTGCCAGACTCGCAGCCGTACGCGAGGCAGTGGGGCCAGATGTTGACATAATGGTTGACGTGCTTTGGGTCTGGGGTGTTCCCGAGTCAATCATGATGGGAAGACAGATGGAGAAGTACGGCGTCTACTGGCTCGAGGACCCGATTCCGAGCCACAACGTCGAAGGGCTTTCCGAGATCGCCGCCGCTCTGGACATGCCGGTCGTTTCCGGCGAGGACGTCGCACTCAAGCGCGGCTTCCGCCGCCTCTTCGAGCAGAAGGCGACCGACATTGCAATGATAGACGTACAGGCAGTCGGTGGCGTCACGGAGTGGATGAAAGTTGCAGCCATGGCGGAGGCCTTCAACCTGCCGGTGGTAAGTCACCTGTTCGACGAGTTCTCGCTCCACCTGGTGGCCGCAATCCCCAATGGCATCTGGACCGAGCATATGCCATGGTGGGAGGCCATCTATCGAGATCCACCGCAGCCGAAGAACGGTACAATCAAGGTGCCCCAGGTGCCTGGCATTGGCTACGAGTTGGACCGTGACGCGATGAAGCGTTTCGCGATGTAGTGATTCTGAGTCACATGGGAACGGCCGCCTGGCGGAAGCTGGCGGCCGTTCGTTTGTTCAAGCGTGTAGGGGCTGGAGCTATTCGTCTCTCACAAGGTGAGTGGCCCACTGGTCATCAACCCAGAGGCCGATGATGGGGACGTCGTATCCCCATGCCTTCACCTGAGCGATAGACAGGTCCAGCTGACCCATCTGAGTCTCCTTGTCCACCGGATTGCCGGCACAATCGTAGTGCGCGACCACCGCGACGACGCTTGAACCGTGCTTGTGGACCGAAATGTCGGTTCTGTGTTTGATTGACTCAACCGCACTGTCCGGCTCCTGCTCTGCCAGTATCTTGATGGGACCGGGCTCGGTCACAGTGTCGACGTAGGCGACACCATACCGGCTGCGCATCCACTCATTGACAGGCAATTGAACCCGGCCGTCCATGCAGTTGATGGCGGTGGCAAAGCTTGCGTGCTGCTCCAATCGTGATCCTCCAGTATTCGTGTACGGAGATGTTGCCGGGAGTCGGGGACACAATGCCCCGACTCCCGGTGTTAAGACGAGTTGGGTTTGGGAGGCTTCAGCAGCAAGAGCGACAGTACTGCACCTACAACTGCGAGTACGGCAACGATGATGAAAGCCGTGTCGTAGCTGCCGAAAAGGTCCTTCGACTGGCCGGAGATGATGTTGGCAAGTATCGCGCCGATGCCGTACGCGAAGAAGACCACGCCGTAGTTCCTTGCGTAGTTCTTCGGTCCGAAGAACGCTGCAGTGGAAGTAGGCGCGATTGCAAGCCAGCCACCCAGACAGAGCCAGAGGGCTGCGAAGCAGATGACGTACAGGGCGGTCGTACCGGCACTTGCCTGCAGCATGACCAGTGAGGCGACAGCGATGACTCCCATCGACAGCGTAGCAGCCCACCGCGGAGTGAGCTTGTCGGTGAGGGAGCCGAAGAGCGGCCTGCCGGCACCATTGAAGATGGCGAAAACGCCGACAAGGGCCGCCGCCGTACCTGCGTCCACCTGTATCACTCCAGTTGCCACAGGGCTGGAGATGCCGATGGCCATCAGACCCGCCAGGCAGCCGATGGTGTACGCGAGGAACAGTCCCCAGAATGTGGACGTTCGAACCATGCTGCCCGTGTTGATCTCAGGACGGGCAATCGCGCCAGCTACTGCAGCCTTCATGCCTGCCGGCCTCCAGTCGGATGACGGGAAACGCATGAGCGAAGAAAGCAGAATGACAATGATGAGGAACGCGACGCCCATCATAAGGAAGGTCTGCAAGGGGCCGTTGCTCGCGATGAGCGGGCGGGCCAAGTTGGCGGTCACAAACGGCGAGCCACCGAAGCCTGCGATTGTCAGGCCAACCGCGAGGCCTTTCTTGTCAGGGAACCAGCGCGTGGCCACTGCCAGCGGGCCCCCATAGGCGAGGCCAACGCCCGCGCCGCCGATGATGCCGTAGGTCAGGACCAGAGCCCAGATGCTCGGCATCGCAGCAGGGATGATGCCGGAGAGTATCCAGCCTCCTCCCACAAGACAACCGCCGATGATGCCTACCTTCTTGGGGCCGACGCTGCTCAGCAGACGACCACCGAAGAACATGAGAACGGCGAATGTAGCCAGGAACACCATGAATGGCAGGCCACTCTCAAATGTCGTTGTGTTGAACAGTTCCTGCACCGGGTTGCGGAACACGCTGTATGCGTAGACGCTCCCGAGACAGATATTGATGAAGAAGCCGGCAACGACGAAGAGCCATCGGCCTTTCTCCGCTGCCATTCCGAACACTTGTTCGCCGGAATCAGTCATGGGGATACCCTCCTTGCTGGCCAGGCGCGACCAGTTGCTGGCCGCAAATAGTACCGTACCCAACTCGTATTGTCGCCCCTTTTGGGGCACTTTCTGGGCCTACCATCGTGCAATCGCTGTGGACTATGATGTTGCCAGTCTGCGTACCGGGAGGTGTATGGCTTGGCATTGATGATTCCTGCGGTCGTGCCTGAGGAGGGGGTGAGTCGCGCGGAACAGGAGTTGTTTCCCGTGCTGCGCAACGGGCTGGACGACAGCTTCACTGTCTTTCATTCGTTCAAGATTGTCACTCACAACCGCGAGGGGAGACTCCTCGACAGTGAGATAGACTTTCTGCTCTTTTCTCGTGAGCGCG
>Ga0272441_10004803_pt1 | contig 24034 bp, 28 predicted proteins | sample SSMProp6N_FD_193582 | JGI IMG/M metagenome (GOLD analysis project Ga0272441, IMG submission 193582) | Marine sediment archaeal communities from Little Sippewissett salt marsh, Falmouth, MA, United States - SSM-Prop-6N | ecosystem: Environmental > Aquatic > Marine > Wetlands > Sediment ...
ACTGAGGATGTTAATCAAGCGGGAAGGGTTCACGTCTACCGTCTTGGTCCACAGGTCGAGGCTCAAGAGACTACAGAGGAAACTACGCCTATAGTCGAGGAGGAACCTGAACCACCAGATACCGGGGGGATTCCAGGATTCCCAATAGCAGCTCTCGCCCTCGGATTAATTTGCACCATAGTCTTCGTTACGCAACGGCGACGATAATCACCCTTTTTTATAGCATAACTATGGATGTCTCTGGTGTCAGTTGCTTCCTGATAAGAGAACAGTAATTGTGTGCGGAGTCTAGTGAAATAAGCTTCATTTATACTCGATTTTGTTTTCTTTCCCTTGGTTAATCACTTTTTCGTCCGCTCTGGCTTTGATCGAGTTTTTCATCGAGTACCTATCCAGCCATATGTGGGCTGTGTAGGCCCCTTCCGGTGACTCTGCGAACATTCGCCCGTCTTTATGGTTATCGCTGTAGCTGTCTGGCTCCCTTACCCCAAAGTCGCTCATGTCGTTATCCTGAATCAAGTTGTTTAGCGACCTCAGATCCTGTTCCCTGGAACTCCTTCGTCCCGATACCCGGATACCGTAGTACGCGTCGCCTGTGAGGGTGTTGTCGATCACCTCGAAGTCGTCGCATTTCCTGATGTGTATGCCCTCGTATCCTTTTCGCAGCGTGATGCGGTTGTTCCCTATCTTGCCGCCTCTCAGCTTGTCTGCTTTCCCTCTGTCCATCACTGGGCCGAGGACTTTGATGCCGGTGTAATTCAGTCTATCCAACTTCAGGGTGTTGTTCTCGATCTCGACGTTGAACCCCGGCGACGGGAAGCCCCAGGCGCTCTGGGCCAGTATGCCTGTCCCTGCCTCGGGGCTCGAGAAAGGGTAGGAACCGTAAACGTCTGATTCTATGGTGTTGCGTCGTATCCATACGTCTGCCGTCTGGAGGCATCCCGTCACTGCTATCCCCCTCGCGTTGGTGTTTCGTATGACGTTGTTCTCGACGTTTACATCTCCCGATGCTTGATGCACGGCAACGCCGAAACCCATGTAGTACTCGTGGTTGAACAGATCGGGTCGGTATTCGGGGTCTTCCTCAAGTCCGTTCCTTGAGAGGAAGCCGCCGAACGCCCCACCTCGTGCGAAGTCGATTACGTTGTCCTCTATAGTGACCTTGCCTTTGAATACGCTGGGCTCGGAGCCTCGAATCCAGATCCCTATGACCACGTCACCGAACGCACCGTAGGTCATGCCTCTCCCGTAACCTGTCATTAGGGTGATCCTGTTACGCTTAATGTCCAGGCTTTCGGCTTGAATACCCCATATGCACACGTGGTTGAAATCCGTGAAGTGTATGTTCTCGATGGACACCTTGGCGTTTCCACCGTTCACCTTGAAGACGGAGTCAAACTCCGTGAACGGAAAACTCCAGCCCTTTTTATAGATCGTCGCCGTGGGTATGTCTCCTTCTTTTCCCTCTCCCCTGACCGCGACGCTTCTGGATATCTCCACCATGGAGGAGCCGAAATTGAACGTGCCTCTGAGTATCACTTCATCGTAGTTATCCACTGCCTCCTGAACAGCCTGGGCGTCTACCTCTCGTCTATCCTGCCCTACAACCGTGATACTTTCTAGTGGCTTCCCCTTTCTCAGGGGTCGTCCATGCTCGATTTGGGGTAAGGAGATGGCTGTTCTCTTCTCTGCTTCGTCCCAGTGATGCTGGAAATATTCTCTGCACCAGCTGAGAGCCGATTCATGGGTTGCGGTGAACCCCTTGAAGTCGTGTTGGCCATCCGACGTCGGGAACGCCAACACACAACGGCTGTCGGATAAGAACAACAGTACGCTGACCTTGTCAAGCATTCTCTGCTCGACTAACGGCGTCCTTCTCGTCTGGCTCAAGGCATGGATTTCGTCTGATGTCATGGCGTCGAGGTCGGGGTTCAGCACCCGCTCTCTGGGCTCGATTATCCTGAATCTGACTCCACGGTTAATGGTCTCGACTATGGTTGACAGGAAGTTAATGGGAAACTGGTTTACGAGGATCCATGCATGTTCCTTTGATTCCTTGAAGAGGTTCTCCGTGTACCGGAAAAAATCCATCGCGTTCCGTAGACAGGTGCTTCCACCGAGTTCACCGATCTGCTTCACAAACCGGGTTGGGACTTCGGTGAGGCTATGAGTCTCGAAGTACCCGCTGTTAGCCGACAGGAACTCGAATTCCTTGAACAGTAGAATAGAGGTCTCACCGTACGGGGTTAGATGGTACCGCCCCTCCACGTCTCTCTCGATGAGACCAATGTCCCTGAGCCTGGTTAAGTGACGTCTGATCTCGGGGTGGTTCAGGTCCTGCTCCCTAGCGATCTCCGTTATCCGCATGGGGTTTCTCTGAAGCAACAGCAGAATCCTGTGCCTGATCTCGTTGGATACCTCGAAGAGAAGGCTGTAGAAGTTTTCAGACGCAGACATACGGTTGATCCATCCTCCCTTCGTTGTACCGATTAGTATTCGTTGTATTGATCTTACGGAGTTGAAATAAAAAATCTAGTCTTTTCTTGGTCTGAAGGTTAGGCTAACGCGATGCTTGAAGCGAAAAACGTTGATCACACGTTCACAGTCGAAATATGGTCTAAGAAACACGTGAAGAGCATCTCCATCTCAGATGAGCCCCCCGACCGAGTTTTATTCGAGGGAAACCTCGGGGCTCTACAGGATCTATCCCTTGTAGAGGGTGACGTTTTGGAGATCATCGGGGTCAACGGCGTTCTGAGGATAAATCTAACAAAAAAACAGTTACAGGAAACCATCGAGAACGCATCGAAGCCGAGCCTCGGCGCCGATGAGGGGCGCTAAACGAATACCAAAAGGAGTGTTAACAGGAAATGGATATGGAGAGAGACGTCGCAGCCGTTAAGGAAGTGTTAAACAAGTACGCTGAATTCTGCAACGCTGGAGACTTCGCGTCGTGGATGTCTTTATGGGCCGACGACGGGGTTCAGATGCCCCCCGACGCACCGACAAAGGTGGGAAAAGAACAGATACGAGAAGCGATGAAGCCAATATTCGACCAGTTCGACTTGAAGATAGAAATTAACACATTGGAAGGTAGGGTGCACGGTGACTACGGTTTAACCCGTTGCACATACTGGCTTGATTTGATCCCTAAGGCGGGTGGCGAGACTATTCACGCGATGCCGGACGGCAAGGCCCTGACCCTCTATGAAAGACAGTCTGACGGCTCATGGAAGATTGTGTACGACTGCTTCAACTCCAACAAACCTCCAGCTTGAATAGAGGGGAATCAAAAAAAATCAGGGGCCCTCTTTTTTTCTAAAGCTGAAAATCCATAGAAGCAAACTGGGTTGGCATTTGATTGTCTACTACTTCCTTCGTTGTACCAATGAATCTCTGATGTATTGATCATACGGAGTTAAAATAAGAAAATCAGCTTCATCCAAACCTGAAGGTACGGCATATGATGCAATCGATACAAAATGTAGAAAGCGTCGCATGTCGAAGCCTAGCTCCGAGGAGGGGAGCTATACAAATACCCAAACAAGAAGGAGATTAGAAATGGGAAAAAAGAACTTGGCGCTATATGCCGTCACAATAGTAGCTTTATCAATGGTAATTTGGCCCCTAGTAACTGCAAAGCCCGATACTCGTTTGAATGGTGACGTATTCATCGAGTTGCAAGACGATTTCGTTCAGTTTCCAGGATGTGTGGACCCTTGCCCCTGTTCCTTTGTCGGGACTGTTTCAGGAGACATAGAAGGCGTTTTTTATGTTCATCTTGTAGAGGCTTGGTTCCCAGCAGAGAATAAAATAGAACACTTCACTGAATACTGGTACATCGAAACAGGTACTGGCTACATACAGGGAGAAAACAAAGGCAAATGGACTTTCTCGAACTTTAAATGGATAGCGAATGGTGAAGTAACCGGCGCTTCAGAAGGCTATGAGCACTTGATCGGCTCTAGATGGCAGTATAGTGGCACAACGAACAATCCTTTCGTAGATGACCCTGTAGTTGGATACGGTAAATTCCATATCACCCATAACAAGTAACCGTAGAAGAAAAAGTGCCCCTCAACTCACAATTTTTTACACTTGAGTAAAATCAGAAATTAGAGTAATATTTTACCCATATAATGAACAATCTTCGACGGTCCTACACGAAGAGCGTATACTTCTATGTAAAAGATGAATAAGTTGATTCAGTCGATTCCCGTAAAGCGTACATATTTATAATCGTTGATAAAAATAAAATTTGATAGTATGGGGTGTAGGAAAATGAATAGAGGTGAAGAGGAAATTAGGGATATGATACATGACTATAAGAACGCAATAAATTCTGATGATTTTGAGGGATGGCTTTCTCTCTGGGCTGAAGACGGTATTCAAATGCCTCCCAATACCTCGCTAAAAATTGGGATTGGGCACATCAGAGGAGCTAATAAGGGTCTGTTTAATGACTTGGTTATGAGCATGGATGTTATCAAATTTCACTTTATTGGGGTTTTCAACGGTATTGGAATTTCTGTCTGTGAGTATAGCATCGAGGGTGTACCTAAAACTGGTGGAAAAAAGGTAAGCGTCATGGAGAACGGAAAAGCATTAACGATATTCAAAAAGGATAGCGATGGATCTTGGAAAATCCAATTCGACTGCTTCAACTCAAACATTTAGATCGAAAATAATTGATTCATCCTACCTTCGATGTACCCATCAGTGTTCGTTGTACTGATCATACGGAGTTGAAATAAAAAATGGGTCTTTCTTTGGCTTGAAGGTAAGACTTAGGTGATGTTAGTCACGGAAAACCTAGAGCATGCATTCAGCATCGAATTAAAAAATAAACGACATGTAAAACACGTCTTCATATCGGACGAGGCCCATGAACGGGTTCTCTTCGAGGGCAACCTTGGAAAACTATTGGGCATGTCACTTGCAGAAGGTGACGTCCTTGAGCTAATAGGTGTCAACGGTGTTCTGAGGATAAGCCTCACCAGAGAACAGTTAGAGGAGACGATGAAAGCTGAAGTCGAACCTCAGCGCCGAGGAGGGGCGCTCTAAAGATACCCAAACCGCGGAAGCGGGAAAATGAAAGGAGGAGAAGAGATGAGGAAAAAGTATCTAGTGCTACTAGTATGCAGCGCCGTGTTGGCATCCATTCTGCTTTCACCTACGTTGATCGCTGAAGGCGCCTTTGAGGGCAGATATCACAATCGGGGAAAATGCGGTGAAGTACTGCGTGCGTCAGGGGAATGGACGTATGTCCTCGTAGGTAAGGACACAAGGAGCTATGAAGGCTACACGTTCATACTCGGAGAGGAGACGGGGACCTGGACGGGAACCTTCACCGGGACGTCTCAAGACTACTTCCAAGCCGTGATGCAGCCTTCGGGCGTCGTGTATCTATCATATGGTTTGATCTTCTTTGAGGGTACCGTGGAGGGTAGATCCGGCACCCTGGTGATCAGCTTCGCTCCCGGCGAGAAGGTGGAGGGAGTGTGGTCGGGCAAGTGGGAGATCTTGAGTGGCACGGGTGAGCTGGATAATCTCAGAGGGCGAGGAAAGTGGTGGGGGCCCTCGATGGATCTAGACTACAAGGGGAAGATATACTTCATAGACGACGATTAGATGACGGCGACTAAACGTCTGACAGTACCCGATGCGCATACCCCTTTTTTTTGCTATTTGGCATGCGGTGCGCCTAGAACCCAAGCTTCAGGCTTTTACTCGTAACTATTATAATAAATAAAACTAATTTCTGGGTTGATGAGACTGGAAAACGTCTCCGAAGAAAACCTGGACGACCTGTTCGAGATCTGTTCAGGTTACAGGGCGTTCGCACCACGGGACGACTCCACACTCGAAAGAGGCAGGGAGATCAAGAGACGGCTGCTCCTCGACATGCTAGACAGACACGGGCCCTGCGCGAAGATCGCGTACCTTGACGGGAGGCCCGCGGCTCAGATACTCTTCATCCCAGAGGAGAGGATGCCTTACATTCGTGACCCGAGGAAAGACGTGGTCCACCTGCAATGCATATACAGCCCCTTCCCGGACACCCAAAGAAAAGGGGCTGCAACCGCATTGATGAGGGATCTGATAAACGAGTGTGAGACCGGGTTGAGTTGCTTTGGGGGAAGACCCTGCAGCTTCTTGGTTACCCGGCCGTTCGCCCATGAAGGAGACCTGTCGCTGAGCGAGTTCTACGGGAAATACGGTTTCAGGCAGGGTAGCCAGGAGATGTTCCTCGAGGTCAATGGAGGCTATGTGTCGAGGGAGGCCTGCGAGTACCAACCCTTGCCTGAGGACCTGGAAAAGACCGTCATCCTTTACAATCCGTTATGCGAGTGGGGGTTCTTTGCCGCGCATAAGATACAGGAGTTCGTTAAAGGGCTGGACCCCGGTCTCCCAGTAGAGGCGTTCAACATCTGGGAGAAGCCAGGGGAATACTTGAAAAGGCCCTTCCAGATGGTGACGTCAGCACGCTCGATATTCAACGCGCGGGAGGTCGGTGGTTTCTGGGCCGATAGAGAGGCTTTCCTACGAAACGTGAAAGAGATATTAGGTAAATAACGAAAAAAGCCCTAGAACCCAAAGTCCTCTAAATTAATGTTCAGTCAATCTTTTTCCCGGGTTTCTTGGGATGATGAAGGGCGTTTCATCTCTGTATATGATGTACTCTTGTCCAAACCTCTTGACCAGTTCGGGCTCCTCTTTTCTCTTTATCCAGAGCGAGACGGCGGCGACGAGGAGCGTTGGCAGTATGAACGCCGTGGTGAACGACCCATAGATCAGCCCCACCCCCATCATGAACAGCCCGTACCCGAGGAGCATGGGGTTACGGGTGTACCTGTACAGGCCCCCTGTGACCAGCCTGGAGGACTGGGAGTCCTCCGCGACGTCGCCCCAGGGCATCCCCGAGCCAAGGGAGTAGAGCTGCCATATCGATGCCACGCTGAGGAGGAAGCCCGCGAGGAGCACGGGGACCCCGGCCAGGTGTATGGGCTGGAGCGTTGAGGCGGGAATCACGTAGAGGTCGAGGCTCTCGCCGACGTACAGCAAGATCTTGGGGATGACGAACAGGAACAGGGCCGCGGCCGCGAGTAGACGAAGCTTGTTCATCGAACAGACCCCTGTCTTTCTTTGGCGGAATCCTGTGTATATCAATATCCTTGATGAGAACTGTTTGGAGAAACAGGAAAAGGGGTCGGGTGTAGATTCTGGTTACGTGAAGAAGGGGTGTTACTTGGGTTTTGACCCGTACTTCCCCCAGCTCACGATGTCGTCCAGGCTCTTCCTATCCTTGGGCCCGGGCGTCTCGTCGGGCACCCCCAAGGGCGTCAACGCCACGACCTTATACTTGTCCGGTATACCCAGCAGGCCCTTCACGAGTTCCTCCCTGTTGGACTGCCCCATCCAGCATGTGCCGAGGCCCAGATCCGTCGCGGCCAACACTATGTGCTCGAACGCTATACCGTGGTCGTTGAGGCACCAGTTGAGGGACGCCTCCTGGTCCGCCAGCCCCACGATCATGACGGGGGCCTCCGCCGCCCACGGTGATTTGGCCAGCTTCTTGATGGCCTCCTTGTCCTCGACGACTATGAAGTGCCACGGCTGTCTGTGGGCGGCCGAAGGCGCTATCCGGGCGGCCTCAAGCATCTTCACTATCTTCTCCTTGGGCACGGGCGTGTCCTTGTATCTGCGGATGCTTCTCCGCTTCTTTATGACTTCATCAAACTCCATTCTGGTCTCCACTTTTAGACAATACTGGGGGCGATATAAAGGGAGGCTTTCACCGACACGAGAAAGTACATGATGATCTGGAGGCTCGCGGACGGTTCCCGGAAGTGGGACACCGACGCCTGGAACACAAGCCTACCGCCTACCTGAGCTCACAATAAACGGTCACATGCCCCAATTTTTCTTTAAACCATGCTCACACGAGCCGATAAAATTAAAGGTAAACTATATTCGTTTTGGCAGAAAGCTATCGGTTTATACGTTTTCAATCCACCTAGATAGCCTTGAGGTGCACCCATTGCAGCAGGCAAACACTAAACGGTTTCTCCAGGTATTGAATCTATTAACACCCATATTCGCGGGGGCGTTGCCATGGGTGCTGCTGGAGGGTTCCGGGTCATGGGAGGACACCTTCATTGAACCTTCTCTCCCCAAGCTCCTGACCCCGGCTCCCATAACGTTCGCCATATGGGGCCCCATCTTTATTCTAATGGCTGCCTTCTACGTCTACCAGGCCAGGGATCTATTACCGGGAAGGGAAAACGTCGAGATGCCTTACGTCGCTCAAGTAGGCGTGTTCTTCTTTCTATCCTCCGTGTTGACCAGCCTGTGGTACGTGGCGTGGGCTAGAAGAATGATATGGGTCTCCATTGCGGCGATGCTCCTCTACCTTGTAGCGCTGCTGGCCGCCTATTTCCGCCTAGGCATCAACACGGTTCCCCGCAGCAGACGGGAGAGATTGGTTGTTACGGCGGGTTGGAGCATGTACACCGGCTGGGTTGCCGTCGCGGCGCTGGTCAACACCACCACCGGCCTAGTATACTTTGGTTTTGATGGCCTTCCTTTCACCGAGCTGCAGTGGACGCTCGGCGCCTGTGCGGCGGCTGTGATCGTTTATCTCGTGTTTCTCTTCGAAAGAGAGGACTATGTCTTTGCAGGTGTCGGAGCTTGGGCTTTCATAGGTTTAAGCATCACACACCTAGGTCCATCGCCGCCATCAAATCAAACGGTGTTAACAGCGTCCTTGGCGGGGGCGGCGGTCATAACGGCGTCAATGGCGTATAGATACTTGGATAATGTCCGCCGCACTCGTTCAAGGAAGAAATAGACTCTTGTGCCTGTCCCATAATGGAGATAACTCAGGCTTGCATCATTGACCATATGGTGCAATAGCTGCCTGTTAACAGCCCACGATGCGCGTGCGCGGAAAGTCGAGTTCATTAATCACCTTTACTATTACTAAAAACGTGAATAACGATAGATGAGTGATAGGCTGCCTCCCGAATGTATGCACGCGAATGCGTACTGCCTCATGGTTGATCAATACTGTGAGTCCTGTCACTTCAACTGGTTCACATCCATACACGATATAAGAGAGCTTGAAAAAATCGATGTCATATGCCCTGAATGTGGAAGCGGTAAAACGGTTTGGAGCCTATATGTGAAAATCGGAGACAGGTTTTACTCAGTTGCGCGAGCAAGCGCGCCGAATATATGGAGGTACCCCCACGATATTGAGACGGCTCATAAGTAGGTTGAGCCGCGTGTGCGAATATTATGTGGGTACGATTTTCTTCTCAGTCCCGACCGTGTAGAACCGTGTTTGATGGCTCAACCAGTAAGACGTGCTCCTGATCTGCAGCCGCATTCATATCATGCATCACGGGTGTAAGAATGTGGTAACGTTATGGAATCATCCTTCCAGAGAAACCCCAAAATTATGGATGAAACGAGAGTCAGCGACTCGATCGAACCCTGTTAACCGATCTCCACTCGTCAACCAATATCCCAAAGATCAACGAGTCCCGGTACTCTCCGTGGATGATCATGTTCTCCCTGAGCCTGCCTTCGAGGCTCATGCCCACCTTCTCCAGGACCCTGACGGAGGCGTGGTTCTCCGGGTCACAGGAGGCGTAGACACGGTGAACACCCCGCTCACTGAAAAGATGATCCACGAGGGCCTTCGCAGCCTCAGTCGCGTATCCATGGCCCCAGTAACTCCTGTTCAAGATGTATCCAATGCTGGCCTGTATCTCCGTGACGCCGTGTATCCCGCAGGCCCCGATGAGCCTGTCTTCGCTTTTGAGGATGATTCCCAGCCCGTAATCGGTTCTGGGCTCTTCTTGTTGCCTTTTCAGGTTTCTGTCGATGAACTCCTGAGTCTCTTCCATAGTGTTCGGACCGAAAGGCATGTATCTTACGGTCATCGGGTCGCTCGCGTATTCGTGCACCGCCTGGAAGTCGTCTCGCGTGATCTCCCTGAGTCTAAGCCTCTCGGTGAGTATCTCCATGTTTCATCCTTCGAGTTAGGGTCTATAATTATTTACTCTAAGTGAAACCAGGCTTCTTTTCAGACAAAAATCTTGAGAGGAGACGCATATAGAGCCTTCATTCCCGTTGTCGCAGCTTTTTTCATTGGGGGACGCGATTTATCAGGCATGGAATCCGGTAAGTTTGAATCTGCGGAGGAAGAGCTGACCTACGCGAAGGACGAGTGGGGCACCCTCTACGCGATGCTCTACTACTATCTGGCGAAGGAGTTCGCCTCCCTGGGTAAGGAGGGCGAAGAGGCCCTTCGGAGGGGTATCAGAAACTATGGAGAGGCAAGGGGCGCCCGGCTTAGGAGGAGGCATGAGGAGAGGGGGCTGCCCATAACCATGGAGACGCTGTTCAAGAACTATGACCTCCCCGGCGACTCGGTGAGCAGGCGCCGCCAGGTGAAGCTCACAGACGACGAGAGGGAGTCCTACACCCTCGTCTGCCTCCTGGAGAAGGTGTGGGCTATGGAGGGGGGAGAGGAGGGTGACCGCCTCGGAAGTATCTACTGCGACGAGTTTCACCAGGCAATGTGGGGGGCCTACAGGGAGGGGACCATCGTAGAGCTCCCAGAGCTCCTGACGAAGGCCGACCCCCACTGCCACTTCGTAGTCTATAAGAAAAAGTAGTCCTTTACGATTTTCCATTTTTTATGATGCGCTTTTTCTCTGTCTGATATAACATTTTAACTTTGAAGTGTACGATCGGTTTGGTGACAAACTGAATATGAAGTTACTCACAGCAACCATCATGCACGAGTGCAACGTCTTCATGCCTCTGATGGCGGACATGGAGCACATAAGGAGAACGGGATATCGGGAAGATCAGGAGATCATCGATTTTTACCGCAACACAAAGGGTTTTGTCGGAGGATTCATCGACGCCGGGGAGAAGCTGGGCTTCGAGCTAGTACCGACGGTCTACGCTCACGCTGCTGCCTACGGGATCATCAAGAAGGACGCCTATAATTACATGTTGAAGGAGATCACGGACCGTTTCAAGAGGGAGAAGGACTACGACGGCGTCCTCCTAGCCACCCACGGGGCAGGCTACACCGAGGAGCACCCCGACCTCGAGGGCCACTACTTCGGGGAGCTGAGGAAGATTGTGGGCTACGACGTGCCCATGGTCTCCACCTTCGACTGGCATGCCAACTTCACCGAGGAGTGGATGAATCACCTGGACATCCCGGTGGGGAACGACACCTACCCCCACATCGACTCCTACGAGCGGGGCCTGGAGGCGGCGGGCCTCATCGTCAAGATGATCAACGGCGAAGTCAAGCCCACCAAGGCCTTCGTCAAGGTACCCATGATCCTCAGCGCCCAGGCCCAGTACACGGGACGATACCCGCTGACAGAGGTCTTCGACATGGTCCACGAGTACGAGGAGCGGGACGACGTCCTCACGGTAACCGTCGCCGGGGGCTTCCCCTGGTGACACGTCCCGACGCCCTGGCCCACAATCACGGTGACGACGGACGACGCCCCAGAGCTGGCTCAGGAGATCGCCGACGACATCAAAGACTACATGTGGAGGCACAGGATGGACTTCCTCGTCAGGCCCATGCCCGTGAGGGAGGCCGTTCGGACGGCGATAGAGGCCCCTGAAGGCCCCTACGTCCTCGCCGACATCGCCAACAACCCAGGGTGGGGCGCCGCAGCCGACGGCACCGTCCTGCTGGGGGCGATGGTGGACATGAAGGCGAAGAACGCCGTCCTAGGCTCCATGTGGGACAGGGACGGGCAGGCAATTGCGAAGGCTGTTGAGGTGGGCGTCGGGAAAAAGGTGACGGTGAAGGTCGGAGGCAAGGTTGATGACCTGCACGGGGCTCCCCTTGAGGTCACGGGGACCGTGGAGTTCATCCACGACGGCCGCTGGCTCGGGAAAGGCCCCATGGGCGCCGGAGTGAAGCACGAGAACGGTACCACCGTGGGCATCGATCTGGATGGAACCCTCCTCATAATGACCGAGAAGCGGGTGCAGATCACTGACCTAGAGTTTTACAGGGTCCTAGGCGTGGAGCCCTCCGAGAAGCAGATCCTCGTCGTCTTCTCGTCAGTCCACTACAGGGCCGCCCACGACCCCATCGCCAAGAAGATCATCGAGGTGGACACCCCCGGCATAGCCAGCCCCAGACTCGCAGGCTACCCGTGGAAGAACCTGAAGAGGCCAATCTTCCCATTGGACGCTGAGACCTTCGACGTCGTAGAATGGAAAAGCATGACGGACGAGTGAAAAACTCATCCCCTTTTTAAACGATGATTTTACTCTCACCTCCCTTTTATACAAAAAGAGCTGCAATGTGTATAGATAATAGAAAAATCAGCCGCCTGTTCCTCGGACCGCGCTCTATTCATCATCGAGGAACAGCTTGGCGACCGCTATGCCGCTTTCACCCGCCACCGCGTAGAGCAGGTAGATGTCTTCGCCCTCGACGTAGATGGCCGGGTCCCTGAGCTGGTTCACGTGGCCATAGGCGACGCTCCGCACCGAGGGCTCCAGCGGCGCATCCGCGCCCTCCCAGCTGGTTTCGGGGCGAAGCACCTCCACGGCGTCAGTCTCACGCCAGCTCCTCCAGTCTCCAGACAGGTCGATGGTGCTCAGCAGTATACGTTCAGGCGTGTGCCCCACCTGGGTCCAGAACACGTACAGGGTGTCGCCCCTCTTCAGCAGCGCGGCGTGCCGCATGTCTGGGTTGAAAAGCAAGGGGCCCTCCTGGAACCCGGTCAGCGGCTCACGTGAACGGTAGAGCCGCCCAGGCATGGCCAGCGCGTAGGTGTAGCCGCGGTGCTTGAAGGCCCGCCAGTAGCTTCGGCCCAGCACCTCGGGCCCTGCTATGTAGTGGATGCCGTCGCGCGACGTCGCCGCCCGGGTCACCTGGTTGCCGAACGACTCCAGGCCGTGGTAGTACATGATGAAGCGCCTGTTCTCGGCGTCCAAGTGGATGTCGGGCGACGCGATGTGAGGCCAAGTCATCTCCTTGACGAGGTCGTGCCCTAGCCCATCCAAGTTGAAGCCCGAAGCACTGACGCGCGCCATGACGGCGTCGACCTGCTCCTGCGTGGCTTCCGGGGGCTCGACCCGGAAATGGGATTCCTCCAGCTGCAGGCTCCCCGGCGGGTGTACCGTCCAGGGGCCCAGTAGGCTGTCCGCGTAGGCGAGCCTGATGTAGCCTCCTTTGTGGTGGGCGAAGTAGAGGTAGTAGAGGCCGAGCCGGTCCTCCACCCAGTCCGGCACCCTGACGAGGGACGGCCCCTGTATGTTCTCTCCTATGCTGGGGTGCGTCGCCTCGTCGATGATGGGGTGGTCGAGCAGCCTCTCGGCGGTTACGGTTACCATCTCTGGATCATCGTGTGCACGAGTCATAAGACTGTCGTATACGGTTGATTAGTTGTCGGCCTCATCCTTTTTTTCTCGTCATCCCCAAGCCAAACAGTGATCCACAGCATCCGTATTGTGGATTATTCTTAAAGGACACTAAACTGAAGACGAAGTGATTGAAGCAGGAAGGAGGCGTAGAGAGTTGGCCACCGGAGAAAAGAAGATCGCGACCCGTGAATGGTACGACTTCGTGGGCAGCATGGCGGACGTCATCCCCGCTCTCCACCTCGGCGACGAGGAGGCCACCAGTGACCTCCTCGAGATGTGCTCACTCACGCCCGAGACCCGGGTCCTCGACATCGGCCGCATGCCCGGGTAAACCTTATTGAGGGGGGCTTCATCGTGGCAAGGCACACAGCCTAAAAAATTTAAACCTTTAAAATTTCTATACATTCCTGTTGCCGGGGTCTGCTGAGATGATGGGTGGTTACGCTGGGAAGCTTTTAAGAGTCGATCTATCAAGAGAGACGCTGTCAGAGGTCGCCTTCGACGAGGAGACGTTGAGGAACCACGTGGGCGGGGCCTCACTCGGCATCAAGATCCTCTACGACGAGGTACCACCCACGACGCCCTGGTCGGATCCCTCAAACAGGATGATACTCGCCTCGGGGCCCCTCGGAGGCACGGATCTCCCTGGAACAGGGACCATATCCGTAGTCACCAAGGGGGCACTCACCGGGGGAGTCGCCTCCGGCCAAGCCAACGGCCTGTTCGGCTCGTACCTGAAATTCTCAGGCTACGACGGCTTGATCATACACGGGGCGGCTGAGAGGTGGCTGTATCTAAACATCAAACAAGACGAAGCGGAGCTGGTTGACGCGGGGCATCTAGTGGGGAAGGGGACATACGAGACATGCGACATCCTCGTGGACGAGCTTGGGAAACGTGAAAGGGAGTTGAGCGTCATCTCCATCGGGCCGGCGGGAGAGAGCAGGTGCCTCTTCGCGGGCCTCTACGAGAGGAAAGGCCACTCGGCGTCAAAGAACGGCCTAGGAGCGGTCCTAGGGTCCAAGAAGCTGAAAGCGATAGCCGTCTCCATGGGGGATAAACGTGTAGAGGTTAAGCACCCTGACAGGTATGGGGTCTTGGTTAAAAGGGTGAGAGAGAACGCGGCGAAGTTGAACGGCACCCTGGGATCGGTGTATGATCTACAGAAAGCAGGACAGGGCGTTCTTCCCGTGAAAAACTACACCACCAACATCTGGGGGATCTCCGACGAGGAACTGGAAGGCTTCAAGGGATCTAACATACGGCAGCGTTATAACCCGAGGCCGAACCCCTGCTGGGCGTGCCCCGCGAATCACAGCACCATGATGACCATCCCGGAGGGCCCTTACGCTGGGATGGAGATCGAGGAGCCCGAGTATGAGCAGTTAGCCGCCTGGGGCCCCCAGATCGACAACAGGGACGTCGACGCCGCGGCTATGCTGAGCAGCTTATGCGACAGGCTGGGGTTCGATAACAACGAGATGGGCTGGATGATGGGCTGGCTCATGGAGTGCTACGAGCGAGGCCTGCTGACGAGGGAGCAGCTTAACGGCCTGGAGTTTACCTGGGGGAACGTGGACGCCGTCAGGGAGATGATGACCATGATGGCACACCGCCAGGGTATCGGAGACCTCCTCGCCGAGGGGATAATGAGGGCGTCAAGGAAGATAGGCGGCGAGGCTGCGAAGGCGGCTATATACACTTTGAAGGGTAACGCGCCGAGGGGCCACGACCACAGGACCCGGTGGGGGGAACTTTTCGACACCATCGTATCCAACACGGGGACGCTGGAGAACCATGTGAGCATATCCGGGTTGCCGCCGTATTCGTCGTGGGCGGGTCACCCCGAGGAGGTCTCCGACGGGGAGGCCCTCACGAAGGGGGTCATGATACTGAACGACTCCCTCGGCAACTGCCGGTTCCCCACGGGGCTGGACCTCGCCCTGTTCACCGAGGCCTTGAACGCCGTCACGGGGTGGGAGTTCACGCAGGGCGAGGCTAATGATGTCGGGCTCAGGGCGGTGAACCTCATGAAGGTCTTCAACTTGAGGGCGGGCATCGGTAGGGAGCTCGACGCGCCGTCAGAGCGGTACGGGTCTACGCCTGTGGATGGGCCCAACGAGGGGATCGGCATCAAGCCGGTGCTGGAGCCGATGCTGAGGAACTATTACAGGCTTATGGGCTGGGACGAGGAGACCAGCGAACCCCTCCCCGATACGTTGAGGAAGCTGGGCCTGGAATACGTGATCGGTGACGAATCGTAGGAAGGCGAGTGTGTCGGGCTTGAGTGCTGAAGGGAAAAAGGTGCTCTTGATGGGCAGTAGCAAGTACAAGGCTGAGGAGCTGCCCAACGAGGTCACGGAAAGACTAGACGCCGCCATGGATAGCGGGGCATCCTTCATCGTCGCCGAGGCCCACGGGGCGTGCAGGCTCTTCCAAGACTACCTAGCCTCCGAGGGGTACAGGGACGTCGTGGTTGGTCACGCCAGGAGCATACGGTACAACGCCGGAGGCTGGAGGGACCATAAGTACGGCGACGACCTCAAGGAGCGGGAGCGGAACATGATCAGGGACTGCGACCGCGCCATCGTTATCTGGCAGGACGAGAGCGGCGTCATCGCCGAGAACCTGGAGCAGCTCAAGAAGCAGAGAAAGCCCACCTATCTCTACGAGTACGACAGCATGGACGGGAAGGTCCGGGCCGGGGAGCTGGACCCACGGAGAAGCTACAGGAAGTTCCACCCTTACTGGGATCGAAGGTGAGTAGGCTAGGTGGCTACCGACAACGATAATCAACGGCCGAAGCGTTTTGTAATGCGCTGTTAAGCCATTCAGGTTTCTTTGGCGGCGGGGGTCTCACCACGCTTCGGCTCAGCTATGATTACTGTCTTTTCCCTCAGATAAACGATGGGGCCTTCCCTCGTCTCCTCCAGTAGACTCCTCTCCATCCTCGCTAGCCCCTCACGCAACTCTTCGTCTGTAAGCAGCGTCAGAGTCGAGAAATAACGATCCTTTCCTCTCCTGATTAACCGCCTGACGTCGTCCTCGTCCGAGACGCGGCGTTCTTGTGACGTTTTACGGATGCTGACATCGAACCCGAAACCCTTCAATATTTTCGTCAGGCTGTCAACAGATGGGAATCGGTTTAGATCGATCTCCATGATTCTGGGGATGTGCCTGTGATATGGGTTCTTGTGAAACTGGTCGTGGTCATCGGTGACTATGAGTAGCTTACCGTGGGGCTTCAGAAACCTGTGTATCTTCGGAAGGGTCTTGATGTAGTCGATGTGCTGGATGACGTAGCTGAGTAAAACGACGTCGTAGGTCTCTTCCTCGACCTCTGCAGTCTCTATGTCCTGTAGAAGCCATTCACCCTCGGGGCACTTCGACTTGGCTTTTCCCAGCATCTCTTCGGAGATGTCCACGCCCGTAAACTCTAGATCAAAGACGTCTGCGAGTGCGATCGAGTAGTTTCCTGTGCCGCATCCAACATCTAACAGAGAGAGTGTTCCCTGTTCTAAGGTGATTCCCTGTATTTCTTGAACGAGGATCTCCATCACCCGTCTATCGAGTCCTCGATGCTTGTCGTATATATCGGCCATCTGCCTGAAACTTTCTCTGGAGTCCAACGCTGTTGCACATCTATGATGTTAAGGGGTTAAATGCCTTCGCCACACACAAAGACGGTCTCTCTCTGGAAGGTTACAGGCGCGTCGACTCGTTGATCAATGTATACATATTACATTCCGCCGCGAGTATGTTCTGGAGATCGTTTTGGTGATGATAGACGACGGCCCCCTCAGGGAGCTGGGGGCCAAGATACTGGAGGCCGCCGGCACACCCGTGGAGGAGGCCGCGTGGGTCTCCGAGTGCCTCGTGCTCAGCAACCTGAAGGGGGTTGACTCCCACGGTGTCCAGCAGATACCCGGGTACGTGAAGGCGATAGAGGAGGGGTTCCTTAAGCCGGGGGCCAGGGCCACGCTGCTGGAGGAGAGGGCTGCGACTAGCCTCTACGACGGGAACTGGGGCTACGGCTACTCCATAGCCCGGGAGGTTATGGCGGCGACGGTGGAGAAGGCGCGGACGGCTGGGGCGGCGTTCTCCGGCGTGAGGAACGTCCACCACATAGGCCGCGTCGGTAAGTGGGCCGAGCTGGCCCTGGACCACGACATGATAGGCGTCGCCAGCCAGCCCGGCGGGGTCTACATCGCGCCGTGGGGAGGCGTCGAGAGGAAGCTCCCCATAGCCCCCATAGCGTTCGCTGCGCCCACCGGGAGGCACTCTCCCATCGTCGTGGACATGTCCCTAGGCCCCATAGCCGGGGGCCGCACCGCCATACTCGCCCAACGGGGCATGAAGGTCCCCCTGGGCTGGTACATGGACGACGAAGGGAAGACCCACGGCGACCCAGCGGTCTTCAACGAGGGGAAGGGGGCTCAGTTCCCCCTGGGGCAGCCCGGCCTCGGGTACAAGGGCATGGCCCTTTCGTTGATGGTGAACATACTCGCGGGCCCCCTGCTGGGCCACGTAGAGACCCGGGCCCACGCCTTCAGGCGGTGCGGGGTATTCCTCGCCACCATCGACCCCGGGGCCTTCACAGCCATGGAGACCTTCCTGGAGGGGATGGACGCCCTCGTCTCCGACGTGAAGTCGTCCCGCCTCGCGGAGGGCTTCGACGAGATCACCGTCCCCGGGGAGCCCGAGTGGAGGACCATGGAGAGGCGCCTCAGGGAGGGCATCTACCTGGACGACGAGATATACGGGAGGATACTGGGCACCGCCGAGAGGCTGGGCGTCAGCACCGCGGGCTACGAGGGCAGGCCCGGTGAAGAATCAGCTGTTCACCCGTCCTACTCGCTGAAGGACAGGTACAGGTGAGCCCCGAACCCTTTTGATAGCCTTAAATGGTCATCCGCGTCAGCTATGAGTGATGTTCCATGAGCGGGTTGTCTGAGGAGGAGATACTGGAGGGGCTCAGGGAGATAGACACCCCCACCATCTCCAACGTGGTCGCCACCTACCCCAAGTCCGAGGCTTGTCTCAAGCTCTACGACGCCTGGTACGGCGGGTGGTACACCGACACCACCATCAGGTGCGTGTACCCGGAGATGAAGCCGGTGGTCGGTTACGTGGCCACTGTGGTGTTCTGCGAGGAGTCCGAGAAGTACACCGGCGTGGATCGCTGGGTCCTCCCCGAGCACATCGACTCCACCGATAAGCCCGTGGTGCTGGTGGCGGAGCAGCAGTTCCCCCAGGAGCTGGCGAACCGGGTGGGCCTCTTCGGCGAGATGATGACCACCCGTTACAGGGCCCTGGGCGTGGCGGCGGTGGTTACCAACGGCCCCATGAGGGACATAGACGCCATCAAGCCCTTGGGGGTGCAGTACTTCTGCACCGGGACGACGCCGGCTCACGGGGACATGATGGTGAAGGCGGTCGGGGTGCCGGTGACGGTGGGGGGTATGACGGTGATGCCGGGGGACATGGTCCACATGGACCTCCACGGGGTGGTGAAGTTCCCGGCGGAGTACCGGGAGGTGGTCCTCGTCAGGGCGAGGAAGCTGCTGGAGGACGAGGCCGGGAGCGCCGCGTTCTTCAAGGACCCGGAGTTCACCCTCGAGAAATGGAGAAACAGGTCTAGCTCGGGCTGAGTACTTGGGCCGGCTATCAGCCCAATACCCTTTTTTCTATTGAAACCATTCACGTATGTCTTTGCATAGGGACGGGGCTACGCGCGGACCCGTTTATTTGATGAACCCGGTATACTGTTTCTCATTCGTGAAAACTTAACAGAAAACCGGGCGGAGGAGCCTGTATGGGCGACGACGGGGCGCCTAGACGGGCGCGGTACCTGTTCTGGGTGATCCTCGGGGCACTCTCGACTGCGATTCCTGAGGTAATAGCGGGCTCGGATCTCTATCCCTTCTTCAAGGTCACGGACTATCTGCTGGTCATCCCGTTGTACACCCTGCACAGCCTGGTGCTGTGGTACGTCGTGTGGAGGGGAGGCAGGCCACGGCTGTACAGCCTCTTCCCCGCCGGCGCCTTGTTCGGCCTCTACGAGACGTACATGACCAAGGTGATATGGGACCCGACCTGGGCGGCTGCCCCCTTTAGGGTGTTCGGGGTGGCGGTGGTGGAGACCCTTGTGCTGGTCATGTTCTGGCACTCGTTCCTCGCTTTCATCGTCCCGCTGTTCATCGCCGAGACGTCTTTGACTTGTTCACGGGAGATCGCCGGCGGGCTCCCCGCCTGGGCTAGCGGGAGGCTGGCTAGGCTTCAGGAGCGGTGCCTGTTCCTCGTTTTCCCTTTCGTCGGAGGGCTCTTCCAGAGCGTCAATGTACACTCCCTTAGGGACGCGGTTTTCAGCGGGTTGACGAGCACCGTAGTCATCGTGGGCCTCGTCTATGTCTGGAGGAGGCTCTACGGGCGTCGGCACTCGCTTCGCGGCCTCTTGCCCACGCGAAACGAGTTCAGGGTGCTGCTGGCGCTTCTGTTGTTGCTTTATGGCTTGATGGGTGTCTTCTGGAGGCCCGAGGCTCTCCCCGGGCTGGGGCCCCAGCTCGCCGTCTGGGCTCTCTATCTCTTCTTTGGGGGCCTCCTGTACCTTGGTTTGAGGAAGTCGCGCGTCGATGAATCCGGGAGCCCGGTGACGGAGCCGAACACCTCCCTTGGCAGGATGATGCTGTTCGGCGCCGTGTTTTCGCTTGGCTCGCTGCTGGGGGAGGCGACTGGGCTGTCCTTCGTGGCTGTCTACGTGGTCTGGATTTTGGGCATCGTCTTCGGGTTTATTGTTCTGGTGTACACGGTTAGATCCGTCCTCTAGACCGTCCAGCGTATGCCTTTCACTATTCACCCGGCCATGATGGGTTATTCGATGATCTTAAGCAGCTCCCTCATGCCGACGGCGTAGTCACGGAACTCCCTGGCGCCTAGAGACGTGATCTCGACCACCTTCAAAGGCCGCCAGTCCAGGACGTGCCTCGTCTTCACGTACCCGGCCTCGACCAGCTTCCTCAGGTGGTGGTCCAGGTTTCCCGGGGTAACGCCTAACAGCTTCTGGAGCTCCGTGAACCCGGCCTTCCTGTGGAGGTAGAGCAGGAACATTATGGTGAACCTGTGCTGGGCCGAGAATATCTCCCCTCGTTCAAGCACCTCCAGAGGGTCAGACAACCCGGCCCTCTCCCTCACGAGGCCTCCAGGTACCTGTTAGCGTTCATGGTCGAGTAGGCTCCGCCGCACACGAAGCTCAGGGCGTACACCGCTAGCACGGCGACCTCCACCTCAAGGAGGTCGCCGTAAAGGAAGACAGGCAGGCAGGCTACGACGTTTATGAACCCGATTATCAGAAGCTCCGGCCTCTTCATGTGACCTGAAACAGACATTATCAGGTACGTCACGAGGCTCGCCAATCCGCCTGCCAGCGACCACCCTACCCCTGTGAACGGTTCTGGGACGTATCTCGTGAGGAAGAAGGCGAAGAACCAGACGCAGAATATCAGCAGCATGAAGGGCAGGCTGTGCTTGTTTTCGCTCTCGGATGCCTTCGAGAACAGGACGCGTGCTGAGGCGAACAGGTAGATCGTGGCGAATACTCCTACGCCTGTCAACAGGGTCGTGGAGACGATTCTGAACATTGTGGGTGTCATGTCGAGGAGGGCGGAGAAGCTGTCTGCCTTCAACACCATGAGGAACACCGCTGGCCCGACGAGCCCGTTGACTATCAGGGCGAGGCCCATGGCTCTCTGGTAGAGGTATTGTTCGTAGCGTTCAACCGTCTCTATGGCCGCGCTGAATCTCTCCAGGTCCTCCATCTTCGATCAAATGAAGTTCTATCTATAGATATAAAAAATGGTCAAACTCTGCGGGGCAGAGAACCACCGCCATATATATGTGGCGGCGCTCTGCGGCGCAGAAAATGAACCCGCCTTATAAACCATGTATGTTTCAACGGTCTCGAAAGAGTATGAAACAAGGATTCGGAGCCTCGCAGCTCATAGACAGGGAGGGTGTGAAGACTTTCTTAGAGCAGTTCTGTTTACACCTCCTGATCGAGGTCACGGCGGTGAGCCTCATAGATCAGGTCATAGGGAACACGGCCCTTAGCATGGTCCTGGGTGTCAGTCTAGTTGAAGGCGCTAGGGTGGTCTGGCGTGGGTGGAGGAGAAGAGGGTGAGTGGGTTATCTCGGGCGGGTGAGCCCGGTCTGGCGGCGCGGTTCATGGGTCTGCCTTGGGTGAGGTGGAGCCCGGGCAGGGACACGTACGTGGCTCTAGCCACTCTCATCTACTTCGTCCCGTCGTATTACCTTGGGGCGAACACGGGTTCGCTGTTTGGCTTGGTCAACTTCCTGTTCGCGACCACGGTGGTGCTGGTGGTGCTGCCCGCCTACTACGTGTTGAGGGTGATGGGGAGGCCGCCCAGCGAGATAGGGTTCACGACGAGGAACCTGCTGCCCAGCCTGGGGCTCAGCGTGTTTCTGGTGTTGAGGTACCTGCCGGTGCTCAGGGCGGCGTTGGCTTCCATCCCGGAGGCCAACGTGTTGCCGCATCTACTTTACTGCGGCCTGTGCCTGTGGGAGCCTTTCTTCATCCACTGCTGGGTGCAGCTCCGGTTCGAGGATGCCTTCGGGATAGTCCCAGGGGTTTTGGCGGCGGGGGTCTGCACCGCCGTGTACCACGTGGGCACCTTCCCCGCGGGGATGGTGTTGAGGCTGGGGGGCTACGGCTTGTTCTACGGGGTGCTTTTCAGGCTCACCAGGAACGTGTTCACGCTGTGGCCTTTGGCTTGGGCTGGGGCGTCGGCGATGGGCACCATCGCCGGGGGCTTCGTCTTCGGCTGGGGCCACGCGGCGCTGTACGGCGGCGTATTGCTTGTGCAGCTGCTGTCCATTTGGCTGTTTTACCGGTCTGGGCGGCTGGGTGTGGGCAACTCATATGAGGGGGATGCGGCTAAAGTCAAGTCCGGGGGTGCGATGGAGCGGGGGGACTGGGTGAGGGCGTGCGTCTACGTGCCTCTGATGTTTTACCAGTTCTATCTCTCGTGGCGGTTCTACAACGGGTTGGGGCTGGACTGGGCCGTCAACCTGGGGTGGCTGGTGCTCATGGTGTCCGGGGTGTTTGGGTGGCTCCCCATTTACGAGTTCAGGAGGCGGGGCGGGGTGGCGGAGGGTGAGAGCTACATTCAGACGACGCGGCTGGTGACTTCGGGCGTGTATGGTGTGGTGAGGCATCCCCAGTTCTTGGCGGGGATTCTGATCACGGTGAGCATGATGTTGATGTCTCAGCATCCTTACAGCGTGGTGGCGGGGCTGGTGGCGGCCGTGGTGTACGCGATGGAGGTGCCGCCGGCGGATAGGAGGCTTGTGGAGAAGTTCGGTGAGTCGTATCGGCGGTACATGGAGGAGGTGCCTGCGTTGAACTTCGTCTCGGGTTTGCTTCGTCTGGCCCGGGCTGGGTGATTTTCTTGGGTTTGCGACTCGGGTTTTTCCTTGTAATTGGTTACCTGTTATAAGCGTTTTTTCTGGGGGTGGGTGGGTTAGGTCACCATGAGGGTGATGGTGTTCCTGATGCCGGGGATGCCTCTTATCTTCTTTATGATGAGCTCGCTGAGTTCCTGTCTGTCGGCGTACTCGACCTTGGTTATGATGTCGTATATGCCGTAGACTGTGTGGGTCTCCTTGATCTGGGGCATGGCTTCCAGGGCTTTGGTTACCTGTTCCTCGGTTCCTAGCTCGGTGCTTATCATGACGTATGCGGATGGCATTCAGGTACAGGCTTGAACGGTGTGAGTTATTTGTTTCGGGTAACGAAACCTGTCTTTGGGGTTTATGAAAAATGGGGGGGTTATTTCCTGGTTTCGTTGAGGATGGCCTTGATGGTTTCTACGACTGTTTTGGCGTCTTCGTCGTCGAGGTACTGGGGGTTTATCATGAGCTTGTGTTTGGCGTCTTTGAGCATGAACCCGGGCTCGTAGAGGGCCTCTATGCTGGGGTCTCCGTCGCGTAGGCGTGTGCTGAGCTCTTGGCCTGTGATGCCGGTTACTGCTGGGTCTAGTTTTATGTAGGCGACGGGTACCATGGGCTTGTCGTCTTCGATGGTGGATTGGGCGTCGAGGCCGGCGGTTACGCCGGGGAGGGGCTGGAGCTGGTCTCTGATCCATTGTGCCTTCTTCTGCCATTCTTTGAACTGTTTTTTCTCGTCTTTGTCCAGGTAGAGCTGTAGGGCGGTGGCGAAGCCTACTATGGTTTCTCTGCTCATCTTGCTGGCTCTGCCTACGCCGTGGAAGGGGTAGCTCTGGAGGTGGGCGAGTTTGATGAGGTCGGCTCTGCCTGTGAGTATGCCGCTGTTGTTGGGGGCGGCTATGGTCTTGCCTCCGCTGTATATGACGAGGTCGGCGCCTTCGTTGATGTAGCGTCGTAGGTTGCTCTTGGGTGGTAGCTCGGCGGCGGCGTCCACGATGACGGGGGTGTCGTGGCTGTGGGCGATCTCGACTATCTCTGGGAGGGTGAGGGCGTCGGCGCCTGATCTGACGGTGTAGTAGTAGGCTGCGGTCTTGTCGTTGTGGGCCTTGTGTAGGGCTTCCTCGGTGGGGTCCACTTCGAT
>Ga0272441_10004804_pt1 | contig 24032 bp, 19 predicted proteins | sample SSMProp6N_FD_193582 | JGI IMG/M metagenome (GOLD analysis project Ga0272441, IMG submission 193582) | Marine sediment archaeal communities from Little Sippewissett salt marsh, Falmouth, MA, United States - SSM-Prop-6N | ecosystem: Environmental > Aquatic > Marine > Wetlands > Sediment ...
CGCCGCGCCCACCCCCGCGTCCTCCGTTGGCCCAACACCGCAATGCAAACCCGCGCTCGACCACGCGTACTCCCAAGCCTGCCGCACCATCCCCGCCCGCACGAAGACCGGGATTTCTACCCTGACGCGGATAAACGGGGACAGTCACCGTTTATTTTGTCCCTTTTGTTTCTGTTTGTTGTTCTGCCGCCGTTTTTTTGCGCCAACCTCTTTGACGGCCCACGGGCAGAGGGCGTACGCGGCAGCCGATGAGATATTTCACTTTGCTCAAGAAACTGTCGCTTCCCAAAGGACGCCCTGTCCAGGTGTTGCGGCGGATGGCCACGAACGATGCAACATCCCCAGCGGCTTTTTTGAGCGTGACGCGCCACTGTCGGGCGGGCATTTGCTCCTGCCAGGCGGGCAGGTCCAGCAGCGCCGCGCCCACCCCCGCGTCCTCCGTTGGCCCAACACCGCAATGCAAACCCGCGCTCGACCACGCGTACTCCCAAGCCTGCCGCACCATCCCCGCCCGCACGAAGACCGGGATTTCTACCCTGACGGGCGCGACCTCGGCGAAAACTATACCTTCACCATGTGGCGCATGAGCCCCTGCGTCACCAAAGGAGAACTCGACTGCGTGGACTGCCATACCTCAAGCGGGCGCTACCGCTTCGCCGAAGAGAATCCCAACGGGGCCTGCCTGCCCTGCCACCAGCAACACGTGGATGCGCCCACAGAACACACGCACCACCCCAAGGGTGAAGTTACCGACCAATGCATTTCCTGCCACATGCCCATGACTCACTTCGCCAACATGAATCGAAGCGATCACTCTATGCGCGCACCATCCCCGGCCGCCACCCTTGCCTTTGAATCCCCCAATGCCTGTAATACCTGCCACGAAGAAGAAGATACTGCGTGGGCGCAGAAACATGTCACGGAAGGGTATCCCAATGACTATCAGAAGCCCATCCTTGAGATAGGCAAGCTCATCGATGCAGCGCGCAAATCTGACTGGACCATGCTCCCCGAAATGCTGGCCTATATGCAAAGCAAGGACCGAGACGAGATCGTAACAAATTCCCTCGTGCGCCTCATCAATGGCACCAACAGCGAAGAGATCTGGCCCGTCTTCCGCAAGCTCTTGGAAGATCCCTCGCCACTTATCCGTGCCAGTGCGGCTGATGCACTTACCAACTATTACGAACCCCAAACGGTACAGGCCCTCCTCAAATGCACCCAGGACAGTGTCCGCCTGGTGCGTATTCGGGCTGCGTCCGCCCTTGCTGCCCTGCCCAAGGAAGCTGTGCCCGAAGAGGAGCAGCCCCACCTGGCCAAGGCCATGACCGAGTGGGAAGAGTCCCTGGCCAACCGGCTCGACGACACCTACACCCACTACAACCTGGGCAACATGCACATGAGCCGCGGAAATCCCGAGAAAGCCACGAAGGCCTTCGAAACCGCCATCAAGATATAGCCGCAGAATCTCCTGGCCCTGGTCAACGCCTCCCTCGCCTACAACGCCCTGGGCAAGAACGACAAGGCCGAGGAGAACCTCCGCGCCGCCATCAAGATTGATCCCCACAGTGACGCGGCCCACCTCAACCTCGCCCTGCTCCTCGCCGAGCTTAACCGCATGGACGAAGCCGAGCAAGCTTTCCGAAACACCCTTGAAAACAATCCCAAATCCGCCGTGGCCGCATTCAATCTCGGCGTACTGCTCCTCAACAAAGACATCGATGAAAGCCGTCGTCTGTGCCGCAGGGCCACCCGGCTTCGTCCGCAGGATGACCGCTATGTCTATACCTACGCCTACTGCCTGCAACAAGCCGAGGACCTGGATGCCGCCATCCGCGAACTCCAGAACCTGGTCACCGCTAAATCCGCCTATCCGCCCGCCTACTCGCTGCTGATCCAACTCCTCTTGCAGCAAGGCCGCAGCCAGGACGCCCTCGCCACCGGCCTCGAAGGCGTAACCAACCGCGCCCTTTCGCCTCAGGACTATCAATCACTCCAGCAGAGCATTATGGCGCAGCAAGAAGTGTAGCGTGGCCTGGCCGCATATCGAAGAAAGAATCAGCTCTTTCTTTACCGCTTTCAGCGCTACAATGCTGTGGCTCGCAAATATTAGATCATGAGGAATTCATGCGTGTCTGATTCCCATCGACGAACGATTGGGTGGTTTTGGTCTGGCAGCTAATCCTCATCCTCCCGCGTTTCCGTACACAGGTCATCCATCCACCCCTCAATTCGGAATGGGAAGACCGCTTTCTACTTCTAGGCTTGAGTTCGTGATTGCGCCTACTTCTGGTTTGCCACTGCTATCGCGAAGAGGAAGGCATCATCCGGATCGTTTCCACGCGAAAAGCCACACTGGCTGAATCCAAACATTATCGGAGAATGTGACATGAAGACCGAATACGACCTTTCTAAAATGAAATCCCGCAAGAATCCCTATGCCAAGCGGCTCAAGAAACAAATAACCCTTCGTTTGGACCCCGACGTCATCGAGTACTTCAAACAAAAGTCCGAGGAAAACGGCATTCCGTACCAAACGCTGATTAACCTTTATCTCCAGGACTGCCGCAACACCGGCCGCAAGCTGAAAAGTCATGGTCGGCGTAGTTGTTTCGACGGTGCCTATATTTTCGTCCCCCTAGATCTGAACTCAGCGACTCCCTGATCGGGCGAAAGGCACCCGTCAGGCCCCCTACAGATGCTTGTTCTTGAAGTTACGCAACATCACCATAACATTACGACAAATTGCAATTGAAGAGTGTTCGAGTTGTTGTTAGGATTCTATCCGGGACAAGACTTTGGGATTGCCGGTTAGACGCTCATCGTAATCCTGAGAATCACAGTGAAACCATGGCGAAAAGGAGAAGCATCTATGAATGATCCGAATGATGCAGCCGAAGTGCAACAGCAGAGCAGCGCGGAGTTCGAACGTGAACCGGTGCCGGAAAGCGCACTGCTGGGTTTCAAGAGTTTCATCGGCATGTATGCCGGTGAGCACTGTGCCGGTACGGAACTGATGATCGGACCGCTCTTCGTGGCGGCGGGCGTCAGCGCCTTCGACGTAGTCGGTGGTCTGGTGCTTGGCAATCTGCTGGCCGTGTTGAGTTGGGTGTTCTTGTGCGCACCTATCGCGACGCGTGCACGGCTGACGCTTTATTACCAACTTGAGAAGATATGCGGCCGTAACCTCGTTACGCTCTACAATCTGGCTAACGGGGTCATGTTTTGTTTCCTGGCGGGCGCTATGATCACCGTCTCTGCAACTGCTCTGGGTGTTTGGTTCAATTTTCCCATGCCGGAACTGAACGATATCTATCCCAACAGCGTCGGATGGGTAGTTGCGGTGCTGGCTGTTGGAAGCGTTATCGCCGTTGTGGCGGCTTTCGGCTACAACGCCGTGGCGCGGTTCGCCAACATCGCTTCGCCCTGGATGGTTCTGGTGTTCCTGGTTTTCGGAATAGTGGCGCTCAGACAGTTCATCGTTGAGACAGGTTCGGAAATCAGTTCGGCGGGCGACCTGTGGCGTCTCGCTGACACGGTCATCTGGCGCGGCGGAGAACCTCTACCGGGCCAAATCAAGTTCACATTCTGGCACGTGACCTTCTTCGCATGGTTCTGCAACATGGCGATGCATATCGGCATGGCCGACTTGAGCGTCTTTCGCTTCGCGAAAAAATCGTGGTATGGCGTGGCTTCCGCGGCTGGCATGTACGTGGGCCATGGCATGGCCTGGCTCTCGGCGTCGATGCTCTTTGCCTTACAGCTGTACAAAGCGGGCCTAGTCTCGGACGCGGCCGTGCGGACCGCTGCTGAGGCCGGAAACCTTCCCGCACCCTTGCCCGGCCCCCTGGCTTACGGTGCGGCCGGTGTGGCAGGCCTGGTCTGCGTTATCATCGCCGGCTGGACGACCGCCAATCCGACCATCTACCGCGCGGGCCTCGCATTCCAGGCCATCTTCCCCAAGAGCTCACGGGTAAAAGTCACGCTTATCACCGGCTTCATCGCTACTCTCGCCGGCATGTTCCCGGCCCTGGCAATGAAGTTGCTCGGCTTCGTAGCGATTTACGGAATGATCCTCATGCCGATGGGTGCGGTGATATTCGTGGATTTCTATCTGATGAAGAAGTTAGGTCTTCAGTCCAGCTACGCCTCCCTCAGCCGCAAGACCTTTAACTGGGCCGCGGGCCTGACGTGGTTCGCGACGATGGGTACCTGTGTGCTCCTCGTGAAGTACGCCGGTGTGCAGATCTTCTTTGTCAGTTTGCCCGGTTGGTTCGTGGCAGCTGTCCTGTACATCGTCCTTAGCAAGATCTATCAAACCAAAATCCAACCCGTTATGGAAGGAGCCTAATCATGAGACTTATCCTTCAACTCATCTCATTCATTGCTCTGGTGATGACGGTTCTCCCGGCCATCGTTTACTTTTCCGGCAATATGGAGCTGGATCGCGTCAAGTGGCTGCTGATCTTGGCGACCGTAGTGTGGTTTGTCGTAACGCCCTTCTGGATGGGTAAGAAAGAACAATCGTGACCAATTATGAAGCGGCAAAAGAACGATACGCGGAGTTCGGCGTCGATACGGACGCGGCTCTCGAAAAGCTGAAGAGATACCCCATATCCCTGCACTGTTGGCAGGTCGACGATGTGGGCGGGTTCGAACGGCCTGACACGACGCTGTCCGGCGGCGGTATACAGGCGACGGGCAACTATCCCGGCAAAGCCCGGACTGTCGCCGAGGCACGTCAAGATCTCGATAAGGTTCTTTCGCTGCTGCCCGGAACCCATCGCCTTAATCTGCACGCGTCATACGGCGAGTTCGAGACCTTCGTCGAACGGGACGCCATCGGTCCGGAACACTTTCGGGGCTGGATCGATTGGGCAAAAGAACTCGGCATAGGATTGGACTTCAACCCAACGTGTTTCTCCCATCCGAAAGCCGAATCGGGATTCACGCTCAGCAGCAAAGACCCAGCAATCCGTGCGTTCTGGATCGAACACGTGAAGCGGACCCGTGAAATCAGCGACCACATAGGCCGGGAATTGGGTAGCGCGTGTATTAACAACATCTGGCTTCCCGATGGCGCGAAAGATATTACCGTTGACCGGCAAGGGTACCGCACCATCCTTGCTGAAGCGTTAGATGCGTGTTTTGAGCAGGATTTTGGCCCTGCATACATGAAAGATGCCGTGGAGTCCAAACTGTTCGGTATCGGTAGCGAATGGTTTGTCGTTGGTTCCCACGAGTTCTATCTCGGGTACGCCCTATCGCGCGGGAAAATGCTGTGTATGGACATGGGGCATTTCCATCCGACCGAATCTGTCGGTGACAAAATATCGTCGGTTCTGCAATTCCAGGACGAGTTGCTGCTTCACGTCAGTCGACCGGTCCGTTGGGATAGCGACCATGTCGTGCTACTAGACGATCCGGTTCGTGATCTCGCCCAGGAGATCGTGCGATGCAGCGATGGCAAAGAGATTCACGTTGCCTTGGACTTCTTCGATGCCAGCATCAACCGTGTCGGCGCCTATGTCACCGGTACCCGCGCAACGTTGCAGGGCCTGCTTCTCGCCCTGTTGGAACCCCGCGGCCTTCTGCTCGGAGCCGAGGAAAGCGGCAACAACTTCAAACGGATGGCGTTGCTGGAGACGTTCAAAACCATGCCTGTCGGCGTGGTCTGGGACCACTATTGCGAAACCATGAACGTGCCGCCTGCCGGAAAATGGATAGACGAAGTCCTTGCCTACGAGGAACAAGTGACCAGCAAGCGGGGAGAGATAGAATAAAAAACGTGGTTCTCGCAGCGTGTGTGTTGGCTTTGTGTGCCGTGTCCCAGGCAATGACGGTTGAAAACCTCAAATGCGAATACCTGGCCAACCCGCTCGGAGTGGACGAAACTGCGCCCGACTCAGTTGGAGTCTCGAATCAAACGAACGCGGAGCCAAACAGAACACGTACAGGGTTCGGGTGTCCTCGACTCCTGTCTGCAGCGGTCGAGAAATACATCGGGCGGCGCTGTCGCCGCCGCCTTCACCTTCGCCTCCGTAAACGGGCAAGCTCACAGACAGACACGCTAGAAGGGGATGCAGATTAGCAAGTATTTCTTAATCATCTCTCTCTTTTTGATTTTGTAGAAATCTTCTAATGTAGTAGCTAATCAAACCTATCTAAACGGATTTCAAAACAAGGCGGGTGCGCATCACCATAAGGCTGGTTGCGCACCACCCCAGGGCCGCACGGACTTTACGCTTGACTTGTCGCCTCGCGGATCGCGATATTCAGTCGTCATTGCTATTCCCTCCTTAATTATCCTGTTTCAACTCAAACCGGTAGGAACCTGGGATGACGGTTTCGGACTTTCGATTGTTGGGAAATTCGATTGTGGCGGTGGTATTGGGCAGCACGACAATTTCCATCACTATCTTGCCGTCCTCTTTGTTCCAGCCGCTCGAAGCCTTGCCGTAGGCAGTGTGCAACTCGGCCCGTGCCCAATCAAGCTGTTCCGAGACAATCGGACGTATGAAGAAGTGTTTGTAGCCGGGGTGGGCCGGGTCAGGCGCAAGCCCGGTTTGAGGGTCGGCCTCTGCCGTCCCCGGCTTCCTGCCGAAAAGCCCCAAGATCATCGACAGCCGCGCCTTTCTTGAACTCGAAAAGCTGCCGCAGAGCCTTATCGTGATGGGTGGCGGCATCATTGGCAGCGAGCTGGCCTGCATGGCGGCGCAACTGGGCAGCAAAGTGGTCGTGGTCGAAATGCTCGAGGACATACTTCCCATGGCTGACGCCGACCTGCGCCGGGAAGTGCGCCGTGTCATGGAATCTGACTTGGGCGTTGACATACTCACTGGACACGCTTTGGAAGACGTGACGGCGGACAAGCGCGTCCGCGCGGCGGTGAACGGAAGAAAGCTGGAAGCGGACTTGCTGCTCGTGGCGACAGGACGAAGGCCGGTAACCGCCGGTTTGGGCCTGGAACAGGCGGGCGTAAGGGTGAACAGTCACGGCTTTGTTGAAGTGGACGGGTACGGCCAGACGAACGTGGCCGGCATCTTCGCCATAGGCGACGTGAACGGAGGACCTCAACTGGCCCATGCGGCCACTTCGCAAGGAATCACCGTGGCCGAAAACGCCTGCACCGGCATATTGCACAAAATCGAGCGCCTCGTCCCGGCGTGCGTCTTCACACAGCCTGAAATCGGCAGTGTTGGACTCACCGAAGCCCAAGCTAAAGAACAGGGTCGAAACGTAAAGGTCGGTAAATTTGCTTTTGCTGCTTTGGGTAAAGCGATGGCGGCGGGAGATACGACAGGGTTCGTCAAGTGGATTGCCGACGCGGAGACCGGCCGTCTCTGTGGAGCACATGCCGTCGGCCCACACGCTACGGAGCTTATTGCTGAAGCGGCCACGGCTATTCGAGCGGAGTTGACCGCAGCGGAACTTGGCATGACGGTACATTGTCACCCAACGTATTCGGAGGCTTGGATGGAAGCGGCTCACTTGCTGAAAGATATGTGCATTCACGCTGCACCAAGGAAAGTCAACTGTGCTTCCTGAAAATCCATCCGTCCCGGTTCTATTGGATGCTGAGGGGGTTCTTATGCTCACGAAGTGCCGAAGAGCCTCGGGCTCGGCGCGGTCGTTCTCTGTCCGACAGGGGTAATTCCCGACATGCACAGGCCCGTCCGCCTTTGCAAACATGGGAGCGGCGCGAAACGGGTGAGCGAAGTGCGGCGTGTGAACTACGTAGCGCGACGTTCGTAACGATGGTGAAGGCCGCCGACCTGAGGCACGCGAACTACGTTGCCCTGTTCGGCCGTCTGGACGGGCCGAGATTCCGGACTGTCCATGTCCAGGGACAAGTGCGTCCGCGATGGGCGGACGGCCGGGTTTACCGAACTGAGACAACTTCCGCCAATGCTCTTTGAAGCGTTTGCGCTGCCATCGTATCACCGTATCCGGCTTCACAAAAATGAGAGTATCCCGCCATCCGGTCCAAGTTCTTGCCAGAAGAGTCCAGAGAATACGGTCAGCCGGCTTCACCTTCGGTCTCTTCACGTTACGTTGAAGCACGCACAGTTGATGCCGCAACGCAATGTTCTCCGCTTGAAGCGCGGCGCGAGACTTCAGCACCGCCGGCAAGAAGCTCGCACACAATCCAATGAATTCAATCATCTCCACTCCGATCATCCACACAACGACGAGGAATCATGAAGCGGAAAGAATAACAAATGGCGCTGCGAATTGGGGAATCCAGCAGACAAACCAACCGATGTAAGTCCTTGTCCTTCAACAAGGACAAGTTTTCCGCAACCACAAGCGAATCTGCCTGCTTAATTTCTTGAAGGCGAGCTTTGCGATGGTCAGGCTTGGAGGAAAACAGCAACGATTATGCAACGGCCTTTGCGCTAGGCGCAGGGGAAATACAAACGGCTTCGCCAACGTCAGCCGCGCGACGCGCTGGTTGCGTCGCATAGCGAAACGCGAGCCCACTCTGTTCCCCCACTGGGGTTTCGGTGCCCGGCCACCACGATGTCGAGAAATGGAAGCCGGATGCACGGAGACGTGCACGTCCGGTTCTGAGAGAGGCCGGGGGTGAAATACCCCCGGCCCACTCGCCCGTGTTAGTCCCGCACACTCAATTGCACACCGGATTTCGCACCGCTACTCTGACGGTTTCCGGTTTCCCGTTTTTCAACACTTTGACATCAAGCGGCTTAACGACTGAGGTCAGTTTATAGTCGGTCACCTTCCCATCTTTCCAATCAATATCGACAATGATACCGTTGCGTGCGCGGAGTCCTTTCACCGAACCCGACGCCCAGGTTGCAGGCAGGGCTGGTAGAAGGGTAATGGTCCCGTCTCGACTCTGAAGAAGCATCTCGGCAATGGCGGCGGTTCCGCCGAAATTCCCATCAATCTGAAATGGCGGGTGCTTATCAAACAGGTTTGGATACGACTTAGCGATCAGATTAGTGAGCAGGATATTGGCATGATCGCCATCACGAAGACGCGCCCAAAAACAAGCCTTCCACGCCATGGACCACCCCGTTGCTTCATCCCCCCGCCGTTCTATAGAACGTTTGGCTGCCGTAAACAGGTCTGGTGTTGTGGCGTTAATTTCGTTACCCGGATAAAGCCCCCACAGATGTGAGATGTGACGGTGCTGCGGTTCCGTTTCCGTAAAATCCTCCTGCCACTCCATGATGCGTCCAGCCTCGTTGATACGAGTTGGCGCAAGTTTCTTTGCTGTTGCCTTCAACTCCGCGGCAAACGCCTTGTCCGTCCCAAGGATCTCAGCCGCTTCAACGGTGCAGGCGAACAGCCCGCGGATGATCTGCATGTCGTACGTTGAACCGATACAAAGTTGTGAACTCTTTCTTTTACCGTCCTTGCCCGTGTAGTAATATTGATTCTCCGGTGAATTGGAAGGGGAAGTCACCAACCACTTGTTTTCCGGATCCTCAACAAGAACCGCTTTGCAGAACTCGGAAGCGGCGCGCAGAATGGGGTAATACGCTTTGAGGAATGCCTCGTCCAGGGTGAACTGGTAATGAAGCCAGATATGCTGGGCGAGCCACGCGCCGCAGGTCGGTCCAATACAGGCAGGAAGATACGATGGCGCCGTTTCAAACCAGGGGTTCTGGGTATGGTTGGCCATCCAGCCGGGCGCGTTGTAATATGCTTTGGCTGTCTTTTCCCCTTCCTCCGCCACTCCTTCGAGAAAACGCATCAGGGGCAGATGACATTCGGAAAGTCCGGTGACCTCCGCGGGCCAGTAGTTCATCTGCAGGTTAATGTTGCTGTGGAAGTCGCCACGCCAGGGGGTGGAATATTCATCACCCCAGATCCCCTGCAGGTTGGCCGGCAGGGGCGAGTCTGCCCGTGAACTGGAAATTAGGAGATGCCGCCCGAATTGAAAGAAAATTGCCGCCAACTGAGGGTCAGGATTCACTTTCACTCGTTTCACCCGCTCCGGAGTCGGAAGGCCTGAGTTTGGCCCTTCGGGAAGATGGAGCGTGCAGCGATTCATCATACTGTAATGATCTTCTACCGCGGCGGACCTAATCGCGTCATACCCCTTCCCCAGTGCTGCCTCCAAGCGCTCATACGCCTTTTTCTCATAGTCTTCATCACGCAGGTTCGTGCCTGCGGAAATGATAAGCGTGACCGCAGTCCCGCCTTTAACCCGGATTCCCTGGTCATCCGTTGTCAGAACGCCATCCACCGCATCGGCGCCGAGTAACGCCAGATACTTGACGCCTTCGCCACCACCGCCAGGTTTGTTGAAGGGGAGCTGACCGGAGATTCGATGCCTCTCGCCGTCCGCTTTGGCCGTAACATTATGATCGCGCGACAGTGCCGCCGTGAAATTAAGGGCGCCGGGTTTGGACGCGTTAAGGCGAATAGCGATAACTTCATTCGCCTTGGAGGCTACCAACTCACGGGTAAAGGTTACATCGCCCCGGGTAAAAACAGTACGTGCCACACCGCGCATCAGGTCCAGATCGCGCCGGTAATCCGATGTCCTTTTCGCCTTGGACTTGTATTCATGCTGTATGATCAGGTCACCAAAAATCTGGTAGCATCCGAACTGGTTTTCGTCATGCCAGCCTTGGATACCGTCAGGGTAACGGAAGTTTTTTGCCAACAGCTCATTGGCGCCGGAAATATCCCCGTCGAAGAGTCGTTTCCGGACCTCAGGCAGACACTTCCAGGCACCTTCCCGGTTAGCATTGTAGGGCCCGCCGGACCACATGGTTGACTCGTTAAGAACTACCCGCTGCTTCTCAATGCCGCCCAGGTCCATGGCGCCAAGCCGTCCGTTTCCTATAGGCCCCGATTCATGATAAGTCTCTGCGGGTTCCGTAAACCAAACAGTCATGGGTTCCTCAGGAGCCTTAACCGCTGCTGCACTGATTTGTGCACAGAGGACAATCACAGCCATTTTCAACAACTTATTCCTCCTGACCATCTGATTCATCTTTCTCTTTTCGTGACTCCCTGTGAGCCAGCACGTTTTTCGTAACTTTCATGCGTCCCTTGTCCCAATATTGCACATATGAACCTGCTCGCGACCACCGCGTGCAGATTTCAGCGATACTACTCGCGAGAGCCGATGAAAGCAATATCCATTATCGACAGGCTATTGAAATGAGCGTCTTGTCCTAAGTGAAGTGTTAGAGAGCACTTAAAGACTCGCGGTAAACGCCGGTTGAGTTTTCGTCCGAACCGTCACCTTTTCCCCGTCCAAAACGATTTCCTCGATCAGGATTCTCAGGTAGGCTTTCTGCGTCTGCGGCATGCTCCCGCGAAATGCCGCCCGGAGGTCTTCCTGGACCCGTTTGACGTTTTCTGGCCTGCTGATGGATGCAGGCAGTTGTTTCATACTGGTACGTTCAGCCAGTTCGGCCTCTTGTCTTTGCGGAAAACAGCAGGCATTGGATTACTGGCACTGCACGGAGCGCAAAACCCCCGGTGGTGTAATGAAATTGCGCGTAGCTTGTTTGATCCGGGGCGGAAGGTCGGGTAGAATTCGATTCTGCACTATTTGTAGAGGCGCGGGAGCAAGTGGTGGGGCTGCAGCAGTCTTCGCACTTTCGGCGCTTGAAGGAAAACAGAAACATGAGGCAAATCTTACGGCATCTTCAAAAACTGCCCGGTTGGGACTATCTGCCCGGACGGGTTAAAGCGCTCGCCATTGCCGTGGCCAACCCCGCCCTCTATCCGCGCCACGTCCAGGTTGAGGTTACCAAGCGGTGCAACCTGCAGTGCATGGTGTGCGCAGCCGCCAGCATCGGCCGCGAAAAAGCACCCGATCTGACGCTCGATGCCTTCAAGAGCCTGATCGATCAGATCCCGTCAACTGAGGTCGTTACCATTAATGGCGTGGGCGAGTCGTTCTTGAATGGCGACTTCCTAGATATGATCGAGTATGCCCGAAGCAAGAATATCGAAACCCGTTTCATTACCAATATGACGCGCGTCACCCCGGAAGCCGCCGAAAGGCTTGTGAAGGCGGGTAACGGCGAAGTCATCGCATCCATCGATACGACCGACCCGGAAATGTTCGCCGATATAAGGCGAGGCGCCAAACTCGAAACCGTCTTCAACAACATCCGCAGTATCAACGAAGCCAAAAAGAAATTTGGGAGCGACAAGCCCGAAGTCAAAGTGCACGCCGTGCTGCTTAACCGCACCCTGCCTACCATCCCCCAAATGGTGCAGGATCTCAAAAACCTCGGCATCAAACACCTGACCTTCGTCGACTTCAATGTGTCGGGCGTCAACCTCGACCGCCAGTTCAGGGACGGCGGACGCATGTATGACGAGTGTCTGCTCAATAACATGTCCGAGCAGGAGATCTGGCAGGAAATCGAGAAGATCAAGGCGCTCGCCGACGATAGCTTTACCATCGTGACGCCCGGCGAATACGGCGGCTTGAAGGGCGCTGCTCAAGCCGGCACGGGCGTCCTCACCTGCTCGGAATTGTGGGACAGCCCGTTCGTCACGTGCGACGGCTTCGTCACGCCTTGTTGCTGGGCCTCGCATCCTTCGATCTTCAACCTGGGCAATATCAACGAACAGCCATTCGAGAAGATCTGGTTTAGCGACAAGTACTTCAAGCTTCGCGCACAACACGTCATGAACAGACACCACACCCACTGCCGGCAGTGCCAGCAGTTGACATTGACAATCGCCGACCCGTCCAAGGCAAAGTGCAAGAAGAAATCCCCGCGGCGGTACACCAAACCGTTCCTGTTCAAGTAATGCAGAGGTAGACGGGGAAAATCCTGAAGATGAAGCACTTGAAAGTTTCTAGATTATGCGCGACTACTTGCGCCGGTTGCTGAACGCGGCCAGGCACATTCTCGCCCGAGGGCGTCGCCAGGGGTACCGGTCGGCGTTCGCCTATTTGAAGTCGCGCCTGGCCAACGTCTATATCCGCCGCCGCAACAACAGGGGCGCAAGCCGGGTTGAGTGTCCCATTTGCGGCTGGCACGGGTATGATTTTTTGACGCTCGACTGCGGCACCTTCACCGTCCCGCATGTCATCTGTCCACAGTGCCAGAGTCACGAACGCCATCGCCTGCTGCACCTCTACCTGGCCCGCCAGGACAACGACTTCTTTCAGCGCTCGGGCCTTGTCCTGCATTTTGCCCCCGAACAGCACGTCCGCAACCTTATCGATGCCAATCCCAAGTTTCGTTGCTTTTCCACAGACTACGCGCGCGGCCCAATCCAGCAGCTTTCCGGCTCCGCCTTCCAGGCCGACATGCAGCGGCTCCCCCTGCCCGACGAGGCGTTTCACGTAATCTTCTGCCTGCACGTGCTCGAGCATGTGCCCGACGACCGGGTCGGCATTGCCGAACTGCACCGCGTACTAAAAAAGGACGGGGTAGCCTACATCATGGTGCCGTTTATGATGGGCTGGAAAAAAACCGTCGAGTTCGGCGCGCCCGACCCCGATATCTTCGATCACGTCCGCGGTTATGCGCCCGGCGACTTCAGCAAACGTCTCCAGCCGTTCAATTTTGAAGAGGTATGCGCGCCAACTTTTCTCTCGCAGGAGGAAATCCGCCGTTACGCCATACCTCCGGACAGCCAGGTCATTTACCGTTGCGCCCGCTCGTGAATCGTGCGCACCGGATACCAATGCTATAATGGGTCAAACAACCGGCGTTGGGAAAGAGCTCACGCCGCACCGGACAAACCCCCAGGAGCCCAATAAATGATGGATTCAGGCGACACAAAGGTCACGCGGCTGCTGCGCTGGCAGGCCGGGCAGACACCGGGGCCTTGGGAAATCGTCGTGTTTCCCACAAACCGTTGCAACCTGCGTTGCCGAATGTGCTGGCAACGCTGGGCGGAAAAAGAATTCGGCAAGGTCGACTATGCAAGCGAAGTGGACGACGAACGCCTCCTCCGGCTGGTAGACGAGGGCGCCGAAATGGGCGTGCGCGAGTGGACCATGGTTGGCGGGGGCGAGCCTATGGTCCGCAGCGATCTGGTCATGGAGATGTGCCGCAGAATCCGCCAAAAAGGAATGAACGGCGCCATCCAGACCAACGGCACGCTGTTCAAACACGAACAACTCGAAGAACTCGTCGACCTGGAGTGGGACAGAATACTCGTCAGCATCGACGGACCAAACGCCGAAATCAACAATGCCATCAGAGGGCCCAATTCCTTCGAAAGGGCTACCTCAAATCTTCGTTTTCTCGCTGATGTGAAAAAAAAGCAGGGGCGAAAGAAACCTAATGTTTCCATCATTACGGTGGTTACCAACCTCGTCCACGACAAACTCGACCAGATGATCCTGCTGGCCCATGAGCTGGACTGCGTGGGCGTTGGAGTTTCCGACCTACTTGTACAGGGAGATATGTGCGCCGAACTCGCTCTCGACGAGCGCCAGCGCGCCGAGTTAAACGCCCATTTGCCCCGTGCCATGGAAGCGGCCAGGCAGCACGGCATTCACGAAAATTTCGGCGCCACCTACGACGCCGCAGACCAGGTTCTCTCACAACACGAGCCCGTCGAAGGCGGCGGCGAACTCGCCAATGCCTTATGCTACGAACCCTGGCTGACGCTGGCCGTCCTGGCGGAAGAGGGGAAGGCCGGTCCATGTTGCGTGTTCTGGGAACAGAAAGTAGACACGATAAAGGACAACACCCTCGAAGAAGTGTGGCTCGGTCCCTACATGCAGGACGTCCGGCAGAAAATCAAAACCCGCCGGAACATCCCCGACTACTGCAAAAACTGCTGTTCCAACATCCCCATGCGGACCTTAGAGCTGCGCGACTCGCTACTCCAGTTGCAGTGGATGCAGGACCAGAACGTGGGGCGCATGGCCATGGCACGCCGTATGGCCGGGAAGCTGATCGTAAATCTTCGAAACCGCGGTCTGCGACAAAGCATTAAGCGCGGCCGCGAATGGCTGATGATCCGGGCCAAGACGCGCACTCGAAACTGACCCGCTACACCTTCCAGGGCGCGCGATAGTCGCGCGTGAGCCAGGCGGGGTCGCCGCTGTTGCGGGCGAATTCCATCTTCTTGGGCTTCCACTTGATGACCTCGTGATGGTAGTACGCCTGGTTCATGAGGTGGCAGCAAATGGCGCTGCGGCCGCCGACGATCTCGCTCGTAACCGGCTTCGTGCGTTCCCGGACGCATTTCTCGAAGTCGTCAAGGTGGTTGCGGCTCTCGTACAGCTTGATCTTGGCATCCTTGAGGAACTCCTTCTCGACGCGAACAAGAGCCGATTGCAGCGAACCGCCGTCTTCGCGCTTGACGAAGCCGGCCACCTTCTTGCCATCGAGGTAGAACTCGAACCTGCCCCGGTTAACGTTGACCTGGCCGTCTTCGCCAAAGAACTCGACGCCGAATCCGCTGCCGTGCTTGACAGTGACGCCGTTGCCGTACCGGAGAACGGCGCCTGAAGTGGCGTTTGGATCTTCGGGAGGATGGACCTCTTTGGGCCCGCTGTCGTCCATGCCGAGTCCCCATTGGGCGATGTCCAGATGATGGGCGCCCCAATCGCACACCATGCCTCCACCGTATTCCTTGTATTTCCGCCAATCAGGAAAGTGGTCGTGCATGCCCCGGGGGCTCAAAACGGAACTGTAGGGCCGCATCGGGCCCGGGCCGACCCACATGTTCCAATCGAGGCCCGGTTCCATTTCCTCTTCGGGGAGATCGCATGGCACTCCGGGAGGTCCGAAACTGCATTCGACGCGATCGATCTTGCCAATGACTCCGTTGCGCACCAGCTCGCACGCAATGCGGAACTCTTTCATCGAGCGCTGCATCGAGCCGGTTTGGAGAACCCGTTTGTTCTTCTCTACGGCGTCCATGACGGCGATGGCTTCGTGAATGTTATGCGTAAGCGGTTTTTCGCAATAGACGTCCTTGCCGGATTCGAGGGCCGCGATGGTCGGAATGGCGTGCCAATGGTCGGGCGTCGCGATGCACACGGCGTTGATATCGTCTCGCGCAATAAGTTCGCGGAAGTCATTGTAGGCCTTGCAGTCGGCGGCCCCTCTGTCGGGGTGGTCTTTGTAGAACTCCTTCACTTGATGCAGGGCATCCTCGCGGCGTGTCGTATCGACATCGCAAACGGCAACGACCTGGCAGCCCTTCGAGTAGAGAAAGCCGCGAAGAAGTCCCCGGCTTTGTTTGCCCATCCCGATGAAGCCCATCACGAGACGGTCATTGGGCTTGGTTTCCGCCCCCCATACACTGGACGGAAGCAAAAGGGGAACGGCCGAAAGGGCGGAAACTTGTTTGAGAAAAGATCGTCGGCTGGTTTTCACAGGCACCTCCTTATTCATTTGTGAGTAGGGTACTTTTTCGTGTAGCCAAAATGCAATATTCCGCCCCGCGCGCTCGTACCGTACGCGCTGGAACCGCACTCCCGCGCTATGATGGCAGGCGCTGCAACTGCACCTCCAACGGCTGGAGCAGCCTCAACCCGCGCAGCCACGTTAGCTAAAACAACCGTTCCTGCCCCGCACTGGGCACATCGAGCCCAAAATGCTTGTACGCCAGCGGCGTGGCCACACGCCCCTGGTGGGTGCGCTTGATGAAGCCGATTTGAATCAGGTACGGCTCATGCACCTCCTCCAGCGTCTGCGGTTCCTCCCCCACCGCCACGGCCAGCGACGACAACCCCACCGGCCCGCCGCTGAACTTGTCCACCACGGAACGCACAATCTGCCGGTCCATATCGTCCAGCCCAAGCTCATCAATCCGCAGCAGCTCGAGCGCCGCCCGCGCCGTATCGCGCGTCACGTTCCCGTCGCCCTTTACCTGGGCGTAATCGCGCACGCGCCGCAACAGCCGGTTGGCAATCCGCGCCGTGCCCCGCGAGCGCGAGGCAATCTCCAGCGCGCCGTCCAGCTCGACCGGCACCTTCAGAATCCGGGCGGTCCGCGTCACGATCGCCTCAAGTTCCTCGGGGTTGTAAAACTCCATGCGGCACGTGTCGCCGAACCGCGCCCTTAACGGCGGCGTCAGCAGTCCTGCGCGCGTGGTTGCGCCGATCAACGTGAACGGTTTCAGCCCGATCTTGATCGACCGCGCCGTCGGCCCTTTCCCGAGCATGATGTCGACCTCGAAATCTTCCATGGCCGAATACAGCGTCTCCTCGACGGCATGGTTGAGCCGGTGGATCTCGTCCACGAACAGCACGTCGAACTCCTCGAGCCCCGTCAGCATCGCGCTGAGGTCGGCCTGCCGCTCGACCACCGGCCCCGAGGTCGATTTAATGTCCACGCCCATCTCGTTGGCCACGATACGCGCGAGCGTCGTTTTGCCCAGCCCCGGCGGGCCGCAGAACAGCAGGTGGTCGAGCGAATCGCCCCGTTGTTTCGCCGCCGCGATGGCAATCCGCAGTTTCTCCTTGATGGCCTCCTGCCCGGGAAACTCATCCAGCCGTTGCGGCCGGATCTGCTCGTCAAAAACCCGGTCGTCATCGTACGGGTTCGGATTCACTACTTCTGTTACAGACATCGCCCCGTCCTTATACCCTTGCAATCGTCCGCAGCGCCGCCTTGATCAAATCTTCCACCGACGCGTCCACCGGCAGTTTCTTCCGCGCGTCGCCCGCCGCTTTTCTCGCTTCGTTCAGCGAGCAACCCAGCGTGCACAACGCCGCGATCACATCGTCGCTGTCCGGCGTCGAGGTTTCCGCGGGTTCGCCCAGGATGGCGCTCAGCTCGGTGTCCTGGCCGAGTTTCGCCTTCACCTCGAGCACCAGCCGCTGCGCCGTCTTCTTCCCCACGCCGCTCACCCGCGTGAACGCCGTCACGTCGTTCTCCAGTATCGCACGCCCGAACTCCGCCGCGCTCAACTGCGACAAAATCGCCAGCGATACTTTCGGCCCAATCCCGGACACGTCCAAAAGAAGACGAAACAGGTTCCGCTCCTCTTCCTTCAAAAACCCGAAAATCTGAAACGCATCCTCCCGGATATGGCAATGCGTCAACAGCGTCGCGTCCTGGTTCACAATAAGTCTGCGATACACGGTCTCCGGCACGTAAACCTCGTAACCCACCCCGTGCACGTCCAGCTCGACAAAACCCGCGCCCTTGCGCGCGACCGTTCCCCGCAAAAAAGCAAACATTCTTCTCAATCCCCATGTTACTCCCCGCAAGATACCACACCCCAAGTTCCCGCGCCACCCAAAATCCAGTTCTCTGTTCTCAGTTGGCAGTTGGCTGTTGGCGGAACGCTGGCTTCCAACCCAGAACCGTCTAAAACTGCCAACGGCCAACTCACAACTGCCAACTCACAACTGCCAACGGCCAACTCACAACTGCCAACTGTTTATACGGGCTGCTGGATGGGCTTGGCTGCCAGCGGCTTTTTGGGCGGGCCGCTGATGACGTCGCCGTAGCAGGAGTACCGGCCGCCGTGGCATGGGCAGTCCCATGTTTTTTCGGCGTTGTTCCAGTGCACGATGCAGCCCATGTGCTGGCACACGGGCGTCATCGAGTGGAGCTCGCCGGCTTCGTCGCGGTACACGGCGTATTTTTCTTTTTCAATGGTGATCACGCCGCCCTCGCCGGACTTGAGCTGTTCAAGCGCCTGGATGTCGTCACCGCTTTTGAACCGGCCGCCGAGGTAGTGCCAGGCCATGTGGAACACGCCCGAACCCAGCCGCCCTGCCGAGGCTACGGGCTTGACGCGCGCCGGCGTAAACACCCCCGCCCACTCGTTCGGCCGTTCGGCGATCAGGTCGGCCATGAGAATCCCGGCGGCGGTTCCGAAGGTAAGCCCGTCTCCGCTGAACCCCGTGGCTTCGTAGATATTGTCGTGATCGGGCACCCGGCCGATAAAAGGCAGCGTATCCGCGGTGGTGAAATACTCGTGCGACCACCGTTGCTCTATCTGGCGCACGGTGTAACGGTCGCGGATGTACTCCTCGAGCCGGCGATATGACTCGTTCGTATCCATCTTGTGGCCGGTGGGGTGGTCGGCCCCGCCGATGATGAGCAGGTTGGGCTCGTCGGCGGCCGCCAGCCGCGTGTAATGGTAGGGCGAGGCCATGTCCCAGTACAGCGCGTCCGGAAGTTGTTCCTCGACGCGGGCCGCTATCACGTAAGACTGGTGCGGGTAAACGCGAGGCTCGATCGTGTACATGCCGAACAGCGCCGCGTGGCCGCAGAGCCCGACGGCTTTCGAGGTGACGGTCCCGCGGTTGGTGGGAACGGTGCACACGCCGCTGTCATCCTCTTTGAAGTTCTCCGCGCGCGTGTCTTCAAACAACATCCCGCCGCGCTCGGTAAACACGCGGGCAAGACCGCAGACGTACTGCAGCGGGTTGATCCGGGCCATTTGTGGCGACATCACCGCCCACTGGTGCGGGAACGGAAGCGGCGCCTGGTCGATTTTCTCGACGTTCAGCCCGATTTTTTGCGAAGCCTGAAGTTCTTTGTGCAACTGGCCCACGGAACCCGCGTCTTCGGCATAAAGGTATGCGGGAACGCGGCGGAAATCCGCCCCGATTCCGAACTCCGAGTCCCAGCGCTCGACCACGTCGATGGCCGTGGTGCGCGCCTCGGCAACGAGCCGTGCGCGGCTCTCGCCGAATTTCTGAATCGCAACGTGCCACATCTCGTCGAACCAGTTGTCGAGATGGCCGGTGCTGTAACCAGTTGTTCCCGCGCCAACCGTGCCCATCTCGAACACGGCCACGCTCCTGCCGAGATCCTGCAACAGAACCGCCGTGGTCAGGCCGGTGATGCCTGCGCCCACGACGGCAACATCCACTTCGAGGTTGCCGTCGAGCGTTTTGAACTCGCGGCACTGCGACCGGCTGGCCCACCAGGGCTGGTTATGGCTTGCATGCGGCATGGCCTGTATCCTCCAATTTTGTGCGCCTATTCCCACTCGCCTTTGAACAGCGGCTTCGTGGGCCGTTGAGATTTTTCGAGCCGCAACTCCTCAAATATGTCCGCGAAACTCTCCTTCTCGTTTTCCGTACCAAGCTTCAACCCGAGTTCCTCTTCCACATCGCCCGGGGCGGCTACGAGAGCAAACTCCGCGCCTTCATAATTCAAAAAATCCGGCGGGGCCACCTCGCCAAACTTCCTATCGCGAAGTTTCATTCCCTGTTTTATTCGTCCTGCGCTTCGTGTTTGTCGATGCGCTTGGCGTACTCGGCGGGCTCTATCCTCTTTCCATAGACGAAGCTGTAGGCCTGGGTTATTTCTGCGCCAAAGAACAGGATGAGCGCCGCGTAGTAAACCCACAGGACGAAAACCACCAGCGACCCCGCCGCGCCGTAAGGCGAACCGGCCCCACGGCTGCCCAGGTAAAGGCCGATGACCCAGATACCCACCGTGAACAAAATCGATGTGATGAACGCCCCCACCCACACGTCGCGCCAAGTGATCTTTGCGTCGGGCAGGTACTTGAACATCAGCGCAAAAAGCACCAGGAATATTATGAACGAGGCCAGGCTGTTCAGCCACGTGAAATTCGGAAAAATCGCCCGCAAAACGGAGCTGAGCACCACGGACCCAAGCAGCAGCACCGCGATCAGGAAAAGAAGCAATAACGACAACAGCCGCTTGCGCACCCAGTCCCAAACAGCGCTCTTGCCCTTGGACTGGATGCCCCAAATCCGGTTCATCGAATACTGCAGTTGCACGAATGCGCCGAGCGCCGTAAAAAGCACCACACCCAGGCTCAGTATGGCCGACCATGTCCCCGTGGTCCGCTGTTCCTGCGCCTGCCTGATTACGGTGTCCAGCGTACCGCTCACCGCAGGACCCATCAGCTGGTCCGCCTGGCTTACAGCCGAGTTGACGGTGTCCTGCCCGATGAACCCCGCAGCCACTACCAACAACACCGCTATGGGAGCCAGCGACAGAATGGTGTAAAAGGCCAACGCCGCGGCCAGCGTGAGCGAGTCGTCCGCAAAAAAGTCCGTTACCGCTTGCTTAATAATCTTCCACAAGTTTCGCATCGGTCACCCTTCTATCGCCGGCCTGACGCCGAACGGGAAAAAGATCTGCGCCGTGTAAGGAAGCAATTCTCGTTCCACTCCGGTTTCCGCCGCGGTGCATTCTTCCCCGGAAAAAAATTCTTCCCAGCGGTTCGGATAAGGCGTGAACCCGGTTGCGGGAAACGGTATCCCTATCGAGCGGGAGGTTCCCGAAAAATTCAGCGCCACCACGGCACGTTCGGCTCCGTAAGTTCGATGCCAAACGACCGTCTCCTTCCGCGCGTCGACTGCGGCTAACGCAAACGTGCCCGCCGACAGCGCAGAACTCGACCGCCGCAGCCGGCACATGCGCCTGACGTGTCGGTGGAGCAAGATGCCCTCGTCCGTTTCCAGTATTTTCCAGTTGAGTTTGTTCGGTTCATTCTTTCTTCGGCCGGCGCGTTCGCCCCATTCCTGGCCCTGATAAAGCATCGGTTCGCCCGCGGCCGTCATCAGCGCGGTGGCGATTAGCGCGCTTTTGCGCACGGCCGTGTCCAGGTCAAACCCCGCCCGCATAGCGGTTCGTACGATGCGGTGGTCGTCGTGCGATTCGGCGTAGTTGATCATGAAGTTGGCGGCCTTGTAACCCTGATGCGCGTAATCCAACGTGTTAATGATTTCTTCAAACCTGCGCCAGTCGTAGTTTTTGACCGCTTTTTCATCGGACAACGCCCGGAACGCGCTGACCGTAGCGCCGTGCCAGACCGCGTTGAGGCCCAGCTTGACTATTCTTTCCGGCTCTTCTGGCAGCCACTCGCCAATGCAAAGGACATCGGGCTTAATTTCGTGCGCCGTCTTGACCAACCACGGCGTTCCCTGTCCTTGTTCATTGCCGGAGATGCTGGCGATGTAGTCGTAGCGCAACCCGTCTACGTGATACTCGTGCAGCCAGTGGAACTGGACGTCGCGGAGGAACTGCAGCGCGGCGGGTTTTTGAAACGAAAAAGACGGCATCCGGAACTGATTCGGCCGGCCGATGGGCTTTCCGTACCACGGGCTTTCCTGCTGGTTGTACATCAGGCAGAACGGGTGTTCCCAGGCCGTGTGCGCGAAAACCATGTCGAGCATCACGGCCATATTACGCGCGTGCGCCTCGTCCACCAGCCACTTAAGATCGTCGGGCGCGCCATACTCGCGGCGCGGCGCGAAGAAATACGTCGGCTGGTACCCCCAATACGACTGTTCCCGCGCTTCCTGAACGGGAAGCAGTTCAATCGCGTTGATCCTCAGATCGTGCAGGTAATCGAGCCTGTCCGCTATGCCGCCGAACGTTCCTTCCGGCGAGAAATCCGGGACGAGAATCTCCATGATGATCAGATCCTGTAACCGCGGGCGAATCCGGCTGTCGTGCCGCCAGCAAAACGGCGGCCGCCCGGCGGCAAACACGGCCCGCGGCGCTTTGCCCGTGGCATCGGGCTCGACCGCCTGGGCATACGGATCGCAGATCTCGGTCTCGCCGTCGATTAGAAACCGGTAGCCGAACCGGCCGGGCCCAACGTTTTTCTGAATCAGCCATAACCCATTTTCGCGCGGTTGCATGCGATCGGCGCCGGGTTGCCAGGAGTTGAAATCGGCCAGCAGGTCAACCGACTTTTTGCCCGGCGCAAAAAGCCCGAATGAAGCAAAACCGTCACCGAGATCAATAATGCCGGGGCGCTCGGGCGGTGGAACTTTCTTGGTTTGCCGTCTCATAAATCGGTTTTAACTAACGGTTTTTCGACGCTACGGCTCATCAGCAGCGCGATCGGGCGCAGAAACGGGATGTGGGCGAACAGGATCAGGATCGTCACCATGATGGGCACAGCCGCGATGGCGCCAGCCACGCCCCAGATCCAGCCCCACGCGAAAATCGAAATCACCAAAAACGTGGGCGACAGTTGCAGCGCCCTGCCAAGCATGCGCGGCTCAACAAAGTTCCCCATCACCTGCTGGATCGATAGCAGGCCCGCAATCACAAGCAGCGCGTAGGCCAGGTTAAACTGAACCAGCGCCACCACCACCGGGGGTATTCCGCCAAGAACGGGGCCGACGTTCGGGATGTAGTTCAGCACAAAAAACAGGATCGCCCAGAGAAGGGCGAAATCCACTCCAAGAAACCAAAGCCACACCCCCGCAAAAACGGCCGCAACAAAGCCGATGAATGTTTGAACGAACAGGTAATGGCGTATGCGTTCGGCTACGATGTTCATCGTCGCGATGAACGTGTCGCTCTTTTCTTTCGGGAAAGACTGCCGGATCTTCCGCTGCCAGTCGCGCACCTCGAGGAGCATCAACAGGGCAAGAAATAGAACCACCACCAGCAACACCAGCAACGACCAGATAGACGAGATGATGTACGTGCCGAAGCCGAGAATAATTCCGCGGATCGTTTCCGACTCCAGGACGTCGCGGGGAATTCCGATGCCGGCCTGGCGCGAAAACTCCAGCAGATTCGTCCAGTATGCGGCGATTCGGTCCGCGTACTGGGCGACCGTACGGCGGAATAAATCGATGCTTATCCAGATCATCAGGGCCGCCACGGCCAGCACCGCAAGTATCAGAAGCATGGTAATCACGAAACTTAGCCAGTGGAGGCGGTAAGGCAGCACCCGATAAAGCTTCAGTTGCACCGGCCGCACCAGCATGGCCAAAAAGAAGGCATAAACCAATGGCATGGTCACCACGTACGTCGCCTTCAGAGCCGCTGCGACAAGCACCGTGGTTATTACTGTCAAGATTACGATGACGGCGCGGGAACGGAACTCCTCACCGCGTGTGGGGTGTGTAACGACTTCTTCCGGCATTCGGCTGTTCCTTGCTGGCAAGTTCGTTTCTTTTGGAAGAACAACGCTCAGCCCCTTTCAATTCAGATTCCTCACCCGTCATTGCAAGCCCCGCACTGCCGGCCGCGATTCCCCGGGAAAACATGCAACGCAAGCCCACCCCCCCACCTGTCATTGCGAGATACTGTGTTTAAAAATCAAGTGATCGCCGAAAGGGCCGCCTCCGACGAGCTACACCTATCGGGCCCATTCTCGGCGGCCCTTTCGGCTTGGCTGGCTGCACGGGC
>Ga0272441_10004805_pt1 | contig 24018 bp, 16 predicted proteins | sample SSMProp6N_FD_193582 | JGI IMG/M metagenome (GOLD analysis project Ga0272441, IMG submission 193582) | Marine sediment archaeal communities from Little Sippewissett salt marsh, Falmouth, MA, United States - SSM-Prop-6N | ecosystem: Environmental > Aquatic > Marine > Wetlands > Sediment ...
CTTAAGGGGCCCCCGATTAGGTCGGTCCACGTGACCGCTTTGTGACCACTGGCTGCCGGAACACATCGAGACTGCCGCGAACGGGTCAAACCACGTGTAATCGTAATCGCCTGTGTTGCAGCGAGGCGCCTTCGCGGGCCCATGTGCGTCGCGGGTGCAGGTGGTTCGTCCAAACTCGGTTCAGGAAGGGAGGGCCCGTGCGCGGGACGCTGCAGCAGCCATGGGCGGGCAAACGCTTCTACCTGACGGGACAGGGAGGTTCGCGCAGGATCACGCGCTGCCTCTTCCGTGGCGGACGATATCGCCCTCCAGCATGTAGATCACGTCCTCGGCTATGTTCGTCGCGTGGTCGGCTATGCGCTCGAGATGTCGGGAAATCCCGGTGAGGTGCTGGAGCGTCTCGACATGGCTGGGATCGCGGCGTGTGGCTTCGGCCACGCGCTGATACATCTCGCGGTGCATGTCGTCGACGTCCTGATCCGCGGTGAGTATCGTCCTTGCCAGGTCTGCGTCCCCCTGCATAAGCGCATCGAGGCTGCCCCGTAGCATGTCCTTGGCACGGACGGCCATGGCGGAGTAGTCGAAGCCTATGTCAACGCGCGGTCTGGAGGATACGACGGCCGCAACGGCCGCGACGGCCAGGACCAGCACGGACGTCCTGGCGTGGATGCGCCCGAGGACGGCGTCGATGGCGCTGACGGAAACCGATGTCCTCAGCACGGCCACAAGGTCGCCGCTGCGCTCAAGCGGAATCGCGACGTACATCATGCGCTGGCGCAGCGTGTGGCTGAACCTAACGGAGGAGTCTGCCCGCCCGGCCATCGCGCCGGCCACCTCGGGTCTGTCGGCATGGTTGTCCATGGATGCCGGGTCCTCGTCCGAGTCGCCCGCAACGGCGCCGGAGGGGAGTATGACGGTGATGCGCGTCGGCCCCGGCAGGCTCTTGCACAGGGAGTCGACGGCCGACGGATCTCCATCGTCCAGTGCCGCCTCGACCTGACCGGCGACTAGCTGAGCCCTCGCCTCGAGATCGCCTTCGATCTGTGAGTAATGGAAATCGCGAATCACAACGGTGGAGTAGGCGGATACGATGAGCAGTCCCACGAGAGTTATCAGGAGGTAGGGGGGGGTAGAGTTGCCAGATCAGCGGCCGGCGCGCCAAGGCTACTCCTTGAACCTGTAGCCGACGCCTCGGACGGTCTCGATGTACCGCCCGGCGTGGCCCAGCTTCTTCCGCAGTCCCACTATCTGCACGTCCACGGACCTATCGGTGACCGGGTAGTCGGTGCCGTGGACCGCGTCGACGATCTGATACCTCGTGAAGACCCAGCCGGGTCTGCCCGCGAGGAAGTGGAGGATCTTGAACTCGGTGAGCGTGAGCTGGACCGGCTCGCCCCCCACGAGCACCTCGTGGCGCCCCGGGTGAATCGCGACGTCGTGCATCGTCAGCGGCGCAGCAGTGTCGACGAGTCCCTTTGACTTCCGCCGCAGGACGGTCTTGATCCGCGCCATGAGAACCTTCGGGCTGAAGGGCTTCGTGATGTAGTCGTCGGCCCCGAGCTCCAGGCCCTTGACGATGTCGGACTCCTCGCCCTTGGCAGTGAGCATTACGACTGGGATGAGGCTTGTGGCGGAGTCGCCTCGCAGAATCCTGCAGACCTCCAGGCCGTCCAGACCCGGAAGCATGAGATCGAGGAGTATCAGGTCGGGCCCTTGTGCGCGCGCGGCCTCAACGGCCTCCTCACCCGTCTGGACGCACGTCACCCGGTAACCCTCGCGCGTGAGGTTGTACTGCAGCAGCTCCAGGATTGACTCTTCGTCGTCGACAGCGAGGACATGCTGACTCGCCATTGCCACCTCCCCACTGGTACCGACTGGCCTCTGTTCGGCAATATGATGACAGGCCAATGTTAGCCGGGTGTTAGCATGCGTTCCCGGAACTCGTCGGCCGACGTGCCGAGTGCACGGTCGTTAGCACCGGACAGCGACGTTTTTGGGATTATACTACTCTCCGGCCCCGCCGTCGCGATGCAATGGTGCCAAGCTGGATACTCGTCGCGCTCCCCCCGGGCTTCTGGACGGCGGGTTGGCCGAGACTCAGCAGCCCGTTCCGATGCCCTTCTGCGCTCCTGCACTTTGCGGCGGTACCCGCTTTCGCGCTTGCGTCAATCGGAGACGGCCCGCCCGCCATAGTACTTCGCAGCCCTCTTGAAGCAGCGCGCGAAGGGGTTTTGGCTTATGATAGTGGAAAGGGGGCGGAGGCTCCTTCGCCCGGGTCTCTGCAAACGACGGGAACGTGGCTGAGACGCCGGCGGTTCTGTTGCGCGAGGCTAGGCGGCTCATCGCGCGGCGGCGGCGGAACTGCCCGTCGACGACTGAGCATCTGAGGGACTGCAGCGGAGGAAGAGCGATGAACGACGATGCTGCGCTGGCGAATGCGGCCGGGCCCATGCCTGCACGCTCCGGTGGGCGGGGTTGGGTCAAGCCCGTCATCTTCATAGCTCTCATCGCGCTCCTTGTGATGGCGGCGAAGGTGCTCGGCCTGGGCGAGAGGCTGGGTCGGCTCCAAGACTGGATGGAGTCACTTGGCGCTTGGGCCCCGCTCGCCTACGCGCTCATCTACGCCGTGGCGACGGTAGCAGCCGTGCCCGCATCCGCCCTGACCGTGGCCGCCGGGGCCCTCTTCGGCTCGGTTGTGGGCGTGATCACGGTCAGCCTCGGCTCGACGCTGGGGGCCTCGCTGTCTTTTCTCGTGGCGCGCTACTTCGCTCGAGATGCCGTCTCGCGATGGCTCTCGCGCAAGGAGAGGTTCCGCAAACTCGACAGAATGACCGAGACGCGCGGCGTGCTTATGGTGGCGTTCACGCGCCTGGTCCCGGTCTTCCCCTTCGTAGTCGTCAACTACGGCTTCGGCCTCACGCGCGTGCGGTTCTGGACGTACGTCTTCTGGTCGTGGCTGTGCATGATACCCGGCATAATCCTCTGCGTCGTGGGCGCGGACGCGATAACCAAGGCGGTGACCGAAAAGCGCGTGCCGTTGCCTCTGATTCTCGTCTTCGCCGTTGCGGTGGTTGCCATCGTTCTGATCGCTCGCGTGACCAAGCGAAAGCTGTCCGAGAGCGAAGAAGATTCGTCGATCGACGAGCGGGACAGCCATGACTGAGCCCGTCCGCGTCATTCCGATGGGCGAGCACAATGAGGCCCTGGTCGTCAGTGTGCACCCGCCGGACTGGGCCAACCCCGAGCCGGCGGGGTGCCACAACGTGGTTTGTGATCGCGGCGGGGACGGCCGGTCTGGTCACAGCGGCTGGCTGTGCCGGCCTTGGGGCCGAGGTCGCCCTTGTCGTCGGGCCGAGGACGCCCACGTCCGGCGCCCCGACACCGGCGGAGCCCCATGACACACGCATGCCGAGCCACCACACTTGGTCTGCTCCTGGCTGCAGCGGCGGGAGGTACTGTCGCACTGGTGCTGCTGCCGCGCGTCTCCGCGCTCTGCGCGACGCTCATCGGCGTCAACACCCTCTCATTCGTTCTATACGCGTATGACAAACTGCAGGCACGGAGGGGCGCATGCCGCGTGCCGGAGGCCGCGCTTCTGGCCGCGGCTGCTTTGGGAGGGAGCCCCGGCGCGCTCCTTGCTATGATTGCGCTGCGACACAAGACGCGCAAGAGCAGCTTCCGCCGCGCCTTCTTCGCCATCTCCCTCGCCCAGGCCGCCCTCCTCACCTGGTACTGGATCCGGCTTTCGCCGGGCGGTCCATTCCCCGGGGCTTAAAGCATTTCACATGGCGGATCTGCCGGGATGGTTGTATCCTTCTCACTGGCCCCGGACCTTCGGGGGAGTCGGCCCGAGTGGCCGATTGCCGCGCTGACGCACGCGCATGATAGTGTTCGAGTGGAGAGGCTGGAACCGGCTCTGGTGAGATTCCACAGGCATGTAGGTCTCTGGCGGATCGCCGCCGACAATGTCATCCGACACCGCGGCAAGTCTCTTGCCATTGCTCTGCCTCTATCCGTTGTCATCGCCGTTTTCGGCGCCATCACCTTCATCAAGGACGGGCTCTCGCGCGACGCCGAGCTCTCGGCCGAACTCCTCCCGGACGTCACGGTTCAGAAGACGGTCGGCGGTCGGGTCGAGCGCATGCCCATGGCCTTGATCCCGGAGTTGGGTAACCTGCCCCACGTGTCTTCTATCGCCCCGCGGGTCTGGGGGTATCTGCCCATCGAGTTCGAGAGTGAGGCTTTCGCCTACACCATCATGGGGCTCGACCTGGAGCGCGCGGAGCTGCCCGAGGGTGCGGAGCTGCTGGTGCGGGAGGGGAGGTTCATCGAGGCGGGCGAACGCGGGAAGTGCGTAATCGGGAACGCCGTATCGGCCGGTCTCAACGCAGGTCTCGGCGACCGGATCAGCCTGGGCGACCTCTACGGCAACGAGGACGCCTTCGAGGTCGTCGGCGTCTTCGAGACTTCCGTCCAGATATACGCCTCCGACCTCATCCTCACGGACATCGATACGGCGCGTGAGTTCTTCGGCTACATGGACGACGAGGCCTCGGACGTCAGCGTCTATCTCGACGATTCGGCCTACGCCGACCGGACGGCGGCGGCCATACAGGAGATGTCGCCCGAGCTGCGGGTCCTGAGCAAGGAGACGTTGCGCGAGGTGATGCTGCAGGCGTATGGGGGCCGCGGCGGCATCTTTCAGCTCATCTGGTTGGTGCTTCTGCTGACGGCGGGCCTAATCGCCTGGTCGCAGGCCTCACACATCTCGCTGGACCGCAAGCACGAGGTGGGGATACTCAAGGCCATCGGATGGGAGACGCTGGATGTCATCGAGCTGGCGGTCATCGAGGCGACTATCCTCGGGCTGCTGGCGGCCTTCTGCGGCATCGTGCTGGCGCTGGCTTACGTTCTCGCCGACGCGCCGGGCATGAAGAGCTACTTCCTGGGCTGGGCGACCGTCTACCCGCAGTTCCCCATGCCACTGGCCGTGACGGCCAGGAGCATGACGGTGCTTCTCGCCATATGCATTGTGCCCTTGTGGCTGGCGGTCGTGGTGCCGTGTTGGTTGCTGGGCGTGGTCGAGCCGGATTCGGCCATCAGGGGTTGAGGAGGCAGCTTTGGCCTTTGCCATCAGGTTCGAGGGCGTAGGGAAGACCTACCGCAGCAGCGCGGGGGACGTAGTCGCGCTGCGCGATTTCTCGCACGAGGTCGCGGGCGGCGCCTGTGAGCTCCTGCGGGGTCCGTCCGGCGGCGGGAAGACCACGATTCTGAACCTGATGGGATGTCTGACGCGGCCGTCCGAGGGTAGGATATGGATAGGGGAGAAGGAGGTCTCGCGCCTGCCCGAGCAGTTCCTGGCGCAGCTTCGTCGGAGCGCGGTGGGCTTCATATTCCAAGCGTACAACCTGCTGCCGGGCTTCACCGCGCTGCAGAACGTGTCCATGGGTCTTGTCCCGCAAGGGGTGCCCCCGGCCGAGCAGCGCAGGCGCGGGTTGGCCCTTCTGGAGGAGTTGGGTGTGGCGCATCGCGCCGATTTCTCGGTGAACAACCTCTCAGGCGGTGAGCAGCAGCGCGTGGCGATAGCGCGCGCGCTGATCAACGATCCGAGCATCATCCTGGCCGACGAGCCGACATCAAACGTGGATGAGAAGACCGGCCGGCGCATCGTCGCGCTTCTGACGGAGCTGCGGCGGCGTGGGAAGACGGTCGTGGTCGCCTCTCACGACGCCGCACTGGCCGAGACGCTCAGTCCCGATTACATTATGGACGTGGGGTAGAAGACAGAAAAGGGGTGTACAGATGAAACTGATCACCTTGGTTGGACTGGCGGTTGTGTGTGCTCTTGCGGCCGGATGCGGCGAGAGGGAGGCGGAGGCGCCGTCGACCGATCAGCCGGGCCAAGAGACTCAGACCGATGCAGGGATGGGGCAGGGCATGGGCGCCAAGCCCTCCGGCGAAGAGGGTGTCGTGTGTTGCCACCTGTGCGGCATGTTCGTCTCGGATCCCGAACGCATACAGGTCCGCGACGTGCCGGTCGGCCCTTGGCCGCAGTGTTGCCCCGTCTGCGCGATCGTCGACGTGCTCGAGAGCACCGAGACCGGCTCGGGCACCATCATCGCGCACGATGACCTCACGGACGAGCGCATCGAGGTGAAGGTGGAGGCGCGTCAGGTCGCCTCGGTGGAGCCGGAGGGTGCCGTAGTCCTCTTCGGGGGCTCATGCGTGATGAACAAGTCCTTCGTGACGATGGAGAACGCCGAGAAGTTCAAGGCCGACACGGACTGGGCGGCCGACAAGCCGATCAAGTCCTGGGCCGAGATGGTGACGATGCTCGCGTCGAAGAAGAGCCGCGTCGACCGCTGCGCCGTCTGCACCGCCGATCTCACGGGTCACGAGAACACCTGGTTCATAGCGATGACGAAGGACAAGAAGCGCAAGGTCTGCTGCTGCGCCCACTGCGGCATATTTCTCTACCTGAAGGAAAAGGACAACATAAAGAACATGGTCACGGCCGACTACGGCACGCTGGAGTACATGCCGGCGCGCGATGCCTTCTACGTCGTGGGCCACGACCAGGTGACGTGCTGCGTGCCGGCCACGGCTGCGTTCGCCCTGCGCGAGGACGCGGAGGAGTTCGCGGCCGCACACGGAGGCAACATCTACACGCTCGATGAGGCCATTGCCAACATCGAGGAAGTGATGAAGACGGAGTAGTTCCATGATTACCAATACATACACGGTATCATACGCGGTGTTGTCGGGCTGCTCCCTGGCGATGGGTGCCTCGGCCGGTGCGGTTGGCGTGAGGGCGGGCTGGAAGTGGGGGCGGGCGGAGACGCCCGAGCGTCAGCACCAGCTCGAGAGGCTCTCATACCTCGCCGTGACGCTGGTCACGATGGCCTTGTTAGTGCGGTTGTACCTGGTGCCGTACTGGTTCTGGACGTTGCAGAGCCTGGTGCCGGCCATACCGGGCGCGATGTGCCTGGCGGGCGTCCATCTTGCCAACTCGCCTGCCTCCTTCATCTCCAGCATCATGAAGCTCTTCGTACCCTTTATCTACGGCTTCTGGCTAATGCTGAGTCACATCGACAGGAGGATAGAGGCACAGCCGTTCGCCAGGGCCAAGCTGCTCCTGTTGGCCCCGCTGGGTCTTTCGATGGTGGCTGAGGCGGCGGTGGACATCGCCTATCTGGCCCCTCTCAAGCCCAGGCCGGTCTCCTGCTGCACGTCGCTGTTTGACCTGCCCGTGGAGGGGGTCCCGGATGTGATCATGTCGACCAACTCGGTGTGGGTGATCGCCTTCGTCGCGTTGTCGGTCGCCATTGCGATTCTTCTGATCGCAGGCCGCAGGGGGGGTGGCACCGCGCGGGTCCCGGCCATACTGACTATAATTGCAAGCCTCTCAGCTTTGGTGGTCTTCTTCCTGGCATTGCACACGAGGCTCTCGCCGCTTCTTCTGAACGCGCCCTATCACCACTGCGTGTTCTGTCTGTGGCAGGCGGTGCCGGTCTCCGTCCTGTTGACGGCGTTGGTGATGGTGGGTCTATGGTTGGCGTTCTCTCAGAGTGTTGTGAGGCTGATGTCGCGACGCGGCGGGGGGGCGGCTCTGCCCATGCTTGACGGGGCCGCTCTGTGGGGCGCGCTCATTCTCACTGCCGGCTTGCTGGTGTTCCTCGCGTCGCTGTTCTGGGGCCTGGCGACGGCCGACTAGCTCTCCCGCCTCTCGTGGTCGCGTACGGGTGGGGTAGATTGCTCGAGGGGGCGCTCCGTTCTGCGGGGCGCCCCGCGCTGTCGCCGTCGAGGTGCCTTCGTGCGCGGGTGGCGGAGGGGGTGCCTTGAACAAGCCGGGCTTGTCCCGCGGCGCCCCGCCTCCGACGCGGATAGGTCTGTCGTCTCGCCGCCGGGCTTAGAACTGCACCAGCACCTGCCATCGGGCGAACCAGAAGTCGTCCGCGGACGCGAGGTAGTAGTCGCCCGGGTTGAAGTGCTCGAAGTGGATGAAGGTGGTCAAGTCGGCCGCCAGCTTGTAGGAGACCTTGGCGACCCAGTTGCCGCCGCGGGTCGAGCCGCCTCCGGGGCCGTTGTTCTTATCGGCCAGCCAGTGCTGGTAGCGCACGATGCAGTTGAGCTTCTTGACGGGCATGAAGCAGACGCCGGCCCTGGCCATGTGCATGTTGGTCCACATGCCGTAGTCCGGGTCGTTATCCGGAACGCCCCAGACGGCGTTGTAGGCGTTCGAGCCGCCCTTGAGGTTGTCGAAGAGGTCTTTGTTAGCGCGGCCGTACTGGCCCAGGAAGCAGTACTCGGCGAAGATGGGATCCCAGCCGCGGTACTCGCCGTCGGCGGCGGTGCCGTCGCCGTCGCCCGAGAAGAACCAGTAGCCCATCTCGGCCGTGGGCGAACACGGGCACCCGATCGAATACTCGGCGTGCGCGTATCCGGCCCAGGCGTCGATGGCCACGTCGTCGGTGTTTTGCACGTTACGCCGCGTGCCGTACTGTTTCGCCCACTCGGTGGCGTAGCAAAGCTGATCGGTGGCCTTGCCGGATAGCCTCGCCCCGAAGGTGTCCACTAGTTTCTCGGGCATCCGGCGCGAGGCGTTCGCGCCCGAGCGCCGGACGACGTCGCCGTTCTGGTTCAGGCACAGCGCGTAGTACTCCAGGCGGTGTGGCGTCGGGCAGTTGTCGGTGACGTAGATGCCGTAGAGGTCCGAGTCGTCGGCCGTGCCGACGTCGCCCTCGACCGTCTTCGCGGCCAGAAGGTCGAAGACCCTCTTCCCGTCGCCGGGCCGGTACGAGAGCTTCACGGCGTCGAAGCCGAAGGACCGTGGCCCATCCTGTGGCGTGCCCTCCTTGATTATCCAGCCCTCGCCATAGGACAGGTCCTGCCGGCCGAGCTTGAGTGTCAGCGGCAGGCCGCCCAGCCCGGGAAGTTCGATGAAGGCGTTGTCAACGGATGTGACGGTGCGGTCCGCGCCTCCCATCTGGGCGTTGCCCGCCTGGTACTGGTTGAGGATGCGGATGTAGGCGTGGACGTCCTCGGCCAAGCGCGCGTCGGCCCCCAGGCGGGTGCGGACGAGGAAGAACTGCGCCGAGTCGTCGGTGCGGGCCTTGTCGTCCAGGTCGAAGAGGTTGTCGTACGCCTCGCCCCGCGTGCGGATGTCGCCGAAGATGCGCTTGTCGGTCTGTGCGCCCGCGCCGGCCGCCATCGCCAATACGGTCAGCACACAGATCGCTGATGTCGCCACGCTTCGCTGTGTCATTGCGCTCCTCCTGCCGGCTCTCTGAGACGAGGGCTCTTTTGCAGTGTGGTGTTCACGTAGTCTGCTGAGGGTACACGCCGCTGTCAAGTGATAATGGGGCTCCAAGCCGGTTGCATCGGGTTGTGTGAGGTGATAGCCTCCCGGCCGAGGGCTCTGCAGTCCGATGTATGTCGATAGGGCCGCGGTGCACGTGAGAGGAGCGCATTACGATGTCGGCGGATGGGCAGCGCTTGGGCAAGGGCCGCGGTTACCGGGGCATCTGGTACTTCAATCAGCCCACGGGCGACGAGTACGTTTACAAGTACAGCGGCGGCCTTGGCACTTACTGCGCGAAGCACATCCCGCTGGCGGTCCACTCGCCCAAGGCGAAGCGGACGTTCTTCTGCTACGGCGGCCGGTCGGATGAGACAAACACGCTCCTCCACATGGTCTCCTACTACGATCACGAGTCGGGTTTGGTGCCCCGTCCGACCATCCTTCTGGACAAGGTCACGGATGACGCCCACGACAACCCGGTCCTCTCCGTCGACGGGCAGGGCCGCGTATGGGTTTTCTCACCCGCCCACGGGACGGCCCGGCTGTCCTTCATCCACCGCAGCGGCGCGCCTCATTCGGTCGAGGCCTTCGAGCGCACCTACGAGGGCAATTTCTCCTACCCGCAGCCCTGGTATGTGCCCGGGCGCGGCTTCCTTTTCCTCCACACGCGCTACACCGAGCACCGCCGCGAGCTGTACTCCTCATTCAGCGAGGAGGGCTTGGAGTGGGATGACGGCAGGTGCCTCGCGGCCATGGAGAAGGGCCACTATCAGGTGAGCTGGCGCTGGAAGGGGAAGGTGGGTACCGCCTTCAACTACCATCCCGACCCGGGCGGCCTCAACTTCCGCACGAACCTCTACTACATGGAAACCGACGACATGGGCGTCACGTGGCGCAGCACGTCGGGCAAGCGCCTTCAAACGCCCTTGATCTCACCGGCGAATCCGGCGCTCGTGCGCGATTACGCCTCGGAGGGGCGGCTCGTGTACCTCAAGGACATCAACTTCGACCGTGAGGGTCGCCCGGTCATCCTCTACCTCACCAGTGGCGGGTGGGAGCCGGGGCCGGCCGGCGGCCCGCGCGTGTGGCACACCGCGCGCTGGACGGGCGAAAGCTGGGACGTGGGGCGCATCACGGAATCGGACAGCAACTACGACACGGGGTGCCTTCACATCGAGGGTGACGGGACGTGGCGCCTGGTCGCCCCGACGACGGCGGGCCCGCAGTTGGGCAACCCGGGCGGCGAGATGGTGATGTGGACTTCCGCCGATGCCGGCGCATCGTGGCTGCTGGCCCGTCGGCTGACGAGCGGGAGCCGGGCGAACCATACCTATGCGCGCCGTCCGGTCGATGCCCATCCGGGTTTCTACGCGTTCTGGGCGGACGGCGACGCCCGGCGCCCGTCCGATAGCCGCCTGTACTTCTGCACGCGCGACGGCTCTGTCTATCGGCTGCCGGAGCGCATGGAGGCGGATTTCGCCGAGCTCGAGTCCCTCGGCTGACTCCCCGGGCCGGCTCGGTCGCGTTGCCTCAGTCCACCTTGCACTTCCTAAGGCGGGTAAGCCATGGGTCGCTGAGCCGAACCTCGTCGCCGTGTTCCGCCCACCACTGCCGGTAGTGCCGTGCGAGCTCCTTCTGGAGGGCAAGTCTCTCCTCCTCGGATCCGGCCCGCCCAAGCGTGCCGTCGTAGCGCTGTGGCTGTGGCACGCCGGCGGCCGAGGCCGAATTGGAGAAGAGGACCATCAGCCGCTTCTGGAGGTTCCTGTGCGGCACGCCCCGCATGTTGCCTTCTCCAGGGGTGTCCATCACCTCGAGTGCCCTGTCGGCATACCCCTTGTGTCCTCGGCGGAGGAGGTTGAGAGCTGCCCAGGCGCCGGGGTCACCCTCCATCTGGGCCGCTGTCGTCAGCGCCGCGACGCCCGCCTCCTCGTCCTCGAAGCAGAGGTACGTCGCCGCGCATGCCCGGACGTAGGGGTCCGCTGCCGACAGCAGCCTCGTCAGGTGGGCTTTGCGGTCGCCCTTGCACTTCCAGGCGAAGTAGGAGCCCAGGCCGTACCCCAGGTCAGCCTGGTCCCAGTCCTCGCCTTCGCTCTCCCAGGTCACGAGGTAGTCGGCGACCGCCGTGGGGTCGAGCTCGATGAGCAGTTCGAAGGCGATGCCGAAGTCGAGACCTTCGGGTCCCTCGGCCAGCGCGGCCCTCATCGAGTCGAGGTCGTCCTTCGTGAACCCGCTCATTTCCATGAGGAACTCCGTGATGTCCTCCGGTGTCCCCTCGACCGCGCTTCTCTCGGCGGGCGGTGCCATGCGCCGGCGTATTGCCTCCGCGATGTCGTCGGCGAGGGCCTTCTCGCCGAGCCAGTCCGCTTTGCCTTCCTCGAGCGACTTCAGCACGGCCGGACCGCCCCCCTGACTCAGTATGGAGCGCACGGCTCCGTGTATCAGGTCGGGGTCCGCCTCGACCTGCTGCTGTATGATAGCCAGCAGGTCGTGTGCGGTCTCCGCGGCCAGGACGCTCTCGCGCAGGTCCGTCTGGCCTGCTTCGTCCGGGTCCGACCGCCTCCGCATCAGGTACTTCAGCGTCAGCCTGCGCAAGAGGTAAGCCTCTCTGGTCTCGGCGTCGGCTTCGACGAGGGCGTTCACTACGTTGGCGAAGTCCTCCCAGTCCTTGCAGGGCTCATCGGGCTCTCCGTAGATAAGCCGGTCGGCCAGGCCGCGCGCGAGATCGTCCTCTCGTCCCTGGGGCAAGAGCCAGCGCCCCTGGAACAGGGGCAGCTTGTAGTCGGCGGCTATCTCTCGCCACGCCAGCGGCATCATGGGGCCGCAGCTCCAACTGCAGAGCATAGCCGGGGCGTCTCCGGCGAAGCCGGTCACCAGGTACCGCTCTCCTATGAATGCTAGAGGGTACTGCGGCTCGTACTGGTTGGGCTGGACCCTGATGACAATGCTCTCGCCCGGCCGGCGGTCGCCCTTCAGCGTCTCCACTATGCTGTACTCGGCGTATATCCCGCCGGACGTCGTGCACTCCACGACGCCGACGAAGTCGGCCATGAGGACGAGCTGATCCCAGGTCCAGGGGTCGATGGTGGTAGCGCCGGTGCTGGTGGACCAGACACTGATGCACGCAACCAGGGCTGCGGCGCGTGCGGCCTTGCTCGGAAGCTCCATGAGTGCCCTCCTGTTCTGGGGCGGACGGCGGCTGCGTCGCGGCCCCGGCGGTATGGTACACGGGCGGGTCGTCGGTGATAAGGGGCTTGGTCACGGTCGTGATGGCTGGGGCGGAGCGGGGCGCCAGGAGTGGGGGGAAGGGGGTCGCTCGTACAGCCCGGCCCGATCGGGGGTGGTCCGTCGAGGCCGTGACTGTCTTCGGCTTCTCGCTTGGCGAGGCGGCTTCCGCAGTGCCCGTGTTGATATTGCCCGTCAACTGGTGTAAACTGTACTTAAGATTATACTGCTCGGCGGCCGGTGCCCTGACTGATTTGACCGAGGACATCGATCGGTGTCACTAGGCAACGGACTCGGGGGATTGTGGGCATTCTGAACGGCGGGCCGCTAGGCCTGCGAGGGGGCGCGTGGACGATGAAAAGACTGACGACGTGGGCGCTGGTGGCCGCATTTCTGGTAGTTTCGTCCGCATGGGCTTATGGAACGGTCGAAGGTGAGGGCAGGTTCGAGGTGATCAAGGGCCGCCCGGGCGACTATGTAGGCCTCTACGAGTGGGACCTGTATCTCTCAGCGAACAACGGCACGTATCTGGGTCAGAACTTCCGGCTGGGCACGGGGGGTTTGGGCGGAGGGCGCTATTCGATCGATGCCACGGCCGGCCCATGCACCATCTACGTGACGCAGCCCATCTTCTTCGCCCGTTCGAAGCTCGTCAGGGACGTCTACATACCCGAGGGCCAGACGATCGTGGTCAACCCCGAGCTCTGCATCGATTACGCATGCTATGAGATGGGTGACGGCAACTGGACGGAGTACAGGACGCCCTGGTACCAGACGTTCATCGCCACGGGCACATCCATCAACCGCATACAGTGGAAGCTTGCGGGGTGGGACTGCGATTCGGTCAGGGCGTCGGTCCACGAGGACGTCGGCGGAAGCATCACCACCTGGCCGCAGGTGGGTGCCTCCAAGTCAAGCGGCGTCGGGTACGGCGATGCCTGGACCGGCTACCGCAGCGGCGACATCCCGACGACGCCGGGCGATCGCTACTGCATCAAGCTGACGGGCCAGGGCGGGTCCGGCACGTTCGCTATTCGCGCCCGCAACGAAGACGGCAGCGGCTATGCATTGGGCCAAGCCTACGATTCGAGCGGCAACCCGCGCAGCATGGACCTTCACATCACCGTCTTCAGCGACAACGACAAGACGGTGGTCCCCTACGCCGATATGGACCCCGGCAATGTAGAGAGCCTGGCAGGCTCGGCGTACAAGTGGGGTCAGAGCTTCCAGGCAACCGAGGTGTGCCTGGCTGCGGCCGACTGCTTCATCGCTGCGGAGACCTGGGACATCGACGTGACGTTCAGGGTACGCCAGGGCGGTCCGTACGGGGGCCAGGTCGGACCGACGAAGACGGGACAGGCGCTGTATCAGGCGTCCACGTGCGGCATCGTGGGCGTCAGTTACGAGCGCGGCGAGGTGCCTCTCGTGCCGGGTCAGGTATATCACATCGAGATGACCAGATCCGGCGGGGGCCAGTTCAACGCCTACAAGTTCGCTTCCCAGGCGATCAACGGCTACGCGCCGGGGGATGCGTACAAGGACAGCGTGCAGCAGTGGGACACCGATCTCGAGATGACCATCATGGAGTATCAGCCGTGGTGGACCGACTCGGTCGTCAACCAAAGCTTCGAGGACGGGGGCGGTTCCTTGGCGGGTTGGATTGTCGAGTCGGCGGAGGGCGAGGGCCCCGAGGATCCGCCGTACGCCAATGGCAACCCGTACGGCCTTTCGGCCCCCGACGGCAGCCACTTCGCGGGCAGGATAAGCACCGACTGGGACGACATCGACTTCACTATGGGGCAGGTGTTGGAGGTGCCGGGCTACGACCCCGGTGCCGGCGGGGTCGACTGGTCCCTCTCGACCTACGTTCAGATGCACGCCAGCCAGAGCAGCGTTCCTTGGCCGGATGTCGTCCATCAGGTGTGGGAGCTGGGCTACAACGCCGACGGCTCTCTGCCCATCGATGTTGATGATTGCGACAACTGGGAGACCTTGGCCGACGTCGACGGCGATTTCACTGGCAACGACCGCTGGCACTTCTATCCTCTCTCGGGTTCCGGGACCATCCCGAACGTTCAATACGTCGTCTTGCGCGTGCACTGCTACAACGACTTCATGCGCGAGCTGTGCATGATCGCTTTCGACGATATCTCCCTCGATCTCATGCCCTCGGGCGGGACGGATGTCTCGACGCCTCCGGGCTTCTACAGCACGGGCTGGAATCTCACCAGCGTGCCTCTGAGTCCGGAGGACCCGGAGGTCTCGGCGGCGTTCGCCGACCTCGTGGCGCTTGGCAACAACCTGACGAACAGCGTGTACGCCTACGAGCAGGGCTCAGGGTATGTCATCTACCCGGGCGCTTTCCAAGACGTGGAGTTGGGCGGCGGCTACTGGATGCATCTCACGTCGGCTCCGCCGGGCGCCGTTGTGACGGTGACGGGTGAAGAGGCCGCCGCGGGCGTAGAGATTCCGCTTGCGGACGGCTGGACGCTCTTCGGCCACCCATTCGCGTCGGCCGTGACGTGGTCGGGGTGTCAGGTGACGGGCGGCACGCAGACCAGAAGCCTGGCCGACGCCGAGGCCGTGGGCTGGATACAGAGCACCATCTACTACTACGACGGCGGGTACAGCACCGTGAAGATTGATGGGACGGGGGACGACGACTCGATCCGGCCGTGGTACGGCTACTGGATGCTGGCGAATCAGCCGGGCTTGACGCTGATCGTGCCGCAGCCGTAGCGCGGTGCGTCGGGGGCCTTTCGGGCATCTTAGGTTAAGGAGGAAAGGCGGTAGAACGTTGCAGCGGGCTCGAGCTCACCGGCTCGACCGGTGACCGGGCCCGCATTACTGTACTTGAGCGAGCCCCTAGGGGCACCGAAAGGAATGCACATGCGCTGCAGGTCTGGATGGTACGCGGCGGGGCTGTGGTTGGCGGCATTGTCGATTGTGGTGACGTCCGCCGCTGCCGAGCAGCCTAGGCCGTTCCTCTTCGGGGTCGGCCGGTACACGGCGGCCTGGGCGGGTCGGCCCTGGTCCTACGACCAGCAGTGCTGGGACCACATGGCCAACATCGGCGCCACGGTAACGGGTTCGGGTCTGTGCTGGTGCGACGGCGAGTCGACTGCCGGCGTATACGATCAGAACGCCTGGGACTATGCCGACTTCGAGGTGGATAACATACTCGCCCGCGGCATGGAACCGCATTTCTTCCTGGGCCTGACGCCTCAGTGGGCGAAGCTCTACCCGGACCTTCCCCCTCATCGCACGCCGGCGCGCGAGGACTGCGTCGACGAGTTCATGAGTTTCCACTACGACGTGGCCGAACACTTCCGCGGCCGGGTCAAGTACTACTTCTTCTGGAACGAGCCCAACGGTTGCAGTTGGATAAACGACGGCTGCTCCAACATGGACGGTTACCCGCTCTACACTCAGTGGCTCATCCGATGCAGTCAGGCGGTCAAGGCCGCCGACCCCGACGCCAAGATCATTGCCGGAAGGCTCGACTATCACTCGGGCGTCACCCACGGTTACGAGTACGTCCAGGGCATGTACGATCACGGCGCGGGTCCCTACATCGACGGCATCTCCATACACCCCTACGGCAGCCCGCTGCACTGGCAGGCCATACTGGACACGCGCGCCGTGATGGTCGCCAACGGTGACGAGGACAAGCCCATCTGGGTCATGGAGTATGGTTGGAACACGGGCAACGAGCAGGAGAAGGCGGCTAACCTGAGCGCCGTACTCACCGAGTTGAAGAAGCCCGAATGGCATTACGTGCAGCTTGCCAACTATCTCGTGTTGAACGACGGCGGGAGCGTTGAGAACTACGGGCTGACGGACGCCGAGCTCAACCCCCGCACTGCCTACTGGACCTTCAAGAACTTCGACAAGACCTGGCCCGACTACGCCGAGTTCTCTGCCGACGTGACGACCGGTCCCTCTCCGCTGACCGTGCACTTCGCAGACGAGTCGGTGGTCTCCGGCGCCCACACGTGGTACTGGGAGTTCGGCGACGGGGAGACCAGCTACGATGAGGATCCCACCCATGTGTACGAGGACGGGGGAGCCTATACCGTTAGCCTGACCGTAACGGGAACGAACGGCCCGTGTTCCGAGGAGAAGACGGACTACATCCGCGTGGGGTACTTCCCACCCGAAGCGGGTCCGGACAACCCCAGCTTCGAGGACGGCGGCGGGTCGTACTTTGGCTGGGATATACTGCGCGTGGCGGGCGAGGAGGGGCCGAACGAACCCCCGCTGTCCAACTACAACGCCTATGGGCTGAACACTCCTTTTGGAACGCACTTCGGCGGTAGGTGCGCCAATGACTGGAACAAGTTCGACTTCACGCTCGGCCAAGTGATCGGCACGGAGAACTGGGACCCGGCGGCCACGCGGGCCGAATGGCAACTCTCCGCCCACGTGCAGCTCCATTGCAGCCAGAGCAACTTCGCCTGGCCCGCCGTGATCCACCAGGTGTGGGAGATAGGCTGGAACGACAATGGTCAGGAGCCGGTGGGCATCGACAGTTGCGACAACTGGCAGGTCATAGCCGAGCTCGATGGCAACTTCACCGGCAATGACCGGTACAACTTCTATCCCATCAGCCTGTCGGGGTCCATTGAGGGCCCTGTGGGTCTGCGCGGCGTTGCCTTGAGGGTGGGCTGCTATAACGACGCCCAGCGCGAGTGGTCGATGTCCAACTTCGACAACTTGTCCTTCCAACTGTCTTCGGTTCCCTCGGCCCCGGATGGGAGTTTCCGTGCCGGGTGGAATCTCATCAGTTTGCCGGTCAGCCCAATCGACCCCGAGCCGTCTGCGGCCCTGGCCGATCTGGTCGACATGGGCAACGCCGTGGCCGGCAGCCTACACGCTTATGATTCCGTGGTCGGATACCTGACTTACCCGGCTGATTTCGCGTCTGTCGATCTGGGCTGTGGGTACTGGTTGCACCTCTCCACCGTCACGCCGGGGGCCGATGTCGAGGTGCCGGGCGCGGTCGCCACGGAGTGTGTTCAGCTATCCCTTGCCGACGGTTGGAATCTGATAGGCGATCCCTTCGTTCTTCCCATTCCCTGGGGTGACTGCGAGCTTTCCGACGGAGGCAGCACCAAGTCGGCTGCCGAAGCCGCGGCCGCCGGGTGGATAGACGGCTCCACGTACTGCTACGTGGACGGTTCCTACTCGATTGTGCGTTGTGGAGGGACCGCGGACGACGACAGCCTGCGGCCCTGGCGGGGCTACTGGTTACTTGCCCTGAGGCCGGGCCTCAGCCTGATCGTCCCCACCCCGTTCTCGCAGTAGAGGCGCATGGAGCGCCATCTGCCTAAGCCCCAGCCGGGGTGCGGTTGCAGTACCTTCGGCGGCGGCTTGTGGTAAACTACTAGTGAAAGGGCGCGAAATACAAGGTCCACCAACTCCGAGGAGAAGCCGATGCAGCGCAGATTCCCTTCCGCCTTGTTCGCCCTGCTCATTGGTGCGGTGCTCGCGGGCTCTTTGACCGAGGCGCAGGAGCCGCGCCCGTTCCTCTTCGCCTGCGGGCACTACCAGTCAAACTGGGCCAGCCGCCCCTGGTCTTACGACGAGCAGTGCTTCGACCATCTGGCCAACATCGGAGCCACGCTCACCGGCTCGGGTCTGGCCTGGTGCGACGGGGAGCCGTCGCCCGGCTACTACGACCCGACCGCTTGGGCTTACGCCGATTTCATGGTCGACGAGATACTCGCGCGCGGCATGGAGCCCACGTTCTTCCTGGGGCTGAGCCCCGAGTGGGCTGCGCTGCGTCCGGATCTTCCTCCTCACCGCACGCCGCCGGCCGAGGAGTACGTCGCCGAGTTCATAGCCTTCCATCAGGATGTCGCCGCGCACTTCGCCGGCCGCGTGAAGTACTACTACTTCTGGAATGAGCCCAACGGCTGCTCCTGGATAAACGACGGCTGCTCCAACTCCGACGGCTACCCTCTCTACACGCAATGGCTCATCCGGTGCAGCCAGGCGGTCAAGTCGGTTGACCCGAGCGCCAAGATCATCGCTGCCAACATCGACTATCACTCGGGCGTCACGCACGGTTACGAGTACATCCAGGGAATGTACGATTACGGTGCAGGACCGTACTTTGACATCATCTCCATCCACCCCTACGACTGGGCGGGCACCATCCACTGGCAGGCGATTCTAGACACTCGTGCCGTCATGGTCGCCAACGGTGACGCGGACAAGCCCATCTGGGTATCCGAGTACGGTTGGAACCAAGGGACCGAACAGAATCTGTCCATCAGGCTCAGCTACGTTCTCACCGAGCTCAAGAAGCCCGAGTGGAGCTACGTCGAGATGGCCAACTACCTGGTCCTCAACGACGGCCCCGGGGTGGAGAACTACGGCCTTGCCGATGCCGACCTCAACCCGCGCGCGCGCTACTGGACCTTCAAGAACTTCGACAAGACCTGGCCCGTCTTCGTGGACTTCTCGGCCGACGTGACGGAGGGTCCAACGCCTCTGGCTGTGAGCTTCACCGACGAGTCGTCCATACCGGGCGCCCATACCTGGTACTGGCAGTTCGGCGACGGCGGCACCAGCTACGACCAGAACCCGACTTACACGTACAATGACGATGGCATGTACACGGTGACGCTGACGGTGACCGGGGACGGCGCTCCCCAGAGCGAGACGAAGCCCGACTATATCCGCGCGGGCACCTTCCCGCCGGTCTCGGGCGTGGAGAACCCCAGCTTCGAGGACAACGGGGGTTCGCTCGACGGGTGGGAGATCGTCTGGGTCGGGGGCGAGGGCCCGGACAACCCGCCCTGGGACAACAGCAACCCATATGGCCCGCACACCAACCACGGCACTCACTTCGGCGGCAAGATAACCAACGGGTTGTACACGAGCTTCTACTTGGGCCAGGTCGTGGGCACGACGGATTGGGATGCCGCCGCCCCGGCCGCCGACTGGGCCCTCAGCGCCTACGTCCAGCTCAACAGCACGCACGAGGAGCTTCCCAACCCCGACGGCGTGCACCAGGTGTGGCAGATCGGATGGAACGACGACGGCTCGGACCCGGTTGACATCTCCACGTGTGACAACTGGCTGACCGTCGCCGACATCGACGGCGACTACACCGGCAACGATGCGGTGAACTTCTATCACCTGGGCGCCAGCGGAACGATTGGGGGCGTGACGGGTTTGCGCGGCGTGGTCGTACGCGTCCACATGTTCAGCGATTCCAACTGGTGGTGGACGCTTACCAACTGTGACAACCTTCAGTTCTCGCTCACCTCGGTCGGCGGCGTGGAGACCCCGGCCGGCTTCTACGACCCGGGTTGGAACCTCACCAGCGTCCCGGTCGAGCCGGCGGATGCCGAGGCGGGCGTGGTCTTCGCCGATCTTGTCGACCTGGGCAACGCGTTGGGCGGCAACCTTTACAGCTATGCCTACGGCGCGGGATACTCGGTGTACCCGGGCGGTTTCTCTCAGGTCGAGCACGGCCGCGGCTACTGGCTCTACCTGACCAACGCGCCTGCGGATGCGGTGGTGGGCGTGGCGGGCCTGACGCCGACGGATGACGTCGAGATACCACTCACACCGGGTTGGAACCTCATCGGCCATCCGTTCGACGAGTGGGTGTCTTGGGGGTCGTGCATGGTGACGACCGGCTCCGTGACGAAGACGATTGCCCAGGCGGCCGCGGCTGGCTGGATCCAGGGGGAGGCGTACGCTTACGACGAGCACGCCTACGTCATGGTGACGCCGGACGCCACGGGCGACGATTTCGCCCTGCGGCCGTGGTACGGCTATTGGTTCATGACGAAGGGCCCTGGCCTTACGCTTATCGTCCCGGCACCCTAGGGCTCAAGACGGCAATAGGAGAACGGCCCCGCTCCTTGTGAGTGGGGCCTTCTTCTGCCTACACAGGGCCGGGCGCGCTCCAGGCGCCCCAACGACTTGTCATTAGGGGGAAGGTCCCACTGTGGACCGCGGGGGCCTATCCATGTCGCATCTTGCGACGGTCAGGGCGACATAATATGCACGCTGCCGAGCAGCGCCTGCCGCCGGGGCCTCGTCAGCATCTGGAAGATAGTTCAGTGAGAGGAAATCGTCAATCGGCTGCCTGCTCCAGCACGAGGTTCCCGTCGATGAGGACCTGCGAGCCCTCTCCGTGCTGGTCGACGATGCCCGCGTGCCCGTGCGCGTCGATGGTGTTCCCGCTGATGACGGCGGACGACACCTTCGGTCCGATCGTCACGCCCGGCCCGTGCGACTCTATGTGATTGCCCGTAAGCGTTGTGCGCCCGCCATTCAGGACGACGGCCGGCGGGTCGAAGCTGTCCATGGGCCGTAGCAGGCTGCATCCGGTTATGACAACGTTGTCGGCGTTCTTCACGACGACGGCAGGCGCGCCGTTGGACTTCAGCTCGCTGCCCGAGATGCGCACCATCGCCTCCGCTCCATCCACGATCAGGCTCTCCTGGTGCTCCCAGAAGGTCCCTCCCGCCACCGAGAGCGTATGCCTGCCCCGTACCTCTATCCCCACCGGGCAGTAATCGGTGGAACACCCGTTCATCAGGCCCCACGTGCCCCCTTCGATCTCGCAGGCCTCCATGTGTTCTTCGAGCAGAAACCCGTGGTGCATGGCGAAAACGAAGCAGTCGGTTATGCGTATAAGGTCGTTCTTGCCGAGGTGGAAGCCGATCCCTCGGTCCATTCCGTGTTTGACGGGTCCGGCGTTCCACACCTCGATGTTCGAGAGGCGCGGCACGTCCCACGTGCCCGTCACCCTCACGCCGACGTTTCGTATGGACACCATGAACACGTTCTCAATGTTCAAGCGTCCGACGTTGTTCACTCCGTCGGTGAGTATCCCGTCCCAGGCGTACTTGATGCGCATGTTGGAGACGTAGACGCCGATTCCGCTTATGAGCACGGCGGGCGGGCCGGACTCCGGCTCGCCCTTCCAGTCGTACGTGATGTCCAGGCCCCTGAGGCTCCCGCCTGCGAGGAGGAGGAAGGCGGGGCCGTCCCTGTACGCGGGCCTGATGGAGGGCAGCGCCTGGATGTCGGCCGGCCAAGCCCCCACGTCGGGGCCGCAGACCCCCACTCCCTGCAGCGTCAGGGTCTCCGCGAGCCGGTATGTCCCCTTTGGGACGTAGACGTGTGTGGCCTTGGCCCTTGCCGCCTCCACGGCGCGGACGAAGGCCTTTGTATCGTCGGTCTGCCCGTCCCCGACGGCCCCCATGCTTCGCACGTCGATCATCCCGGCGGCTTGGGCCGAAGGGCAAGCGGCCGCCGCCCAGGCGGCCAGGGCTGTCGCCGCGGCTCTCCGTCGAAGTCCCACCCCGCTCTCCTTTCCGCGTCGGTGCAGGCGTTTTACGCTCTCTTACACGCCCGTTCACCGAATCGGCGTCATTCTTGACCTTGTCGCCGTCCGCTGCAGGCGTAGACTTATCATATACCGATCGGCTGCGGAGATACATGCCCCCCTGCCACGGTCTGCGGGGGGCACCGGAGCGCAGCGGGAGGATCCAATGGGCCGGCGCATGGTCGAATTCGCCGTAGGTCACGCCAAGCTGGTCGTTGCCCTGGCCGTTGTTCTGACGGTCGCCCTGGGCCTTCAAATGCCGCGCATCCGGATCGACACCGATCCGGAGAACATGCTGTCGGAGGACGAGCCCGTCCGGGTGTTTCACAACGCCGTGAAGGAGGAGTTCGCCCTCTACGATTTCGTCATCGTCGGTCTGGTGAGCGAGCGTGATGGCGGGGTCTTCAACCCGGAGAGCCTCGCGCGCGTCTGGCGGATCACCGAGGCCGTCAAGGGCTTCGACGAGGTTGTCGCCTCCGACGTCATAGCCCCCTCGACCAAGGACGCGATACTTCAGGGCGGTCCCGGGACGGTCGAGTTTCGCTGGCTGATGGCGGGGCCTCCCGGGAGCAGTGAGGCGGCGCGGCAGGTCCGCGACTTGGGGCTGGACAACCCGGTACTGCGGGGCTCTCTCGTATCCGAGGACGGCCAGGCCCTCTGCCTATTCATCCCGGTGAAGCAGAAGGACGCCAGCCACGCGGTCGCCCGGCGCATCCGCGCCCTGTTTGCCGAGGAGGGGGTGGCCGAGGGCGCGTACTCGGACCTTGCGCCCGGCGGAGGCCTGCGGAGCGAAGAGGACTTCTATTTCATCACAGGCCTGCCGGTGGCCGAGGACACCTTCGGCGTCGAGATGTTCCGTCAGATGGCCGTCTCGGCCCCGCTGGCGGCCGTCATCATCTTTCTCATCATGCTTCTCTTCTTCCGCAAGGTCAGCCTCATCCTCTCGCCCATGATCGTGGCGATGGTCAGCGTCATCTGCACGATGGGCCTTCTGATCGGCATGGGCAACACCGTCCACATCATGAGCTCGATGATCCCGATCTTCCTGATGCCTATATCCGTTGTGGACTCGGTCCATATCCTCTCGGAGTTCTTCGACCAGTATCAGAAGACGGGCGATCGCCGCCGCACGATCCTCTCGGTGATGGACCACCTGTTCATGCCGATGCTGTACACGTCGCTGACGTCGGCCGCCGGGTTCGCCTCGCTGGCGCTCACTCCCATCCCGCCGGTGCAGGTATTCGGGATGTTCGTGGCCTTCGGGATCATGCTCGCGTGGGTGCTCACGGTCGTCTTCATCCCGGCCTATGTGATGCTGCTGCCGGGCTCTTCGCTGGAGAGGTTCGGCCGCCGGGCCGGCGCCGAGGATGAGGCAGGGCGGAAGGACTCGTGTCTGTCGCGGCTTGGCCGCGGTGTGATCCGCCGGTCCAAGCTTATCCTCGCCGTCACCGGTGTGGTCATCGTCGTCTCCGCCGTGGGCATCAGCCGTATCGTGATAAACGACAACCCGGTCAAGTGGTTCACACGGAGCCACCCCATCCGCGTGGCGGACCGCGTCCTCAACGGCCACTTCGGGGGCACCTACCCGGCGTATCTCATCCTGGAGTGGCGGCAGGACGAAGCGACGCTGAGGGACGGCGTCGAATCAGTAATACGAGAAGTGCAAGAGTTGGAATTCGGCGAGGGGGCCGGCTCGGTCCTGTCGGACTTCGAGGCGCGGTTGCGCAGGGCGGAGGAGCGGGCGCTCTCGACCGGTGCGTACGACCTGGCGGCGCTCCTGACGGACGCCTACGACTATGCTGACGAGATGACGTATGAGACGACGGGGGATGAGGCGGACGCGTGGTTTGCCGTCCTGGACGTTGTGGAGGGCGCGGTTGCGGCGGCGCCGGCCTTCAAGAGCCCGGACGTGCTGGAGTACATGCGCGCGCTCCAGGAGCACATGGTCGCCCGCGAGGTCGTGGGCAAGACGGCCTCGGTCGCCGACGTCGTCGCCAAGGTCTACAAGGAGCTGATGGGCGGCGGGGTGGAGCACTACCGCGTTCCCGGCAGCGCGAAAGCGGTGGGCCAGTGCCTGTTGCAGTTCCAGAACAGCCACAACCCCAACGACCTCTGGCACATGGTCACGCCCGACTAC
>Ga0272441_10004806_pt1 | contig 24017 bp, 23 predicted proteins | sample SSMProp6N_FD_193582 | JGI IMG/M metagenome (GOLD analysis project Ga0272441, IMG submission 193582) | Marine sediment archaeal communities from Little Sippewissett salt marsh, Falmouth, MA, United States - SSM-Prop-6N | ecosystem: Environmental > Aquatic > Marine > Wetlands > Sediment ...
GCATCATCAGGATCTCGATGTGGTCCGGGCAGGATGGCTTGCCGGCCCATTGCGGATTGGTCACGGTCGGCGCACCGAACGTGTCGAAGTAGAGACCTTGATCGTTCACTCCCTGGAACTCGAACCAGAAGGGTGCTCTTGGGCCGAACTCGCCGCGAATTTGGTATCCGAAGTAGACGGCGCCGTAGGTTTCTTCCGCCGCGGCCTCCGCCCACACGTAGGAATCGAACCGCGTCCAATCTTCATTGCCCCCAACGACGACGCTTCCGCTCTGCACGATGGCCACGCCGGTGCAGGCGAGAGCGCCGGACGTAGCGATCCACAAGAGGATCGCCGTCGCGACCGCTGTCCTAGACATGGGTTCCTTCCTCTTCTTGCCGTCGTGAGATGCCACGGCGTCGATCACTCGATGTTCTCATCGTGCGGATCGATTTCGATCAGCTGGATGCGGAACGATTCGCCCGGCTGTCGAGCCGACCCGACGATGGCATACGAGCCATCCGGCTGCCGGAAAATCCGCACGTGAAGGTTGTGCGCGGGACTGGGAATGAGTTCCTCCCACAGAGGCACGCCGGATCGATCGAAGGCGGCGATCAGGATGTCGTCGCCTGGCGTAAACAGGTCCGGAGTCTGCCAGCCGCAACTCACGAAGATGTTCTCCTCCGCTTCCGTGACGATATCGGCCGTCTCCACCTGATGGGGCTGTCCGTAGGTTACCAGCCATTCCTCGTTTCCATCCATATCGACCTTGACGAGTAGCGCGTCCGACTTCACAAGCGCCGGATCACTGGGAAACGATCGGAGGCCCGAGATGACGTAGCCTCCATCGCTTGTCGCAATGAGCGAATAGCCCAATGCGCTTCCCGCCGTCCACGTCTTTGACCAAAGCTCGTCCCCATCGATGCTGAGCTTGGTCAGGAGGATATCGTTGTCATCGACAGGGTAGTGAAGGAGGCCGCTCAAGATGATGATGCCATCATCGACGGGCGCGCCGCCGAACGCGATCGTATTGGCCTCGCTCTCCATGCGGCGTGACCAGAGTTCGTGTCCTTGACCGTCCGTACGCACGACATAGATGTTGCTCCGCCCCCCAAATCCGGCGTAGCCGGCGGCACCAGGATCCGCGACAACATCGTTGGGGTCGACGCTGTTGACGACGACCCAGTACCCATCTCTCTCGCATCCAACGACGCGGCCGCCCATCTCATCGCGCGGGCTGCCGAACGTTCTCGACCAGAGCTCGTTCCCGTCCGAGTCGATGTGGAGCAGATACACCTCGGAGTCCTCATTCTCGGATCGGATCGCACCGGATACGGTGAACCCACCTGTACCATCAGCGGTGATGCCGTGCCCCGAACTCGGGCGATCGCCACCATACGTTCGTGTCCAAAGGAGCTGTCCGCGAGCATCCAGTCTCAGCAGGAGGATGTGGCGGATGATCTCGGGCTCATACGCGACGATGGTATCGCCGACGATGATCATCCCGCCGTCATCGAGAAGCAGAGCATCGGACGCCAAGTCGTCGAGACCATTCCCGTAGGTCGTAATTCGTGAACTCGCGGCAGCTGTCGCAGCTGCTGTCATCACCAGCACGGCGATTCCTACTACGACTGTGAACTTCATCAGATCCATCCTCCTGGTTGTGCGAAGACCGACGCCGGATGCGTTCGGTTTGAGGGCGCTACTCCACCGCTTCCGGCGCGTCGTTGTCGAACAGCCCGCGCAGCGCGCCGTTCTTTCCGAGCTCATAGTCTTTCTGTCGAACGCGGTCGATCGTCTCTTCAATCCAAGCAATCTGGAATCGCGCGTGCCGGACTCCGTAGTTGAGCGTCATCCACTTGAAGAAGCGATCTCGCGGTGGCAGGGCTCGCGCGTCAGGGATCGTCACAGGTTTGGATTCGAGAGTTGCCACGTACGCTCTCAGATCCTCCGCACTCGCCTCCAGGAAACGGATCACTACGTCGTCGTCGACCAGACCCGTCAGCCACAGCTGCAACAAGAAGGGATTGCGAAGGACCCGTGGAGGGTGCGGCTCACACATCCAGTTTGCAAGGGTTTCCTTGCCCTTGGACGTCATCCGATAGAGCTTCCTGTTGGGCTTGGTGTCTTGCAGGACGACCTCGACTGTTACCAGTCCTCTCTTCTCCAAGCGATGGAGCGTGTCGTAAATCTGGCTCTGAGGCGCGGTCCAAGACGGCCCGACATCGTCGGACATCTTCTTCATGTCGTAGCCGGTCATTGGCCGATAGCTTAGAAACCCCAGCAGCGCAATCTCCAGCGACATGTGAGCCTCCTCTGGCTCCAGAAGATCTCTTCAAGGAACAATATAACGGTCTCGCTATATGCATGTCAAGATATATCGACGCCGAGAGCAGGACTCTCGCGCCGGGTGGCTTCGCTCGCAACGAAGGCGCTCGGGTGAATTCGAGGTTCGGGGGCGTCGTCAGGTGTCTGGCCTTGGTGTCCTCATCGCCAGAGGGCAGAACATTCGAGAGCAGTTCAGAGGTTCGAGGTCAAGCCTTGTCCTTTGATGTCTCAAGGTATTCTCACGCTACCGATGGAATCCACGTTGCTCACGCTCTTCGTGATCTCCGCATGCTCCAATCGTTCCGTGTGTATGGCTACACACGGGTTCAGATCCAGGAGCATCTGGGCTTGCACTACTCGACAGTCAGTATGATCGTGAAGCGGGTTGATAACGCGCTAAAAGGCCAAGAACAGAGACTTGATCCCGATCCCAGCAGACAGCCCCTTTGAGTGTGGGCGAATCGAGTTACTGGCAGGCCTCGCATCGCCAGCACATCTGTCCAAGGAGAAACACGCTCCGATGGCTTGATGCATTTGTCCCGGATTGCAGTGTCCTCAGAGTGCTATCGCTCCTGACGCTCCAGGATGTTGTTGTTGAATCGCATTCTCGTTGTGCGATCCTCTCCGTGCTCAAACACGTAGTGCTTGCCAAGCGCTCCACCGTCCTCTTTTTGTCGGAAGACGCCGGGCTCAACTTGCTGTAGCTGCACGATCGAGCCGGTTGGATTCGCGAGCCCTGAGAAATCGAGCCAGAGCAGGGCCAGGCTTCCATCCCATGGCATGACGATCGCATCCGCCCATGCAGTTTCTCCGTGATAGAATCCCGCGAAGTCGGCTCCGGGAATCTGCACGCGATCCTCGACCGCACCTGGACGCAAGGCGTCCAGGAGGGAGAGACCTCCGAAGGCAAGCGAGAAACTAGGGAAGTCGTGTGCATTCCCCATCGCGACAACTGCCGTCTCCTTCTCTGGACACAGAGCAAAGAAAGCCCCAAAGCCTGGCGTCCCGCCTTGATGTCCGACGAACCGGTCTCCATTCACATTCCAGATCGAGAATCCTAGTCCCCACTCGGGAGACTGCCAAGCGGTCGACTGCATCTCCCTGAGCGTCGCCGCAGTCAGGATTGCGTCATCATCTCCTCGCAGCGTCCGAATCTGCCACTTGGCAAATGCGGCCATGTCTTCAAGCGTGGACGACAGCCCTCCTGCAGGTGCCATAGCAAGAGAAAGTGCATGCGGAACCCGGATCGGTCTCCGGGAGCCGGTTCGTGACAGTTTCGTATATCCCATTGCATGGTCTTGACCTGTGTCACTCATGGTCGGCCCGGTCGAGAACATGCCGAGCGGATGCAGGATGTGTTCTCGAATCCAATCTTCGTACGCGGTCCCCGAGCGCTCAGCGATGATCTCTCCCAGCAACGCGTAGCCGAGATTCGAGTAGTTGTGGCGCTTGCCCGTCTCGGCGGATTGCTGAATCGCTCCGGCCCTATCTCGAAGATCCTCGCTGTCGGGGCTGAGTTCACGTGCTGATTTCCAGAGTACGCGATCGGGTTCGCACGGGAGTCCTGCAGTGTGCGTCAACGCAGCTTTGATCGTTGGTGAGTTCGGCGTTGATCCAGCGAGGACAGGTCTGAACCAAGGGAGATGGTCGGAAAGAGAGTCCTCGAGATCCAATACGCCTGCGTCGCGAAGCTGCAGGATGGCAATGGCTGTCACCATCTTCGAGAGGGAAGCAATGGGAAACCGCATCGTGGAAGTCACACGTTGCTTCGTGTCCAAATTGCTATAGCCATAGCACAAGGACTTGCCAATCTCCTGACCGCGCACGACACACAATGCGAGACCAGGAAGCTGGCTAAACTCGCAAAGCGCCTCGACCCATAGGTCAATGACATCTGTGGGACAATGCTTTCCCGACTCCGGTACGCTGGGACTCATGGACGTCATATTCTCGATCACTCCTCGGAATGGACCTTCCATCGTCAGCCGGGCTGCCAACGATCCAGCCTTCCCCAAATGCGTGGGCATATCCAACGCATGCGGTTCAATTGCACCGGAGCAGACCCGCTTGCTCGCTCCATTGGCGTGTCGAAGATGCTGCACGAGCGTCTCTCTCGCGTGTCAGCTTTGCTCATCAGACGTAAGAGGTTGAGGGGTGCGAGGCTGCACCTTGATTTCGTGCGGATGGACGCCAGGTCCTTCGCTACGCGCAGTCCTTCGTGAGTTGCGCTGCCGCTGTTGGCCGGAGCCGCTGATGTCAATGGCTCCTCAGCGTTGCTGAGGAGCTTGAAGGCCGTCGGGAAACTCCTTCGACGCTGACAGGCATTCGAGGGCTCCTCGCTTCGTGAGTAGCTTGAGAGTTGCTTCGCATCTCCTGGGTCGGTATGGCTCTACGCGGTAGACGAGATCTCCGGGATGGAAGATCCGACACAAGCAGACTCACGTATGGACCCTCACTTCTTGGGTTGGCATCGATGTCGGCTGTAGCGCCCATCGCGTTGGCATTGCACACGCGAATGGGTCGATCCTTGACGAGTTCGAAGAGATCACCCCCCCATCCGCTGCACCAGTTCAGATGCGCTCGTGCGGGGTGAGACGCATTGGCTGCTAGACTTGACAGGATGACGTGACTTCATGTAAGACTCAGCAACTTGTATATAGGAGGCGGTCACACATGCTAAACTCCGCTCGTAGATTCGCGGCACCATGCTTGTGCGCCATCGCATTGCTGGTATGTGTAGGCGCTGTCGCGGCGTCCAGCACACTGCTTTCGGCACCCAAGGATCTCCTACTGTGGCTTCCTGGAGATGGATCTTCCGTGAACGTTGTCGATGGAAAGGAGATCTTTCTCCACAACGGAGCGACATACGCTGCAGGCGTGTCTGGAAGGTCATTCTCGTTCGATGCAGTCGATGACGTCGTCATCATCCCATCTCCCAGCCTCGTCGTCTCGTCCGCTCAGCCATTCACGATTGAACTCTGGGCCTACTACGATTCGGCACTTGGCTGCAACGTTCCAAGCGGCTTTACGAACGCCGGATGCGATCGTGAGATCGTCAACGCCAAGGACACGGCTGGAGCGATGGCCTTTCGCCTCTACCTTGACCGGAGCACACGCGTCGTTCGATTCTCGATGGGTGGATCAACGCTTACTTCCCGTACCGCAATACCTACGGATACGTGGGTTCACCTTGCGATCGTACGCGACGGAACAACATGTGCGATCTACATCAATGGAGTCCAAGATGCAGCAGGCACCGGGTTCCCCTCGATGGGGTTCTCGAGTCTTCAGTTCATAGCCCTTGGAGCGCTTCCGGACAGCCGGACAGCTGCGAAGCCGAATCTCTGCACCCTCGGTGCGGACACGCTTGTTCAATGTGGGCACATCTTCCCAGGTGAGCTTGATGAATTCGCCATCTACCAGCGAGCGCTATTATCCTCGGAGATCGCTGACATCCATGCCAGCAGGGGCGGTCCGAAGCTAAACTGGGGAACGAAAACTTCGAATCCACTTGCGCTCCAAATTGTCCAGACGCCCCAGAGCGGCGCGTACCTGGTTCACATCACACATGATGGGGAACCGGTTTCCGCAGAGATCGATTTCGTACGTGTTGCGAATTGGGAAACCATTACAGCGTTCACCGATATCACGCCACTGGTTAGTGTCACTTCAATACGAACTGGGATCCTACTGGTGCAGCTGCCAATCACTTCTGCCTACGTGGACGTCCTGCAGATCGGCGTTTGCAGTGGACTGCACCATGGAGCCACTCTTGTCTCTAGAGAGGACGATCGAAACCTAGGAGGAGGCTGGTAAGCAGACACGTCTCGAACATGAGGGCTCTAGGGACACAATACGAAACTCGGGATGGGCCGGATAGATTCGTACTGTGTCCCCGGAACTCCGCGCTGGCTACTCTGTCTTCTGTATGTACTCAAGCAGGGGAGTGAGCTTCTCCTTGGCCACATTGTCGACTGGGTTCTTCATCTGATGCTTGACGTCCTTGTCCCCCAAGATCCTCGCGGCAAACCAGATCATCGCCTTCCCCGTGCCCTTTAGGCGAGCGTAGTCGAACCGCCCCGGAAGCGGGAACACACGAATCTTCGAGAGGATTTCGTCCGGAAGCGCCTTTTCAATCCATTCGATAACAGGATTGTCCGCCGGGTCGGCGCCGGAGGTGGTGAACAAGACGATGCGCTTACCCTGCATCCGGTTCCAGTTCTTCGAGATCCACCCCGCTAGGGCGGGTTTGAGGGCGACAATCGGGCAGCCAATGACGACCGTATCTGAAGTCTCCCAGGGGATGTTCCCATCCTTACTCTCGTACACAGTGTAGCCGGTTGCCTCGGCAATCCAGTCGGTGTATTCCTTGGTGCTCCCGGTGCTCGTACGATAGACGATGATTCCGCTCATGAGCTCCTCCCTAGTTCGTGGTCAAGTCTTGTTCTTTGACATCTTTCGCCGGAGCTAGGTCTTCGGGCCAGGTGTCTCGGATAGGCCAGACTACTGAACCTGGTAGTTAACTGTGAACGTAACCGTGCCAAGGCTCCCGGGTCAAGTCTTGCTCCTTGGCATCTAGCTGTCGCACCATCAAACGAAGGATGGACGATTGATCACTGGGAAACGATCACGCGCACTTACGAGGTAAACGTGCTCGATCAGTGGGGCAGTCCAAACGCTGGTGTCGAAGTCGAGGCATTTGCGCCATCTGGAGCCTCCATATGGACCGGAACGACGGACGCACAAGGAGTCTCGGTGATCCCTATCGAGTTCACAGACGCGGACTACTCGCAATTCCGAAGGATCGAGCTCGTTACGACAGGAGATTCCGTCCAAGTCGAGTTCCTGAGCGATACCCCCATTCAATTGGCAGAGAACCCATAGCTGCGGGTCTTGCATTGATCCATCAAGAAGAAGGCTCTGTTCGAGTGCACGTCTTGTCCTTTGATGTCTCAAGGCATTCTCAGGCTTCCGATGGGACCCAGTTTGCTCACGCTCTTCGTGATCGCCGCATCTTCCAATCGTTCCTGGATGGCACGAAGTCTGGGGCGGAGGCGGCATTTCAGAACCGAGCAGTCAAGGACTGCCGACCTCCAAGCAACTCGCGGAGGAGCCAGCCACGTTACCCCCGTCATCCAAAGACGAGCTGCCTGGCAACTCCTGAGCTACTCAGCGCGTAATCCTTCCAGAGAATCCACCCTGAAACGGGATTCTCACAAGGTACTGAGCCTAGCGAAGGACCCGTCGTCCATCCGTGCAAAATCCGATGGTAGACCCCGCTCCGTCAATGCAGGTCACGCCCTGTCTCCGGGGGCTTACTCTGTTGCTTGCCGCCTCTGCTATCCTCGCAATCGCGCTCTTGCTTCGGGACTAGTTGGCAGCCGTTGCGTTCAGGAGAAGAGCCCGTGTCTCAATCAAGGTGTGCCAGACGTTTGCGGTCAACTCGCCTCGAGACACAATCCAGCGTCATTCGAGAGCCACCAAGCCAACACATCATCGCTGACAGTCGTCACACACACATGGAGGCACTACAGGCGCTGAGCCAAACGAGCCGCGATCTTGTTCCCGAGACGCCTCCTCAGGGAATGTGAGATTTGGGTGGAGCATTGGCTACAAGGGAGATTGCCATTGTCTAGTAAGCAGCAAGGTCCGTGGATGGGACGTTTCTTCGCAATCTGGACCGGCCAGCAATTGTCTCTCGTCGGGAGTTCACTTGCTCGCTTCGCGCTCGTGTGGTGGCTGACGGTGCAAACCGGTTCTGCTCAAGTACTTGCGACAGCTTCTCTGGTTGCCATTCTCCCGAATGTCCTTCTGTTTCCATTCGCCGGAGCGCTCGTCGATCGGTGGAATCGGCGGTGGGTGATCGTGCTCTCCGATGCATGGGCCGCCCTCGTGGCGATGAGTCTGGCGCTTCTGTTCTGGACTGGGTTCATGCAGGTGTGGCATGTCTACGTCGTGGTGTTCTTGAGTTCCGTCGGCGGAGCCTTTCACGGCACCGCGTTCTTCGCCGTAACGCCTGCGCTCGTTCCTGAGAAGCATCTTGCACGGGTTGCGGGCCTGGGGACAGCCTCAGAAGGTGCACTGAACGTCCTTGGCCCCATGCTGGGGGCACTGGCGATCTCGATCTTGCCGCTTCATGGGGTCATGATGATCGATGGGGTCACTGCAGTTTTCGCGATCGCTCCACTCCTGTTCATCCGGCTCCCTGCAACCAAAACGGAATCACCAGGCAAGCGGGTCGGCATTCTCAAGAGCATGAGAGAAGGACTTGCATATGTACGCAGTGTTCGAGGACTCACGCTGTTCATCGGCGCCTTTGCCTTGACCAACTTCATATCGAACCCTGCTTATCGATTGATGCCGCTCTTGGTCACCCAGCACTTCGGCGAAGGAGCCTTTGGCTATGCATCGATTTCCTCAGCATGGGGAATCGGGATCATCGTCGGCGGACTCGTCATCTCCGCGTGGGGCGGTTTCCGTCGCAGGGTCGCGACTGTCATTCTCGGAGCTGTCATTCAGGGACTAGGAACTGTCTTGGTCGGTGCAGCTCCACAGTGGGCGATTCTGCTTGCGATCTTTGGCATGGGGTTGGGCGGATTGGGCAACTCAATGACCAACGCTCCGATCTCCGCCATGTTCCAGAGTAGCGTCCCCGACCATCTCCGGGGACGGTTCTTCTCTGTGTTCGGCACCATCATGATGATCGCGCAGCCCTTCAGCTTCGCCGTCGCAGGCCCCGTTGCAGAAGCAATTGGGGTTCGGACATGGATTCTCTCGGTTGGCATCCTTCAGGTCCTTATCCTTGCCGGACTCCTCCTCTTCCCGTCCGTCCGCAGGCTAGAGGACATGTTCAGGCATGCTGCGGAGCGCAGGGGGCAGAGCTTTGACTTCGAATCGCAAGCATTGGGGAATCACGTACGTGTTCAGTCGTCGGGGGCATCGCCGGGGTCAGATGCCGTATTGAATGCCAAGCCTCCTTCTGATTCCGGTCCTTGAATGGTTCGCCTGATCGTGGTAGCTTGGCTCCTCGCTTCGCGAGTAGCTTGGGAGTTGATCCGCAACTCCTGGATCGGTGTGGCTCTGAGCAGTAGACGAGATCGCCTGGATGGAAGATCCGGCTGCAAGGAGGCCCTTTATGATTCCACATCTCTGTGCCGGCATTGACGTTGTCGGATCTGTTGCTCTCTTGATGAATCGAGCGAACGCGTCCAGTCCTCGTGTGTTTGGGAAGATCCGTTCCTTCTTGCCGTCGTATGTGACCAGCTCTTGCTTGCTGACATCAACACCGATACAGTGCATCGGAACCTCCGTCCCTACTGGATGTGAGAGAGAGTTCGCGTGGGCTGCCCTCTCCAGCCTGACCTCGTAAACACGAGCTGCAGTGCAAACTGCGCTCCTGATGCTGTCCTGGCTTGTGGGAGGGCGGTCCATCTGACCCACGAACTGGCGCAAGCGCCGTCCGCCTTAATCCGAGCTGCCCACCCACGAGCATCTCCATCCGTCTCAGTCTAGAGATGCATGCCGGTCATGGCGTCACAGACAAGGTACGAGGCCTTTGCTCTTTGAATGCAGAGAGCTGGCAAGTGACTTGGAGATCCAGGAGCGATGTTCAGGTCCTATGATAAACCGAGCGCGGAAAGCTCACTGAGAAGCGGCACATCTCTCCACCACGGATGACCGATTCAAGCACTTCGACCTCGACATCCTGCCCAATTGCGCTCTCGAACAGCTCTCGCACCCAACTGCGTGAGCATTCGCAGTATTCGTCAGGGATTTCCTCTTTGGGCTCATCGGCAATGTGATGGCAGAAGCAGCGAGGATAGACGACGGTGACTGCATCGCCTTCGACGTGTAGAAACTCGAAGACTCCGCCAAACTCGGCAAGGAACGCCTCGATCGTCTGTGTCTTGTCGTAGATCTCCTTCGCCTTGTCGATGAGCTGTTTCGGCGTGCAACCGCGACCGCGTTGATCGAGCCGTCTCAGACAGTCTTGAGTTGTCGCTGTCTCGTCAATCCCTTCGACCACACGCTTCAATCCCGAGATGCTTCTCCGATCCATTTGCCCTCCAGTGCGAAAGCTTGTTGCCTCAATGCATACTAGTCAGCCCATCGATTCGCTGGCAAGTCCTCCATAATCAGGCATTGCGGCGTGGGCAGGGTCGGCTCGGGACCTACCATTGGATTCCGTGCGGATGGACGACGGGTCCTTCGCTTCGCCCAGCACCTTGTGAGTTACGCTGCAACTCCTGGCCGGAGTCTCCCATTTAGATACCTCCTCAGCTGTGCTGAGTAGCTTGGGAGTTGCCAGGCAACTCGTCTTTGGATGACGGGGTAGGGTGGCTGGCTCCTCGCGAGTAGCTGGGGGTCGGCAGTCCTTGACTGCCTGGTTCTGAAATGCCGCACAAAGCAGGCTCTGCCTCAGTTCGGCTTCGCTCTTTCGATCGTAGCCTCGACAGCCTGTAGAACGAGTTCGGGATCCTCATTGGGAATCATATGCCCCGTCCTCTCAGACACGATCAGACGACCGTTCGGTGAACTGCCAGCCAGATGCTCATGCGCTGCCCGCCACTGTTCGGAGGTTTCCTCAAGCCATGGGATGCCCGCCGTGATCACGCAATAGGGAACTCCGTCAGGGATGTTGGCCCGCGCCATCGTTGACAGGCGTTTCCCCCAGTCTGCTTCGAGTTCGCGGAGGAACGCGTGATGCCAGTTCGTCCATTCTTCCCGCGGCACTTCGAGGATCCGCTGTATCGCTTCGGCGCGGCGCTTCTGGAAGTGTGGCGCTACCTCGGAGGCTCCGAAATACTCCGTTGTTCCCGGATCAATCAGGACGAGGCCGGCAACTGCGTCTGAGGACTCGCTGGCAATCAGCTGCACCAGCCAGCCGCCGTAGGAGTGCCCTACCAGAATCAGCCTCCGGTCAAGCCCAAGCTGACTTAGCCCCTCCAATGCCCACATTGCCTCCTGCAGCATGTCGTGAGGCGTGTTCACTCGCTCGCTGTTCCCGAATCCCGCTCGATCGTAGAGAACAACCGAGGCTCCTGTCCTTGCGTTCAGAACCTCCGGGAACGAACCCCAGTAGCCGGCGTCGCTCCCATCGCCCGGCTCAAGGAGAGTGACGAAGTCCGCACCGCGAATCGTGTAGAAATGGAGGCTGACATCTCCCACATCGAGCTGATGCTCTTCTCTGTCGATAGTGAGCGCCTCATCTGGCATCATAACCCTCCTCTTCTCGCAAATCCGTGCGCTGCAAACTCCCAGCCGCGGGCACGCTTAGTCGGGGTGCACCGCTTCTCTCTCGCCCCTCATGGGCGAAGGTCTCAGCTCGGCGTCTCGCTTTGCGCTAGTGCAGTCCTCTCTTCGAGGTGTGCAATCGAAGGCACGAACAGCGCTGCAATGCAGACGACGAAGACCAGCAGCCCTCCGCCAACGTACCATGATCGCAGCCCGATGCATTGGACGACAGGTCCGAGGATGGCAAGACTGATGGGATAGACCCCCTGGCAGATGCTCGCCAGAAGCGTAAACACGCGCCCCTGCATGTCCCGGGGGACGACAGTTTGGAGGATTGGAGCTGTCGCCCCGTTGTACCACGCGTTGAGCAATCCATTGGCCCCCATTGCCACGACCGCTATGGGGAACAGGTTCGACGGGATCGCACCAAGAAGTACGAGTGCGAGCCCCTGCAGGCCTCCGCCGACATACATTGTCACAACCTTCTTCTTGAAGCCTCCCCACAATGAAAGGAGAAGGCCACCTGCGATGAGGCCGGCCCCTGAGGCCGACTGCAGCCATCCCAGTTCGAGCGGCCCTCCCTGGAAGTGCTCGGTGACGAGCAGCGGCAGCAGCACAAACACGGGATTAATCACGAAGTTCATGAATCCTGCAAGTGCCGCAATGTAGAAGATCCCTCGCTTCGCCCAGACGAAACGGAGGGCAATCCGAAGTGACTGAAGGAGACGCTCGCCTTCCTTGAGGGTCTCCGGCTTGGGTTGCGGGATTTGCAGGAAGAGCAGAGGTAGAATCGCGAACGCTGCAGTACCGACATCAAGCAACATCACCCCGTGAAGCGGCATGATGCTGATGAGCGTTGCACCGATCACAGGCCCAAGCACTTGGATCGCTCCGGTCATGCTTTGATTCAGGCCTGCGACGCGCGTCAAGTGACGCTCAGGGACAAGCATCGTCGTCGACGCAGCAATCGCGGGCCCGTGGAAGACGCCCCCAATCGATCGCGCGACAATGATGAGATAGACATGCCAGATGGCCATCTGCCCCGACCAGAACAGGTAGGCAAGCAGCAAGGAAACGCACGCAATCGAAGCATCGGAAATCAAGATGGTCAGCCTTCGATTCCACCGGTCAACGTAGGTCCCGGCAATTGGGCCAAGAACCACCATCGGGAAGATGATCCCCAGCGTTGCCGTCGCGAGGACTTGAGCCGACCCGGTTTCTCTCGTCAGCCACCAGACAAGGGCGAAGCTGCCTGCCCGACTTCCGATGAAAGACAACTGCTGCCCGCTCCAGATCGTGAAGAAACGCGCCTTCCACGAGCCTTCCTGCTTGTCAGTCACTTGGCCTCCTGGATTGATCAGGGTAGATCATCGTTCGCTCTGTTGTGCCTCCTAGCTTCTGCATGTCTCGTCATGCTACCTCATGATGTGCGCCGAATCGTCTCAGGGTCGTCTCACTCTCTTCAAGGTTTCGGTGGCACATTCAGCATGGCCTTCGAGTCGCTGCGGCAAAGGGAGAGAACGAGTTCGGAGTTACGCGTGAGGCGCAGGTGCAAGCAGCAAACGCGGCGTGACCCACCGTCCTCAGCTTGCGTCTTCCAGCGATCCGTGGCATTGCGAACCCGAGGGATGCGCCCATTCGAGCATGAAACGCTGACGCGCTGGTGATCGTTGCATCGGCTTGGAGACTGAGTACAATGAATCATTCAATCCCGGCGCTGTAGCATCGCGTCGTCAATAAAGGGGGTGATACGCATGACAAGTTCACGAGTGTCGGCGGTCGCTCCCGGTGAGATTCGCGCAGCGCTTCGCTGCACGTAACGCACTGCTCACTGATCGGCTGTACCCGAGCCTGAGCGGCCGCTGGCCTCCACACATCTTAGGAGGCTAGATGATTCAATCATTGCCTGAAGGCTACACAGCACGACACGCGACCACCGAGGACGCACAGCGCGTCGCCGATCTCTTTAACGATAGATGGGAAGCCACTACTGGAACACGCCCTTCAACACCGGAGGGAGTGCTCAGGAACTGGAAGCACCCGAAGTTCAATCTCTCCACCGACAGTCGTCTCGTCTTCGGACCCGATGCTGAGCTGATCGGGTACGCTCACCTAAGGGATGTCAAGGATCCACCCGTCGACGTCTTCAGCGGCTACTGCGTTCGCCCTGACCATGATGAATCACCATGGCTCTGGGATGACCTGTTCGAATGGCTGGAGGCAGAAGCTCGCCGCGCAATCCCAAAGGCTCCGGCCGATGCCCGGATCGTTCTACTCGCAGGAGCTTCAGATGATGATCCGACTGAGCAAAGGGAACTCGAACGTTACGGATTCGAGCACAGTCGGACGTTCCACAGGATGAAGACCGAGTTCTCGTCCGAAGGCACTGTGCCCGAGCCGCCACGCCTTCCCAACGGGATTGGCATACGCGAGTTCATCCCCGGCCAGGATGACGAGGCCTTGGTCAGAACTTGGTGCGAGGCGTTCAAGGACCACTATGGGATTCTCATTCAGCCGTTCGAAACGGAACTCGAGGAGTGGCGAGGACTGATGAAGGAAGAGGGATTCGATTCGTCCCTCTGGTCCGTCGCCCACGACACTGGAGACGGGAGCATGGTAGGCCTTTGCGTTTGCACAACTCTCCCGCCCGGAGGGATCCCGGAGCGAGCTCAAGTCGCCGATCTCGGCGTACGCCCTGCCTGGCGCAGACAGGGCATCGGCCGATCGCTCTTGCTGCACACGTTCGGCATCCTTGCCGAGCGGGGGATTGAGAGCGTAGAACTCACCGTTGATACGGAGAACAAGTCCGGCGCTCCTACGCTCTACAAGCAGGTAGGGATGCACTCAATCAGGGTCAACCACACCTATCTCAAGGAGCTTCGGCCAGGAATCAATCTCGTGGCCCAGTAGTCCGCCATGCGGGGCTCAGCCTAGCTGAGCCCCGCATGGTTTCACGATCGCCCGAACAAGGAGATTTAGCGGCAAACTCCCAGCAATCTGAGTTGAGTACGCGGGATCCGTGTACCACGTCATGCGTCCTAGGAACGACCGCAACCGTATCCTCTTCATCGGCATTGATCGCGAAGCGGGTCGACCAGGTACTGGAAGGCCAAGAGTCAGAGACTTGACCACGCGATACCGTTAGTCATCTTACGTTTTGCGCTTCGTCGGTTCGGGGTCACGTCTTGTTCCTTGACATCTGGCGCCAGGGGCGAGGGGATGGGGAACAGTGAAAAGCAGCAGGTTCAGAGTTCAAAGTTGCTGGGTGCAAGCAACAGAACCGCCGTCAGCCGAGGAATAGGCAAACGCTTGATCGTGCGGATTGAGAGATCTCCCTCCCGGTTCGTGCTCCACTCGTCGCAGACGTACCAGATGCTCGCTTCGTCTTGGCTTGGACTGACAAGACAGTGGTTCGGGGCCAGAGAGATCTTGACAGTGGCTGAGTTATGTAACATAATACTGTTATCTTACTAGGAGGCACTCATATGCCGCATGTCCGAGAACTGCTGGAGAAGTTCTGTTCTAACTAAGAAGAGAAGTATAAAGACCATGATCCGTTCGTCTTCGATTTGCGCTTGAGAGAGAACGACACACTGTTCTCCGTAGATCTTCGGCAGCCGGGATCTCCCATCGTGGCAGAAGGGGCGCATCCCGACGCGTTCTACACCTGGCGAACCGATGGGGAAACGCTTGCGAAGCTGTGTTCCGGCGATATCGGGCCGGGCACCGCGTCCGCAATGGAGAATATCACGGACGATGCGCCGCTCAAGGCGCTGCTCCCCGACGGGGAATCGTGGACAATGGAGCACTACCATACTATGGTGGAGTTCGAGACGGCGTTCTTCAATCCGTTCAACCCGGAGATGGTGCGTTTCGGAGAGAAATACACTCGATCGGTGCACGGCGGACACGCGGTAGGTCTCTTCAATGGCAAAGGAATGCGTTGCGCTTGGTATTCCATCCATAAGGGAGAGCGTGTTAACGACGAGAGACACGCCAATCCGTTCCCTCAGGGGATCATCATCCTCAGTGGACAGATGAAATCAGTTCGCGATGGGAAGGAGCAGTTGTATTCCGCGGGCGAAGCGTATCTGATCCCCGCGGGGACCCCACATACAAGCTGGAATGAAGGAGACGAGCCGGTTCATGCGATCTGGATCGCGTGGGGCATCGGGGCCTGAGGACAACGCGTGCGCTGCGTTCCGTATGGAGCCCAATGCCGCTCTCTTCCGCCGCTGTCCCTCCACCTTTGGCCTCCCCGTACTTCTTTGAGCACCTTTAGGATGGCGTAGGCAATCCTCGCAGGCAACGTGCTGGAAGGAAACGGGCAGATGGAGCAGAGGGGCCGTTCCGCCTCGCTTGAATCCTGAAGACCCCTGAAGCTAGACGGGTAGGTGATACGGAGGTCGCAGGCAAGAAGTCCCTGTAGATTCAAACCTCGAAAGCCTCGCACGCGCTTTGGAGTGCAAATCCCTTCGACTTGCTTGCTCAAAACCGGGCAGCCAGATGGTAGACTCCGGCGAATGACATCCCGAGATAGGGGCTGGGAGACACAGGCAACCGGAACTAAGTTCTCTATGGACTCAGATGCGGAGCTCGGCATCATGGTTCCCGTCTTGGGTGTTGGAACGGGTCAGCGCATTGAATACGGTCACCGTGTGAGGGTCGACAACCGCCTCTTGCGGAAAGGGTCCTATGAGTGCAATTGAGAGGAACAAGGTACTCCCCGGCATAGAGGTGCAGATTGAGCAAAAGCATCACCAGCGTAGTGGCAAGCTCACGAGGGGCATGGCCAACAGATCCTGACGAAATCCCCGACGCATCCTCAGGGTATCAAGGTTCGACTTGAGATAGGTGAAATCGGCCGGGTGAAGGCAATGCTGTCCTCGAACTAAGCCCTATCCTGTTCGCCTTCGTGGGTGGCCGTTGCTGTAGACGATTCGCGGCTAGGTAGGGTCAGTCGCGTGGTGCGCTCCGAGCACGCCCGAGTTCACGAGATTGGCCCACCCCCGCCTATTTCATCTCCTCGGGAGGACGGGAGAGTCCCATCGGGGTGTGGTACAGCCCCGGCACGACGCCAAACCATGATTGGTTCCCTTCCTGAAACGGCTCGGCCAGTTCGAGATTCTCAAACGAGATTCCGCCTGGAATCTTGGCATTGCTCGACCAGTAAGTGGCGCGAGCATTCACGCAGCCGCGAAGCTCGGGTGGAGGGTTCTCGCGGCGCCAATACTGTGTAGCGACAGCTCCGTAGTAGTGCCACCCCGTGAATGTCGCTGGCGCATACGTTGCATCTTCCGGATGTTCTTCATCGGGCGCTGCCACAAAGAGTGCATCGCCGGCTGGGTTGCGAGCGAGATCGCTCAGCGAGAAGCAAATGTGATCTGCGAAGCCGTCTCCGAAGAACCCCGGCCACATCTCCAGCGAGGAACGTTCCCCGTCGACCAAATAGAGCGTCCGTAGCCGCGCGAAGTTCCCCATCGTCGCTGTGATGATGCATGTGGCAATGGGTGCTGAATCCTGCTGTGTGAAGGTCGAGATGCCAACTTGGTATGGACGATCGGATCGGAAGTCCAGCCGTAGGAACACGTTTGCACCGCTGCGATACGGCTCGACAAAGATGTAGACGGTCAGTGTCTCCACTTCTCCGTCTCGGGATACGATGCCGCGGCTCGGCTGGCTGGGATCTCTCGCTGACGTGTCTTCCGCGCGATCCCCACTCCAGAATCGCAGCCCTTGAACGCCATCGAGCTGGCTTCCCTCAAGCTCTGAGAAGCTACGCCGGAATGCTCCCCGCAGGATCGGCTCCACCGCGATGTAGTTGATCATGCGGTCGATTCGATGCCCCAGGTAGGGTGCGTACACGCGGAGTAAACCTCGGGGGCCGGGCATCGGCCAGAGCCCTATCCGGAGTCCCTCGGCATGCCCCCAGATCGGTTGCGCCGGGAATTCGTCTGATGGCCGTACCCAGTTCCCCTCAATCCGCGGGGGATGAAAGTCTTCGGCGAACGCCGAGACACCCATCAGCAATAGCAATACCAACCCCGTAACCATGCCAGCAGCAAGCCAATCTCTGCGCTTCATGCAGCTCTCCTCGATCCCGATTCCTTTGCGCGGCCACCCGTTAACGCGAGACGACATGGCTACAGTCTAACACCTGTTCGCGTACCGAGATAGCAGTCTACTTAGTCCGCATCACGAAGAACCTCGAGTACCGCGTCAACGACAGCTTCCGGCTTCTCCTGTGGAATCATGTGGCCGGCGCCCTCTGCGATGATCAGCTGCGCATTCGCAGAGGTCGCAGCAATCGCCTTATGAGATCGCTTCCAAGCCTCAGCCTCGTGCGTCTCAGGCCACCACGCATCATTCCCGGAAGAGATCACACGGACTGGAAGATTCCTAGGAATCGACGTTTGCGCCATCCGGGCAACCTTCGGTCCCAACCCAGTGGAAACCATACGCACGAGTGCTGCCTGCTCACGCGGCAATTCTTCAATGGGTGTGTCACTGCGTAGTGCATCAGCACCACACATCGGATGGCGATCCAGGTAATCCACTCCGAGCAACTCAACGAACTCATGCGAGAATGCGTCAACCAAGATGAGCCCCTTCACTTGCTCTCCAAGGAAGTGCGCATGGAGTCGGATGAGCCAGCCGCCGTAGGAGTGCCCAACCAAGATCAGATCGTGGTCAAGTTCGAGTTGCCTAAGTCCTTCGATCAGCCAGCGTGACTCCTCGTCAAGATCGTACGGTGTCGCCGGAAGGTCACTCAGGCCAAAGCCTGCGCGATCGTATGCGACAATACTGGCACTCGCCTTGTCCGCGAGCGTATCCGGCAGATCGCCCCAACCCGTAAGATCATCGCCGCCACCGCATTCAAGGAGCACCGTACTGCCGCTGCCGGGCCAGACATTGAAGTGCAGCCGAATGCCTCCGACGTCGATCATGTGATCCTGCTTCATACGCTTCGTCCTTTCGCGCTCAGCCATTGCATCACCTCAGACGTAGGTGTAAGCATAGCTTGCCAGGGTTCAGCGAAGCTTGACGGCTCTGAGGGCAGGTGCTTCGAGTTCAGAGACAGGATCTGAAGGGGGAGGGGTGTCACACACTCGGCCGGATCGACCAGACGAATCGTTGGCGCGGCCGACGATTGCTCCAGGGAAACCGTACGTGCAGCCGCCGACTGAATGCTCCAGGAATGCATCAGGAGCAGCTTCGCCAACACTCCGCCTTTCCTGAACGACGTTGGGATGCAGACCTCTCGACGGAAGAGGAGCCCCCTCGCAGGCTTCGTCTCCGCTGCATCTCACGCCTACCCGTGAACAGGTTCTGCAGGGCAGTGTCAAGCTGCGCGTGACGGGTGGCAAGTCTTAGTCGGAGATGCTGGGCTCGTCTTTGGGCAAATGCGACATCGCCCTGGGGGAGAGGGCGATGCGATGAATCTCCATTCGCCGCCAAACGTCTCCCAGGACATAGGGCTCATGGTCAAGCCATTCGCTTCTCATGGCATTTTCCGATGGGTAGTCGCAAACGATAAACGAGCCGATCCGCGCTCCCATCTCGTCAAGTAGAGCTCCGGAGTCGAGCCACTTGCTCGTAGCGTAGTTCCGAACACTACCGGCCAGGTGCTTCTCGCGCACGCTCGCCCTTCGGCTTGCAGCATCTCGATCGCTTCCGTCATACCCGAGTACGAGAAAATGCATCGGTCAGTCCCTCTACAATGATCTTCCTAGTGGCTTGCGGTACACGTAGTGTCTGCGGGAGGCTCGGTAGCCGAGCGACTCGTACAGCTTGCGAGCTCCATACGGATTCTCGCTGTCGACCCCGAGCAGCGTCTCTTCCATGCCCATGTCAACAAACATACGAATGCTCTCCGTGAGTAGCTTCCGTGCAAGGCCCCTTCTTCTCCATGGCCGTAGCACGAAGATGTCCTGGGTATAGCCCCGTTGGATCCCAGCCCAGTCATTGCGACGCGTATCGATGTAGTTCAGCACCATGCCGGCGACTCGATCGCCATCCCAAGCGATCTTCCATAGGTGGGGTTGAAACAGCCGCGATTTCGTCCATGCGACGTACTGCTCCTCGGCGCGAGGTGCGTATCCCCAGTGATCTCGATATCCTTCCTCCCAAGCGTCCCACACAACGCGAGACTCGACCGCCCTACCCGGCCGAATCATGATCCCGCCTACGCCTGAACACTCGGGGAGCGGCAGTGTCGCCGATCGAGTCATGCCGAGCATGGTACGCGCCCTGCGGTAACCCTGGGACTCGAGCAACGCGATTGCGCCGGGACTGGCATCTGTCGCCCAAGCATGGAACACTTTCTCAAGATCCTGGGAGTGCGTCGCAGCGATCTTCGCGAGCCTACGCTCGTTCCATTGGAGCATCGTACGCCCAAGCCCTAGTCGACGGAAGGACGGAACGACGAAACCAAGATGGATGTAGGTTCGCGGCCCGCAATACTCATCCTTCCAGAAGACGCGCGAGTACCCAACTGGTTGCCCTTCGACGTCCGCGAACAGCATGTAGGACGCCGGATCACAATTCGTGAGACGTGAGAAGACGTGTGCGACATCCTCAACCGACTCGTTGTATTCAGCCTGATCCGCCCGATTGCACGCGTTCATGATATTGACCATCACCGGGAAGTCGATCTCGCCCCGGAAGGCGCGGAAGGTCAGTCCGGGGATGTGTGCCTCTCTTCCATCTGGGAACGGTATCTGCATGAGCACAGCATCTCCGATCCGTCCGTCTCGTTCAATGCCGCTTTGGCATGTGCTCGATCGATCCCTCAGTGAATCGCAGATCGGGCCACCTTGTCTTCACTCCCCACCAGATGTACACTGGCTTCACCTAGGCGCAGTCTCGAATGGATCGGCGTTATTGCGCGCTTCCGCCGAGCGAAAGGAGGGGATTCCACCCATGACGATGAAAACACAGCATGCGGGACCGGAAGCTACCCTCGTTGCGCCCAAGCTTCGCTTGCTCTAGGCACGCGTCTACACTTCCGCATCTTGGGACCGCTTCTCCCGCGAAATAGCACCTGTGTGACCCTTCACGTGACGGCTCGTTCTTCGTTGCAGGCTCGAGCATCGACTTCCTATGTGCTCGTGTACGGTGCAAACAGCCACGCGTGAGAAGCCACTTCCAAGGGAGAATCTATGACGAAACGCAGGATGAATGGCGCGAATAAAGAGGGGTGCTGGTCCCTGAACGATCTATTTCCCGCAACATCGGGTCCGGAGATCGAAGCTGCCTTCCGAGAGATTGAAGCAGCTGCCGTTGAGATCGAGTCCAGGCGACCGGCGCTCGTGCCGGAGATTGATGAGACAGTATTCAGTGAAGTTCTCGAGTGGATTGAGAAGCTCGCACGGATCACACAGAAGGTCGATGGGTACGCAGTTCTGAGGTTCTTTGCAGACACAGGCGACCCGGAAGCCCTCGCGTTACGTGGGCGCATCGAGAACGTGGAAGCTGACACGAAGAATCGGACTGTCTTCTTCGATCTCTGGTGGAAAGCCCTCGACGATGAGAACGCGCAGCGGCTTCTTCGCGCAGCTGGTGACAACGCATACTACCTAGAGAGGCTGCGAAGCTTTGCCCCATACACGCTCTCTGAGGCAGAGGAAAAGCTGATCAACACCAAGAACGTCAACGGCACAGACGGTCTCGTCACACTGTACACAATGATCGTCCATCGCTTGACGTATGACTTCGAGAATGAAGGCGAGCGGATGGCATTGACACGCTCCGAGCTCATGGATTACACACGTGATCCATCACCTGACTGCCGAGAGGCCGCTTATCGGGCCTATCTTGGAGGTTTTGAGGCGCACATTGAGCTTGCGCAGATCTACCGGCACATCGCCAATGACTGGCATGCCGAGAAAGTCGACCTTCGAGGCTTCTCGGCGCCGATTTCGTTCCGGAACATCGACAACGATATCCCGGATGAAGTCGTTGCTGAGCTGCTCGAGGTGTGCAGAGAGAACACGGCACTCTATCAGCGGTACTACAAGCTGAAAGCGCGCTGGCTTGGATTGTCGAAGCTGCGCCGCTTCGATCTCCTCGCACCACTTGAAGACGTCGAGGCTGAGTATCCATTCGCCGAGAGCGCTGAGTTCATTCTCAACACGTTCCGCGCCTTCTCGCCAAAGCTGGCTGAACTCGCAGAGAAGGTCCTCTCGGAGAAGCACATCGACTGGAGCATCCGTCCCGGAAAGCGTGGAGGCGGTCTCAGCTGGGATGCCTTGCCAGGCATGACTCCATGGATCCTCGTCAATTACGGCGGTCGCGCGAGCGACGTAACAACCCTGGCACATGAACTCGGCCATGCTGTGCACGCGCTGATGGCGGCCGATCACTCGGTGCTGACATTCTCTCCCCCTCTTCCCATGGCAGAGACAGCATCAAGCTTTGCCCAGATCCTTCTTCTGGATGCAATGCTTGAGGGTGCCGACTCGAAGCTTCGTAGGACATTGCTTGCAAGGTACATAGAGGACAGCTACACGCAGATTCTGCGACAGGCGTATTGCGTGCTCTTCGAACAGGAGGCACATCGGATGATCCCCAAAGGAGCGACAACAGAGGAGATCTCTGCCGCTTACCTGGGGTATGTGCGAGAGCAGTTCGGCGACAGCGTCGACGTGGATGAGTGCTTCAAGCACGAGTGGATTGGCTTCGCCCACTACTATCGGGCGCCTTTCTACGACTACGCGTACGCATTCGGACTCTTGCTCGTCCTCGGCCTCTACAAGCAATACAAGAAGGAGGGGAATACGTTTGAGCCCAAGTATCTGAAGCTCCTTGCCTACGGAGGGTCGAAGAAACCAATTGATGTCCTCGATGAAGTCGGATTCGACATCCGCAAGCGCGCTTTCTGGCAAGGTGGATTCGACATCCTGGCAGGCATGGTCGATGAGCTGGAGGGGATCTGCTAGCAGATTGATGACGCGCTACAGGTTGCAAGTCGCGAGCGGCTGCCCACCACCACACGAGCGTGGGCAGCCCGTGTCCATGGGGTCGAATTGCCCGAAGGCGGTCGCAAGCCACGGTAGTGCATGATGGAAGCGCTAGGCCAAAGGTCTGCAACCCGATCCATCAGGCATCGGACGCTGTGTCGGTCGATGCAGCATGGATGTGCTCGACAACGTTTCCGAAGCGAAGCGCACGCACTTCCGATTCCGGGAGCAACATGAGATTCGCGGCGAACCCGGCTGTGTCTGTGATGACCTCTCGGCAGAAGAGCGCATGTTCTCGGCACAGCCAATCGTTCCGCCACTGAGCGGTCAACTCTCTACACAACGTGTGGCCGTATCGCTCTTGGAACCAGTTGGGCAGTTGATTGAAGATCCGGTAGAGGCCGGGATTCACATAGAGCTGTCGGCGTGACGCGGCGAGCACGTCTTGCCTTGCCTCGGCCTCGGGTAGACAGCTCCGGCCGTGGATCGCGCCAACAGCCAGCACAGCCCCAATCAAGGCGCCGCACGTGTCCCCATACAACCCGATCCCTCCGCCGAAGCCAGTTGAGAGCTTCCATGTGTCCGGGGAAACGCCGGGAACGAGTTCCCCAAGAAGCGCCTCAGCGACACACTCCCCGCAGTTGAATCCCATCGAGAAGTTCCGGCGTGCTCGCTGTCTCGCTGCCTCAAGTTTCATCTGTACGTGATCGTCCATGCCACCCTCGGTCGCGCTCACAGCCCATATCTTACCAGGAGGTGGAGAAGCTGCGAACTGCAAGTCATGCGTGACAGCCCCCACATGCGCCTGATGAAAGAGACCGTAGCTCCGCCTATTCCTCACCGCGTACTCGCAAGCCACCGATTCACAAACACATTCAGAAGCGGGCAAACTCGGCTTTCGCCTCTCGATTGCCAGCTGCTGTGGGGGGACAGTCCCCATCGGTGGGGACTGTCGGTGGGGACTGTCCCCATCGGGGTAGGCTGCGGGATTGCTATCGGGCGTCTGGACATGTTGCACGGCTTCATTCCACCAGCGGTGGTGGTTCCCGACCTCCTGACCTGTGTCATGGATCGCTGAATCACCGCCGTCGGATGTCTACATGTTGTAGAGATTGAGGACCGCTACGTTTGCATGGGGGTGCTCGGCCAACCCGTCCCGCACAAGCTAGTTGCTGAATGTACGTACGTATGCAGGATCCTCCCAGCTGTCTGCACGCGTGACCGGCGGCGCGGTGATTGCGGCAGACAGCTTATCCGTATGCAATGAGAACACGTCAAGCAGTCCTAGGTACATGGACTGGGCGTGGCCCACGGACAAGCCACGACCGCTTGAAGGAGGATCACCTAGCGTGCCGGCGAGATTCGACTTAGGGGAAAGCAAGACTTGAATAGCACGATGTCGTTCTCACGGTCTGGGTTTGGATCTGCCCTGCGGGAGTGGCTAGAGAATTGCCCAAACTCGGACATCCATGCTTACCCAGGAGGATGCTCACTCTGCTCGCCGAACCAGTTGAC
>Ga0272441_10004807_pt1 | contig 24010 bp, 17 predicted proteins | sample SSMProp6N_FD_193582 | JGI IMG/M metagenome (GOLD analysis project Ga0272441, IMG submission 193582) | Marine sediment archaeal communities from Little Sippewissett salt marsh, Falmouth, MA, United States - SSM-Prop-6N | ecosystem: Environmental > Aquatic > Marine > Wetlands > Sediment ...
TGGGGTAGAAATCGTCGAGTGAGCCGGCGTGGAACCAGAGCCGGCCGGCGATCTCGGCCGACTCGCCGGGGCTGAGGTCCGGCCAGACCGGGTCGGCGTGCATGCAGGGATGCTCGGGGTTGCCGGTGAGGGAGTACGTCGCGTCGCCCCAGTCGGTGACGAGCCACCGCTTGCCGTCGGCCGACTCGGTGGCGATCATCGGCGCGTCGCACGAGGGCAGCCCGGCGCGCCAGCCCAGCCGCCACCGGCCGGTCTTCACTCCGCTCGCCAGCGCCTCGGGGTAGCGCATCCAACCGCGCCCCGCGACGTGCACCCACTTGTTGTCCATCGTCTTCGCCGCGAAGTCGGGCGCCTGGGGCAGGTAGACGCAGACCTGGGTCTTCAGGTCGGCGATGGAAATGTCGTCCTCGTTGCGCGCCCAGAGCGTCATGTCGACCCGGCGATTGTCGGCCGCCGCGACGAGCGAGCCGCCGTAGACGAGGTCGTTCGGCAGGCGGCGCTCAAAGCGGATGCCGCGCTCGATGGGTTCCCACTCAACCTTGGGCAGGTCGGGCCAGAGCTGGTGGAAACAGCGGCTCTCGTGGCTGAGGAACAGGAGGCCCTGGTCCGAGAAGACGGCCTCGGGGAAGTCGAGCATGACCAATCCCGCGCCGGGCCAGGGCAGGTGGACCCACGCGATCTGCTCGTAGGGGCCCTCGGGCCGCCAATGGCCGGGCTCGATGCGAATTCTGTCAGTCACGGCGGTAGACTCCTTTCTCTCGGCGTTCCCACCGAGCAGTGCTTTCGTTGCGCAGCAGGCCCCGTCGCTTTCCTCTTGCCCCGCACGAACGCAACGAGGTATTATCGCATAAGTGCGGCTCGCCTAACAGGGCGTCGCTATGTGCGAGCGGGTGGCTTTGCTCGGATTTCAGATGACCTCGCCCGACCTCGAACGCTTGAGTGAGCAGGCCTGTGACGCCCTCAATGAGGGCGACTACCCGCGTGCGCTGGCGCTGACGGATCAACTGGTCCAAGCCTGCCCAACCAACGGCGAGTTCCGGTGTTGGCGGGCGTGGGCTCTGCTGCGCACGGGGTCTGTGGCTGAGGCGCTTCAGGATGCACAGGGGAGCGTGGAGCATGCCCCCGGATGGTATGAGGCCCATTACGTCTTGGCCGTCACAGCGGCGCACGTAGAGAAGAATCAGTTGGCGCAATCCTCCTTTGAGAAGGCGGTGGAACTGTCCGGCCGGCGCCCTGAAATCCTTGAGGAGTTCGCCGTCTGGATGAGCCTTGTGCGAAGCCCGAGAGTTGCCGAAGAAGTGGTGATGGAAGCAATCAAGGTCGGTTCCGAGTCGCCGCGATGCTGGGCTGCGTTGGGGCAGGTGCGGCTGTGTGAGCATCGCCATGCCGAAGCCGAGTCCAGCCTCAAGCGGGCGCTGGAGCTGGACCCCAATTGCACCATGGCACAGGTGGCCATGACGGAGCTGCTGATGGCGACCGGGCAGGAGCCGAGAGCCGCCGCCCTGGCCGCTGTGATGAGCGATAGCCCCGAGGCGGAAAGTTTCGCGAAGCAGGTCCAGGAAGCGGCCCGGGAACGAGAGTCCCGTAAGAAGTTGTTCGAGCGAGAGGAGGTCGTCAACGAAGTCTTCGGGCGGGACCGCTGGAAGGCAAGGCTCGCCCTTCTGCCGCCAGTGGTCATGATTTGCGCGATCATCCTGCTTCTCGTGTCGGGCCTCTATCTGATGGCGGCGGGCTTGGCGGTGGCCCTGGCCCTGTGGTGGTGGGCCGACCGCTGACTGGTGGGGCCACACAAAGGCAAACCGCATGCGGCTCAGCCGCCGATGCTGCGGATCAGCCCAGGCAGCACGCGCTGGACGCTCTCCTCCTCGGCGTTGAACGTGCCGACCACCGCCTTGAGGAATCCCTTGTCGATGACCGTGTAGGCGAAGGCGTTCCGCTCGGCTTGGGGGGCGCTGCTGAGGTAGGCGTCCAGCTCGTCGGTCGTCGGGGCCGAGGTGGCGAGCCGCCGGTCGATGTAGAACACCGTGTTTTCCTTGCCGTCCAGTGGGGAGTACGTCGCGGCCACCATCTGGGCGTCTCCCAGGATCGTGCCGACCGTGGCCGACAGGTTGACGCCGAGGCGCTTCTCGGCGGCCTTGAGGCCCAGCGGTCCGCGCACGTAGACGACGCTGCCGGCCACCTGGTTCTCCTCGGGCAGCTTCGCGACCATGGACGGCAGGCGTCTCCGGCCGAAGATTCTCGTGGCCGTCATGTTGCCCACGACCGACAGCGCCGCTTCCGCGGTCGCGCTCGGCGCCAGGACGCTCACGCGGACCAGGAACCGGTCCTTGACGAGGCTGAGCTGCGCGGGAGCCTTCCTTCCCGCCGACCACGTGCCGACCAGCGGCTCACCCGCGTCCAGGACCGACAGCAGGCCGAACGCCTCGTCGGCGTTGGGCATCTCGTGGATCTCCAATCGGAGCTTCCCGCCACCGTCGTCCTCCTCGAACGTCTGGGTCACGGTGGCCCGGTGCTGGTACTCGGCAAAGAGCGGCGCCTCGTCGGCGAACTCGCCCTGGCTGAACGTCGCGTATTGCGACAGGTCCACCGGCTCGCCGAGGGTGGGCGGGCGGTAGGCGTCGCCCACCAGGATCTGCATCTTGCCTGAGCGGTGCCAGCCCACCAGGTCGTCCGACTTGGGAGCCAGTTTCTGGAGATCGGCGAACGGTCCGGTGGGCTCAACGGACTCGTCCTGGTCGGGAGCCGTCTTGCAGCCGCCGGCCGCCGCCAGCGCGCACACCGCGAGCACCGCCCACGCCGCGAACCGCTTCTTGTGACTGGACATGATTCCCTCCCGTTTCCTGCGTGCCTGTCGGCCGCGCGGGCCGACCCGCGCATCGGCGAATCGACGTGCCACAGGGCTCGTGGCAACCGCTTCGATTATAGATGGGCCGCCCGGGACATCAAAGGAATTTCCCCTGCGTCCCCTTGCGGCGCTCCCGCCGCAAGCGAAGGGGCTTGCAATTCGCGGACCGTCTGGTATAGGACCACCTCCGCCCCTGGCTGCGGGCGGCACAAAGGAGCGGCCCCATGGAGACGAAGCTTCGCACCGGTGCTGCGTACTATCCCGAACACTGGCCGGAGACGACGTGGACGGAGCAGGCCCGGCGCATGAGCGAACTCGGCCTGACCACTCTGCGAGTGGGTGAATTCGCGTGGGCCCTGATGGAGCCCGAGGAGGGCCGGTTCGACTTCGCCTGGCTCGACCGGTCCATCGAGGTCCTGGCCGGCGAGGGGCTCGAAGTGATCATCGGCACGCCCACGGCCGCACCGCCGCAATGGCTCACGAAGAGGTACCCGGAGGTGCGGCTGGTGGACGAGCGCGGCGTTCGCCTGCCGCACGGAGGCCGGCGGCACGTCTGCATCACCTCGGCCCGGTACCGCCAACTGAGCGAGCGGATCGTCCGCGCCATCGGAGAGCACTACGCCGCCTGCGAGGCGGTGATCGCGTTCCAGACGGACAACGAACTGTCGTGCCACCAGGGAGCGTGCTATTGCCCCGAGTGCCAGACGGCGTTCCGCGAATATCTCCGCGACCGCTACGGCACCATCGAACGGCTCCGCGAGGAATGGGACGCCGACTTCTGGTCGATCCGGCCGGACTCGTTCGACGACCTGCCGCCCGAAGACTGGTTCCTCTGGATGTCGATGCAGCACCCGGCGCTCAAGCTCGAATACCAGCGGTTCACAAGCTGCCAGTTGTGCTCCTACCACGCGCTCCAGTGGAAGGTGCTGCACGCGACGGCGCCCGGCAGACCCGTGTTCCACAACATGATGGGCCTGCACGGCGGGTTCGATCACTTCCGGATGGCCCGGGAGTCGGACGTCGTCGGGCTCGACATCTACCCGAACCCGAGCGGCCCCGACCCGAAGACGGGCAACCTTCACTACCACCCTGTGCGGCTCTCGATGGTTCACAACGTGACGCGGAGCCTGCGCCGCGACGTGCCGTACCACGTGGTCGAAAGCCCCCTGGCGTCGGTGAACTGGACCCGGGTCAACGCCCTGCCGCGCCCGGGCCAGGCCGAGATGTGGTCGCACATTGCATTCGCACACGGGGCCGACACCTACCTGACGTTCCGCTGGCAGGCCGTCCGCTCGGCGTCCGAGAAGCACCACTGCGCGGTGCTGATGCACGACTTGCGGATGGACGGGCCGAACGTGGACACGGCGCGCCGCATCGCCGCCAACGCCGGCGCGATGAGCCGCGACCTGGCCGGCACGCTCGTCCGTTCGCGCGCGGCGTTCGCCCATTGCTACGAGAACCTGTGGCAGAGCCGCCACCACAAGAGCGCGCGCATGCAGGATTACTGGGATCTCTGGCTGCCCTGGTGCGAGGCGTTTTTCGCCCTCGGCGTCTCCTACGACGTGGTGGACCTCAACCATCCCGAGGAGTGGCTCCCCGACTACGACCTTGTGATCTTGCCCTATCAGCAGAACCTCTCCGATGCCATGGCGGGGGCGCTGAGGCGGTTTGTCACCGGCGGCGCGACGCTCGTGGCCACCTGCTGCACCGGCTGGGCCGACGAGTTCGCCCGCATGCGCGACGTGCCGCAGCCGGCGCCGCTCGCGGACCTGTTCGGCATCGTCGTCCAGACGCACGACCCGCTCGAGGAGACGCGGACCAACGCCGTCCGGCTGCTCGCCGACCTTGCCCGAGGCGAGCCGAGCCCGGTGAGCCACTGGTGCGACCTCATCGAGCCGCGCGGCGCCGCGGTCATGGGCACCTTCGAGCAGGATTTCTACGCCGGGTCGCCCGCGGTTACCGCTCACGAGGCCGGCGGCGGCAAGGCGTGGTACGTCGGCACCGTGCCCGGAGACGAGCTGGCGACGGTTCTGGTGCGGCACCTGTGCGCGGCCTGCAACATCGAGACGCACGACTTCCCGCCGCGCGTCCAACTTCTGTCGCGCTGGGCCGACGACCGGCGGCGATTCGACTACTACCTCAATCACACTCCCCACGAGGTGACTTTCAAGGCGGTGCAGGGCGGGCGCAACCTGCTGGTCGGGCGGGGGCGGGTCAACACCCTGACGCTCGGCCCTTGGGGGGCGGCCGTCCTCGAGGTCGAGCAACGGTGAGCCCGGCCAGCCCGATCACGGCCCTCGGCCGGAACAGGGCGGGAAGGCCGGGGACAGGTCGCCGAACGCCGTAAGCCGTTGTTTAGCAAGAACTTCTGCGATCAGAAAGTTCTCTTGAAATCCGCCCCGGCGATTTGACTCGGGGCCATTCATGAGTCATACTTAGGGCGAGAGGGAAGAGGGGGCCTGGGGCTTTCGGTTGCGGGGGATTTCGGCTTCAGGGCCGAGGTTGTCCGCTTTTTTGTTCGTGTGCGACCGGGCTTTGAAGGCCCGTGACGCTGTAGGTGGCAGGGAAGGTTTGTTTTAGCGCGTTCTGAAGGAACGGAAGGAGAGGAGCGATGAGAAACGCTCTGGCAAGTCTGTTGGTTCTGGCGCTCTGCGTTGGGTCGGCCGGTGCGGCCACGCTGACCATCACCGACCGCGAGACCACCGGGTACGCCGGCCCGTACCACTGGGTTGACATCGTGGCCGCGGAAGGCAGCGACACCATCTGGACGATGACGCTGAACATGGGCCGCGACGGTGACCAGCACGCGAACTGGACGAAGGGCGAGATCGCCAGCTTCCAGGATGTTTCCGCGGGTGGCACGCCGTTCCAGTATTCGCCCGAAAGCGCGAACACCGCCAGCCTTGGCATGTTCTGCGGCGCGCCCCTGGGGTCGTACTCGGCCTTCGCCGAGGTTTCCCGCAGCGCCGCGTCGTACGCGTTCAAATACACCGGCACATTCGACGGCGCGGACCTGACGTACACGACCACCATCTACGCCCCGACGGACGTTCAGGCGCTGGGCGGAGGTATGTACGCCTACAAGAGCGTCCTGGAGACCGTCATCCTGATCGAGAACAGCAGCGGCGGCTCCTCGAACCTCGATGGCCTGAGCTGCAACACGGCCCTGTGTCTGGCCGATGGGGGCTATGACACCTGGCCGATTCTGAACCCCATTGAAGGGGGCCAGTCCTTCCCGAACGTCCACGCCAACGACTCGACCGACGGCCACCAGCTCTACAGCATGACCGACTGGTACGGGACGAAGGCGGGCGACCACAACGACGGACACCAGGTTGTCTTCGAGGTCAAGGACAACGACGAGACGGCCGCGCTCAACATGCGGTCTGGCCTGCTGTTCGAGTTGATCAACGACGACATCTCTCTGAACTACTGCAAACGGGGCCAGAGCGCCATTGGCGCCACGATTCTGTCCAAGGACGGCCTGTGCGGCGGCCTGGCGTTCGGCGGAACCGCGCGGGAGAGTTACAACGGCGGGGCCGACCTCCCCGACGGCCAGAGTTGGAGCGGCACGACGACGCTGACCATCACGGCCCCCGTTCCCGAGCCCGCGACGATGGCCCTGCTGGGGCTGGGCCTGCTGGGCCTGATGCTGCGCCGCAAGAGGTGATCGGGCTCCACTGCAAATCGAGTGAAACGTGACGGAAGCCGATCCTGAAGTGGAGGATCGGCTTCCCTTTTGCGCTCATGGGCTCCTGCAATCGCCGCGCCGGCGTCGCAGGGGGCTGGCGGGCTGTGCGGGGAAACCGGTGTAACGTGTTTTTTCAGATGGGTTATAGCGTTTTTTTGGCTCGCAAGGGCTGATCCGGCACACCTGCGGCCGACAAATCCCGTCGTCGGCTTGACTTTGCGCCGATCCCGGCGAACACTTCCAATGAAGGGGAAGCGAAGTCCTGACACGTCAAGCGCTTAGAGCAGTTCACGCCCCCTTCGTGCACACCTTGGACAACTGGTGTTGACGCCGACCGACGATGGCCGGAGTGGCCGACCGATGATGGCCGGAAACCCTTGGCAAGTCGGCAATTGTGAAATGGCCTCCCGGCCCCTGAGTGGCCCGGGAGGCGAGGGGTCATTTCCAGCGGAAGGAGGGCGGAACCATGAAACACGCGATGGCCATTCTCGGGACACTCCTGTTGTGCGGCGCCGCACAGGCGGCGCTGGTCTACTCCGGTGCCGACATCTCGGCCGGCAACGGCACCATGACCGTCACCGCCATGGAGGGCGCCAGCACCCTGTGGGAACTCGACATCACGCGCAGTGCAAGCGGGCAGGTGATTCACTTGAGCCGGTTCACTGACGGCGGGACGTTCAACTATGCCGCGCCCGCCGGCAACGGCTGGGGCATGTGGCGCGTCGGAGGAAACACCGGGACGTTCACCGAGGTTTCCAAGACGGGGACCAGCTACCAGTTCCGGCTCACCGGCACCACGGGCACCTACTTCGGCTTCCAGACCGACTTCACGATCAACACGGCCGGCGGCGCAGGCACAACGTGGACGGCCGTGCGAACGATCACCAACAACGACGCCGACCCCCGCAAACCCTACACCGTGATGGACTTCAGCCTCGACCTGGCGGTCGCCGGCTACACGCCCAACCTCCAGAACGCCGAACTGGATGGCACCTCGGGCTGGGCCGACCGCCATCATCAGAACGCCGGCGACCAGACGCCGTACCTCTACACGGTCCACGAGAACGTGGACCTCGGCGCGGGCAATATCAACTCGGCAGGCGTGCTCGAAGGCGAGGCCATCGTCAACACCAATGCCATCACGCAGGGCCTCGGGATGACGCCGGGCCTGACGTTCCACGCCGCCAGTGACATCGTGGCCTACTACCCCGCCAGTTCGGTCGGCGACGCCGACGTGACCGACGGCGGGGCGTCGTACCAGCAGCGGCTGTTCATCCAAGGCGCACCGCGCGAGTGGATGGGCACCCAGCGCAGCGACCACGTGGCCCTGGCTCCGGGCGAGTCGCGGACCAAGAACTTCAGCCTGGGGATCAACATTCCCAGCGCGATCCCCGAGCCGGGAACCATGGCGCTGTTGGGTCTGGGCATTCTTGGGCTTGTCCTCCGCCGCAGGACGTAGTTGCACGGCGTGGGTGTTCCACGTCGCAGGGGACCGCCTTCCCCCGGCGGTCCCCGCTTTTTTCCCGGCGACGCCCCCGCTCGACCGTGTGAATCTCATCTGCCTGGCGCATGCTGCGGCCTGCCAGGGAGGCCGCCGGTTGGCCCCGGCCCTGCCAAAATGACAGTCCTCTTGCCTTCCGGGCGTTTCCGCAGTGGGCCGAACGCGGGTTTCTGGCCTGGAAACACCGATTCCTGCCCCCGTGCCTTGCTGGCACGTTTTTTGCTTTCTGTACTCCTCTCGTAACGGTATCCTACTGAGTTCCTCAGACTCCGCGCCCCCGACCTCGGGTGCGGACCAGGGCCCGGACGGGCCGCACCGTTGGCACACGAAGGGAGGACGCAGGACACATGGCACCGAAGATGATTTCGTTTGAGACCGACGCCCGGGCCGGCCTGATGGCCGGTGTCAGGAAGCTCGCCAAGGCTGTCAAGAGCACACTCGGCCCGCGCGGCCGCAACGCCATTCTCGACAAGGGATGGGGCGCGCCGACCGTGACCAAGGACGGCGTGACCGTGGCCGAGGAGATCGAGCTGAAGGACAAGTACGAGAACATGGGCGCCCAGCTCGTCAAGCAGGCCGCCTCGAAAACGAGCGACGTCGCCGGCGACGGCACCACCACCGCCACCGTCCTGGCCGAGGCCCTCTTCGGCGAGGCCCTGAGGAACATCACCGCGGGCGCCGACGCCATGGCCATTCAGCGCGGCATTCACAAGGGGGTCGCCGCCGTCGTCGCCCAACTCGGTAACCTCGCCCGCCCGGTGAAGACCAACAAGGAAATCGAACAGATCGGCACCGTCAGCGCCAACGGCGACGCGTCGGTCGGCAAGCGGCTCGCCGACGCCCTGGACAAGGTCGGCAAGGACGGCGTCATCACCGTCGAGGAGGGCAAGAGCCTCGACACCGTCGTCGAGGTCGTCGAGGGCATGCAGTTCGACCGCGGGTACCTCTCGCCGCACTTCGTCACCGACGCCGAGCGCATGGAGTGCGTGTTCGAAAACTGTCACATCCTGATCCACGAGGACAAGATCTCCAACGTCAAGAGCCTGATCCCGCTGCTGGAGAAGATGTCGCAGGCCGGCAGACCGCTGCTCCTGGTGGCCGAGGACGTCGAGGGCGAAGCCCTGGCGACGCTGGTCGTGAACAAGCTGCGCGGCACGCTCCAGGTCTGTGCCGTCAAGGCGCCCGGCTACGGCGACCGCCGCAAGGCCATGCTCGAGGATATCGCCATCCTCACCGGCGCCGAGGCCATCTTCAAGGACCTGGGCATCGACCTGGAGAACATCAGCGCGTCGAGCCTCGGCGTGGCCAAGAAGGTCATCATCAACGCCGACAACACCACCATCCTCGAAGGCGCCGGTCAGACCCGCGCCATCCAGGGCCGCATCGAGCAGATCAAGCGCGAGATCGACGCCACCACGAGCGACTACGACCGCGAGAAGCTCCAGGAGCGCCTGGCCAAGCTCGCCGGCGGCGTGGCCGAGATCCGGGTCGGCGCCGCGACCGAGAGCGAAATGAAGGCCCGCAAGGCCCTCATCGAGGACGCCATGCACGCCACCCGCGCCGCCATCGAGGAAGGCATCGTTCCCGGCGGGGGCGTGGCGCTCTTGAGGTGCCTGCCGGCGCTCGACGGCCTGAAGGTCACGGGCGACGAGGCCACCGGCGTCGCCATTCTTCGCCGCGCGCTCGAAGAGCCCACCAGGCAGATCGTCGTCAACGCCGGCTTCGAAGGGGCCGTCGTCGTTCAGAAGGTCCTCCAGGGCAAAGGCGCGTTCGGCTTCAATGCCGAGACCGGCGAGTACGGCGACCTAGTCGAGATGGGCATCGTCGATCCGGCCAAGGTCACCCGCAGCGCCCTGGAGAACGCCGCCAGCGTCGCGGGGCTGCTGCTGACGACCGACGCCTGCGTCGCCGAGAAACCCAGGCCCAAGGAACCCCCGATGCCTCCGGGCGGTGGCATGGGCGGTGGCATGGGTGGTATGGGCGGCATGGGCGGCGGCATGGGTGGCATGGGCGGAATGCCCGGGATGATGTAGGCCGTTGCCGTTGTAGGGGCGGGCCTCGTGTCCGCCCGGCTGTGGCCGTTACCGTACAAGCCGCCGCCACTGGCGGCGGACGCTGTTGCAGTTGTTGCCGTTCGCCGTCGTAGGGGCACGGCTTGCCGTGCCCGCGCCGTGGTCGTTAAGAAGCCACCCGTACGGGCGGGGGCCGTTCGCAGCCCGAAGGGCGGCGAGGAGTTTAGCCGGGGGCGAAGCCCCCGGAAAGAGGCCCTCCGAAAGGAGTGAGCCCCGACGGGGCGAAACCCGTTGGGTGTTGAAAAGGAACCGGTGTCGCCCCTTCGGGGCTCAGGAGACGTGGGGGCGTGCAATCCGGGGGTTCCGTCCCGCAAACGGTCGCGGGACTTCACCCCCGGCTACACTCCGGACGGCCCTTCGGGCCTGACGGCGCGTGGAGGGGCAGGGAAAGGAAAGGGTGGAATCATGGGGTGGCACGAAGCACTGGTAGTGGGGAGGAAGCATGTTTGCGAGGGGTCTCGGCTGGTGACGTTGGTTGAAAAGGGACAGCTCGATGGAGGCCTTGTGCGCGATATCTCGAAAGCGTCCCCGATAGAGATACTCGCCGGTGAGCTGAGTGATTGTTTGTGTGTTGTCGAAACGGCTGACGGTAGGCGGGAGACTGTTCGGGGCTCTTCGTTGTCCCCGGTCGAAAGCGAAACAAACTAGACTCCGAAGGAGATTCGAGCGATGGCACTGAAACCGTTGGATGATCGCGTGGTCGTGAGGCAGGTCGAGGCGGAGGAGAAGACGGCTGGCGGCATCGTGTTGCCGGACACGGCCAAGGAGAAGCCTCAGCGCGGCAAGGTGCTCGCGGTGGGGCCGGGCAAGCTTCTGGACAACGGCGAGCGGGCCCCCATCGGCGTGAAGAAAGGCGACGACATCCTCTACGCCAAGTACGGCGGGACCGAGGTCGAGATCGACGGCGAGGAGTTCGTCATCCTGCGCGAGTCGGACATTCTGGCGAAGATCGAGAAGTGACCCCCGGGCCGGCCCGCACGCGGGCCGCACGCGGGCGCCGCCGCACGCGACGCGCGGCCCTGCGCCACATGGCAACGAAACGGAGAAGGCGACTATGGCAAAGGACATTCTTTACGCCGACGAGGCCAAACAGAAGATCGCCGCGGGCATCCGCATGCTGGCCGCCGCCGTCAAGGCCACCCTGGGACCCACGGGCCACAACGTCATCCTTCAGAAGTCCTGGGGCGGGCCCACGGTGACCAAGGACGGCGTCACCGTGAGCAAGGAGATCGAGCTGCCCGACAAGTTCGAGAACATGGGCGCCAAGATGGTCAACCAGGTCGCCTCGAAGACCAGCGACGTCGCCGGCGACGGGACGACCACCGCCACCATCCTGGCCGAGGCCATCTTCATGGAGGGCCTGCGGAACGTCACCGCCGGGGCCAACCCGATGGCGCTCCAGAGGGGCATCGACCTGGCGACCGCCGCGGCCGTCGAGAGCATCGCCAAGCAGAGCCGCAAGATCAAGGGACGCGACGAGATCGCCCAGGTGGCCACCATCAGCGCCAACAACGACGCCGAGATCGGCAAACTCATGGCCGATGCCATGGACAAGGTCGGCAAGGACGGCGTCATCGAGGTCGAGGAGGGCAAGAGCCTCGACACGACGCTCGAGTTCACCGAGGGGATGGCGTTCGACCGGGGCTACATCAGTCCGTACTTCATGACCGACGCCCAGACGCTCAAGGCCGAACTCCAGGACTGCCTCGTGCTCCTGCACGAGAAGAAGATATCGAACCTGCGCGAGTTCGTCCCGCTGCTGGAGAAGGTGCTTGCCGCCGGCAAGCCGCTGCTCGTGGTCGCCGAGGACGTCGAGGGCGAGGCCCTAGCGGCGCTGGTGATCAACAAGCTTCGCGGCGCGCTTCAGGTCTGCACCGTGAAGGCGCCCGGCTTCGGCGATCGGCGCAAGGCCATGCTCCAGGACATCGCCGTCCTGACGGGCGGGCAGGTCATCAGCGAAGACCTCGGCATGAAGCTCGACGCCCTGGAGCTGTCGATGCTCGGCACCGCCAAGCGCGTCGTCATCGACAAGGACTCGACCACCCTCATCGAAGGCGCCGGCAAGAAGGGCGACATCAAGGGCCGCATCGACCAGATCCGCCAGCAGATCGAGGACACCACGAGCGACTACGACCGCGAGAAGCTCCAGGAGCGCCTGGCCAAGCTCACCGGCGGCGTGGCCGTCATCAACGTCGGCGGAGCCACCGAGGCCGAGGTGAAGGAGCGGAAGGCCCGCGTGGAGGACGCGCTGCACGCGACGCGCGCGGCGGTCGAGGAAGGAATCGTCCCGGGCGGCGGCGTGGTCTGCCTGCGGGCCATCGAGGCCGTCGCGGCGGCGCGCAGCAAGGCGCGCGGCGACGAGAAGATCGGCGTGGGCATCGTGGCTCGGGCGCTCGAGGCACCGCTGCGGACCATCGCCGTCAACTCCGGCCAGGACGGCGGCGTGGTCGTCGAGAAGGTCCGCGGGCTGAAGGCCACCGAGGGTTACAATGCCCTCACGGGCGAGTTCGGCGACATGATCAAGATGGGTATCATCGACCCGGCAAAGGTGACCCGTTGCGCTCTTCAGAACGCGGCCAGCATCGCCGGCCTGGTCCTGACAACCGACGTGGTGGTCACCGACCTGGTCGAGGACGAAGACGAGGACGAGGCATCCGACTAGGCTGTGTCTGATAAATGCACGGGCTGCTGGCTCGATGCCTGTATCAGTGCCGAAACCGGCCATCTGGAGCGCCGGCAACGATTTATCAGACAGAGCCTAGGCGGGAGCAGACAGGTCTTTCGCCGTTGGGTGCCATGCCCACGCTTGCGTGGGCATGCGTGTGGCTGTTCATGGCGACCCCATACGGCCGGTGTCGCCGTGCCACCCATCAGGGTGAGTCACCGAGTCAGCAGGCGGGCCAGGCGGCGCATGACTTCCCCCTGGCCCGCATTCGCATCGGGTTCGCCGCGAGTGTGAAACGCATGCCCGACGACCAGGACTATTATCAGACGCTTGGCGTCAGCCGCGGCGCCAGCCAGGACGATATCAAGAAGGCCTATCGCAAGAAGGCCATGCAGTACCACCCGGACCGCAATCCCGACGACAAGGCGGCCGAGCAGAAGTTCAAGGCCTGTGCCGAGGCGTTCGAGGTCCTGTCGGACCCCGAGAAGCGGCGCCTTTACGACCAGTACGGCAAGGCCGGCCTCCGCGGCGCCGGGCTACACGACTTCACCACGGCCGACGCCGGCGACATCTTCGACATGTTCCGCGACGTGTTCGGCGGGTTCGACGACCTGTTCGGCTTCGGCGGCGCGTCGGGCGCCGGGCGCCATCACGCCGCTCGCGGGCACAGCCTGAGGGCCGTCGTCCAGATTTCGCTCAAGGAAGTCGCCCGGGGCGCCAAGCGGACCCTCCAGGTCAAGCGCCTCGAAGCCTGCGCGGCCTGCGGCGGCACCGGTGCAAGGAAAGGGACGCGCGCCGTCATGTGTTCGACGTGCGCCGGCCACGGCCGCGTGCAGCGCGGAGGCGGGTTCTTCCGCATGGTCAGCGACTGCCCGCAGTGCCGCGGCTCGGGCAAGGTCATCAAGGACCCGTGCCCGGAGTGCCACGGGGCGGGGCGCCGAAGCCAGGCCAAGACTATCGAGGTGTCGATTCCCGCGGGCGTGCACGCCGGGCAGCAGATCCGCCTGGCCGGCCAGGGCGACGCCGGCGAGCCGGGCGCCCCGCGCGGCGACCTGTACGTGGTGATCGACGTTGCCCAGGACCCGATCTTCGAGCGCGACGGCAACAACCTGTTCTGCCAGGTGCCGATCAGTTTCACCCAGGCCGCCCTCGGGGCCGAGATCCAGGCGCCCACCCTGGCCGGCCGCGAGGCCATTACCATCAAGGCCGGCACGCAGTCGGGCGAGGTCATCACGCTCGCCGGCAAGGGGCTGCCGGACCTGCGCGGCTTCCGCCAGGGCGACCTGCTGGTCCAGGTGATCGTCGAGGTGCCGCGCAGACTGTCGGCCGAGCAGAAGGACCTTCTTGGGCGGTACGCCGAGTCCGAGGGCAAGTCGGTCCTTCCGCAGCGGGAGAAGTTCCTCGAGCGGCTCAGGAAGTACTTCGCCAACGGCGGCACAAAGTAGGATCGGAGCAACCGATGTCCGCGAAAGACGACGCGCGCGAGGAGCAGGACGTGGAACAGAGCGGGCCGGACGCAGCGCCCGCCGCCGGCGCGGGCGGCGACCCGTCGGCCGGGGCCGAGGGCTCCGACGACCTCGCTGCGCTGCGCCGGGCCGTGGCCGATCGCGATGAGAAGATCGACCTGCTTCAGCGAACGGCAGCTGACCTGGACAATCGCCGCAAACGCACCGAGCGGCAGATGACCGACGCAGTCCGTTACGCGCTTCAGGACTTCGCGCTGGACCTCCTGCCGGTGATCGACAACTTCGAGCGGGCGCTCGACCATGCCGGCGAGAGCCGCGACGTCGGCGCCCTGCACGACGGCCTCAAGCTGGTCCATGACCAGTTGCTCGGCGTGCTTCAGAAGTACCGCGTCGAGAAGATTGCGGCCCTGGGCGAAGCGTTCGACCCGAACCACCACGAGGCCGTCGCCCAGGTCGAGTCCGCCGAGCATCCCGACCAGACGGTGATCGACGTGGACCAGCAGGGATACCGCCTTCACGACCGGGTCATCCGGCCGAGCCGCGTGATCGTCTCGCGCGAGCCGAAGCGCGGCGAGGAGGCCGCCGCCGAGACGCCCCGGCCGCCGGCAGCCGACGAGCCGCCGGAGCCGGCCGACGACTGATGTGTGCCTTGCGCTGCCACCCGGCGAACGCAGGCGTAGGGGCACGGCTGCCTGCTACGCCGAAGCCCGTACGGGCGAAGGCTGGATGCCGTGCCCGATTGCTGGCGTAGGGGTGAGGATCATGGCCACCCCTTCGGTGTGGCCATGCCACCCGCCGCGTGTAGTGAAGGGCAGCGAGTCGACGAACCGCCGAGTGAGGAGTGCCGTGCGATGCCGACCTACGACTACCAGTGCGACGCGTGCGGGCACGTGTTCGAGGAGTTCCAGTCGATGACGGCCCGGCCGCGCCGGGTCTGCCCGGCGTGCAAAAAGCGGCGCCTGCGCCGCCTGATCGGCACGGGGTCGGCGTTGTTGTTCAAGGGGTCCGGGTTCTACGCCACCGACTATCGCTCCAGCGACTACAAGCGGGAGGCCAAGGCTGACGCGCCTTCGGATTCGGGCAAGGACAAGTCCGCGAAGTCCGACACGTCGGGAGGCAAGTCGCCGGGCAAGGACAGTTCGTCGGGCGGCAAGAAGGGCAGGGACTGAATCGCCCACGGTCTTCAGAGTGCATCCATCCGGTGAATGGCCATGAAGTGGTACTGTCCTCATTGTCGCCGGGAACTCGAGGTCGGCTCGCTCGACGATCTGCCGTATACCCCGTTTTGCAGCGAGCGGTGCAAGATGGCCGACCTCCACGGCTGGCTGAGCGACCGCTACGTCATCTCCCGCCCGGTCGAGGAGGCCGACATCGGTGAGACAAGCGCCGCCGACCTGTCGCCGCCTCCCGTGAAACCGGCACCCCCCGACGCGTAAGCCGCGGAGGCGACGCACCTTGGCTCTCCCGGTCCCGATGGCCGATCGTTGGCGCCCGGGACCTCGGGGCGGGCCCGGGGGCCTTTCATTTTCCTTGAAGCCTCGCGCGGCCTCCTTATAATGGCTCGCGGGTTGCGGTGGCGGGTTCCGAGCGCCACGCACGTCACCATTCGTCGTCATGTCATGTCAGTAAGGAGATCGCTGATGGCTGATAACGAAGTGGCCGTTCGCAGCGTTCAGTGGAACCACGTGTTGTCGGTCGGGCATGTCGTCCGCGCGTTCCGGATCGCCCTGTGGCCGCCGTCGAAGCTGGTGCTGTGCCTGCTGGCGCTCGTCATCACCATCGGTGCCGGGATGCTGCTCGACGTGGCCTTCAAGACCGACGTGTGGGGCATGTCGTTTGCCGAGAACATGCGCGACGTGTACGACCTGGCCATGGGCCGCGGCACGTCGTGGGCCGTCAACACCGAGAACCTCACGTCCACGCACGGCTTCTACTACGGTCCGCTCGACGCGTTGCGCCGCACGGTCGAGCTCGCCCGCCTCTACTGGCAGGAGGCGCCTTGGTTCGCATTGGTGAACACCCTGATCGGCATCCTGGTCTGGACGTTCTTCGGCGGGGCCGTCTGCCGCATGGCGGCGCTCCAGTTCGCCAGGGACGAGCGGGCGACCGTGGGGGAAGCCCTGCGTTTTGCCTGCAAGCGGTACGCGTCGCTGGTGGCGAGCCCGCTGGCGCTGTTGGTCGTGATGGCCCTGATCGCGGTGCCGGTCTTCTTTGTCGCCGGGCTCGTCCTGTGGCTTCCCTACGTCGGCGAACTGGTGGCCGGGGCGCTGTTTTTCCTCACGATCGGCCTGGGGGTGGTCCTGACGTTCCTGCTCCTCTTTGGCGTGGCCAGCCTGGGGCTCCAGATGCCTGCCATCGGGGCCGAGGGCCGCGACGCCTTCGACGCCATCTCGCGCGGCGTCAACTACGTCTTCACCCGCCCGTGGAAGTACATCCTCTACACGGCGTTCAGTCTGCTCTACCTGTGCCTGACGTTCGTCGTGGTGCGCCTGTTTGCGCTGCTGGCGCTGAAGATCCCCTACGTGTCCCTGAAGCTCTGGCCGTGGATCGGCAGGGAGGCCGAGGACGGCACGCCGGGCAAGCTGGCCCGCATCTGGGTCGAGCCGGCCGTCGAGAACCTGTGGCAGATGCCGCAGGGCGCCGAGGGGACTGAACTCGTCGCCGCCGTGCTCATCGGCATCTTCGCCGTCATCCTCATCGGGCTGACGATCGCCTTCATCCCGAGCTTCATCCTGTCGTCCCAGACGATCATCTACTTCCTGCTGCGGCGCCAGATCGACTTCAAGGATCTCGAGGAGGTGTACACCGAGGACGACGAGGAAAGCCCCGGCCTGGCCCGGCTGGAGAAGACCGAAGAGACGGTCGTCGAGCCGGAGCCGCCCGAGGCCGAGGAAAACAACGAGTCCTGACGGCCGCGCGATGACGTCTGACAATCGCAGTTGCAGGGGCAGGGGCGCTGCTCGCCGGCGTCCCTGCTCTTCTCATGCGCCGCCGCCAGGTATGCGTCCGGGCCATGCGGGTGCGCCTTACTTTCCTGCCGGATGGCACTTTTTGCGGTGCACCCCGTCGGCGGTCATGCGCCTGCGGGGGCGTCCGCCTGGTGATCCTGGGCGTCAGCGATGCGGATGCGCTGGCGGAGAAAGGCGGCGGTGTGACTGTCCGTGGCCTTGGCGACCTCGCGCACCGGGCCCTCGGCCACGACGCGGCCGCCTTCGTCGCCGCCCTCGGGGCCCAGGTCCACGATCCAGTCGCACTGCGTGATCAGGTCCATGTTGTGCTCGATGACGAGCACGGTGTGACCGGCGTTGACGAGCCGCTGGAACACCTGCAGCAGCACGCGCACGTCGGCGATGTGAAGGCCGGTCGTCGGCTCGTCGAACAGGAGCAGATACTGCCTGTCGCTTTTCTGCGCGGCCAGGAAGCTGGCGAGCTTCAGCCGCTGCGCCTCGCCGCCGGAGAGCGTTGCCGTGTTCTGCCCCAGCCGCAGGTACCCCAGGCCGACGTCGGCCAGCGGCTGGAGGCGGTCGCAGACTCTGCGGTGGTCCTTGAAGAACCCGGTGGCCTCGCTGACGGTCATGTCGAGGATCTCGTCGACGTTCCTGCCGCGGTAGCGGATGTCGAGCACCTTCTTCTGGAACTTTTTGCCGTTGCATTTGCTGCAGACCACGGTGACGTCGGCCATGAAGTACATGTCGAAGGTCAGCGTGCCGACACCCTTGCACTCCTCGCACCGCCCGCCGGGGACGTTGAACGAGAAGTCCCTGACCTGGATGCCCGCCACCTTGGCCCGGGTGGTCGAGGCCAGGAGCTTGCGGATCTCGTCGTAGGCCTTGACGTAGGTCACCGGGTTGCTGCGCGTGCTGCGCCCGATCGGGCTCTGGTCGACCATGAGAATATCGTCGATGTGTTCCCACCCGTCGACGGCGTCGTGCTCGCCGCACTCGATGCCGTTGCCGCCCGCGTGGTTCCGCCATGCGGCAAAGAGGGTGTCGTTGACCAGCGTGCTCTTGCCGCTGCCGCTGACCCCGGTGACGCAGACGAACACGCCCAGGGGAATCCGGACGTCGATGTTTCTGAGGTTGTGCTGGCGCGCCCCCTTGACGGTGAGGAACCCCGCCGGCCGCCGTCCGTAGGGGCTGACGGCCCGCTCCATGTGATGCCTCAGGGCCCGGCCCGTGATGCTGCGGTCGTCGTCGACAAGCCGGTCGAACGGTCCCTCGAAGACGACGTGGCCGCCCGCCTCGCCGGCCCCGGGGCCCAGGTCGAGCACGTGGTGCGCCCCGCGAATGATCTCCGGGTCGTGCTCCACGACGACCACGGTATTGCCCTTGCCGAGCAACTGGTGGAGGATCTCGAGCAGGCGGTGGCTGTCCCGCGGATGGAGGCCCACCGTCGGCTCGTCGAGCACGTAGAGCGTGCTTGTCAGGCTCGAGCCCAGTGCACTGGCGAGGTTGATCCGCTGGGCCTCTCCGCCGGAGAGCGTCCGCGTCTGGCGGCCGAGCGTCAGGTAGCCCAGCCCCACGTCGTCGAGGTACCGCAGTCGCGAGCGGATTTCGTCGAGCAGAATGTGCGTCCTCTCGCCCCGCTCGCCGCCGAGGTCGAGACGGTCGAAGAACGGGCGGAGGTCCTTGACGCACATCGCGGAGACGTCGGCGACCGTCTTGCCGCCGACCAGGACGCACAACGCCTCGGGCCGCAGCCGCCGGCCTCCGCACGTCGGGCACGTGGTGTACCCACGGTACCGGGCGATCATCACGCGCACGTGGACCTTGTAGCGTTTCGTCTCGAGCCACTCGAAGAAGCCCCGGATGCCGGGGAACTCGTCGTCGCCTTCCCAGACGAAGCGTTTGGCCTCGTCGGACAGGTCCTTGTACGGCGCGTCGACGTTGATTTCCTGTCGTCGGCAAGCGCGTCGAAGGTGTCGCTGGAGTTCGCGGTACGCCGGGGTGCGCCACGGCGCGACCGCCCCGGCGGCCAGCGAGAGCATCGGGTCGGGGATGATCTTCGACGCGTCGAGCCCGCTGACGCGGCCGAATCCCTCGCACGTGGAGCACGCGCCCATGGCCGAGTTGAAGCTGAACAGCTCCGGCTCCAGCTCGCAGAACTCCCGGCCGCACGACTCGCAGTTGAACCGCGTGTCGAACCGAAGCGGCTCGCCCCCCTCGGGTCGCACGGTGGCCCGGCCGGCCCCGAGCTTGAAGGCCGTCTCCAGGGCCTCGGCGGCGCGGCTGCGGCCGTCGTCGCGGTACACGAACCGGTCGACCACGACCTCCAGACGCGGACCCGACGCCGGCTCCGTGCCCCCGCCGGGCCGCTGAAGGTCGTCCAGGTGAACGTCGTCCAGGCGGCGCACCTCGTCGCCGACCAGCACGCGGGTGAACCCGCCGCGCTGAAGCTCGGCCTTCAGGCTCGCCAGAGTGCTCATGCCCTCAGCGCCGACCTCGGCCGTGACCGTCACGCGGGTGTCCTGCGGCAGCCGGGCCAGTTCCTCGACGGCCCGCTCGACCGTGAACCGCTCGACGGGTTTGTCGCACTCCGGGCAGATGACCACGCCGGCATTGGCGAACAGGAGCCGCAGGTAGTCGTTGATCTCGGTGGCCGTGCCGATGGTGCTGCGCGCGTTCTTGACGCTGTTCTTCTGTTCCAGGGCGATGGCGGGCAGGATGCCGCTCACTTCCTCGACGTCCGGTCGGGCCATGCGTTCGAGGAACTGGCGGCTGTAGGCGCTCATGCTCTCGACGTACCGCATCTGGCCCTCGGCGTAGAGGGTGTCGAAGGCCAGGCTGGACTTCCCGCTGCCGCTGACGCCCGTGACGACCGTCAGCCGCCGGTGCGGAATCTGCGTCGAAATGTTCTTAAGGTTATGCGTTCGTGCGCCGACGACGCGGATGGTACGCCCGTTGGGCGTCGGCGGTGCCGCCGGGCTCGCCGCAGCGTCGGCGGGCGCCGTGGGCGATGGCCCGACGGTCCTCGGGGGAGGCTTTCGCGGCGCGGTGCCGGTCCTGCGGCTGCCTCTTCGGGGCGTGAGATTTCCTCTGCGCTTCGCCATGAGAGATTCCAAGAGCATCCGGAATCCCCCAGTCTAGCACGTTGCGCCGCCAATGTCAATTACCACAGGGGCGCAATCCGCTGCGCGGCGTGCGTCAGGTCGGACGGGTGATTGCACGTGGGCCTCGTCGCATTGGGGGGGAGTTCTCGGAATGCCGGCGTCTCTCTACGACCCCGTGAACACGCCGAGCAGTTCCGGCAGGCGGGTCACCGCCGTCACGTCGTCGTGCAGGCCCAGGCCGAGCGGATCGACCAGGATCGGCGTCATCCCGACGTCGCGGGCGCCGACGACGTCCACGTCGTACAGGTCGCCCACGTAGGCCGCCGTCCCGGCGGTCAGGCCCAGCCGGTCGAGCGGCACGAGGAACGCCGCCGGGTTCGGCTTGGCGTAGCCCAGGGCCTCGGAGGCGAAGACGGCCTCGAAGTGGTGACGGATTCCCAGTTGCGACAGGACGCGCGGCAGGTCGGCCGACCAGTTGCTGATGACGGCCAGCCGGTAGCGGCGGGCCTGGAGTTCGGTCAGGCACTCGTGCACGCCCTCGGCGCACACCAGGTGCCGCGCCTCGGGATAGTCGAAGATCACCTCGTCCACCGCATGCTGAAGCCGCGCCTCGGTCAGCTCGAATTCCGCGGCCAGGTAGCTGTTGAGCCCCCGCAGTCTGGACGCCTCGGGGGAGACGGCGGTCTGCCGGTCGGCCATCATGTGCCGGAGCGCCGCCTCGTAGCACGCGACCATTTGCCGCGCGGGCAGGGGATGGGCCGCCAGGACGAGCGCCCGCTGGTACAGGTCGTACCATGGCATCGCGCCCTCGACCAACGTGCCGCCGACGTCGAAGATGACGGCCTTCACCTGCCGCATGGCGGTGACAGTGTACCAGAGCGACACGGGGAACCGGAAGAGGTTTGCCGGCGGTCTGTCACCGGCGGGTGGCATGGTGACGCCGCCGTTCGACAAGGCTCACGGCAAGCAGGGGTCGCCATGATCCGTCGCCCAATCATCGGGTGGTGATTCGTCGCAGCTCGGCGTTGACGAGCCGGTGGGCGGTGCGAATCGGCTCGGGCAGACGATAGCCGCGCGTCGTTCGCAGGATCAGCCGCTCGGCGCTCGGCAGGTCCACGAGGTGCCCACAGGAGACCCAGACGGGTTTGACGCCGTCGCGCGTCCGCAGGAGGGTGCCGATCCGCTCGCCGGGGCGGAACGGCGGGGCGTGAGCCTGGCGGCCGCCGCGCTGCCTCGCCGGCTCCGGCGGCGCGAGAATCGCCCTGCGGCTTCCTCGCCGGTGGCCGGGCTGGCCCCGGGTGACGCCGTACAGGCGACTCTTGGCGCAGCCGACGGTCGGGCAGCCGAGCAGGATGCCCAGGTGGGCGGCCAGGCCGAGTCCTCGCGGATGCGCGATGCCCTGGCCGTCGAACAGGACCACGTCGGGCCGCTCGTCGAGGCGGGCGAACGCGCCCTGGAGGGCCGGGCCCTCGCGGAACGACAGCAGACCCGGAATGTACGGGAAACCCGTCTCGGCCGCGGCGGTGGCCGTCTCCATCACCTCCAGGCCGGGCAGCCGCATGACGACGACCGCGGCGACGAAGCGGGCGGTCGGCTCCGCGTCGGCGCCACCGCGTTCCCGGCGCCTGGGCTCGTAGGCCACGTCGGCCCCGGCGACGGTCCGAAGCGCCGAAACGTCCAGAGGGCTATCGGCACGCAACCTGCGGCGGAGGCGCACCTGCCACGTCACCGCCTCATGGTATGAGAGGTGCCACGGATGAACGCTGCGGAAGTGCACGGGTGTCACTCTTCGGGTTCCGTGACGTCTGGGGCCGGGGCCTCCTCGACGGGCTTGCCGAACCTGAACGATTGGACGGTGGCTGTGAAGTGCTTCAGGTTGGCCTCCAGGGCGTTTCTTTTGCCGACGAAGGTCAGGATGGTCAGCCGCCCGTCGTCCAAAGCGATGACGTGCCGCGACTCGGTCGGCTCGCCGTCGATGGCGTTGGCGTCGTATCGGAGCATGACGGCCGGTCGTCCATCGAGCGCAAGTTTCTGCCGCGCCAGGCCGTCGGCGCCCGGCACGTTGTTCCTGGCGCGCAGTTCGTAGGCGTCGACGGCCTCCTCGAGCGTGGCGCCGTCCTCGACGGGCTCGAGGATGACGGCGAGCATGGCCGCCCGGTCCTCGCGGACCGCCTCGATGCCGGTGGGGACGCCCTCGCGGTCTTCGGGGACGCGCCAGCCGTCGGCCAGCAGCCGCAGGCGGTAGCCGTAGGAGTCGCTGACGTAGTCCTGGCCGTCCCAGTGACCGCGTTCCCGGCCGAAGATGCGAATCCATTCGACCCCGTCGAGGAACCGGCGGAACACGGCGGCGTGTCCCGAGGGGCCCGTGCCCACGTGGATGTAGCCGATGAGGTAGCCCAGGTGCTCGCGAACCACGGTGGCCAGTCGGAAGGTGGCCCGTCGGCCGCCGATGACCGTCTTGCCCTTGAAGAAGCAGGCCGGCTGGCCGGCGAGGGGCCGGCGGCTCTCGACGACGTCCTCGGTCGGGCCCACCATGCGCTTCCAGTCTTCGTAGAGTTTCTTCGCGGCGTCGGCGTCGCCGGCCTGGACGCCTCTGACCACGAGGTGGAGACCGTCGCGTCCGGTGACGTTGTCGGCGGAGATCAACTGTCCGTCGGCGGCGACCGTCGGCAAGTAGGGGTATGGCGGCAGCGTCAGCGCATAGCCGAACGCCGCGGACGACAGGGTGTTGCCGGTCTTGTCCTCGATGCGGTTCTGCCACGGCACGTCGTCCGTCAGATCCAGCCGGGCGCCCTCGGACGCCCGCACTTCCTGCGCGACGAGGTTGTGGTTCTGGCCTTCGGAGCGGACGAGCAGGCCGCTCTGGCGCAGCAGGTGCCCGGTGATCTGGCCGCCTTCCTGCTCGACGACGACGAATCCGTCCTCCTCTCCGGCGAGGGTCTTGATGGCGGACTGCCGCAGGACGCGGGCCATATGAGGCGACCTCGTCGCCAGGCCGTTGTGCTCGTCGATGGTCCGGCGCATGAACGTCTTGCCCGGCACCAGCTTGCGGCTGCCGAGCCAATTGACGAACGCCCCGGAAAAGGTCTCGTCGCCGGCGAACTTGGCGGTGGACGTGGTCTGCCGGCCGTCGCGGGTTTCAATCACCGCGAGCGTGGCGTCGGCGACCTTGCCCTCGATGGTCGACGCGCCGAGGCCGATTCCGATGCCGCTGGACGTGGTGCGGAACGCGACGGCCGTCCAGTCCTTGTCCATCTCGAGCGTGGCCTGCTCGAGGTACGTGGGCTTCTTGTCCGCGGCCGTCGTCTTGAGGAAGCGATGGATTTCCATGCGGAACGCAACCGGCCCGGAGTCCGCAACGCGGTAGAGGGCTTTGTTCATGTAGCCGATCCTGTGGCCCTCGTGGCTCAACAGGAACCAGGTCATGTTGAGGAGCTTGTCCTTGGAGGGCTCGGGCTTCTCGGGCTGCGCCGGCTCGGGCGCCGCGGCCGGCGGGTCGGCCTTCGCGGCGCCGTTGGGCGGAGCGGTCTCCTGGCCGTGAAGAATCGCGACCGACGGCATGCAGGCGGCGAGCGCCGTCGCGGCGAGAAGCGCCCGAATCGTTTTGCGGCAGGCTGAGGTCATCCCTTGCGTCCGATCAGTTTGAGAAACTCCTTTTCGCTGAGGACCGTGACGCCGAGCTTTCGGGCCTTGTCGAGCTTGCTGCCGGGGCTGTCTCCGG
>Ga0272441_10004808_pt1 | contig 24009 bp, 18 predicted proteins | sample SSMProp6N_FD_193582 | JGI IMG/M metagenome (GOLD analysis project Ga0272441, IMG submission 193582) | Marine sediment archaeal communities from Little Sippewissett salt marsh, Falmouth, MA, United States - SSM-Prop-6N | ecosystem: Environmental > Aquatic > Marine > Wetlands > Sediment ...
TCGGCCAATACACGCTTGCGCAAGTCCATCGAATACGCTCGCATCGCAACACCTCCTTGTGCTGCAATCAGCTATATGCGCGTGCGCGCTCCCGGCGCAAGGCCCTTTTTGAAACCGCTCTAGCGAAGACGCACCTGAATGGCTCGCGTCGCACCTGCTGCTACGCTGCCGCTACCGCTACGTGCGAACGGCGCTGAGGGGGCTACGGGGAGCGTTTCGCGAGACGGATTCGGTCGCTGCCGGGCTGCTCGGCTCAACGAGCCCAGCCAACGGCAATCGACGCGAGGCGTTGTGCTCTCAGGAAGAAGCGTGGCGACAGTTGTACCCCAAGCGAACCCCCCGCTACGACGCGCGCCGTTTCCAGCACACACTCTCCGACCATCTGTCGAAACCGACGGCTGGCCAAAGAGGCGGGAAGCCAGCGTGGTTGCCGGTTGCCTTGCGCACGGTTCTGAACCTGCCGCCGTACGGCTCAGGCCTCCATACCGACGCGGTCGCACTCACCGGGCGGCTCGGCGAACATTTTCGTCGCTGGACCTCCGGTCGGGTTCGAGGGCCCAGGCCGGAGGAAGCCGTTAAGTGGCTCAACGACAAGATTCAGCATTGTGAGGCTGCTCCCCTGAAAGCGTCGCGTGACGCGGTGCACTGGGCCGTCGGTTTGGCGACTCGCTTTAGCTGGGCGGAGTGCTACCCAGCTGGGATGCGGTTGTTCGCCGAGCAGTGCAGCCTCCCGTTCACTCCCGATGAGCAGTCTTTATTCGGCTGGGGCCATGTCTCCACAGACCTGATCGGTTTTTCGGTCCAGTGCTTGCCCCAAGGCTACTACAGCTTCCTGGAGCCGGTGCTCAAACGGTTCTTCTCCGGGCGAATCAAGATCGACGAGGCTCGCGCACAGATCCATGCCGTTCTCTCGGGCTGTCACGCCATGAAGATGGACATCATGGGGCAGGACTGCGAACGCAAGCGGAAAGAGGCAGAGGCCCAGCGATTGCACGATATCACACAACGCGCTAAGCGGCAGGGTCCCCAAGCGTCGTAAGCTGCTCCCCGGAGGCCGAGGCTACACGCAGCAGCGCGGCTGGCGGCGAGTCAAACTCCACCACATCTGCCATCTGCTCCGGAACCAGCGCCGCGTAATGCCGTCGGCAGATCTCAGGCGAGTTGCCCATCAGCGTGGCGATCTTGTAGAGCGACTCGCCTTTCTGGGCAAGCAGACTCCCAAACGTGTGCCTAAAGTCGAGGCACGACCACGTCAGACCGGCGGTAGCGTTGATCCTCCGCAGCCGCGCGGAGAAGTTGTCGGGATCCCACCGCAGGCCCCCCGGCGACGCGAAACACCACGGTGCGCCTCGAACCGGCCCGTGACCTGCAAGGATCGCGGCTAACGCTCGGCTGATTGGCACGGCCCGATTGCGCTTGGTCTTCGGCTCCCAGAAAGCCCCGTCGACCGTCTTAGCCCGGACGTAAGAGTTCAGCCGTCTGCGGGGATTGTCGCAGGTAGCGGAGGGAGTTGGCTGGTTTGCAGGTAGGTGCGTAGGGCGTCGGCGTCGTCCGGTTCGGTCGCGATCAAGGCGTCCACCCTACACATTGGCTGACCGACCGGCGGTCGGTCCCCCAGAGCTGAGGCCGGGGGCTCACGGCTGTTGGTCGCCCCACAACCCGCCGGGATCCCGCCCCCGCGGTACCCCTACCGCTCCACACGCGGATCCCCTAAAATGCTCCTTCTGCCGACTATTCACGCCCGCAAGCGCGAGGCATTCTCCGCAGCGGCTAAAGGAGCATAAGTATGGCGGTCCCCAACGATCGAAAGTACTCCCAGACGCACGAGTGGTTCAAAGCCGACGGCGACACGGTGACCATCGGCATCACCCAGTTCGCCGCCGACGAGCTGACCGACATCACCTTCGTCGATCTCCCCGATGTCGACAGCACCATTGAGGGTGGAACCCATTTTGGTGAAGTCGAGTCCGTCAAGGCGACCAGCGAGCTCTACTGTGCTGTCACCGGCGAAGTCGTCGCTATCAACGAGAACCTCACCGACCAGCCCGAACTCGTCAACAACGACCCGCTCGGCGGCGGGTGGATGATCAAGATCAAGTGCGGCGACCTGAGCCCGCTTGAGAACCTGCTCGATGGACCCGCCTACGATAAGATGGTGGCCGAGTAGCCCGCCGGGCACACCAGTCCGGATGGCCCAGTTATAGCACCAGGCACTGTCGGGCAGGGGGGACCGACGTTACCGGAGTCCGTATTCCCATGGCCCACACCTTCGCCAAGCAGGAGTTGCTGAAACCCACCGATACCTTCGTCTACCGTCACCTGGGGCCCAGCGACGACGACATCCGGCAGATGCTCGCCGCCCTCGGCTGCGAGTCGCTCGATGCCCTCATCGACCAGACGGTTCCCGCGGCGATTCGCCTCGAAAAGCCGCTGGACCTGGGACCGCCGCGTGGCGAGCACGAGCTCCTGGCCGAGTTGCGGGCCATCGCCGACAAGAACCGCGTATTCCGCTCGTTCATCGGCATGGGCTATTACAACACCATCGTCCCTCCGATCATCCAGCGAAACGTCCTCGAGAACCCCGGCTGGTACACGCAATACACGCCGTACCAGGCCGAGATTTCCCAGGGACGACTGGAAGCCTTGCTTAACTTCCAGACGGTGGTCAGTGATCTGACAGGGTTGCCGCTCGCGAACGCGTCGCTCCTGGACGAGGGCACCGCTGCCGCCGAGGCGATGACCATGTGTCACCGCATCGCACGCGGCAAGAAGAACGCCTTTTTCGTGGCGAGTGATTGTCACCCGCAGACGATTGAGGTCGTCAAGGCCCGGGCGAAGCCGCTCGCGATCGACTTGCGATGCGGCTCACCGAACGAGGTGGACTTCAGCTCGCAGGATCTATGCGGGATTCTGCTGCAATACCCGACCACGGACGGTCGAATCTGCGACTACGGCGATCTCGTTCAGCGGGCGCATGAGGCGAAGTGCCTGGTGGTTGTGGCGGCGGACCTGCTGGCGCTGACGTTGCTGAAGCCGCCGGGTGAGTTCGGTGCCGACGTCGCCGTCGGATCCTCACAACGGTTCGGCGTGCCGATGGGCTTTGGTGGGCCACACGCCGCCTTCATGGCCACGTCGGACAAGCATGTCCGGCAGATGCCCGGGCGTGTCGTCGGAGTATCGCGGGATACGGACGGCAAACCCGCCTATCGCCTCGCTATCCAGACACGCGAACAACACATTCGTCGCGAGCGAGCGACCAGCAACATCTGCACGGCGCAGGTGCTGCTGGCGATCATGGCGAGCATGTACGCCGTGTGGCATGGGCCACAGGGGTTGCGGCGGATTGCGTCGCGTGTTCACAAGTTCACGCGGATGCTTGCTGAGGGTCTCGCGCGCATGGGCCACGAGGCTGGCAAGCCAGCGGAGTTCTTCGACACGCTGCGTGTGCGACCGGGCCACGGCCTGGACGCGGGGGCGATCGTCAGTGCCGCCCTCGAGCGACGTGTGAACCTGCGTCGCTACGACGACGGGTCTGTCGGCGTCTCACTGGACGAGGTCATCACGACTGATGAGTTTCGTCTTCTGCTGGAGAGCTTCGCTCCGGCTGGGACGTCGGTTCCATCGCTCGAAGAGTTGGCGGATGTGACCGGGGACGAGTACGAAGGGCCGCTCGCGCGTCAATCGGCGTACCTGACGCATGCGGTTTTCGACAGCTACCACGCTGAGCACGAGATGCTGCGTTACCTGCGTCGCTTGCAGGACCGCGATTTGTCACTGTGCACGTCGATGATCCCGCTCGGCTCATGCACGATGAAGCTCAACGGCACGGGTGAGATGCTGCCGATCTCGTGGCCGGCGTTCGCGAGTCTCCACCCGTTTGTCCCGGCGGACCAGTCAGAAGGCTACACCGAGCTGTTTCGCAGCCTGGAAGGCCGGCTCAGCGAGATCACGGGCCTGCCGGCTGTTTCGCTGCAGCCCAACTCCGGTGCGTCTGGCGAATACACCGGGCTGCTGACGATTCGGGCGTACCACGCAGCCCGAGGGGAGGGCGGGCGCGACGTGTGTCTCATTCCGGTCTCCGCCCACGGCACCAACCCCGCCAGCTCCATCATGGCGGGTTGCCGCGTGTTCACGGTGGCGTGTGATGACGGCGGCAACGTCGATCTGGGTGATCTCAAAGCCAAGGCTGAGGAGCATCGGGACAAGCTCGCCGCGTTGATGATCACATATCCTTCGACGCACGGGGTGTTCGAGGAAAGCGTGAAGGAGATCTGCGAGATCATTCACGCCAATGGCGGTCAGGTGTATATGGACGGGGCCAACATGAACGCCCAGGTGGGCCTGTGCCGGCCGGGGGACATCGGCGCTGACGTCGTCCACCTCAACCTGCACAAGACGTTCAGCATCCCGCATGGCGGCGGCGGCCCCGGCGTGGGACCGATCGCGTGTGCCGCCCACCTCGCCCCGTTCCTGCCCGGCCATTCACTCGCGCAGTGCGGCGGCGAGACAGGGATTGGTCCGGTTGCGTCGGCCCCGTGGGGCAGTGCGAGCATCCTTCCGATCTCGTGGATGTACATCGCGTTGATGGGTGAGCCGGGCTTGAAGGAAGCGACACAGGTCGCGATTCTGAACGCCAACTACATGGCGAAGCGCCTCGGCGAGTACTACTCGGTGCTCTACACGGGCAAGAATGGTCGCGTGGCGCACGAGTTCATCATCGATCTGCGCGAGTTCGACAAGTCTGCTCACATCACGCCGGACGACGTCTGCAAGCGGCTGATGGACTTCGGCTTTCACGCTCCGACCATGTCGTTCCCTGTTCCGGGCACGTTGATGATCGAGCCGACGGAGAGTGAATCGAAAGCCGAGTGCGACCGTCTGTGCGACGCGCTGATTGCCATCCGCGAGGAGATCCGGGCGATCGAAGAGGCGAAGATCGATCCCGAGAACAATCCCCTGAAGAACGCACCGCACACGGCGGAGGCTGTCACAGCGACCGGGTGGGATCGGCCGTACACGCGCGAGCAGGCCGCGTATCCCGCTCCGTGGAGCCGGGACCGGAAATTCTGGCCGGCCGTTGGGCGCATCGACAACGTGTATGGAGATCGCCACCTGTTTTGCACGTGCACGGGTGTAAACGCCATGGCCGAGTGACGCCGCACGAACCGCCGGCAACGTGGTCGGCTTGAACAGTGGCGGATGCCGCAAAACAGGGGCACAATACTCCACCGTGAGCACGCGTCGGCAACGGGCGAATCGGCATGCTTGTGCCGTGGGCTTGATAGCCACACTTGTGGTGCTCGTCGTGTATGCGCTGGGGGGGCTCGATTGGCTTGAGCTCAAGACGCTCGATCTCCGATTTCGCCACGCGAGCGCGATTCCCGATGATGGACGCATCGTCTGCATCGACATTGACGACCGTGCTCTGGAGATCGTCCAGCGGTGGCCCTGGCCCCGGGATGTGCAGGCCGGGCTGATCGGCGTGTTGCATGAGGCGGGGCTGAAGACGCTCTTGTACGACATCGAGCTGGTGGAGCCGGAGTTCGCGCGCGACATCAGTGCCCGAAACGCGGACATCATCGCATCGCATGCCGGCGAGGGGCTGGAGTTCCTGGACCGGGCGTATCCTGATCGCGAGCTTCAGTTGGCGCTGGAGGACTTCGGCCAGGTGTACCTGGCGTTTCACCATGGCGCCAAGCGCAGCGGCCAGCACGCGGACCGGGCGCTGGTTGCCGGTGTGAAGGCGTGGTTTGCAGCAGATTCGACGCGGTGGGCGCTGGCGCCGAGTACGCAGTTGCAGGGCGTGTTCGCGGATGTCGCCGAGTCCGACGCCGGCAACTATGAACCGAGCGTGGTCGCGTTGCGGAACGTGATGGGGCATCGGGCGACCGTCAGTGACCCCATCATGCCGCTCGCTGCGGTTCGATCCGCCGCACCCGCGATCGACACGATCACCCCGGTCTACTTCCGTCATGCCCGCGTGGCCCGCCGGTGCGGGTTTGTGGCTATTGAGCCGGACGGCGATGGTGTCGTGCGCCGGATACAACTGCTCGTCGAGCACGACGGTGTGGTTCTCCCGCAATTGGCATTCGCAGTCGCGTTTGATGAGCTCGGTCTCAGGGCAGAGGACGTCACCGCGACAAAGGGTCGGCTGGAGATGAACCTTGCGGAGCGCGGTGAAGCGATCGCGATTCAACTGGACCGGCGTGGTCGGGCTCTGGTGCCATGGGTGAGCCGGCGGAACTGGGCGGAGCAGTTCGGCGAGCACGTTCCGATCGGCAAAGCCTGGGAAGTGTTTGACCGGCGTCAGAGCATTCGGCGCAACCAGGCTTACATCGTAACGCGGCTGGCCGAATTGCCAGCGGCTACCCCCTACAAGGACTGGCAGCCGTATCGGGATGATCTGAAGCGGCGGCTGGAGCTCGAGTCTGAGTTGCGTGTGGCGCGTTACGGTGACGATGAGAAATCGGCAGCGCAGATCCGGGAGTGGATGCGGCAGTACGACGAACTGCTGCCCCTCGATGAGGCCAAGCTGCGGGCGGCGTTGCCACGGTGTATTGAAGAACTCTCGGTGCGGGCGAGCGGTGCTGAAACGCCCGTCGAGCTTGAGGTACTGCGCGAGATCAGCCGGGCGTTCGCCGCCAACGACAAGCACCGCGCGGACACCGACGCCACGATGGCCTGGTTGCGCGAGCGGCTCAAGGGCCGAATCGGCCTGGTTGGGTACACGGCGACAGCCCTGGCGGACATGACGCCCATCCCGACTCACCCGCGCGCCCCGGGCGTCGTGGCACACGCGAACCTTCTCAACGGTCTGCTCACCGGGCACACCGTTCGCTGGGCGCCAGCGTGGCTCAATATCCTGCTGGCGATCGCGATGGGCGCGGCGTCTACGCTGATGAGTGCCCGCTGGGGGCCGCGCATGGTGGGGATCGTGGCCCTTCTGGGTGTTGGATATATCCTGTCGGCCGGTGGGCTGGTGTTCTATGCCAACACCTACTGGATCGCCCTCTCCCCGGCTGTGGGAACGCTGCTGGCCAGTTACGTGGCCGTTGTGGTCTATCGCTACGTCTTCCTCGAGCGCGAGTCACGACAGATTGCCCGGGCCCTGAGCCAGTATACATCCGCGACATTGGCCCGGCAGATGGCCGAAGATGCCGACCTGTGCCGACGTGCCGAGAAGCGGGAAGTGAGCGCGATGTTCACTGATCTGGCCGGTTTCACAACCATCTCAGAACGCATCGGGGCGGAGCGTACACAGCGTGTACTGAACGTCACACTCGGGCGACTGAGTGACGTGATGCTCCACTATGAGGGGATGATCAACAAGTTCATCGGCGACGGCATCTTCGCCTTCTGGAATCCTGTGATCTACCCGCAGCCGGACCACGCGCTGCGCGCGTGCGGGACCGGGCTGGATTTGCAGTCGGGGCTGGCCGCGCTGATGGCAGAGCAATCCGAGCGTGGCGGGGACTCGGTTTTTCAGGAACTCTACCTCCGCATCGGCGTGGCGACCGGGCCGGCCGTCGTGGGGCCGTGTGGCTCGGAGCAGAAGTACGATTACACGTGCATCGGTGATTCCGTCAACGTCGCTTCGCGGCTGGAGTCGGCCAACAAGTTCTACGGCACGCGCATCCTTGTATCGGGCCGGACGCGCGAGCTGGCGGGCGACGGGTTTGCCTACCGGTGGCTAGGCGGCGTCCAAGTGAAGGGGAAGACGCAGGCCGTGCAGATCTACGAATTGCTGGGCCGCAATCGAGACATCGACGGCGAGACGTTGCGGCGTGCGGAGGACTTCGCCCGCGGCATCGCGGCCTTCCAGCGGCGCGACTGGAGCACGGCGATGACCGCCTTTGAGCCGTGCATGGCTCCGTCGGAGGTCGCGGCGAAGCGCTACATGGAGGCCACCCGGCAGTTCATGGAATCGCCTCCCGCGGAGGACTGGAACGCGGCCTTGGAGCTGACCGAGAAGTGATGGAGGATGGGGGCGGCAACAGCAGCGGCGTGGCGGGCCACGCGTCCCTGCGTTATGCTCAACCTTTTGGTTGGTGTGTCAAAGAAGGAGACGAACAGATGCCTGAAACGGCTCTGCAGGTGGATTATGGCAGCGTGCTGGACTCGGCCGTCGGCGCGGCTCACGGGCTCGGCCGGGCGGAGATCAAGCGCTCGGAGGCGCGCGTGAAGGAAGCGATCGCGCGCATCGAGCGTGAGCGAAAGGCCGGCCAGCACCGCTATCGTGATCTGCCCTATGACACGGCGATGGTTCGGCACGTGCGAGCGATACGCCGCCAATACGTAGGGAAGATTGACAACCTGGTTGTGCTGGGGATCGGCGGCTCGGCGCTGGGGAACATCGCGCTCCAGACGGCACTGAATCCCGCTTATCACAACCTTATGCCGAACAGCATGCGCTGGGGGCCGCGGCTGTTCGTCATGGACAATGTCGATCCCGTGCAATTCGCCAACCTGCTATCCATCCTCGGCACCGGCCTGCGGAAGACGCTCTTCAACGTGATCAGCAAGTCGGGCGAGACGGCGGAAACCGCCGCCCAGTTCCTGATCGTGCGAGATCTGTTGATGCGGCGCTTCGGCCGCAAGGCGCTCGCGAAGCACCTACTCGTGACCACGGATCCGGAAGGCGGCACGATGCGGGACCTCGTGGAGGCCGAAGGGTTCGCATCGCTGCCCGTCCCGTCCGGGGTGGGTGGACGCTTCTCGGTGTTGTCGGCGGTCGGCCTGTTCTCGGCGGCGATGTGCGGGATCAACATCGGCAAGTTGCTGGCGGGCGCGGCGGCCATGGAGGAGCGGATTCACTCTCGCGTGGTTCGCAAGAACCCCGCCGCCATGCTGGCGCTATTGCTGCACGCCTTCTACGTGCGTGGCAAGCGGTCGCACGTGATGATGCCATACAGCTATCAGCTCAAGGACCTGGCGGATTGGTACCGGCAGCTTTGGGCGGAGAGTCTGGGCAAAGGCGTCGATCTTGACGGGCAGCCGGCCATGGTGGGGCCGACCCCGATCAAGGCCCTGGGCGTGACGGATCAGCATTCGCAGGTTCAGCTCTACCGGGAGGGCCCCAACGACAAGGTCTTCATGTTCCTGGAGGTAGAGAAACACGCCAAGGATGTGCGCATCCCGCGTGTGGCGGGTACGCCGGAGGCTCTCCGCTATCTGCAAGGCAAGTCGATGGGGACACTCTTGACGGCGGAAAAGCACGCCACCGAGCGGGCGCTGGTGGCCAGCCAGCGGCCGTGCCTGACGATCCGCTTCCCGTCCGTCCGCGAGGAAACGGTTGGGCAGTTCATCATGCTCTGGGAAGCGACGACGAGCATTATGGGCTGCCTGCTCAATGTCAACGCCTACGATCAGCCCGCGGTGCAACTCGGCAAGGAGTTCACTTTTGCGCTGATGGGGCGAGAAGGGTACGAGGAACGCGCCAAGGAGCTTCAACGACGGGGACGTAGCGCCGGGAACTGCACCGTCTGAGGCGGACAACAAGGGCTCGGCAGAGGCGGCGGCGTGTTGGACGCGCTCCCGTCGTTGACGGGACCTTTCTGACGCGGTTCGCGCTGGAGGATGTTCACGATGCGTCATGCGGTGATCATGGCAGGCGGCGCGGGCACGCGGCTCTGGCCGTTGAGTCGGACAGCGCGGCCGAAGCAGCTTCTGCGGCTGTTCGACGGGAAGTCGCTCCTGCAACTTTCGCGTGAGCGGCTGCAGGGGCTTTTCGAGCCGCAGAACATCTGGGTGATCACATCGGCGCACTACATCGATCAGGTGGCCCGCGAGCTTCCTGATGTCCCGCGCGACAACCTCATTGGCGAGCCGATGGGGCGTGACACGGCGAATGCCATTGGCCTGGCGGCCAGCCTGCTCGCGCGGCGGGATGCCGACGCCACGATGGCGGTCTTCACGGCGGACCACATCATCAGCCCACAGGATCGGTTTGCCGAGGCGATCCGCGCCGGATTGGACGCCGCCGAAGGCTCGCCGGAAAGCCTCATCACGTTCGGCATCACGCCGGCGAGCCCGCACACCGGATACGGGTATGTGCAGCGCGGTGAGGAAGTCGGGGCGAAGACGTATCGAGTAGCCGAGTTCAAGGAGAAGCCCACGCGGGAGGTTGCGGAGACGTACCTGCGGAGCGGTGAGTACTACTGGAACAGCGGCATGTTCGCATGGCGCGCGAGCGCTATCTTGTCGGAACTGGAGCGCTTGTTGCCGGAGAACGCCGCTAGCCTGGCTGATCTGGCGGCTCGGTGGGAGGACCTCGCCCGGAGCGGGGAGGTTGCCGATCGCTTCCAGCGCCTGCACAAGATATCGATCGACTACGGGGTCATGGAGAAGGCCGCCAGCGTGCTTGTCGTCGAGATGAACTGTGACTGGAAGGACCTTGGTTCGTGGACCGCGATCGCAGGTACGCGGGCCTGTGACGAGAGCGGCAACGTGACGATCGCGCCGAAGGCAATCAGCGTGGAGGGGAGGGGCAATGTGATCGTCTCCGAGTCGGACCACCTCATCGTTACGCTGGGGTTGGATGACGTCGTTGTCGTCCATAGCGGCGACGCGACGCTGGTTTGCCGGAAAGACCACGAGGAGCGGATCAAGCAACTGGCGGACGTGCGGCGTGCCCAGTTCGGCGATCGCTTCGAATAGCGACGGCGGTCATGAGGGGGGATGCCTAGCGCCCGATAATTCCCCGAGGGAGCCTCCGTCTGGTGGTCAGGCGAAATCGGGGCAATCGTGGAGGGGCTTGGCGAGGCGAGGCTTGAGGTCTGCATCCAGCGGGACGAAGGTCGACCAGTCGTAGCGGTACATCGCCAGCGCGTGACGGAAGCCGTCGAACGCGATCTCCGGCGTTTGGCCACGTAGTTCCTGGAGGAGCCAGGCGGGGAAATCGGCACCGGCGGCGATGGCCAGGGGGGCTCCGCCGCCGACGCGCGGGTTGATCTCGATGAAGCGGATGCGGTGCTCGGCGGTCACGATGCACTGAAGCGTGACGATTCCGCGGAGCGAGGGCCCCAGCGTCTCGACCAGACGCCGGCTGGCGTCCATGACCTCAAGGTCCTTGACGACGATTCCCTTGCAGACCTCTCCGGTACGGACTTTCAAGCGGGCCCGGGGCACGGCGCAGCGCGGGATTCCTGTGAGGCCCACATAGACGTCCACGGTGTGCTCCACGCCGCTGATGAACTCCTGGACGATGGGCTCGTTGACTCGCTGCAGGTAGTAGTCGAGGTCGAGTTGATCCGCGATCTTGTGCACCCACTGGCTCGCGCTCCCGGTTCGAGGCTTGATGAAGAGCGGAAACAGCTTGGGCTCCAGATCGCGCACTTGCTCCGGGGTATAGGTTGTCGGGGTGTCGATGCCGTGTTTGCGAAGGTGGGCGTAGGTCAGAAGCTTGTTGCGGCAGATATCGATGACCTGGGGGTCGGCGAGGAGCGGTGCACAGCCGGCCTTGGCGATGGCCTCCCGATGCTGACTGAGAACCGGCAGATCGGTGTCGGTCGTCGGTATGAGCACGTTCGCCTGGTGCTCGTGGATCGCGTCGAGCAGTGCGGGCATGTACCCCGCGTCGGTGGCCGCGGGGGCGATAACCGGTCGATCAACGCACCACAGGGCTGGCGCCGTCAGGTCGCTGTCGATGCCGACCAGACGGAGTTCGATATTGAGCTGTCGGGCCGCGGCGCGGAATGCCTGCAACAGCTCGATGCGCCGTCCGACACAGGTGAACAGCAGCGTCAGAACGTCTCGGTTGTTTTTGCCGGTGCTCATGGTCGCTAGAATGTCCCGCAGCGCGTGCCTGGCGCCAAGCTGCAAAAAGCTGCAATCGGCTTTTTTGCAGCATGGCCCCGCTGACAGTTATCGGGAACAAGGTGCAGCGGCTGGAGGAACGCTCGTTTGTTCACCGATGGAGCCTGTTTGACAGCCTTTTGGGAGCCCGATAGCCTTGTATCCTGACCAACGGGACGCACCATGCCGGAAGACTATCGTGGACGCTTGTGGTGACCGGTTTCGAATACGCACCCTCGTTCACCTGAACCTGCAGGTGGCGCTGGGCTTGGTGTGCGTCGGCGTTGCCGGGCGGGCGGCTGACGCCGGGCAAGGCCCACAGGTGGCACCCACGACCCAGGCGGTGAGCGGGTCGCAGGGGGGTTGGCTCCGTGTATCGGCGAACCGCGTCAATATCCGTTCGCGGCCCGACGTGAACAGCCTGGCCGTCGCCCGGGTCGGGCGTGATGCCGTTTTGCGGTGGATCGACGCGGAGTTCGGCTGGTACCGCGTACTTCCGCCGGAGGGGACCTTTTCCTACGTTTCCGCCGAATACGTCGATCGTCGGGGTGAGGCCGAAGGGGTCGTCTCGACGCGCAGCGGTGCGCTACGTGTACGGATGGGGAGCCTGTTGCGGGACGTGGACCCAGCTCAGAGCGAGGTGCCGGCTCGGCTGGCTCGTGGTACGCGTGTGACAATCGTTGGCGAGCAGGGGGGCTGGCTCAAGATCACTCCGCCCGAGGGCGTGTACATGTACGTCTCGGGCGATCATGTCGATCGCATCAGCGAGCAGGTCGCCGATCGGCTCCGGTCCGTAAGCTCGCGCCCGGCGATCGCCGCTTCGCGACCGGGAGGAGAGAGACCGACGACGCGGCCGGCGCAAGGCCCGGACTTGAGCGGTCGCTGGGGGCGCGAGCTTGTCTCGCTGGAGAAAGCCATCGGCGTCGAGGCGTCCAAGCCGATGGCGGAGCAGCAATGGGATGGGATCATCGCCCGGTTGAGGCCGATTGTGCAGCAGCGCGAGGAGCCCATGGTCTCGCGACTGGCCCACGCGTGGTCGGTGCAACTCCAGCAGCGTGCGGCGGATCAGCGTGCCTTGCAGCAAGCCGAGGAAGTGAAGCGCCGCCTGGCTCGCGAGCGCGCGCAGCACGAGCGGGAGATGGAGCGAATCGAGCGGTTGCGGCGGCAGGCGACGAGCCAGCCGGCCTCCGACGCGGAGGGGGAGTTGCTGCGCAGCTACGCGATGCGCGGGAAGAAGGGGCAGCGCTGGTACAAGCTCCAGAATCCCCTGACCCAGTCGCTTGTGGCCTACATTGAGATGGACCCGGCGACGGGCCTGGACCCGGAGCGGTTCATCGGAAAGTATGTCGGCGTTCGGGGAGTGCGTCGATTCGAGGCTTCTGTCGGAGCCAACGTCGTGCGCGCCAGGGAGATCACGATCCTGGGCCGCCGCACACCGACAACGCGGCCGACTCGCCGGACACGGTGAGGGACGATACACTGCTGAAGAGTTTTCTCGTGTCTTTTGTGTGGAAGGGATTCGTGTGATGAAGACTTGGCATGCACGTCTGCGCTACTGTGGGCTCACGCTGGCTGCTGGTGGTTTGTTCCTCTTCAATGGATGCGGTCTGAGCGACCAGCAACTGACCTCGGTCTGGCAGCAAGTGATCTCCACGGGGCTGAGCACGGTCGTCTCCAATGCGCTGACCTCGGCGTTCGGCGCGGCCGGGTAGACGCGATGGTGTGAGCCGCGGATGGGAATGACGGGAATAGCGCGCAGGGTGCGCGGCGAGGGCCCGCGGTGCACGATCGGTCCCTGCGCCGGGTCCTTTCCGAAAGAAGTTGAAGGAGATTACGCGCATGGCAGGTTGGCGTGTGGCAACCCTGGCGCTACTTGTCGGGCTCATTGGCCTGGCAGGATGCAACGGGGGCAAATCGGTCTACGTGACGCAGTTTCCCCGGTGGGATTATGAGCGCTACGAGCGGATCGCGGTTGTCCCCGCGCGGCCGGCGGACCCGCGCGCGGCGCGCGATGCCAGGCTGTTGAGCGATCGCCTGACCACCTTGATCTCGCAGAGTTCGGCGTTCACCGTTCTGAGCCGGGGTGAGATGGAGGAGGTTTTCCAGGAGCAGGATCTCTCACGGCTGGCGGATGCCATCGATGAGGGAACCGCCCTGCCGGAAGGGAGGCTGAAAGTCGCCCAGGCGCTCGTGGTTGCCAAGATCTCCAGCTATGACCTGGTCAAGAATCGGAAGAAACAGACGATCCCACGTTATCGTCTCGATCGCCGCGGCCGGATCATGCTGGATCGTCACGGGCGGCCGATCAAGATCGGTGAAGACGTCGTTTACACATACACGCACGGGGCCGATGTCGAAGCTTCCGTGCGCGTGGTCGACGCCGCTACCGGCAAGATCCTCCTGAGCGATTCGGCGCAGGCGTCGCTTCGCAAGAGCAAGCACGGTCGCCCGCCGAGCGACTCGCCGGAGGCGATGGCGTCCGACGCGACGCGCGAGTTGGCCATGAAGCTCGGCAAGAAGGTCGCGCCCACGCGTGTGAAAGTGAAGCTGAAATCGAAGATGCTGTTATTGGCCACGGCGTACTTTGACGGCGAGTATGAACAGATCAAGAAGCTGTCTCGCGCGTTGGGGCAGTTCTTGCTGGTCGTGCGCGATCTGCCAGAGGAGTGCGAGGGGAACAACTTCCGGTTGGCCATCGCGGAGGAGGAAGGCCGGCAGAACCTGTTTGAAGAGGAATTCACCTGGTCGTCCAACGCGGGTCCGGAGGGGATTTCCTACCAGGTTCCCATGGAATCGATCGCGCAGAGCGGGGCCGAACGATTCGTCGTTAAGCTCTACAGTGCCGGCGATCCCGAGCCCAAGTTGAAGCGGGAATTCCGATTGGAGACCGGCGACTAGGAGGAGCACAGCGCGGGAAGCGGGTGTCAAACCTCCTTGAGGATCTCGGCTCGGATCGGGCCGGGTGCGAGGTAGGGGAGGGTTGTCCGCAGAAGCCCGCCATCGAGCGAGAGGTCGGCTGGGCGCGGCTCGGGCGTGGCGAAGTCATGGCGGGAGGCGGGCACGAGGTTCGGCTCGCGAATCCCGAGCAGCGAAGCACAGCGGCTGATGATCTCGTAGCGTGAAAGCTGCTCGGGGCCGGCTACGTGGATCACGCCTCTCATCTCGCTACGGGCGAGGCCGACCAGGGCCCGGGCGGCGTCTGCGAGGCAGACGGGGGTGCGGTGCTCATCGGTGAACAGGTGCAGGGGGGCGCCGCTGCGGAGCGAAGCGATCTGCCGGACGAACGTGGTTTGGCGTGCGTTGTGGGGAGTCCCGATCATCAGCGGCACACGCACGACCAGGGTGCGGTCTATCGCGGCCAGCCGTTGCTCGGCGGCGACCTTCGTACGGCCGTAATGGCTGAGCGGCTGTGGCGTGTCGGACTCGCGGTAGGGTGCGGCGTCGCCGGCAAAGACCATGTCCGTGGAGGAGAACACGAATCTGGCCGCGCTCTCCGTGGCAAGCTCAGCCAGGGTCGCCGTGGCCTGCGTATTCACGCGATCAGCGTCCGCTGGCCGGGAATAGCAGTCGCCGACCGCCGTCATCGCGCCCAGGTGGATTACATGTGTCGGCCTGAAACGCGTGACTATCGTGCCGAGGGTGTCCACCTCCGCCAGGTCCGCGTGGAGGACGTCGACCCCGTCCTGATGGATGTCATGGCGGTGTGCGAGCGCGAGGATAGAGGGCCTGGACGTCTCGGTGCCCAACCGCCGGATGACGTGGCTGCCGAGTTGTCCGGAGGCCCCCGTGACCAGCCAGCGTTCAGTCGACAACGATCTTTCTCCATTCGGCCAGCATTTGAGCTGTGCCGGGTCGGTTCTCGGTGGAGCAGGGCACATTCTTCGTGAGCGTGCGTATTCTACCGGTTCGCCACCTCGGGCGAACTGTTTAGAATACGAGGCTGATTGGCTGAGGGGGTGCGAGGAGGCGACCATGAGTTGTGCAGGTCGGGTAGTGCCTTGTATGGCAGTCCTGCTGGCGGTGGCGATCGCCGCGGCAGGAGAAGACAGCGGGCCGCTCCGCAAGGCGACCTCGGAGAATAAGCGGTTTGAGCTGCGCGTGGACCCGGGCCGGCCCGGACGCGTGGGACGGAGTTGTACCGCGACCCTCTACGAGCAGGGGGAACGCAGTCGCATGCGACGGCGTGTGTGGGAACGGGTCCTGGTGAATGATGCCGCGCCGTGCCGGGCGTTCGTTCGTGATGACGGGCATTTCGTGGTCACATTGGATGAGTTTCGGCGCGGTGGGGCTCGCCACGCCCTGGTGATCTACGGTGCGCACGGCGAGCTTCTGCGGCATTTCCTGCTTCAGGACCTGTTGGATGCGAGTGATTGGACGCACGTCCGGGTCGCTCCCCGACAGATTACCTGGCTTGAGAAGGCGCGCTGCGGCTTCTCCGACGTCGGGGAGCAGTTCGTCGTCGAGCTGCAATGGGGGCGCGTGATTCGGGTCGATCTGAAGACGCTGCAGTTGATCGGGGACGACGGGCGCGTGATCGTCGGCGTGATCACGGAGGTGCCGTCCGACGTGCTCGTTCAGCTTCTCGGGCACCTCGAGGAGGATGGCGAGCAAGTCGTTGCTGATCGCCTCGCAGATCTGGCTGAGTTGACGCCGGAGCAGCGTGCGCAGACCGAAGCGATTGCCGAGCGAATCTCGTCCGTTGACGAGCCACCCGTGGAGGATGACGAGGCGCAGCCCGCTGACGATGCAGCGGCAGTCGCGACAGAAACACCACCGACGCGGCCGACGGATGCGGCGGTGGCGGACCTGGACGAGCCCGCGGAGACGCAGCCGGAAGAGGAGGCGATCGCGTCATCCGACGAGTCCTGGCTGATCGAGTTGGCGGAGGAGACACTTGTACGCTCGGGGATCACGATTCCGATGCCGAATCTGGCTTCCCCGGTGGACTATGTCGGCTGGCTGAACGCGATGGGCGGGATCGACGGACCGGATGCGGCTCCGCTGTATGAGCAAGCGTGTGAGCGGCATGTGGAGTGGAAGGGCTCCACGGACCTCGGCGCCGCCGCAATGGGGGATGCGGAGGCCCTGGACTCGCCTGAGATCACTGCCTGGCTGGATGCGAACGCGGCGGCGCTCACGGCGTTTCGCGATGCGTCGCAGTTTTCCGCGAAGGGGTGGGAGCTTCACAGCGACGACGGGAGCATGTTGGAGATCAGATTGCCGAGCCTGAGCCCGCTACGAAGCTTGGCAAGGGCCAGCGTGATCGAGGGGCGGCGGGCCATGCTCGCCGACGATCCGGGCCATGCGGCTGACCGTTACCTGGACGTGCTGGCGGCGGGAGCCCACGTCGGCAGCGGGATGACGATCATCGAGAACCTGGTCGGGATGTCGATGCAGGAGATGGCGGCGGAGGCCTGGCTGGATCTCGTTGCGAACTCGGATGCGGACACGCTGGATTACGGGGAGTTGGTGATCCAGGCCGAGGTCGCGTACACGCCGCCGCGGTCATCGGCGGAGTGCCTCCAGGGTGAGCGGGCATTCTTTCTGGATTCGATGCAGCGTCTGTGGAAGCCGGGGTCGGAAGCTGGCCAATACGAGCTCGACAAGGAGAAGGCGACGACACTCCTGACGCTGGCTGACGCCGACGTGGCGGACAGCGAGATCGCCAGGTATGAAAACGCCGGCTACGTGGATTCGGTCGTTCAGGCGAATGCGGTCTACGACGTTATGACCGAGGCGCTGTCGATTCCCTACACGGGGAGCGCGAAGCATCTGGCCGAGTTGGAGAGGCAGTTGAACAGCGATTCGAACGTCAATCCGTTCGTGCGTGCCTTCGTCCCGTCGCTGGCGAATTACCATTTCGCCGCGACCCGGGCCGAGACGATTCGGCGCGCGGCCCTCCTGACGACGCACCTGAAATCCTACCGGCAGCAGCACGGGGCGTACCCGGAGTCGCTCGAGGTGTTCGGCGGGCGGGATTTTGTGGCCGACCCGTTCAGCGAGGGGCTTTTCGCCTATGGCCGGGACGGGGATGACTTCCACCTGTACTCGGTGGGGGGCAACGGCCTCGATGACGCAGGGGTGCCCGATCGCAAAGGGAAGAAGAATGACCTGGTCTTCTGGCCGCGACCGGAGTAGGTGCAGGTGAAGCCGGGGGAAACACAGGTTATCATCGCGGCATGTCGTTATTTGGCAGGAAGGCAGGACTGAACCCGAACGAGGTGCGCATGTCGCTCGGCGAGCACCTGGAGGAGCTGCGCGGCTGCGTTGTGCGCAGCCTCCTCGCGCTTGTGGTGGCCTGCCTCGCGTGTATCTGGCCGGCGAAATTCCTGCTGGCGGTGATCGCGCGGCCGCTGGTATTGGCTCTACGGCGGCACGGGCAGCCCGATAGCTTCCTCGCCACGAGCCCCGTCGAGAACATCCTGGTCTACATCAAGGTGGTGGTCATCTTCGGGCTGATCCTGGCGGGGCCATACGTCATCTATCAGCTCTGGCATTTCGTCGCGACGGGTTTGTATCGGCACGAGCGGGCGTGGTTCCGCCGGGCCGTGCCGACGAGCGTCGGGTTGTTCATCACCGGCGTCGTCTTCATGTACGTGTTCGTGCTTCTCGTCAGCCTGAATTTCCTGGTTGGATTCAGCGGCTGGCTTCCCCTGCCCCAGCCGACACCGAACGCGTTCGAGCGGGCCGTGCTGCGACTCCCGGAGCCAGGGGAGGGTATCCCGAGTTCGCAGCCCGGGATCGCGGAAGCTCCGATTGTGCCTGTACTGGATGAGGATCCGGACGAGCCGCCGGACGGGGCGCTGTGGGTCAACAGTATGGAGCGCAAGCTGAAGGTGCGGTGGCCGGGGGAGACGTACTCCATGCAGCTTACCCGCGACGACCGGCGGGCGATGGTGACCACGCACTTTCGAATCGGGGAATACCTCTCATTTGTGCTGATGCTGACCATTGCCTTCGGCCTGGCGTTCCAGATGCCGCTGGTCGTCATGTTTCTGGCGGGGTCGGGGATCGTCCCGATCGAGACCTTCCGGAAGTACCGCAAGGTCGTCATCCTCGTGATCGTGTTCACGGCCGGCGTACTCGCGCCGCCGGATCTCCTGAGCCACGTGCTGCTGTCCGGGCCCATGGTCGGGCTGTTTGAGCTGGGCCTGGTGCTCGCTGCTCGCAAGCGGCGCAAGACCGCCAAGGCCAAGGCCTGATCTCGGTCAGGGAGCGAACCGGAGGGGGTGTTGCCAGGTCGTGACGGGGCCGGACCGCGGTCGTGGGTCCGCGTGGAGGCCGGCGGTGGCCCCGGCTGGAGGACTGCGGACGGCCGGTCGATGGAGAGGGTGTGAGCGGTCTTGACGCTGTGCCGCGGACCTTTTAGGCTATGAAATCTGTGACCGGGTGGCCGTGGCCGCCGTCCAGCGTGCGGTCAGGTAGCTCAGTTGGTAGAGCAACGGATTGAAAATCCGTGTGTCGGCGGTTCAAATCCGCCCCTGACCATTGAGAAGCACAATTTGGGGCCGTAGCTCAGTTGGGAGAGCGCCTGCATGGCATGCAGGAGGTCGAGAGTTCGAGTCTCTTCGGCTCCATTTTCTAAGTCACGCCGACGCCACAACTTGTGGCTCCCTGCGTTCCAGCAGTGCGGCAAATCGACGGGCAAATGCGCGGAGCGCGCTCCGCGCATCGTCTGGAGCCGCCATGCAACGCCCACCCAAGTACCGCCAACGGATCATCCGCGGTCGTGAGATCGCCTACCTCACTCTGATCGACGTTCAGACCCGCCAACGTCGCGACTACTGGCTCGGCCCGTACGGCACGCCCCGGAGCCGAGCGGCCTATGCCCGGCTGTTGGCCGCGTGGGAGACTCGAGGGCGCCGTCTACCCGACGCCCAGGGCCCCTGTCGTTCCGGTTTAATCCGTCCTCGTTGCTACGACAGCACTTACGCGTTTTGCGCTTCCCGGGCCGATCCACTACGATGCCGCTTCACAGAAACCGAACGGAGGCGCAACCATGGGCGTCGTGCGCGTTATCGTCATTCTGCTCCGCGCCGTCCTCCTCCCGCGGGCAACGCTCGCTGCCGAAACCCTGGCCCTTCGTCATCAACTCGGCATTCTGCAACGCTCGGTCAAGCGTCCGCGACTTCGGCAGCGTGATCGGATCTTCTGGGTTTGACTACCTCGCCTCTGGTCGGACTGGCAATCGAGCCTGCTGATCGTGAAGCCTGCGACAGTCGATCGGTGGCACCGCGACGGCTTCAAGCTGTATTGGCGCCGGAAGTCGCGTGGCAAGCCCGGGCGGCCGAGAATCAACGCGGAAATCCGTCGTCTGACCCGGCGCATGTCTGGCGAGAACATCACGTGGGGAGCGCCGCGGATTCAATCAGAGTTGGCGTTACTCGGTTACACGGTGGACGAGTCGACAGTGGCGAAGTACATGATCCGCCACCGCAAACCACCGTCGCAAACGTGGCGCACATTCCTTGAGAACCACGTGTCCGACATCGCCGCCATCGACTTCTTCGTTGTGCCGACCGTACGATTCCACCTGTTGTACTGTTTCATCGTGCTTCGACATGACCGGCGTCGCGTCGTTCATTTCAACGTCACCGCCCATCCAACGGCGCGCTGGACAGGCCAGCAGATTGTCGAGGCGTTTCCGTATGATGAAGCCCCACGGTTCCTGATCCGACATCGCGACGGCATCTACGGCGTCGACTTCCGCGAACGTGTCGAACATCTGGGCATCGACGAGGTCGTTATCGCACCACGCTCACCCTGGCAGAATCCGTTCGCGGAACGGATGATTGGCCCGATCCGCCGAGATTGTCTGAGTCATGTGATCGTGTTTGACGAAGCTCATCTGATGCGGATTCTGACGAGCTACTTCGCGTACTATCACGATTCGCGAACACATCTCTCGCTTGGCCGGAACGCGCCGCTTCCGCGCGAAGTCGAGCCGCCGAGTTGCGGCCGCGTCATCGCAATCCCTCAAGTCGGTGGTTTGCACCATCGGTACACGCGCGCGGCCTGAGATCACGCTGAGGAGTAACGTCACCCGCAAGCCAATCACCGGAATCGTACTGCGCTCGCCTCTGAGATCCCATCTGTCCACGGGCTTTTGGTTGGGCCGCAGACGCCGAGAGTACTTTCACACTGGTGCCCCGGGCCACCGTCGTTTGCCGCGACGAGCGCGGATGGAGTATTCCGTATGCACAGGTCGAATACACAGCCCGTACGGGCCATCTCCCCAGCTTACCATGACAATTGAACACTGGGGCAATGCACGCGGTTCCGACTACGGCGCGATTGGGAACGTTGTTGCGGTCAGAACGCCAGTCAATGAGGCTGCCGACGAAGTGCGCGAGTTCCACGCCGAACGCGCCAGGCGGCGGGGATTGACCGCAAGGCGCTGATCGCGGTTCCCCGGAGCACTGTGCACGCCAGTCGTGCACCGTCCAGAGGCGCAGGAACCGTCAATCCAACACCACTCGCCGCTTCAGGCGGCCGGTGAGGTGGCTGACGCTGTCGGGGCTCAGGATGTGATCTTTGAGCGTTTGGCAGGCCCGGCTCAGCTTGTCGGCGATGTCCGGCTGCTGAGCCAGGTCCGGCCCCGTCAGCCCGGCGATCTGCTGCTTGAGCCGCGACAGCTTCGTTGCTGCATCGGCGTCGCCGATGGCTGCTCGCGCGAGAATCCCTTCTCGCACGACTCCGGGAATCCGCCTACTCGAACGCCGCGTGTTACCGGCTCAACCGCGGCGAGAACCAGATCGCGCAATCCGCGTACGTGCCGTCGTTCGCTGGCTCGGCGATCAACTCCAGCGTGTCGACCCCGGCTATTTCGATGCTCGCGTGGCCCTCCGCCCAGTCGCGCATGACGTCCGAACGGAACAGCTCCCTCCCATCCCCCTTGACGACAAAGACCACGCTGCCCGGTGCCCAGTTTTGCAGCCCGTACCCCGTTTCCAGCTTCTTCCACTCCCCTCCCAGCTTGTAGACATACCGCGAAGCCGCATGGGCGTACAGCCCCGTCGCGTGCACGTCCTGCCCCGATTCAAGCACATACCCGCCGTCGGCTCGACGATTGCGCGCCGGCTTACCCCAGCCAACCGCAGCCGATTCCCAGGCCGCCGCGCTCAGCGCGATCTCCCGCACATCATCCGCCACCGCTGTCAGTGTCACGGGCTTGTCGTCCGGCTGCGTAAGGTACCCGTGCAGCACCTGCGCCTTGCGGTACCAGATGTCGTCCGCGTCCTTCAGCCTGGCCACCGCGGCCTTCAGCGCGTCCTTGTTCTGCGCCTCATACGCCGGCAACACATGCTTCTGGTAGAACGCTTGGTGCGTCAGATACTCGACGGGCGCTGCACCGGATTCACCGACCACGAGTTTGTACTCAAACTCCTGATGCGCCCCGTTGGTGTGATAGAAGCGCAGCCGCAATTCGTAGTTGTCCGGCTCAAAACCGCCGGTCACGACCTCGAACCGGTTCTCGTCGCCGATCTTGGCGACCCAACTGCGCGAGTCGTAGTCCCGCCGCCCCTTGGCCGGGTCGAGATACACGATCAGCGCATCCAGCGGCAGCGTGCTCTTCAGGTGGCCGGTGACCTTCAGCCCCGGGCCATCATGGCTGAACTTCACGTCCTTCAACTCGCAGGTGGGCCGGACCATGCGGTCCTTCCCCTTCCGCGAGAACAGCGGGTGAATCGAAAGCGCCCGCGCGTGGGCCGCCGTCAGGATCGCACCCGGCCCCTCGCCCGTCTTCTCGCGCCGGTACGTGTAGTTCCCCGAACCCATCACGGCCGTGCCAACCGTCCTGAGCTGTTCGGGCGTTTCCTGGTTGTGCGGCAGGCCGAACGAATGCCCGAGCTTCTGAGCCATGCCGCCGATCTGAATTCGGACGTACTTGCCCAGCGGGTGTTGCTGTCCGCCGTCGTTCACTACCGGCCCGATCTTCAGCATGTTGACGGTGTCGATCAGTGCGTGATCCGGAACAGTGGCGTGGCCATGAACCTGGTCGCCATGGCCCCAGTACGGCATCGAGTTACGCAGAACCCCATCTTGGTTGAACATGAGGTTCTGGGACGTGACGACGTATTCCTCGTCGAAATCGATGCCCTCCTTTGCGAGCGCCGTCTTCAACTGGCTGCAAAGATCACCCCACGCCAACGCCTTGCCGGGGGCATACGTATGCTCCGACTTCACCACGTGCACCACCAACTTGCCCTGCGCGTCGCGCTCCAGCGGGAACGTCATGGGCCCGAAGCCGTTGCGCTGCATCTCGCTGCGGAAGAAGTCCTGCAGATCGCTCATGACGCGATCGACCCGCTCGACGTAACCGGGGATCGGTTCGCGATCCGCCGGGGTGAAGTACACGACCAGCAGGTTCTTGTCGAAGTCGTCCGTGTGGGCTGCCACGGCCAATGCCAAGCCCATGAACAGAGTTGCCAGTGTCGCTTTCATGGTGATCAACTTCTCCTCGGAGACAATTGGACGATCGAGTTCAAGAGTCGCGCCGTTCGGTACCGCCCCGTAGCGCCCGCGAGCGACGCCGCGTCACCCGTGTCGAGCCGGCGGATGCGCGAATGCCATCCGGTCCGGTAGCTCACGCGCTGAGCCCGCATAGTATCCGCGCCGAATGGCTTCAGGCAAATCCGTTTGCGAGCCTCTGTCACACGCGATTGCTGCGGACCATGCTTGTCCCAGATCGGCCCATCGTATGCAGGCTATCATGCTGTTGTGCTCCATGCGCCCGTACCCACCGCAAAGCAACGCGCCCAGCGCGATGATAAGGGTCGGGTGCACAAGTGATTGACGGCCGGGCGTGGATTGACCGGTTGGAAACCGGCCCCCCAGTGAGGCGGTGGCACAGGGGAGCGCTCACTCAAGGTTCTTCGACGCCGAGGACTTCCTGGATCGCCTGCTTGATGGTGCCCTTGGGCACGGCACCGACGAGCATCTGGGGTTGGCCGTCGACGGGGATGAAGAGCATGCTGGGAATGCTGCGAATGCCGAAGACCGCCGCCAATTCCTGTTCAACCCCCGTGTCGACGCCGTAGATATCGAGCTTCCCGGCGTATTCGTTCGCTAGAGCATTTTCACTTTTTGTTCGGTGCATAGCCGCAGTGTCGGAAGAAGCCTTCGGCATCGCTGGTCGTGACTTGGTCGAGCACGCCCTGCATGGTGCTCCACAGCGCGTCGACGGTTCGCAGCGCCAAGCCCCGTAGGGCTTGC
>Ga0272441_10004810_pt1 | contig 24001 bp, 14 predicted proteins | sample SSMProp6N_FD_193582 | JGI IMG/M metagenome (GOLD analysis project Ga0272441, IMG submission 193582) | Marine sediment archaeal communities from Little Sippewissett salt marsh, Falmouth, MA, United States - SSM-Prop-6N | ecosystem: Environmental > Aquatic > Marine > Wetlands > Sediment ...
TCCTCGCGGGCAAGGCAAAGCGCGACGAAATCGAGGAGTCCCTGGTGCGCGATTGATTGGGTTTGGCGGCAAGCGCGCAGGGAGCGTGGGTGCAAGATCTACAAGGGAGTACGCTATGTTCTACTCGGGCATTTCAGACGAGGCGGGCCAACCGATTGAGGCCCAGATAAAGGCGCATCGGGAACTGGGCTGGGACCACCTCGAGCTGCGCATGATCGATAACGAAAACGTCACGGCCATCTCGGACGAGAAATTCGACGCGGTCTACGAGAACGTCACGGCCGCGGGCATGAGCGTTTCGTGTTTTGGCAGCGCTATCGCCAACTGGGCGCGGCCGATCACGTGTGACCCGGAGATCGACCGGACCGATCTGGCACGCGCGATCCCCCGGATGCAGCGCTTTGGCACGAAGCTCATTCGCGTTATGAGCTATCCCAATGACAAGGATCGCCCCCTGCCCGAGGCGGAATGGCGCGACGAGGTTTTTCGGCGGATGAAGGTCCTGGCCAAGATGGCCGAGGACGGCGGCATTGTTCTGGCGCACGAGAATTGCAGCGGCTGGGGCGGCCTGTCCGCCGAAAACAGCAACATCCTGCTGGGCGAGGTCGACAGCCCGGCGCTCAAGGCCTTGTACGATACCGGGAACCCGGTGACGTACCGTCAGAATTCCTGGGACTATTACCAGACCGTGTACAAGGATATTGTGTACGTCCACATCAAGGATGCGCGAGTCGTGGACGGTGAAGACGTGTACACCTACCCTGGCGAAGGCGAGGGATACGTGAAAGAAACGGTGGCGGACCTGCTCGCCAAGGGCTATGCCGGCGGCATCTCGATTGAGCCGCACCTGGCCGCGATTATCCACACGGGCCAGCAGGCCGAGAGTGCGGAGCAGCTCTATTCGAGTTATGTTGAGTACGGGCGCCGGCTCATGAAGATCGTCCAAGAGCTCAAGGCATAGGGATGGACCGGCCAAGGAGATTCGCACAATCATGAAAGCGACGAAAGTCAGGGATGCCATCGCCGCGATCGCAGCGCTGATCCTCATTGTAGTGCTGGCGGCCTTTGTCGCCGCGGCCATGGGAAAGCGGATTCCTGTTCTGAGTGCTATAACCGACATGCTCGGTTTTTGAGGCCCTCTCGCGGTTTCCAGGCAGGCTGCGATTCCCGCAGATTCTGCGCCTGGCGTTGCCTGCTCACACGCAAGTCCCGAAAACGGGGACCGTACCAAGCGAGTGCGCGTCCCGGACGACGCGAAGCGAGACGGGACTGTTACCGCTTTCCGTCATGCTGCACGCCCCACGAGGGAATCACTGCAACTCGCGCCTGGAAGGAGTGTCCAAAGCGGCCGCTATGTCAGACGCAATAGGTCAAGACGCGCAAGGGCGCATCACGGAGGCCGCGGCCGTCCGGATGCGCGCCGAGATCGAGCAAACCGGGGGGCGCGAGGTCTTCTTCGCCGGAACGCTGGACGCGGAGGGGACGGTGGCCGCGGTGCGTGCCTGCGCGCGCGGGCATGAAGCGGCGGTTCCGGCCTTCTTCGAGGCGCTTGCCCTGCGGGACGTGGTCATCCACAACCATCCCGGCGGCGACCTCTCTCCCTCGGATGCCGACCTGGACGTAGCGGCCGTCTGCGGCCACAACGGGCATGGGGTGTTCATCGTAGACAATGCGGTCACCCGTGTGTACGTGGTTGTCGAGCCCTTCCTCGAGAAAGACACGCATGCGCTGGACCCGGCCGAGTTGGAGCGCGCGCTGGCCCCGAACAGCCGGATGGCGCGCCTGCTGCCCCAATTCGAGATCCGGCCGCAGCAAACCGTGATGATGGAGGTCATGGCGCGCGCCTTCAACCACGACGGCATCGCGGTTGTCGAGGCGCCGACGGGCGTCGGCAAGACCGTCGCCTACCTGCTTCCTGCGGTGAAGTGGGCACTGCGCAATCGCGAGCGGGTCGTCGTCTCGACGCGCACGATCAACCTCCAAGAGCAGATTGCCTTCAAAGATGTCCCGCTGCTTCAGCAGTGCCTGGACGAGCGCTTCACCGCGGTGCTCGTCAAGGGCCGGAGCAACTACGTGTGCCGTCGCAAGCTGGAGCGTGCCCTGTCTGAAGCCACGCTGTTCGACGATGAGGCGACGCAGCACGCCCTCAAGGAACTCGCGGAATGGGTGAAGAAGACAAAGGACGGCAGCCGGTCCGACCTGCCCCTATTGCCCAAGCGGGACCTCTGGGAGCGCGTATGCTCGGAAGCCGATACGTGCAGCGGGTCCCGCTGCCCTTCGGCCAAGGAATGCTTCGTCACCAAGGCCCGCAGGGAGATTGCCAAGGCGGACCTGATCATTTCCAACCATCACATCCTCTTTTCGGACATCGCCATCAAGAAGGAAACCGGCGACTTCACTTCATTGGCGGTCCTGCCCGCGTACAAGCGCGTGATTTTTGACGAAGCGCACAGCATCGAGGACTCGGCTACGCAGTACCTCGGGGTGGCCGCAACCCGCAACGGGACCTTGGCGTTGCTCGGGCGCTTTGTCCGCAAGGAACGCGGCCAGGAGCGCGGGCTGATTCCCTATATCCAAGTCAAGCTGGTAAAGGAGGCCACGCAGGCCGGGCGTCGCGATATCGAGGAGCTCGAGGACCTCATCAACAACCACCTGATGCCCGGGCTGGCCGCGTCACGGGAAGCGGTCATTGCGGCCTTCGGCGCGCTGCGAAGCCTCACAGCGGACAAGTGCGGCCAGATCGGACGCGACGTCAAGTGGCGGCTCACGGAAAGCGTGCTGGCCGATCCGGAACTCCGCGAAGTCCACGCGGTCTATGTCCTGTCTGCTGTGGAAGAACTCCGGGCGTGTGTAGGCCACGGTGTGCGGCTGTTGGCAATGCTCAAGAAGGTCAAGCCGCCGGCCGGCGAGATTGAATCCCCGCTACTGACCGAAATGATGCAGCTCAAAGGCTACCTGGGGCGTCTGGCCCTGGCCGCGAGCGTGCTCGAGGAGTGTACGAGCGAGGAGGTGGCCCCAAACACGGTGCGGTGGATCGAGATCGACAGCGACAAGCCCGCCTTCGTGCAGATCAAGCGGTGCCCGCTGGACGTAGGCAAACCCCTCGCCGAATGGGTGTACCCCAACCTCAAGACGATCGGAATGACCTCGGCGACCCTGTCGGTCCAGCAACACTTCGGGTTCCTCTTCTCGCGCATCGGCCTGGACCTTGTCGAGCCGGACCGCATCGAGGCCGTGCGGGTGGACTCGCCCTTCGACTTCCAGACCCAAGCGGTCCTGGGCATCGCGCGCGACATCGCGCTGCCCAATGAGGCGGCATTCTTGGATCAGTGTGTCGCGGGTATCCGCGACGTGATGGCGGTCACCCGGGGCCACGCGCTGATCCTGTTCACGTCGTTTTACGCCCTGCGCCACGTCTATGAGAAGCTCAGGCCGGAACTGGACGAGGCCGGGATCCTCGCCCTCCGGCAAGGCGAGACGACCCGGACGCGCCTCCTGGATCGTTTTCGCAAGGACCTCACCAGCGTCCTGTTTGCCACGGACAGCTTCTGGGAGGGCATCGACGTGGCGGGAGACGCCCTCCAGTGCGTGATTCTGACCAAGCTCCCGTTTCGCGTGCCCACGGAACCCATCATCCAGGCCCGGGCCGAGGCCATCGAAACGGCGGGCGGCAATTCCTTCAACGAGTATACGGTCACGCAGGCGGTCATCAAGTTCCGGCAAGGGTTCGGCAGGCTGATCCGGCGCAAGACGGACCGGGGGGCCATCGTCGTGCTTGATCGCCGGATCGTTACGAAATACTATGGTCGCGCGTTCCTGGAATCCTTGCCCGGCGTTGGCGTGGTCTCGGGGCCATGCAAGCTTGTGTGCAAGAAACTCGGGGAGTTTTTTCCTGGAAAGGGATAGGGGAAATCCGACGGGTGCACGAGAACCTGCGCATTGCTGAATATGGGCACGGCGGCGACTATGCCGGGGCACGCCGGATGCGGCGCGCGTTCCGGCTGTGCGTTCTTTGCTGCGTGCTATTGACGGTGATGCTCTGGCTCTCGGAGCGGTATCTGCGCTACGAACTCACCGAGAGCCAATACATCGCGGCCCTCACCCTGCCGCCCGAGTCGGCGCGCGCCATCTTGCGCCAGGTGGTGAAACGCGATGCGGAACTTCGGGAGTCTCCCACCCCGAAGTACATCGCCGCGCTTGCCGAACGCGAGGAGGCCGACTTGGTCCTTCCCACCTATGCCGAAGCCTACAAGCTCGACCCGAACAACGCGTTTCTCGCGTTGCGTTATGGCTGCCAACTGTTCCAGCAAGGCCGGTACACCGAGGCGCGCGACCGGTTTCGCGAGGCCACGGCACACATGCCGCAGAACGCGCTGGGCAGATACCTCGAGGCCGCGGCCCTGGCATGGATGGACCCTGACAACGCCGATTTAGGCGAGTCGCTCGCCCTGGTAGCGAAAACGAACAGCGGACGTGACGCGGTCGTCTATCCGGAACCCCTTTGGGCACCCACCGCGCTGCCCCAGCAAGGCGCGTGGTATAGCAAACTGCGCAGAGGGATCGTGGCCGAGTGTTGCGCGCCTCTGTACAAGTACGGCGACTTGGTCATCGGCCGCGCAAGAAACCAGATTGCATTGCGCAAGACACAATACTGGGATCAGTGGCTCGGGACGATCGAGCGCATGGGCGACCATCTGGCGCGCACGAAAGTGCCCGGCGCGGTCCAGGCCACCGTTGGCCTGCGCATTCGGCTGGCGGCCCTCGAGCAGAGGCACGCGATCAGCGAGCTCGATGACGCGACGCCCGGCCCCGCGCTTGAGGGCTCCCGCGCCAAACTCGAGGCGGCCCTCGATACCCTCGGTGAGTTCGAGGAAAGCCGCGAGCAGCGCATTGCCGTGGACAGAGAGCGGCACGTTCTGCCGCTAAACGCATGCTGGCAATCCGTTGCCCTCGTGAGCGTCTTCTATGTCTTTGCGTGGGGCCTCTCGCAGATCATGAGAGGCAACAAGAGCGGTTGGCATCTTCGCCATTCAACGACAGGCCTCGCCGTGGTCTCGCTGGGCTGCGTTGGTCTCTTCGCGGTGTTGGGGGCAATGACAGGTCTTGCACACGCCGAAGGGACCGGCAGTTCCTGGCTTCCACAGGTGAAAGCCGTGTGGTGGTCCCTGGTGGGGCTGCTGCTCACGTTTGGGTTGGCGTACCCGGCATTCAGACTGCCGGGCGCCCGGGCTGCGGTGCGTAATCATGCGTCCGCCGAAGTCGACAGCGAAACCCTCAAGACGGTGAGGCGCTATCGGCGAGACGCTTATGCAACGCTGCTGCGCCGATACTACGGCGTGACTCTCGGCTTGCTTCTGTGTATGATATCCCTGTGGGTGGTGAGCTATCGCGTGATCTTCGCCTTGTATCCCTGGCAGGTTGGGTTGTTGACCACTGGCCTGACGGATGAGGAGGTACGGGTCGTGACCCAAGCCCTCGCCATCCTCGGTCCGTGACGCCCGGTGGTCGCCGGCCAATCCCCGGCGGCGTGTTTCGGTGACGGGATACGCAAACGGATTTTATCGGCAGAAATGATTACATTGGGTAGGTTGACAAATCTGCAAAACACCCTGTATAATGTGGTTAGTTTATACTAAGCAATATGTGAAATGTAACGCGGGCGTGTTTTGGAATGACAATAGGCCAGGGACATTTCCTAACCGGCTGAGGGAGGTCGTGAGACCGTGAGCAACCGTGAGCAGAGAGCGTATACGACTTTTGAGGCAGCCAAGATCTGTCATGTCACCCACCACAGCATCAAGAACTGGATCAAACAGGGCCTGATAAAGGCATCGCGCACCCCAGGCGGTCACTATCGCATTCTGGAGCATGACCTGGACCAGTTTCGCGAGAAGTATGACATGTTTCCGCGAGAGAAAGGGCCCAGCAAGAAACGCGTCATGATCGTCGATGATGATCCGGATGCGCTTGCCCTCATGGAGCGAATCCTCACCGACGAAGGCTTCGAGCTCATCAAGGTGAGCAATGCGACGGAGGTGGGACTGAAAGCGGCCCAGCTTTCGCCCGACCTGATCCTCCTGGATTTTCTCATGCCGGAGATCAATGGATTTGAAGTGTGTAAGGCGCTTCGCGACAATGAGCTCACCCGCAGCACGCCGATCATGGCGGTCACGTGCCTTACCAAGGAGAAAGACATCGAGCGCGTGTTTGCCTGCGGCGCGGACGAGTACCTGGCTAAACCCTTCAAAGTGGAAGATCTGCTCAACAAGGTACGCGACCTCATCGGCAAGGGCCGCGTGGTCGAGTGAATCGGTCAGACCGGGGTTCCCGGCGTTGAGGCACAGCCAAACGGCCCGTCCGCGCATCCCGCTTCAGTGGCAGGCAGTCGCTCCATATGCGTACCCCATGGAACGTCATGCGTACCAATGAACGTCGAGGCGGCGTCGAACGGAAGATTCTCCTCTCCATCCTTTGGGTGGGAATCACGCCCATCACCATTGCGCTTATTATCGGCTATGCGGTGGTCCACGAGAGCCAACGCAAAGCCGTCGAGCACACCTTGGCAACTGCTGCCCAGAAGACCGCAACCGGCTTGAAGTTTGTGCTGGACGCCCGCCTTCGTGTGATCGACACGCTTTCCCGGGATTCAGCGGTCGTGGACGCACTGGCCTCAGGGGGAGAATTGTCGCGAGGAGAGCGAGAAGCCTTCCTTACCCGATTGGCGCGGGAAGGCCGGGATAGAGAGGGCGGTCCGTCCGTCCACAGCCTGTTCGACCGCAACGGGCGGCTGATATTGACCACGGGGGACCTATCCGAAGAGGATTCGCGGCACGCGACTTGGCCCGCGACCATTACGGGGCCGCGCTTCGTAACCTTCAGGGAATCCGTTGGCCAAGGCCGCTTTACGGCAAGAACCGTGGCACCGGTCTTTTCGCCGCAGACGTCCGAATGCATCGGGTTCGTGGCCGAGGATCAAGAGGTCAGCACCCTTCTGGGCTTCGCGCTTGCGCAAGACAAGCAGGGGAAGGGCGACATGCTCGGGGCCGACGTTTACCAGATGGCCTACATCAGCGAGATGCTCCGCTTCATGTGCTATCGAGACCCCGAACTCTCGCCCGAGCTCCGGATGGAAGCGTTGGACGAGCGCCTCGAGACCAGGCTCATGCTGCCCACGGCGGACGGTCACGGGAGCCAACCCGTTGGGGACGCGCTCCGCTTGAACGGCTACAACACACGCAACACGGCCATCGATGTCCTCTTGGCATACTACCCGTCGTACGGCCGTCCGGACTCGTTCCAGATGTACGTGGTCGTCTATCGGCCCACGGCGGCCGTGTTCGCGACGATCAATCTCTGGGCGTTGTTTTCGATGCTGGGCAGCGCGCTGGTGATCGGGCTGTTCTGCGTTATTGCGTACCGGCACGTGCACAACAACATCGTACGGCCGGTCGCCCTGCGCAATGAAGGCGCGCAGATCATCCGGCAGGGCGACCTCGACCTCAAGCTCAAGATCGGCACCGGCGACGAGATTGAGGAACTCGCCTCCTCCTTCAACAGAATGGCCCTCGCCCTGAAGAACAACATCGGGCAACTCGAGGACTCTGAGGAGAAGTATCGCAGCCTGGTCACCTCGATGCGCGAGGGCGTGTACCAGACCGACATCAACGGGGATATCACGTTCATTAACCCGGCCGGGGCCGAGGTCTTTGGCTTTGAGGAACCCAAAGCCGCACTGGGCCGGAGTATCCGGGAGTTGTTCCTCGACGAACTCGATTTCGTGTGGATGTCGGAGGAACTGGGCCGGCACGCCTTTGTTGAGCGGACCCGGATGTGGATGAAGCGGGTTGGGGAACAGGCCATTTGCGTCGAGCTGTCGGCAAACCGGGTGCTGGACGATGAAGACCGCATCATCGGGACAGAGGGGATCTTCCGCGACGTCACCACAAGCGTGCGCCTCGAACAGGAGGCGCGGGAACGCTCGGAGCGGATTGCCGCCATCAATCAGATCGCCAATGTCATCAATTCCAGCCTGGAAGCCGGCCGCCTCCATGAGAGCCTCGTGGTCGAGGTCAAGAAGCTGGTCAACTTCGATTTCGCAGCGGTCGCCCTCGAAGACGGGCAAGGCGAATCCTTCGAGTGGCGCCAGCTTTGGCCACAGCAAGAAGGCCGGCCCGCCATGCAGCCCGCCGACAATCTTGAAGAATTCTGTGCGGCGTGGGTGGCGCATCACCGCCGCTACCTCCTCATCGACAACCTGCACGAGGAGAACGCGCAAGGAGCGAACGCGCAAGGAGCGAACGCGCAAGGAGCGAACGCGCCCTTTGCCCGCGAGTTCCCCGAAACCATCCACAGTTGTCTGTGCATTCCGCTTTACGCCACGGGCTTCGGGTCGTCGCGCACCCACGTGATCGGATCCCTCAACCTCGGCGCGGCAGCCGCCTCCGCATTCAGCAAACACGATATCGAGGTCCTCCAACAAATGGCCCCCCACGTCGCGGTCGCCATGCGCAATGCACGGCTCCTCGAGAGCCTCCAGCACTCGCTTGACGAGGTGACCCTCGCGCGCGAGGAACTGCACGAGGCCAATGCGCAACTCAAGACGCTGGACGAAATGAAGACCAACCTGTTGTCCAACGTGTCGCACGAACTGCGGACGCCCCTCGTCGCCGTCATGGGATACACGGACATGATCTTCAACGGCAAGGTGGGCCCCATCAACGAGGTGCAGAGCGAGTACCTCGGCATTATCCTGCGCAATGTGGAGAAGCTCGTCACGCTGATTGAGAATCTACTCGATTTCTCCCGGCTTCATCAGGGAGCGGAGAGACTGGTTTTCGACACCTTCGATATTGTGGATTGCGCACGCATGAGCATGCAGATCGTGAAGCCCGTAGCCGACGGCCGCGACATCCACACGCATCTCGACGCTTCCGACGAGGCCATCCTGGTCGAGGGCGACAAGGGCAAGGTCAGCCAGGTGTTCAATAACCTGCTCTCGAATGCGGTGAAATTCAACCGTAACGGCGGCGAGATCGTCCTCGCCATTCGGCGGCAGGACGGCCTCGTCGAGGTCTCCGTCAGCGACACGGGCATTGGCATCCCGCAGGAGGCCCTGGACAAGATATTCACCCGCTTCTATCAATACGACAGTTCCTCGACGCGCAAGTACGGGGGCACGGGAATCGGGCTTGCCATTGCGCAGGATATCGTCCGGATGCATGGAGGGAATATCACCGTCACGAGCGAACCGGAGAAAGGCAGTGTGTTCCATTTCTCGCTGCCTTCCAGCATGCATGAGGAGGGGCAGCCCCCCAAGGCCGGCCAGCCGGGTTCCGCGCTCCCCCTGCCGCCGGAGACCCGCCTCGTGCTCGCGTTGATTACGCAGGATCGGGCATTGAGCGTGCAGGTTCGCGATGTCCTGGCGTCGGAGAATATCGAGGTGATCCAAGCTTCAAGCGCGGAGCGGGCCACAGCCCTGGTCGCCAAGTACCAACCCGATTGTATCCTGGTTGACCTGGAAGCGGCCCGCAATGGGCACATGTTGCTCGATGACTTGCTCGCCCCGGAATCGCCCCTGAGTGATCCCTCGTCGCCCACGCCCGTCATCATCCTCACCAACGACGATGCGCTGTACGAGCAGTACCGATCCGCGGTCGCGTCACGCGTCGTGCGCAGCTTCAGGAAGAGCAGCCTGCTGAGCGGGATACGCCTGGCGCTCAGTCAAACGCTTCCGCTGGGGCAGCGGCTCGGGAATCGGATCCTCTGTGTCGACGACGACCCGGAAGTCGGCGTCTTCATCACGCGCTGCCTCGATGCCGATGAGTACGAGGTGGATTCGTGTGCCACGGGCCGGGAGGCCTTGGACCGGCTCGCCTCGCACGAATACGGCGTGGTGCTTCTCGATATCGCCATGCCCGGCATGGATGGCTGGGAAACCTGCCGGCGGATCAAGTCGGATGCCTCGCTCACGGGGATAAAGGTTTGCATGGTTACGGCGAAGCCGATCGACTCCTCGACGCGGCAGCTTCAGGAGGTCGGGGCGGACGGTCTTCTGCTGAAGCCCTTCAAGCCGGAGGAACTCATTGATCTCGTGCAAGACCTTGTGGCCCCGGGCACGGGTCGCGGCGAGGCCCAAGGCAAGGCTGCAACCACCGCGGAAGACGCATGACGGTGGCCGTGGTTCAGCACAAGGTCATCCCAGGCCATCCCTTTCGCACCATCCTTCGTTACAACCGCCCCTATTGGAAGGCCTACCTTGCCGGGTCGTTGCTCGCGGTGGTCTTCGTCGCGGTCGAACTGGCCTTGCCGCTGATCATCCGGGCGGTGGTGGCGGCCTTTGAAGCCAAGACCATGACCGTCGGGCTGCTCGGGGTCTATTTTGGGGCGCTCCTGGCGATATCGATTGGCGCGGGCTTTGCACGATACTGGGAGCGGACCCTCATCATCCAGGCGTCACGCAAGTGCGAATACGCGTTGCGCAATGACTTCTTCGGACATCTGCAGACGCTTGCACAGGACTTCTTCCACCGCACCCAAACCGGCGACATCATGGCCCGCGCGGTCAACGACCTGAATTACGTCCGCATGTTCATCGGGCCGGGGATCATGGGCACGGTTGACATGTTGCGCGTGCCCTTCACCCTCGGCCTGATGATCTACTTGAGCTGGCGCCTGACGCTGGTTTCGCTTGCCCCGCTTCCGCTGGTCTCTCTGCTCGTGTATTTGTTCGTCACGTACATGCACCGCCAATCCCAGCGGGTCCAGGAGCAGTTCTCGGTGGTCACGTCGCGCGTGCAGGAGAACCTGGCCGGGGCCCGCGTCGTCAAGGCCTACGGCATTGCGGAGCGCGAACTGGCCGCGTTCAACGAGGAGTCCCGCAAATACTTGGGCGAAAACCTTAGACTGGCCGCGGTCATGTCGTTCGCACACCCGCTCATTGGCTCGGTCATGGCCTCGATGGTTCTGCTGGTGCTTTGGCGTGGCGGGTGCATGGTGATCGACGGCGCCCTGGCCCTCGAAGATCTGACGGGGTTCATCGTGTGTCTGCTGATCCTCATATGGCCTCTGGCCCAATTCGGCTGGATCCTGACCTTGTATCAGCGCGGCGCCGTCGGCATGAACCGAATGGCCGAGATCTTCGGCGAAGTCCCCACCGTGCGCGACGATGCGCGCACGCGCGAAGACGCACGCGTCACGGCCGGCGCGATACGGTTCGAGAACGTCGACTTCGCGTACGACCGCCAGGAGGTCCTGCACGGGGTCGATTTCGAAATCCGCGCAGGCCAAACCGTAGCCCTGGTCGGCCCTACGGGCTCGGGGAAATCCACGATCGTGTCCCTTTTGTCAAGAGCGTGCGACCCGACGTCCGGGCGGATCCTGGTCGACGGAGTGGACCTCCGCGAGATTCCGCTTCGCGCCCTTCGAGGCGCCATCGCTTGCGTCCCCCAAGACACCTTCCTCTTCTCCGACACGATTCGCGAGAACCTCACGTTTGGCCGCCCGGACGCGACACAACCCGAGATCGACCGGGCGTGTGACGTGGCCCAGTTCGCCGAAACGGTCGATGCCCTCCCCGAGCGTTGCGAGGCGCTGCTGGGCGAACGCGGCGTGAACTTGTCCGGGGGCGAAAAACAACGGCTGACCATTGCGCGCGCCGTCCTCTGCGACCCACGAATCCTCATCCTGGATGACGCGCTATCGAGTGTGGACACCGAAACCGAGGAGCGGATTCTCCGGGGCCTCAGGGAGGTGATGCGCGCGCGCACCAGTCTGATCATCTCTCACCGGGTTTCCACGGTGCGGCATGCCGATGTGATCCTGGTGGTGGACGATGGCCGGATCGTCGAGCAAGGCGCGCATGACGCGCTGATCCGGCGTGGGGGGCTCTACGCGGGCATGTACACGCGGCAATTGCTCGAACAGAACCTCGAGGAAGCGTGAGCACCGAGTATCACATCGAAGACGAAATCCAGCAGCGCCCATACGACGCCCGGCTCATGGCGCGGCTGCTGGCCTATGTCCGCCCGTATCGCACGCTCATGATTGTGGCCACCGTGTTGCTGCTGCTCACGGCGCTGTTCAGCAGCGTGACGCCCTGGCTCAACTGGAAGGCCATCGCGTGGTACATCAACAGCGCCGAGCGGGTCGCCATCGAGCAACAGATCGCGGACGTGGGCGACGACGTGGCGCCCGAAACGCTGGCCGCGCGGGACCAGGTAGTGCAGCGCGACAAGCACGGCCTACTTGTCCTGATCGAGGTCATTATTGCGCTGTTGCTCCTCGAGATGGGGGCGCGCTACGCCCAGGCGCTCATTGTGGCCTACGTCGGGCAGCGGACCATGTTCGAGATGCGCCGCGACATCTTTGCGCACCTGCAGAAGATGTCCCTGCGTTTTCTCGACCGAAACCCCGTGGGGCGGCTCATGACACGCGTCACCAATGACGTCGAGAAGATACAGGCGACGATTGCCAACGGGGTCGTGCAGATCATCAGCGACCTGTTCGTCATCGTCGTGGTCATCGGCTTCATGCTGTGGAACAACTGGGGCCTGACGCTCGTCACGCTGAGCCCGATTCCCCTGGTGTTTCTGGCCAGCGTGGTCTTTCGGAAATACGCCCGGCAGTCCTACCTGGAAATCCGCAAGAAGATCGCCGGCGTGAACGCGTATATGCAGGAAAACCTCAGCGGCATGCGCGTCGTTCAGATGTTCTGCAGAGAACCCCGGAATTTCGAAGAGTATCGCAGACGCAACGCCGAGCATCGCGACGAATGGTTCCGCCAAATCAAGTATTTTGCCAGCTATTTCCCCGTGGTCGATTTCCTCGGCACGCTGTCGCTGGCGCTGATCGTCTTCTTTGGGGGCTGGCAGATCCTCAAGCTTCAGCGGTTGACTGGGAATCCGGCCGACATCGGCATGTTCTTTGCCTACGTACAATGGTCCGAACGCCTCTATGGGCCGATCCGCGCCCTGGCCGACCGCTACAACCTCATCCTGGAAGCCATGGCGTCCTCGCACCGGATCTTCGAGTTGCTGGACACGCCGGAAGAGATCGCAAACGACCCGCAGGCTATCGCAGCGGAAAAGGTACAGGGCCGCGTCGAGTTCCAAGACGTGTGCTTCGCCTACGAAGACGGCGCCGACCGCGCACCGCAATGGGTGCTCAAGGACGTCGCCCTGACCATTGAGCCGGGCGAGAAGATCGCGGTAGTCGGCCACACCGGTGCCGGCAAGACCACGCTTATCAACCTGCTCAGCCGCTTCTACGACGTGCAGCGCGGCGCTATCCTGGTGGACGGTTTGGATATACGCCGCTATGACAAAACCTCGCTGCGCCGGAATATCGGCGTGGTCTTGCAGGACGTGTTCCTCTTCTCGGGGAGTATCGACCACAACATCCGACTGGGCGATGAGGGCATCGATGCAGGCCGCAGGGCGGCATGCGCCGAATATGTGAATGCCGCCGGCTTCATCGCCAAGCTCGATAAGGGCTATGATTACAGCGTGGGTGAACGCGGGTGCAACTTATCGACCGGTCAGCGTCAACTGTTGGCCTTTGCGCGCGCCTTGGCGCACGACCCGCAGATCCTCGTGCTTGACGAGGCCACGTCGAGCGTCGACCCCGAGACCGAGGCGCTTATCCAGGATGCCATTGCCAAGCTCATGGAGAACCGAACGTCGATTGTGATCGCGCACCGGCTGTCCACGGTGCGTCACGCGGACCGCATTGTCGTGATGCACCACGGCCGGATCCGTGAGATGGGAACCCATCAGGAACTCCTGGCGCACGGAGGGATTTACGCTACACTGTATCAGCTTCAATACCAGGACCAGAACGCGGCAACGTGATCGTTCGGTTGCCCATGCCATGGTCTGAAACTGTCGGCCGGAACATTAACCCTAACCCGGACAAGCCGGAACCAAGGGCCACCTACCACAAAACACACGAAACACACGAAAAAGGACATTTGAAAGCAGATCAGATTCGCTTCAAAGGGCGTTGTTGTTCCAGACTTCGGTGACGGGTCAAGCTTGCCAGCACACGCGGTCTTATTTCGTGTATTTCGTGTATTTCGTGGTTGTCGATCATGACCCATTGCGTCCCATAGGATTCGTAAGCGACTAACGCGGACAAATAACAAATGACGATGACGAGACAATATTTCGCTGAGTTGAGGCGCTTCCAAAAACAGGGAACCAAGGTGCGTCATGCGTGACATACTCGAACGGCTCCGTCTGGAACGCAGGTTGGCCCTCCTGTTCTTCTGCGCGGTTCTCGTGTTGGCGGCAGTCGTTCAGCTTGTTCGCGGTACTCCGCCAGCGCGAACGCACGGAGCGTGGGGTAGAGAACCCGCGGCGCCGCCCACCTCTGAGGGGGTGCCGTGAGTGGCCAGGGAGCGTAGCGGCATGAATAGGGCTGTGCACTATCTGCTGTTCGTATTTGCATTCTTGTGGCCGTGGGGCGTCTACCAGAACGTGCCGGGGCTCAATGTGCGCCTGACCCAGATCGCCGCGGTGGTCTTGGTCGTCACGTTCTTCTGGGAAATTGTGGCCCGCCGCAGGGCGCGCGTACCTTTTGAACTGGTGTGGCCGGCGGTGCTCTTGGCGGCGATTGCCGTGGTCGCTTCCTTGAGGGGCGGCGCCGCGTTGGCGCTGGACAGGCTCCTGTGGTGTGCGTTGTTCGTGGCAACGGTGCACGTTGCGCGGCCGCGGCCGTCGATTCCGGCCGGACAGGGGTTCTCGGCGCCCCCGGGGGATTCCGGGACTTCGCCCAACGCGCAGTCGACAATCCAAGAACGCGACCTCATCGCATTCCGGCTGTGGATATCAAGCGTGTCGGGGGCCTGTGTGGCCCTGCTGACGTTGCTGCTGCCGGTGACGCGCGTGATTCCAACGGCCTACTCACTGGATACGGGCGCCATGCTCGCCTTTGACGATGGTCTGGCCGAGGGGTGCTTTGCGCTGCTGATCTGCCTGGTGCTCGCCGTAGGCAACGTCTTCGCAACGCATTCGGATCGGTGGCCGCGCGCGATCTCGGCGATGAGCGCCGTCCCTCTGCTGGGGGCGCTGGCAATCGTCGTAGTGCCAAGCGTCATGCATGTCGCATTGTGGCGTCCGCCCGACTACGCACAACTGTCGCGTTGCGAACTTGCCTGGGTTCTGATGTCCCTGTGGCTCGTATCGCGCACCGCGGCCAAGATCGCCGTAGATCGATGCGAATCGGGCGTGGGGATTCACGCAACGCTGCTGGGCGCCGCGGCCGTCATGGCAGTCTTCCCTGTCTTCCTGTCCGTCGCGCTTCGCCTGGAACACGCGTTCCTGCTCGGGTTGGCGTGCGCGTATGTGCTGCCGGCAAGCACCATTGACTTGCCGGGGAAAGCGTGGGCAGGCGGCTGGCAGTGGCTCAGCTTGGCGCCGGTTGTGGGCCTGATTGGATTCAACCTCTGGTGGGTGGACCCTGAGAACCCCTCCGATCCGCGCAACTACGACGCCGTGGCCGGGGTCGACTTCGCAAAACGGCGTTTGGGAGACGTGGTGCGCAGGATGGAATTCATCGAGCGCCGTTATCCTGCGGAGTCCAGAACCCGTCTGTGGCTGGGACGTGTCGAGCTGGATCAAGGCTGGCCCCACCGAGCCGCACTCGAATTCTGCCGGGCGCTGAATCCACCGCAAGGTCTTGGAAGGATTCTTCCGCTGCCCTCGAAGCAGGACCAGCAGGATTTCCTCATGAGGATTCGCGATCACTGTTCCTCGCTGGCGCGGCCCGAGAGCGCGTTTGCCTATGAGCGGGCGTTGGTGGCTGCGGGCGGGCTCGATAGCGCACTCAACCTGCTGAGGCTGCACGCGGCCCGCGCGCGGGACGACGCGCCAGACGCCAAGAACGTGCCGCAGGCCCAACTGGTCAGGATGATCGCGTTTCTTCTTGGCAGCGACGACGTCGAGCCGCATCTGGACACGTGGTCAAAGGAAGAGCTCATCGCGCTGCTGGGGAATTGGGGGGCCGTGATCGAGCGCGCCCCGAAGTCTCTTGACGATGCGTTTGTGCCGTTGATGTGCGCCGCTCAATACGGGGCCAACGTCGCGCAGGTGCTGGTGTTGTGGGGCGCGGACGCGGGCTCGAGCAACGCGATAGCCCACGCGGGCCGGATTGAGGCCGCGGACCTGGACTGGCGCGGCGGCGGCTGGTCGGCGCCGACGCAGGATGCGCAAGGTCGATGGCGGGTGGCACTCGGTAGTCCGCCCGACAACCACACGATAGTCGAGGTGTGCCTGGACCCGGGCACACAACCGGTCATCACCTCGGACCTCCCCGACGGATTGTGTCTGCCGGACCCGCCGGCCATCCGGGTATGGCTCCCTGGTTCATGGCTTCCTGCTTCCTGGGTTCCTTGACCTGATCCGCGGCCAAGTGGCACAATACCGTCCGGCTGCAACCCACAGAGAAACGAGGGAAAAATCGATGCCTTCTTGCGAAGAAATGGACTATGCGCCCGGCCAGGACACGGTGCGCCTACGATTACTCAAGACCCGCACTGTCCTGATCGGCGGCCCGGTGGATGAGGAACTCGCGGAAACGGTCATTGCCGAGTTGCTCGTGCTCGACGCGGAGAGCCACGATCCGATCCGCGTGATCATTGCGACGCCCGGGGGGAGTGTCGATGTCGGCTTCGCGATCCACGACATGCTCCGCTATGTGGAATCCGAAATCTTCACGATTGGCGCGGGGCAGGTAGCAAGCATGGGGATCCCCCTGCTGCTGGCCGCGGAGAAAGCGCGCCGGTTTGCGCTGCCCAACACCCGGTTCATGATCCATCAGCCCTTGGGGGGCATAGGCGGCTACGCCAAAGACATTCGCATCGCCGCCCAGGAAATTCTCAAGACCCGCGCCCACCTCAACGAGCTTATCGCCCAAGAAACGGGACAACCCATCGAGAAGGTCAATGCCGACAGCGACCGCGACTACTGGCTTGGCACCCAAGAAGCCGTCGCCTACGGTCTTGTCTCAAAGGTCATCCGCAAGGCCAAAGAAGTTGGCTAACGCCCCCTGCGTGCATTGGACCTATTGCGCTTCTCTGGGCTCGCGACCACGCGCAACCCGCCATATCCGCGCAATCGTCTCCCCGGCATCGCTCAGAAGCGCAGGCGAGCGTGCCACGGCTTCAGACAAGTCCATTGGCCCCGAGCAGATGGCCAGGGCCGCGTCGATGCCGTGGTCGTACACCGTCTCGTAGCCGTCCCCGAGCGATCCCGCAACCGCGATGACCGGAATGCCCTGGGTCTTGGCAATCCGCGCAACCCCCACGGGCGTCTTCCCGAAGACGGTCTGACCGTCGAGCCGGCCCTCACCCGTGATCACGAGATCCGCCCCCTTCATCCGTTCCGCCAAGTTGCACGCCTCGGCCACGACCTCAACCCCCGGGCGCAACGTGCCGCCGGTGAACGCAACCAGGCCGGCGCCAAGCCCGCCCGCAGCGCCGGCCCCCGGCATATCGAGGACAGCGACCCCTAATTGGTCTTCCACGATGTCGCCAAAATGGCGCAACGCGGCATCGAGCTCCAGCGCCAGGTCCGGGGTCGCCCCTTTCTGGGGGCCGTACACCCGCGAAGCGCCCTTCGGGCCGCAGAGGGGATTGTCGACGTCGCATGCCACGAGCACCTCGCACGCGGCAAGCGCCGGATGGGCGCGTGACCCGTCAATCCGCGAAAGCTGCGCCAAGGCCGCGCCGCCGGGGGGCAGTTCCTCGCCCTGTTCATTCGTGCACGAGAACCCGAGGGCCTGCGCCATGCCTGCGCCGCCGTCGTTTGTCGCGCTGCCACCGATGCCGAGAATGAGACGCCTCATGCCGCCATCGAGCGCGTGGCGCATCAACTCACCCGTGCCATAGGTCGTCGTAATGCGTGGATCGCGGCGGGTCCGGGGAATCAACGCGAGTCCGGACGCAGCGGCCATCTCGATAACGGCCGTGCAGCCGTCGCCCAGAAGACCGTAGCGGGCATGAACACGTTCGCCCAGCGGACCCGGTACTTCGACCTCGACCGTGGACCCGCCCGTGGCCGCCACCAAGGCGTCAACCGTTCCCTCGCCCCCGTCCGCCATCGGGACAAGCGCCAACTCCGCCGTCGGGAGCGCGCGCCTGAACCCTGCGGCCAGGGCTCCGGCGACCTCCTCGGCAGAGGCGCATTCCTTGAATGAGTCAGGAGCAATTACGATACGCACCGAAAACCCCCGATCCCGTGTGCCTGTTCGATTTGACGCGACTCCCCCCGCCTGGTCAATTCCTCAAATGAATCCGAGGTAGGTGGCTACGGCGCCGATGAAAAGGGCGACCACGCTGATCACGGTGAGCCCGAGCCCGGCGAGGAACCCCACAAGGGGGGCCAGGATCAATAACGCGGCATTGGTGAGGTCGAGCCCGATTTCTTCAAACATGCCATTTCCTCCCAGTCCCTCAGCATACGGCACGCTCAAGTACGCCTCGAGCAGTATACAGCCCTCCTGCACCCACGCACAATCACGCAAATGCACCCCTTGCTCCACCCTGCCCTACAGACAGCGCGACCTGATATTACGCGTTCGTTGCACTTGGAGTCAGAATCCGGGGCTCCCTCGCAGCACACTTGATACTGGCTTGGAATCTGAAATATGCTGAAACATGACGCGGGCAGCCTTTGTTCGATGTTGCAGAGAGGTCGAGGGGCGCGAGGATTATGAATAGCCAAGAGAAGGCTCGAGGGGAAGTGGCCGCGCAGGAGCAGGGCTCGGGCAAGTCAGCGGTCGAGTACTACGAACAGATCGTCGAGAGCCTCACGTCCGGCGTGATCGCGCTCGACAAGGACGGCGTGGTTGTCGCTGCGAACCGGGCCGCGTGCAAGCACCTGGCCGTGCCGGAAGGCAGTCTCCGCAAGGGGCTGTGTCTCGATGACCTCGAGCTTCCCCAGCCCTTTATTGACGTCATGCGTGAGGTGATGAGCACGCACAAGCCGGTTTCGCGCCGCGAAGTCGTCCTGCCGGAACCTGACGGAGCCAAGAAGGAGATCGGTCTTTCCGGCTCGCTGCTCGAGGGGCCTCACGATTTCAACGGCGTGATATTCCTCTTTGTGGATATGACCGAGCGGCGCACGCTCGAGCGCGCGGCCGAACTCAACCGGCAACTCGCCCAGGTCGGGGAACTGACCGCGAAGGTCGTTCACGAATTGCGCAATCCGCTCAGTGTCATCATCGGGATGGCCGAGTTGATCCAGCGCGGCTTCGAACCCGGCGGCCGCAACCGCAAGGCCGTCGACGCCATCTTGCGCGAGGCCACGCAGCTCGAACAATCCATCGGGCAGTTCCTCGGCTTTGCGCGCCCATTCCAACTGGAACCGAGAACCGGCCCGCCGCGCGCTGTGTTTGATCGCGCCGTGGCTTTGTGTGAGCCCCGCGCCAAGAAGAAGGGCGTGACGTTGGAGGCCGAGTGCGCATCGGACGTGCCCGAGATGGAGGCGGACGTGGGCAAGCTGGCCCAAGCCGTGGGCAACATCATTTCCAACGCCATCGAGGTGGTCCCCGAGGGCGGCTGCGTGACGTTTCGCGCCTACCGTGACGGCCCCGAGATGGTTTTCGAGGTCACGGACAACGGCCCGGGCATCGAGCTCGAGCCCGGTGAAGACATCTTCAAGCCGTTCTTCACCAAGAAGGAGGGCGGCACGGGACTCGGCCTGGCCATTGTGCATCGCATCGTCACGGCCCACAGCGGCCAGGTGACGTACTGCAATCGTGAAGAAGGCGGCGCGCAGTTTCACGTGCGCGTACCTTTCAGAAAAGGGGCGCTCCGCTAAGCGGGGAAGAACCGTGGCCTGGGGCCTGCAATCTCACTGCAGGAAGGAGGATGCGTGTGAACACCAAGAAGAAAGAGGACGCTTGGGCGCGGGCAATGCGACGTGCGGCGGTCTTGGGCCTGGTCGCGTTGGGTCTCGCTGCAGCGGCCGCATTTGCCACGGAGAAACTCGTGGACGCAACGCTGTTCGCGTCGACAGACGAGCACTACCGGTGGTCCGAGGGGTCGATCATCACCCTGGACGAGGCCGCTGGCGGCGGGCCGGGCGACCATTTGCTCATGGCGGTCACGGTGTTCGGCATGGGGGGGCACGACAACACCGAGGCCGAGATCGTGGCGTTTCATTCGTACGACGGCGGGTTGACGTGGCCTTCGCTCGAAGAGGCGGCGGTGCTTCAGGGGAACGTGGGCGAGGAGAACACCATGTCGCCCGCCCTGCTCAAACTCGCCAACGGCGACCTCCTTTGCTTCGTGGACGTGAAGAACAGCATCCGCGACTGCGGGCCGTGGGTGAAGCGTTCGACGGATGGCGGCAAGACCTGGGGCGAGCTGAAGCGCCTGCCGTACGAAGGCTACGGCGGTGTGGGAAGCGACCGCGCCCTCCAGATCGGCTCGGGGCGCGTGCTCTTGCCGTGCTGGGTGAGCCTGGATGAACTGAAGTCGACCCGCGTCTGCGTGTTCTACTCGGACGACCGAGGCCAGACGTGGTCCAAATCGCCGCTGGTCACCACGCCCAAGGGGACCACCGGCCGTAAGACCGACCCGGCCGCGGAAGAGCCCATGATCATCGAACTCGAGGACGGCCGACTGATGATGATCATGCGCGTGTACCTGAAGTCGATCTACAAGTGCTACTCGAACGACGGCGGGGCCACGTGGTCTGAGCCCGTGAGCAGCGGCATCCCGTCGCCGGGCTCGATGGCCACGATCCGGCGGCTGCCGAACGGCGACATCCTGCTGATATGGAACTGGGCTCAGGTCGAGGACATCGAGGGGCCGTGGCCGCGCAACTTCATCTCCGCTGCGATCTCGAAGGACGAGGGCGAGAACTTCAGCTTTGTCCGGCATCTGGATGGCGCCACGGATTTCGAGGGCAAGATCACCATGGCCAACGTAGCCTTTGCCGCAGACGACAAGGTGGTCATCACCTACAGCAAGTCCATGACCAAGAAGAACGCCTACAACTGGCGTCTTCAGGTGATCCCGCTGCAATGGTTCTACGAAGGCGACACCACGCAGGTCTACGGCACGAAGTACCTGCCAACGCTCGAGGCAGAACTGGCCGCGCTCAAGCAGGGCGACTCAGCCGGCAGCGCGCTCGATCCGCGGACCCCGTCGCCCGACGAGCGCAAGGCGGCCATGGCCAAACTCGCGCAGTTCGTCGCACAAGACGGCGCGGACAAAGACCTCGTTGCGGCTTACCGGTTTGAGGCGGGCGCGGGGCCGTTTGCGTTTGACACGTCCGCGGGAGCGAACGACTTGGCCGTCCATCCGGCGGACGCGGCGCTCGCGTGGGCCGAGGGGAAAGCGGGCCAGGCCCTGGCATTCGACGGCACGAGCGGCTACCTGGCGGCGTCCGACTCGGCGAGCCTGCACTTCCCGGCAGGGCAGTTCTCCGTCGAGGCCTGGATCTACCCCACCGCGAACAAGAAATGCGCCCTCATCGCCAGCAAGGAACACGTGTTCGAGGTGGGCCTGCTCGACGGACGCCTCAAGGCCGCGGTCATGTCCGGCGGCAACTGGGGACCCGGCTGGGTGGGCGACACGGCAATCCCTCTCGATACGTGGTCGCATGTCGCGGTGACGTTCGACGGGCGCGCCCTCCGGTTCTACGTGGATGGGAAACAGACCGGCGAGGCGGCGCGTCTGTGTAAGATGGACGTTACCAATGAGCCGTTGGTCGTGGGCGGGTGCACCCACATCAGGGATCCGGTCTTTGCGGGCCGCATTGACGAGTTGAGGATTTGGCAATCCGTGCGCTATGAACCGGAAGGAAACCCAGGCATGCCGAGTGCAGAAGGCGCGCCCCGCCGCGTAGGGCGCACGCACCAGCTTTTCATCGACGACGCGCTCATCGCAGAGAACAGCGGGCTCGAGCGCGTCGTGAACCGGCCCGCCCGCTGGCACGAGAATCCGGTGCTGACGTACGAGAGCCCGTGGGAGGGCAACTGTGTCATTACGTGGGGCTCCGTGCTCTACGATGAGGACGAGAAGCGCTTCAAGGTCTGGTACGAGGTCTACAAGAAGTTCCCGGAACACGACGACGGCACCCTCGTTTGTTACGCGACGTCCGCTGACGGGATTCACTGGGAGAAACCCGAACTGGGCATCATCGACTACTTGGGCTCGAAGGCGAACAACATCGTGCTGTGGGTGAAAGAGGGGTCCATTGACGCGCCCACCGTCCTCCGTGTGCCCGACCCTACCCCCGACCTGCGGTATCGCATGTACTTCCACGGCAGCAACCCGAGCGGGATCCGGACCGCGACCTCGGCGGATGGGGTGCACTGGGATGTGCGGGACGGCGTCGTGATCGAGGCCGGCGACCGCAACACGGCCTGCTACGATCCCGTGCGCAGGAAGTACCGCGTGATCACGCGCATCCCCGGCCGCGGCCTGCGCACCTGCGGCCTTTGGGGAAGCGACGACGGCGAGCGGTTCACGCACGTGGGCGAACTGTTGGCGCCGGACGAAAACGACCCCGAGCAGACCGAGTTCTACGGCATGATCGACTTCGATTACGCGGGCCTCCGCCTGGGGTTCCTCGAGATGTTCTACATCCCCACACGGACACTCAATACACAGCTCGCATACAGCCGCGACGGGATCGCATGGCATCGCGCCTGCCATCGGCAGACCTTCCTCGACCACGGCCCGCCCGGCTCCTGGGACCAAACCTGGGTGACGCCTTCCCACAACGCGCCTATCCGCGTCGGCGACAGGCTGTACGTGTTCTATCAAGGCAGGCAGACCCTCCATTGGGCGGAGAAGCCTTACGGCCACATCGGATCGGTGGGGCTGGCCTTCCTGCGCCCGGACGGGTTTGTCTCGCTGGACGCGCAATGGGACGAAGGAACCGTGACGACCGCACCGCTCGTGCTCGAGGGCGCAGCGCTGCACCTCAACGCCTTTGCCCGCCCTGGTTACGTGCTGGCCGAGATCGTCGACCTCGATGGCAAGCCCCTCGACGGGTTTACGCGGGCCGACGGTGCGCCCCTGGAAATGGCGGACGCACTCGATTATGCCGTGGCCTGGCGCGGCGGCCGCGACCTCGCCCCGCTGCACGGCCAGCCCGTCCGTGTCCGCTTCTACGTTCGCGGTGCGAAGCTCTACTCGTTCTGGGTGGAGTGAAGCGCTCCTACCGGAAACGCAGGGCGTAGAGGTCTGCGTCTTTCATGACGAACCGCAACCGGATCGGCATGCCCACGAGTCGCTTCACCTCCGAGCAGCGCCGCCAGGTGACGGCCCGTTCGATGTAGTCGCCAAAAATCTCATCGCACTCGTCAACGGTATACCCCGGCATTGGCGTGCCGGCTTCATCGAGGATCTCACAGCGGATGCTGCCCGCGGCCGACGTCGAGTAGTTGAGGATGAGCTGGACCTCGGCCGGACCGCGCGGACCGGGCAACGCGGTATCGCCCGCGCCTTGGTCGCCAAGAGCGTTGATGGCACGGTCGACTTCGTCGCCCTCGAAGGTGTAGAGGATATCGCCGGCTTGCCCGGTCAGGCCGGCGCCGCCTTGCTGCGCAACGGTTTGGACCTCCTCGGGCGTCAGGACGCGGCGCAACACGAGGAGGTCGTCGGCGATCCCCAGGAAGGGCTCATTGTCCAGCGAGGTCGGCGGGTAGTCTTCGCCGAAGCGCAGGTTGCCGTGGATGAAGGTGAGCTCGCCGCGGCCCGGCGTGCCGCCGTTGCCCACCTCTTTGCCGTCGAAGTAGATCCGAACGAGGCCGTCGTCCCACGTGGCGGCGATATGGTGCGGGTCGTGGTTGCCGCTTTCGAGGCTCCAGTCCCCGACCGCGTCGGTTGGCGCCGCGACCAGTTCGCCGTGCGCGCCCACGCGAATCGCCGCGCCGCTATCGTTGGCGTTTCCGTCCGAATCGAGGTCAAACCAGAGTTCGCCTTGGGTGGTTTCGATGGCACCGCCGTCATAGGCAGAGAACAGGCGTCGGTGCCCGGCGGGCA
>Ga0272441_10004811_pt1 | contig 23997 bp, 27 predicted proteins | sample SSMProp6N_FD_193582 | JGI IMG/M metagenome (GOLD analysis project Ga0272441, IMG submission 193582) | Marine sediment archaeal communities from Little Sippewissett salt marsh, Falmouth, MA, United States - SSM-Prop-6N | ecosystem: Environmental > Aquatic > Marine > Wetlands > Sediment ...
TTGGGAGCAAGAAAGGAACAAAACCGGTGCAACGATCAGATGGAAATTCAATAAAAATGACGCCAGAGAAAAGCTTCGTAGACATTATCTTAAATTGCAAAATTAATGTTCCATAGTACTAGTTGCAGTTCGTTTTATCTGTGTGATTGTGCGGACAGAAATATCCGTTTTTTCACTCTGGAACTTTTTAGACCGCCGTTGACCGTCCACGAAGGCGCCACTTGGGGGCCCCTTTCCAGTGCCGGTGCAAAGGCGCGGGCAAGGCCGGGTTTCGCGCGCGCGCCCGGAAAACCCCGGCGGCTAGGTAATCTAGACTTGCGCCTGCGATTAGCAAACAGTGCCTTCAGGCGGCAAAAGGGGTGGGCGAGTCGCACAGGACCGACTCCAAACAGGATAAGTAAATAAGTTGAATGACAAGTTGTGAGTTCGTTTCTTATGTAACCGGGCGATAAACTTAACTAACCAGGTTACATAAGAGACTGACCTTGATCCCCGAAGAAATCTCTGAAGAACTCGCCCAACAAGAACATGAAGTCCTCATCGAGATCAGGGAATATGTCGATCGACTGATCACAGAGCAGGAATCCTCATCATGTCAAGAAGAGTTCGATAAAAGCGAAGAATCAGATAAAAAGAAAACTGGATCTGTTACCTATAGACAAGAATGGGTCTACTGCGGCAAAGATTGCAGTCGATGCCCTCATGGACCTTACTGGTACGCTTACTGGAAAGAGAACGGCAAAACCCACTCGAAATACATAGGCAAAGAATTGAAAGAGGTGGCGGGCAAGATATGAAATGTGGACAGATCGACAGAAACAGGACGACGAAAGTTTTTCTCCTCTTGGCCATAACCTTGCTTGCAGGAAGCATATCTGGCTGCATATTCCCCGACCAAGATACGAACACCCCAGCCCAAGACAAGGTCAACGTGATGGCAACGACAGTGCCTTTGGGCCACTTCATAGAGATGGTGGGTAAAGATCTTGTAAATGTAGGGGTCTTGGTATCTCCTGGCACCAATCCACACACATTCGAGCCTGCGCCATCACAGTTAAAATGCATCGAAGAGGCCCAACTCTATGTGAAGAACGGTGCTGGCATGGAGATTTGGATGGACAAGATTATCCGGGCCAACGAGGATATGCTGGTGGTCGACTCGTCCAAGGGCATAGATCTCATCGAGTCGACAGATCCCGATCATGACGACCATAACGACAATAGCGAGAGGGGACTTCACGAAGTGATCCTCACAAAGGACCCTCACATCTGGCTTTCGCCCAGAAACGCCATTGTCCAGGTGGAGAACATATGCGATGGTCTGGTGAATGTGGATCCTGAAAACGAAGATCGCTATCGAAATAACAGAGACGATTACATAAAGAAGCTAGAAGAACTCGATTCAGAGCTCAACGCCACATTTTCAAAATCGGAAAAAAAGACGATCCTGGTTCTCCACCCTGCTTGGAGCTACTTTGCCAGAGATTACGGTCTAGAACAGGTCTCGATCCTCTATTCCCAAAAAGAGCCAGGACTTAGATATCTGGTCACAATGATCGAGACCGCGCGAGAGAACAACGTGACACGCGTCTTCGTGGACCCCAACTTCAATCCCAAGTCGGCCGAGATCGTCGCCAACGAAATAGGTGGCAAAGTCGTGCCTCTCGATCCGCTGGCAGAGAATTATATTGAGAACATGCGGCATGTAGGCCAAGAGATTGTAGCAAGTTTTGAACCATGAACGACATAGTATCTGCAAGAGACCTTTGGGTCCACTTCGGAAGTCAAGTTATCCTCGAAGACGTAAACCTGGTCATCAAGGAACACGACTTCTTGGGTTTGATAGGCCCAAACGGCGGCGGCAAGACCACCCTCCTAAAAGTTATCCTCGGCCTGATCAAGCCTTCCCGTGGCCAGATAAAGGTATTTGGGACCTCTCCTGAAGCGGCCCGAAAGAGAATTGGATATTTGCCTCAAAGAAACCTCTTTGACCTCCAATTTCCTGCAACAGCTCTCGATGTGGTCTTGATGGGCAGGTACGGAAGAAAGGGCCTATTCAGGCGTTATACTGCCGAAGATCGAGATGCGGCCCATCAAGCTTTGGATCAGATGAACATGCTCAAATACGCCAACCGGGAGATAGGAACCCTTTCAGGAGGGCAGCAGCAGCGAATCTTTGTTGCAAGAGCCCTCGTATCCGAGCCAGATCTCCTGCTCTTGGACGAGCCTGCCACCGGAATTGACGCATCACAGCAAAAGGAGTTCTACGAGCTTTTAAGAGACCTAAACCAGGAGAAAACCATCGTCATGGTTTCCCACGATATGAGCGCCGTATCGAAATACGTAGAGAAAGTTGCCTGCATCAACCAAAAGCTCTACTATCACGACTCAAAAGAGTTGACCGCAGGAGATATCTTGGAAGCTTACAAGTGCCCGGTCGAGATGATAGCTCACGGGATCCCCCACAGGGTTCTGAGGGAACATGATTGAGATATTCCAGTATGAGTTCATGAGAAACGCCTTGACTGCAGGCGTCATAGCTGCGGTCCTCTGCGGAATAATCGGGATATACGTCATACTAAACAGGATCGTATTCATCAGCGGAGGGATAGCTCACACCGCCTTTGGCGGGATCGGGCTTGGCTACTTTCTGGGAAGAGACCCCCTCATCTTTGCCATCCTCTTCTCCCTGGCTGCAGCTCTTGGGATCGGTGCCATCAAAAACACCCGGTCTAGGGTATCTCAAGACACCGCCATAGGGGTTTTCTGGGCGACGGGGATGTCTCTTGGAATAGTTTTCGTCGCCTTAAGCCGTGGTTACGCCCCAGATCTATTCGATTATCTTTTTGGAAATATTCTGGCAGTATCAGGCGAAGACGTGAAATTGATCTTGGCGCTGACCTTGATCATGATCATGATCGTCGCTCTGCTTTACAAAGAACTGTTCATCTTATCTTTTGACCCTTCTTATGGCGAGGCCGAAGGGGTCCCAGTCCAGAAGCTCTATCTTCTTCTCTTATGCATGGTGGCTCTGAGCGTTGTGGTTCTCATAAAGATCGTGGGCATAATATTGGTCATCGCGCTCCTGACCATACCTGGCGCTATAGGAAGGCAACACGCCAGGACCTTTCAAGGGATCATGGCCCTTTCGATCGTGCTTGGCATATTCTTCGTCGTCTCGGGCCTAGTGATATCTTATTACCTCAACATCCCCTCTGGCGCAACTATAATACTCGCAGCCGCAGGGACCTTCTTTGTGAGCACGGCTCTCACTAGATGAAAACCGCCGTTGAGATCTGACCCAATCACTATTGGTCATCGGTTAAGCCCACTTTTGGCAAGAGATATGACCATCACAAATAATTATTCAGATCATTTATTAGATAGTTATTTCAGTCCAACCTGCACGCAAGTATTCAGAAAGTCGGTTGCAACTATAGTGTTTAACGATACCTTTCGGACAAATGTTGAACTCTTATGAGTTCGATATTTTGGCCTATCCATATCGTTAAGCACTATTCTGGTGAGTGATAATTAGTCTCATCTAATTAGTTCTCGACTATAATACAACTAGGGTTTTGATTAATATATTAGTGAATATTCATACGGTCCTTTCGGCCCCGGAGTACACGTACATGTTGGGTTTCCTCGCAAATCCAACCAGCGTCATCCCGACCTTTCGAGCGAGCATCACACCAGAGTGAAGTGGAGCGCTTCTGCTCGCGATTATGGGATAACCCGCTCTTGCAGCCTTCAATACTGCCGTTTCCGAGAGCCTGCCGCTGATGATCAAGCAACATTTGGAAGCGTCCAGGCCCAAAATGAGCGCCATTCCCACGACTTTGTCTAAGGAGCAGTACCTGGAAACGTCCTCACAAGAGGCGAGAACTTCTCCAGTAGAGCTACAAACTAGAGACGTGTGTGTGGCTCCGGTCCTTCTCCAGAGTTTGGCCTGCTCGTTGAGTCCTTCTACTGCATTCAATAGATCGCTTGCCGTTATCCTCATATCCGAACGAATTTCGGTTGGAGCGGAAAGCTGATCCGGCTTGGGCCCACGGGCCTCAGTCTCGCATATAAGTGCATGATCTTCTTCCTGGATCGAAATCACTTCATTGAGATATTCAATCAGACCTTCGGAGATCAAGTGGCCAATACCAAGCGCCTTGACGTTGCCTGGAAGATGGGATAGGCTGGCGACGCAACGGCCATTTAGAATTATCTTTGTGACAACTTCGATGGCAAGGTCAACATCTAGCTCTTCTTTAACTGAGCCAGATTCCGAGATCTCGACGCATCTGACAGGACGAAAGGTGGCGGCCGGATCGAGCCTTTCATCTCTCCAGTAGTTTTTGGGGTCTTCAATCCTTTCTGCATGCCAGTCGTCCCTTGCATCTTGTGCCATTTCTTCTTCACCCCTCTTTGTTTCCATCGTTCTCAACCTACGGGGCTTATAATGGATGTGATGAAATCAGCTTTCTTGTCATGGAGTCGAATAGGGGCATAGAAGCAATTCTATGTCCCTATTCGACTGGACATTCTTCCAAATCATTTTCGATCTCTTCAGAACAGGCAGGACAGATTGTCTCCCTGACTTTTTGGACGAAGCTCTCTTTACAGTCATCACAGATGACTATCCTTTTCGCAGGCTTTTCTGGAACCACCAAGTCCAAAATTTCGTAAGTGTAGACGCTCTCGCCTGCATCGAGCAATATGGTCACAACTTCAGGATGAGGGACTTTTTCGGTCTTCATGTACCATGCGTGGAGCTTTGGGTACCTTCTGGTCTTTGCCGGGTCGAGTACGATTCTTATGCCCTTGATCTTTTCGCCAACTGGCGCTCGCTTGTTGATTGTGACCGCCATTTTTCCGTGGTCCTTTATCCTCAAGCTTTTGTTCCCGACGGTGCAGCCTGCAAGCGCCTGAAAAGCATCTGGAAGGCAGTTGTAGGTCTCGCAAGTTGCAAAGAGCCGATCGCCATCAGACACTTTCAGAACTCTTTTTGCCAGGTTGAACATCTGTAACCCAACGAAAGCTCCAGTGCTTAAGTATCCATGAAAGCCCACCACCTTTTCTATCTGGGAACGCATCTTTGGGTCTTTCACACTCTCTATTATCTCCTCCATAGGAACATGCCCCTCTCGGCGCTTTCATATAGCAGTAAGGGTTAAGAAGTTTTGCATAAATGGCAACTTAAAAGAGATTACGTAAGCATATCTGGTTGCCAATGCCCTTTCGGGTGCGTTGCCTCACGACCTTTCAGGCAGGATTTCCTCCACGTCGGTGGTGGGAGAAATCTCTTGTAACTCCTCTAGCTATACGACTCTCTGATAAGGCAGACCGTGGGAATGAAAGATATTTCTGAAATGGAGATATGGTTATGGGGTTCAAAGGTAAGTGGCACATCCTCAAGATGGAAAGGTGGGATGAGGACTACTTCAACATGGATGTCCAGGCGTACATCGAGATTAAGCGGGATAACCTTGGAACGTTCCAGTTCGGCTTGGTTCAGGGCGATATGGATGGGAAAGTCGTCGACCATCCCGACGGCAATAGGTTTGAGTTCACCTGGGAGGGAAACGACGAATGTATGCCCGTCTCCGGCAGCGGCTGGGTTAGGTTTAGGGGAGAAGACCTGCTGGAGGGCGAGTTCAGAATTCACCTCGGCGACGATTCGACATTCTTGGCGAAGAGGGCAGAGTAGATCTGACCGAGTCGGAAGACTCCGGCCACATTGGGCAGCGTTACCTTTCGGCGTCGGCACACCGCAAGCGCCAGGCGGCGCCCTCGCATCTTTCGGCCCGGTTTTCCGCATCGCCCATGTGGCGCAAGGGGGGTGCGGCTTCGTCAGGATCTCAGGGGGCGGGGATCATACGCTTGGGATACGGGCGACCTTTCGGTGCAGCTCTGCTAGGAGTTCTTTGCATTGCGGCTGAGGTATAGCTCGCCCCTCTTTTTCTGCGACCTCGAGCCAGAGATGCATTGCGATCTTCACCTCGGTCAGGGCGCCCTCCTCCGTATCGCCGAAGGCAGAGCAGCCGGGAAGCTCGGGCACGACCGCTATGTAGCCTTCGTCTTCCTCGCTGTAGAATATTTCTATCGCGTATTTATACATCAGTCTCGCCGTCCTCAGTCAAGCCATACTTTTCTGTTATCTTTATAAATTGCCGTACTTGATAAAGTCTCGTCGTTCTTTCTGGAGGTCTATGGTGGTCCTGGGGTTCGGTGCCAGTGATCGGCGGGTCTGCCAAAATGTTCGCTGTGGACGTTGTGGGCTGCGGAGTTTCGCTCCTCGGCGAGATATGGACCTTTACTACGGCATTATTCCCCAACGGGGCCTGTGTCTGGAAGTACGAGGGCACCCCCTACCGGAGGACGGAGCTCGCCCGTCTTGGATCGGTACGCGCCGGGGGCGGAAATATCCACGGCGTCATGCAATCGGCCGCATCCTCTGGTGTTGCTTTGGGAGTTGAGGGGCAGAGGGCAGGGAACTGCGCTGTCTCCCCTTTTAGAATCACATGCGTTTAAAAGCCAGTTTCATCTCAAGAATCGTTTTGGACTGCTTTCTATAATATTGTTTCCATATATTGTTTTATTAAAATGATGTCCGATTGCTTTTATTAAATCTCTAACAGCGGTTTTCTCATTTTCCCCCAATACTATATTATTCTCTTTATCAATTGTAAAATTAACGTCATCACATAAACATTCTTTAATTATACTGATATCTTCTATTTTGATTTCAGAGATACTTTTTTGAGAAACCGGGTTTCTTAACATTTTTTGAATTACTCTGTCTGATTTTACAATTTCGAGAATCTTCTCTTTATTTGTAAAAAATTGAAATATGTTTGAAGTGCGTATTATATGTTCTGCTTCTCTTTGGTACTGTTCGTTCATATCAAATATCGATTCAAAATCATCCTTATTAAATATTAAACCTTTTTTCAGAGTATTATTAGAAATAAATAAAAAGCTACACAACTTATTGATTTCTACATCTTTGTTATTATTAATTTGATTAAAAGTCGAATTATTAAATTGTAATCTAACAAATCCTCTTTTGACTAATACATTAGATGGCCTTACGCACGTCGTATATCCCACCAACGTGTCATTTAATTTAATATAAATTACATAATTATTAAGATTTCGTTTTATAGATTTTAAGTCTATAAGTTCTTGGCACCCTATACTAAATGCGTTATCTTCAAAGTATTTCCATGTACTTATGTTATCTAAATCGACCGAGTGCAAATAACCTTCGGTATATCCGGACATCTCCTTGATGTCCTTATCTTTTAAAGAATTTATGTGATTTGTTAGCCAATTTTTAAATTCATTTGCCACATCTTCAAATATATTTGCTCTATAAAATATATATTTTGTATTGCCATTTGCCCTATACTTTCTACAAAAACACATTTGTGGCCGAACTTCTGCATCCTTAATTTGCTTAGCGACCTGGTTAACAGCTGAATGTATATCTTTCATACTTAATCAACCTCTATGTATATGCTCTCACCTAGTCCGTTAAGTTTCAAGCTATGTTCTCCATGCGCAAGTTTTGATTTAGATAGTAAATAAGATTTATTAGCATTAATCATTACTTCATAAAGATTATAACCAAATATTAATTTGAGTAGCGGGTTCACACAGAATAAAGACGTGTCAACGTATATATAACCAATTATAAGGAATATTATTATGGAGGAGATTATTGTAGGAACGTCCAAATCAAATCCAAAAAAAGGAACAAGATACGTTACAATAAATGTCAAAAATTCAGAGTTTTTTAATTCAATAATATTTATGTTCTCCTCACTTGGGACGACTTTTTTAATAGATCGAATTAACACATAAACTAAGAATATTATTGTCACCGAAAATATTACAAGACCCATGGCAGGATATAATGAATAATATGATTTTAGAATAATAGCATCAATGAGCGGTAGATATGCCAAACAAAAAAGCAATATCTTGGAAAGATTGTTCAGCATATCCATCACACCATACGGATTCATCTCTAATTATGTATATCACTCATAACATGTTTTAGTCAACCGAGTGGTATTTCAACTTTAGAATCAGACTTATATATAATATAATTATTATTAATGTATTGTGTACTCCCCCCAAGGAACTGCGCGAATAGAAACATGTGACATGAATCTTGAAATATCTTTCTTCCCATAATATGTCGGCCGTCCCCTAGAGTCTTGCGCCATGAGCACTACAGGGATACCAGGAAAAACACTACTCTCAAATGATTTTATGATTTCATTTGCCTTAACACCATCATCAAGAATATATTTCTTTACAATAACTACTGCAAATGTTACACCTTGCTCTTTAATTTTTGCTCCCTGAAATTTCATGTTATCCCTCTCTACAACCTTAACCAATCACGTATGTTCAAAGCGGCATAGTATAAGAAGTTACCCGAGTGACGCCACCAGATGGCCGCGGGCGAAGGCGTCGATGCAGCCGTTCTTCCAGCTTCTGCATAGAAAAGACGTTTACAATCCGTGAACAAAAACTCGCCCTCGTTCACCCCTTGTACTCCCCGCCCACAAGCTCCCGGATCCTCTCCGCGGTCTTCGGGCTCTACCAGCTCCACTTTTTTCAGCACCCTCTCGGAGGCTGTGAGTTCTCTCCTTCGACGGACCCGAAATGCCAGAGCAACTTTTGCTGCGCCACCGTCTGCCTCGCGCCCGCCGTCGGCGAGATCTGACGCCCCTTTCTGCTAGAGCGAGGTTCTGCGAGTCTTCTTGCCGCCGGCCAAGGAAGCGCCACCCGCTCGCTGTGATCACAGATACTGCCCTCGCCCTCGGTCTTGCGTTGTGAATATGGAGGCGCCAAAGTCGACGACGATTCGAGGCCGAAGGCGCCCCGGGTCGCGTTCGGGCGGACCTGCTGGGCGCTAGATGTCTCTTCGTACAACCGTAATGGTTAAGAATGTTTACATAAATGCTAACTTAAATGAGGATTGTTAAACACATACGATTAACAGGACTTGTTTGGGTGCTACCTAGTATATACTACATCAATTTAAATCATCAAAAAATAAATTATATGTACAATTTAACAAATCACTCAAATTCGCTGGATTGAGATACGAAGGTGACCATCTTTGTCGAAAAAACAGGCTTATACGACGATCTTACTGGCTTTGGTCCTGGCCCTGGCCATTTCGGTGGGGACTGCATCAGATCAGCCCGAGCTGACTGTGTTTTGCGCAGCGTCGCTCACGGGCGCGTTCGATGAAATTGAAGATATTTATGAAGAGGCAAGCGGCGTTCCGGTGATCCTCAACTTCGACGGAACCCAGGCGCTTCGAACTCAAGTCGAACAGGGCGCTTATGCCGACGTCTTCGTCTCTGCCAACCAGAAACATATGGCGGCCCTCATGGCTGAAGGTCTGGTGAACAACGATAGCGTCACCCTATTTGCCAAAAACAGCCTCGTCGTCGTGGTTCCAAAAGACAATCCCGCATCGATCAACTCCCTTTCCGATCTCGCCAAACCGGGTGTCAAGATCGTTATGGGTACAAAAGACGTTCCCGTAGGAAGTTACGCCCTTCTGGTCCTGGGTAATATGGCCAAAGACCCTGATTACGGGCCCGAGTATAGGCAACGAGTCATGTCGAACGTGGTATCGCAGGAGACCACAGTCGCTTATGTCGTCTCCAAGGTGGCTTTGGGAGAGGCAGACGCAGGTTTCGCTTACAAGTCCGACGTGACTCCAGGGCTATCAGAACGAGTCCTAAAGATTCCGATTCCTGAAATGTACAACGTAGTCGCCGAATACCCAATAGCGACGATGAAAGAGTCGCCCAACCTGGAGTTGGCAGAAGATTTCATAGATTTCGTTGAGTCTGATGAAAGTGGCGCGGTTCTGGAGAAGTATGGCTTCCAGCCGGTTTGAGCAAAGTTACGGTTTCCGCCTTGGAAAGCGGCTTTCAAGAGCTGGAAGGATCAGTCCCCTCAAGTTTGGGATCGCCCTTCTCCTGATTTTAGCAGGATCTTTCTTGGCTTTGCCTGTATTGTCTTTATTCCTGAAGAGCTACTCAGAAGTTACGATCCAGACTTTGAGAGATCCTTTGGTGGCCGACGCTCTCAGCCTGAGCCTCTTCACTTCCGCCCTCACGGTCACCATAGTCATATTGTTTGGAACTCCCATATCCTACGTCAATGCAAGGTTTGGCTACCCCGGAAAGGAATTGATCGACTCGCTAATCGAGCTTCCAGTGATCATGCCGCCTGCAGTTGCCGGAATCGCCCTTCTGATGGCTTTTGGTAGGATGGGAGTTTTGGGCCATCATCTTCATGCCTTGGGTCTTAGCATGGCTTTCACGACCATGGCTGTGATTGTGGCCCAGATTTTCGTCTCTGCACCCTTCTACATGCGCCAGGCCAAGACCAGCTTTGAAGATGTGGATCTGGTGTTCGAAGACGCCGCCCGGACGCTTGGTGCAACTCAAGTCTATGCTTTCTTCCACGTGACGATGCCCATGGCCTTAAACGGCATGATCTCTGGAGCGATCATGACCTTTGCAAGAGCTCTTGGAGAGTTTGGCGCAACCATCATGTTTGCAGGCAACTTTCAGGGCCGGACACAGACCATGCCTCTGGCGATTTATACGGCGATGCAGGGCGACTTGAACGTCTCTCTTTGTCTTGCCTTGATCCTCGTTACCATATCTTTCGTCGTCATCGTCATAGTGAAGATCTTCACTCGAAGGAGGATATCTCGCAGTGCTCGAAATTGAAGCGCAAAAACAGCTTCGTGACTTCGATTTAGACGTCAAGTTTCAGGTTCGGGACGGTGAGATTCTGATGCTGGTTGGCGAGAATGGATGCGGCAAAACGACGGTTCTAAACCTTGTCGCAGGTCTTCTTCCGCCTGATTCCGGCGAGATATACCTTGGTGGCGAGACGCTTTTCAGCTCGAACTTCGAAGTCAACCTCTCGCCGGAATCCCGGAACATCGGCTATGTGTTCCAGAGCTACGCCCTTTTTCCTCACATGACTGTTTACGAAAATGTGGCGTTTGGGTTGAAGACCAGAAAGTTGTCAAAACGGGATATCGATGATCGGGTCAATGGGTTTTTGGAGGCGTCGGGCCTTTGGGACGTACGAAGCGAAAAGGCGGTCAACATCTCTGGAGGGCAACGTCAGCGTGTGGCCCTTGCAAGGGCGCTTGTGATCGAGCCCGACCTCTTGCTCTTCGACGAGCCCCTGGCGGCGTTGGATACGAGAATGCAGGCTCACATGCGAAGAGAATTGAGAGATCTGATTCACGATTGCGCGGTTCCGAGCATCATCGTGACTCATGATCTAAAAGACGTTTACGCCATTGGAGATCGGGTCTGCCTTATCGAAGGCGGCAAGATCGCCTTTGATGGAATGGCAAAAGTGCCACTTTCGGAGGAAGATGGCGCTCCTCTTCTCAACGACACCTTCTTGAAATCTTGGGAATCTGAAGGTGACTTGTGGAGCTGGAGCCGGAGCCCGGAGTCGCGGGCGCAAAAAGGTAACGAGTGACTGAAATGAGCAGGACAGATATTCTGGAGCAGGTTAAGGTACGGTTTGTGGGCGAGCTAAAGTCTTGGTGTCAAGAAGAAGGCTTGAGCTTGGAAGATCTGAACGACGAGGTGGTGGTGAGCGGCAAACTTTCCGCGGAAGACGCCATCGGGAGACCGGAAAGAGACGATTTTCCGCTTCTGAGGGGAAAAGAGGTGATGATGCAGGCGATCTACAGGGGGTCGCCTGGACAGGCCTTCACGCCAGGTTCAGGAGACTTCAGAGGCACTCTTGGCGAGGTTTTGAGCCTTCCACTCGACGGCTGTTTTCAACGTGCGGTCTTGGTATCCACGATCAATGCGGTCCTCCGATATCTTGGGCTCGTGGACGACACCATCCATTGCAAAGATGAGGGCCCTGAGATCTGCGCGTCTCATCTCGGCGACTGGATCCAAAAGCAAGATGCGGATCGAATCGGGCTCGTAGGACTGCAGCCAGCCCTTCTCGAATCGTTGGTGGCGTCGATGGGCCCGGAAAATGTCATGGTCTCAGACCTCATGTATGCGGGAGAAGTCCGATCCGGGGTAAGGATAGTCTACGGCATGGAATCATTGAAGTTATTCGAAGAGTGCCAACTGATATTGGTTACAGGATCCACCCTCGTCAACGGGACGATCGACGATGTTCTGAAGTTGGCTGACGAGCACCAGAAAAGGGTGGTCTTCTACGGAACCACCATATCTGGAGCCGCCCGCCTCATGGAATTTGAGAAATGGTGTTTTTGCTCGACATGAACGAGGGCGACGATGGGCGAGTGGACGCCCTTTTTCAGGATTGTCTTTTTCTCTGTCTAGAGTGAGGATGATATCCGCAGTCGTACTTCTTTTTGGCGAACTCATCGAAGGTGATCAGGGCGGCGATGTCCACTGCCGTCAACCTCTCCTGGGGCGCCGACCGGGTTTTGAGGGCCCTGGACGAAGTGAGAGACTCTGGCAACACGGGCGAGATCAGGCGGATAGGCGAAAGACAACTCGCCCCGCTCGGCGCCACGCCCCTGGATCTCGTGACGGCGATCACACCTGTGCAGGGGATCTACCGGCCGCCGGAGATGCCGGATCTGGGATGAGGGGCGAGTTTTTAAATTCCTTGACATTGAACGCTAACACTGATGGAACTGGACACTAGCTCAGACCAGCGCCCTGTGATCCAGGCGAGCGAGATCCTGGCCAAGATCGAGCGGGGAGAGGACGTCGAGTACGACGGCGTGATCGTAGAGGGCGACCTAGATATAAGCGGGCTGGAGCTGCCGACGGAGCACGTGGATAGAACTAAACATGAGTTACGACAAGGATTGTCCAGCGAGCTTAAAGTGGTCCAATCAGAGATAGCAATTATCAATTCTGATATTCGTGGTAGGATAAACTTCAGTAACGTACGCTTCCAGAGGACGGTCAGCCTTTCGAGAGATAATCGCTCTAGGAGCAATAGGATAGTTATATTCGCCCATTATGCCAACTTTAGATGAGCTAATTTTGATAAGAAGGTTACATTCTCGGGAATTAAGTTCGACTATGCCAGCTTCATGCGAACTAAGTTTGCAGGGGATGCCAACTTTAATGGAGTTAAGTTTGTAGGTGATGTCGACTTCACGAAAGCAGAGTTTAGCCGAGAAGCCATATTCCAGCAAGCTAAGTTTGGAGGGAAGGCCCGCTTTGGAGAAGTTCAGTTCGGTGGGATGGCTAATTTTATGTTTGCTGAGTTCACCAAGTATGCTGGTTTCGGAGGAGCTCAGTTCAGCAGAAAGGCCAACTTCCAGCAAGCTAAGTTTGGAGAGTGGGCTTACTTCGGAGTGGTAACCTTCCGCAATGATACCGATTTCATTGAAGCTCAATTCAGCGGGAAGGCCGACTTTCTAAGAACTACATTCTACAGAGATACATACTTCATTGAAGCTCAGTTCGGCGGAAAGGCCAACTTTCTGGAAGCTACGTTCCTCGAAGATACCGACTTTATAGATGCTAAGTTTGAGGATGATATAATCATAAACAAATTAAAATTTAATGTTTTTTACATAAATTGGCAGTCGATTAAAGATAATTTGGCTTATGACGGCCCAGCTTACATGGCATTAATAAAAAACTTTAAAATTATGGAGCAGTTCGGCGACGCTGATGATTGTTATTATCAATACCGAAAGGAGAGCCAAGCTCGAAAAAGATGGTATAGTGGAGAGAATAGACTGATTGAGCTTTTCATTAGTCTTTATGATTGGACTTCAGCCAAAATTAAGCGAATATCCGAATATTTGAACTGGATCAACGACTACCCGCCTTTCAGCTGGATTCATCGGCTTAACTGGTCCAAGCTCCTCGATTGGATCGGCTTCGTCTCTTGCGGATACGGCGTAAAAGTATGGCGGCCAATCGCCTGTGCATTGGGCTCCGTCCTCAGCTTCACCCTCCTCTACAAGCTCTTGCCCCAAAGCCGCGGAGGCATTGCAGAATCCGGACCCTCGACCGTAACCATGGAAGCCCTAAACAACAGCACGCTCCTTTTCACCTTCAGCTCGGGCGACGGCGCCGTCTCATCTTCGTGGGGCGAGTGCCTCTACTTCAGCTTCACGGCGCTAACGGGCGGGACCCCCGACGGGCTGCACCCGGTGGGGCTCTGCAAGTGCGCGGTGATGGTGGAGGGCGTCCTGGGGTATCTCTTCCTCGCGCTCTTCGTGGTCGTGCTGGCGAGGAAGATCATCAGGTGAGCTGGGGCCGTCGAGACTCGCTTTGGCGCGCCCCTCCGCCGAGCGCCCAGTCGGGCGCCCAGTCGGGCGATCCCGCCCCCGGTCTGGCGATGGCGGAAGGGCGGCCTGGACTGCCAGTCCGGAGATTTTTCGACTATACTCTTCAATCTCACCTCGCCGCCTTCACCTGACTGAAGAGCTGCTTTAACGTGTCCTCGTTGCTCGCCGTGAACTCGAAGGGCGAAGACGTAAACGGCCTGAAATATATCGGCACATCGTCCAGCCGGTAGAATGTGCCGTCGCATTCCATGGCGTCTATTACTCCCGGAAGTACCACATCTGAGACCATTGTGGTCGGGCACGGCGCTATGTCTATGCAGACCACCGGAATCTCTGCCAGATATTCTGTACAGGCCGCTGGGAAATGGGACGCGAGATCTGCCGAGACGATGAGAGCCGCATCCACATCTTTTTCCCGAAGAAGATCCACCGCCGTAAACTCGCCAGGATTGTAGCGGGGGTAGCCCCTCGAAAAGTCGAGCCCGAAAGGATAACCGTAGAGGTAAGATGCTATCTGGTTGAACCCGGCAACGTTACAATGTCCCCGAAGTGCTCCTATCACGAACTTGGTGTGGCTGTTGAGCTCCTTTACCAGGTTGAAAGCAAGCTCTGCGTTCCTGTGCTTCCCATAAGATGACGCTATCCCCAACCCAACATATATTGAGCCAAAGTTGCAGCCTTTCATCATCTCCAACATCTCTTCCATCTGGTCTATCGAAACCCCGGTCACCTCTTCTATTGACGGGTGAGGCCTTTTTCCGTGAAGAAGCGTCAAGAGCGCCGAGAGCAGCTCGTAATCTGTGTTTGGCTTTAGCTGCACGTGAAGGTCCGAGTTCTCTGCGGTCTTCGACCTTCTGGGGTCGATCGTTATCACCGTCCGATCGAACCGCCCCCTTCGGGTCCAGTACCCCCTAGGATAAATCGCGTATCTGGACATGTGTCTTGGCATCGACTCCAGCGGGTTTGTGCCCCAATAGATCGTCAGGTCAGATCTCTGTTTTCCCTGGCCTGCAGTCGATCCCACGCGCCCAGCTTCTTGGATTCCCATGGCAGTAGGGCCGTGACAAACTGTGGAGTTAGAGTCGACCACGGCACCTAAATATTCACCTAGATGGAGCCCCACCTCCATCGCCTCGCACGAAGTCTCGCTCCCCATGAATATGAGCGGGCGCTTTGCTCCGAGCAGGATCTCAGAAGCTCTATTTATCGCCTCGTTCCATTCGGCCTTTCTGAAAACTCCATCCTCCAGGATCGTTGAATCTTTGATCCTGTGGTTGCTTACGACCTCCTGGAACTTGGCGTTTCCCATCTTGCAAGCGTTCTTCACTGTCAGGCTTTCCCCTGCGAGCTCCACCTGGATGTCGTCGCAGGAAGCGCCACAGACCGGACAGACTATGTTCTTGAAAGCCATCATCTAACCCCGGACGTAAAACTTGAGAACGATCTCTTCGGCGCTCAAAACATTTTCTTCTGTAGGTTCTACGAAAACTGGACTTCCCTTGTAGAGCGGAGACCCTGTCGAGAACGTTTCGGGAGGGACCACCAAGTTTGCCCATATTGCCCTTGGCATGAATACGTGGCCTGGCATGACCGAATCGGCCGGGACCGCGTTGACTGTCACACCATATTCCTCGTCTTTGGTGCTGACCTTCACCTTCTCGGGCGATCCCAAAGCCAAGAAGTCTTCCAGATTCATCTCGCAGACTGCGCACTCTTCTTTGTAGTCTTCTGTGAGCTTGTTTCCGCCTTTGGCAAGGCGACCCTCATCGATGGTGCTCCCTGTGTTAAGCAGAACTTCTCTTCTCATACATTCGCAACTCCCAATCAAGACGCTCTCTGGATCGAAGATGTTGAGCTTGGCTTCCATCGCTCACGATCCCTCCCTCGCGTAAAGAATTCCTTTGGGATTTTTGGAAATCGCATAATCTCCGACGAACTTGGCAAAGGCTCCTTCCAGCTGGACTTCTCCAAGCGCCGGATTCACCTCGCGTTTTTCCCTCACAAATCCTGGGGTGAACTTCTCGATCTCGCCCAGGACCGCGATTGCGCCCTTTGTCATCTCGGCGCCCAAACCCCTGACTGCAGAGCCCTTGACCAATATCTGGCCACCGCTCTGGCGAATTCCGCAGAAGTTTTCGACGTTTCCTGCAACCACTATTCTGCCGCCAGTCATCCCGCCACCAAGCTGGCTTTTGGCGTTTCCCCCGATCAAGATCTCGCCACCACTCATCCCTTTCCAGCTGCCTCGGTAAGCGCAGCCTGTGTGATCGTTCGCATCTCCTTCGATCCGGATCGATCCACCTTTCATCTCCATCCCGGCCCAGGAGCCCGCATTACCCTCTACAAAAATGCTGCCGCCAATCATCTCAGATCCTGCGTGCATCCCGACCGATCCGAAGATCTCGATCTTTCCGGCCTTCATGCCGTGGCCTATGTGTTTCACACGGGTTGCGTCACCTTCGATCCGGATCGTGGTATCTTCTTGTCTCCCCGTGCCTCTGACTTCGACATCGAAGAACTCTCCAAGAGGTCGCTCGACCGGACCTTGCCAGACGAGGAGCCGCTCTATCTCCTCTTTCGACTTTCCTGCAAAAGTTTCAGGAGTTATGACTTCGGCTTCTATCATTATCCCAATATTGGCTTTGGATTCTATCAGAATTTCTGCCATGCAGGTTACCTCCCAGCGAGAGCCTCTTTGGGCCCGGAGGTTCCTTTCGGGCCAGTGGTATCTTTGGGGCCAAAAGTGTCAACGTCCACGGGATTTTTCAGGTACTTGTCGGGCACAGGATAGTTGGCAAATCCCAAGGTGTAGTACTTAAACCACTCTTTGAGGTCCAAGAGCATATCTCGTTCCAGTTCCGGGTCTATCTGTGGCCGACTGTAGAACCTCTTTCCTTCGGGAACTGCCACAATTTCGCCTTTGTGAGCCACGATTGAACCATCCTTTATGGTATACTCAGGCTTGGCAAACCCTCTGATGATTGAATCAGGATCGTTCACGTTAAGCTTGGTAGAATCAAAACCGTAAACGGTCACGTCTCCGTCGGCCCCAACTCCGAGGTGCCCTTTTCTGTGAGCCATCCCGATGGTCCTGGCTGGGTTTGCCCTGGTGAGAATAGCAATCTCGTAAAGGGTCATCTCGCGGTCCAGGCTTCCGAGGCTCGACCTTCCATAACCCCATTTGTGGCATTCGCTGGCGGTCTTGTCTCTTGCTTGCTTTGACATCAGCCAGGTTATGACCTGAGGATACTGAGTGAAAACGCCACCGTTGGGGTGGTCCGTTGTCATGATCGTCTTCCAGGGATCTTTTACCATGAGCAAAAGTTCCAGTCCCATGGCCCACTGGACCGAGCTTATTGGACTGCTCTTGAGGTAGAGGAACGGTATGACTCCAGAACCGCATTCCAATTCGACGTCGGTATTGGACCATTTTGGTCTAGAAAGCATGTAAAGGTCATGAATCGCGGGACCGTCGCCAGTCATCACGGTAGCTGGACCAAAAGGAACCGCGCCGTTGTCTATGACCACGTGATCGGCTTTGTTGACGTAGTTTGCAACCTCTTGGGCACCGGATTCGAAGTCTCTCCAGGAAGTGCCACCAAAAGAGCTGAACTGTGCGTGAGCAAGGTAGATCGACTGCTGCCGTCTTGGGTCGAGTTTCGTCTCAGACCATTCCACATCAGTTCGTTGAGATGGTTTCACATCGCCCAGGATCATGAGCGAATCGTTCGTGATCTCGAAGTTTCCAGGATGGCCCAGGTTGTTGGTGTGAAGGTGCAAGGAGATAGGGAGCCCCAACATCTCGTTCACCTCGGCAAGGCCGTGGATCACCTCTCTTGGAGTGACCTCAAAATGTATGTTGGCTTCATCAAGGCCGTGCACGTTTTTGGCCCAGCCCCAGTTTTCAACGCCTGCTGGATTGACGCATTTTATGCCGTAACCCTTGTGAGTTTTCATCATCCAGGCGACGTATGCTGCGGCTTTCTCCAGGTCTCCGTCCCGGATGTAGCGCATGACAGACCAGTTGTTGCCAAGGACGAGGTATGCACCCATGTCCAAGATAGGAATTGCCCTCATCTCTTCGTGAGTGTGCCTGGCTTCAAGCGGCGGCATTGCTGCCTCAAAGACGGTGGTGTAACCCATGGCGACGTAATCGTAGCCTTCTTTGTAGACAGAAGGAACCGTGTATCCGCTTCCAGAATGAGTGATATCGGTCTTCGACCTCACCGACTTGTAATGGTCCTCGGGGCGCATTAATCGTCCTGCGTTCACCTTTGCTCCGGCCACATGCGAATGAGAGTCGACGCCCCCTGGCATCACAGTCTTTCCTTTGGCGTCTATGACCTTTGCAGTTCTCCTTTCAGGGCCAGAAAGGTCTGCCACCACTTTGCCGTCTTTTATGAATATGTCTTTGACGTCGCCATCTATCTCGTTCAAAGGATCAAAGACGCGACCATTCTTGATGATCATGGAGTTTGTGAGATTAGTGGAATTCTTGGAATTCACGAAAGTTCCCTCCTCACAAGCCAGATGGCATCGGCAGGACAGATCATGCTACAAGTGGCACAAGATCCGCAAGCTTCCTGGTCGACTATCTTAACCGTGCCGTTCACCACTTCCAGGAGTGGTTTATCCTCAATCTCGTTGAGGTGGCCTGCGGCCAGGTATGGGTCTGATAAAGCGTTTACGGGGCAAGCAATGACGCAGTTGCCGCAGCCCAAGCAGTTTTCTTCGTCGGTTGCAAGGGTCGAGGTCAGAGTTGGTCTCGCCGATGGATCTGAAAGCTTCTTTTCGAAGGCTTTCTTTCCCTTCATCGCCGGTATGATTGCAGTTTTGCGAACTGTGATCGCGCCAACCGGGCAGGCTACAGAACACGCGCCGCAATAGATGCAGGCATCTTTTCTGTGTGTCACCTTCTCGACAATCTCGCCTTGTTTCCAGTCTTTGTTGAAGAGGGCGTTTGCAGGACAAGTATCGATGCAGGTTCTGCAGGCTTGACAGATCTTCTCGTCACAGAAGAACTCTCCTTCGAAGGGTTTTTCCACCTCTATCGCTCCGACCGGGCAGATGGCGGCGCACCAGCCGCAATGGATGCAGCAATCCTGGTCGATTGTGGTCGATCCTTCTATCTTGAGGGTTCCATCTTCTGCAAGCCCCCTTCCTTCGATCGTTATGCACCCTTGAGGGCATACCTCAGCGCAAAGGCCACACATGACGCATCTTTCGCTTACGGTGGTGGGCTTCAAGGCGACGTTGAGATGTGATTCGTTCCTCTCGGACGTTCCTTCTTTTCTGAACTCTAAAGCCCCGGTGGGGCAAATTCTGGCGCAAAGAGTGCAAAAGGTGCATCTGCTTTCGCCCTCGTCGCTATTTTCATTTTCATTTTCGTTCCGGTTCCCACTCAGATCCTGATCCAGATCCCCATTTCCATTCTTGTGACCTCTTTTTTTCTTCTCGATAAAGTCCTTCTCGATCAGGCCACGGGCCACGGCACCCACTGAACCTATGACCAGCTCGCCTTTTGGACAGGCCATGACGCAAGTGCCGCATCCTATGCACCTGTCTGGATAGTAGACCTGCGATCGGTTCTCTCTTGATTCCAGCAATACCTCTCTCATCCTTTTACCCAACCTGCTGGCTTGATTTATGGGGCATCAAGGGTTATGAAGTTTTGCACTTATGTTGATATAATGGCTAAATGTAAGCGGAAATGCTTACGGAACGTCGGATGAAACAGGCCTAAAGCAAAAATTCACAAAGACAATCAGAAACGACGGTGGGATATAGAGAAAGAATCGTTTGGAGGGAAGCAGAAAAAAGGCGTTTATCAAGGTGATCTACCACTCTTTCTTCTCTTTCTATGCCCTCTATTCGAAGTGTTTCTAAGGGGGACCTTGGTCGTGAATCGTTGAAAATCATCAACCTGCAATCGAATGGACAACATCACAAAAATGAGCTTTCCGTGTTCGTTTTTTCAGATTTTCTTCAATGGCCGACACCAACGACCGTCAGGCAAACTCAGGACAGATAAGTCTGCCCAGATTGAAAAGGCGTTCACCAAATTGACCAAGATTGCATCTCGTCGTCGACCAGGATCTGGAAAACTTGTGCAACAAACTTATACCTAAACATGGAATTAAAGGGGAATTACATGGACACAGTGCAGCTTGGTCGTATCGTCTCCCTCTTTGTAGCGATCTCGATGATCACAGGAACATTGGCCTTGGGTGAAGTCTACTTTGCCGGTGACCATTACAAGGTTCAGGGCGAGCCCGAGATAAAGGCTGTAGTCGTCAACCCGGTCGTCGTTCCTGGAGAAAACGCCACACTCAAGTTGATCCTCGCAAACAGCGGCAGCGTCGAAAGCCTAGTTCCCAGAGGTGGTTCTAAAGGGTTCGAAGCTGAGGCCTCATGTGAGATGATAGCTGAGTTTGCCTGTGCAAACGCCATTAACCTAGAAGTGACGCTTCAATCCGCTGGACCCCTGGAAGTAATTTCAGGGCCTATACAGATCGATATTTTGGAGGCCGGGAAGACAAAACTCCTCGAATTTCAGGTATTCGCGAAGGGAGGTGCCAGCGGGACTTACAGCCTACCTTTGAACCTGGAGTACGAACGCCAGATAGACGTAAGCGTGACTGAAGATCAAGTCTCGCCGCTGTACGTTCCCATTGAAGAGACGCTGTACGTAGAAGTTGAAGTGGTGGGAAATAGAGCTGCGCTCAAGATTGAAAGAACTGGATCTGACCTTTTTCCTGGGAAGGAAGGAACTTTCATATTGATGGTGAAGAATGAAGGCCAAACCGCGGCGAAGAACTGTTCGGCTAGGTTGATTGCAAAGCAACCTTTCCGGCTCGAAAAGGAGCGAGCCTTTCTGGGTGACCTTGGTCCTGGCGAGGTGGATGTGGCGGTTTTCAAACTCGATGTGGATCGAGATGCTAAAGCCCAAGAGCACCAATTGACCTTTGAGATCACATACGACGGAGGTGTTGTGACTCAATCCCTTCCGGCTGGGGTGGGCGGGTCAAAAGCACATCTTTCGATTGCATTCTTGGCCTTAACCCTCGCAACATCCGGCCTCGTCTTGATACGAAAAGGCCGAAAAGATCGGACCGGCCGCCCAGGGTCGCTCCGAAAGAGGCGAGTTTCTGACATTGCCAAGCAAATCTTCAGAAGAGGTTGACCTCTGTACGAAATTGACCGCTGTACGAACTTGATCCTCAATAGTGCGTCATCTTCAATGGGACCGATCCGGATGTTGATTGACCGCCAGTAATTTGTCTAATATCTTCGTTTCGATGAAACATGCCGGCGGTATTTGCCAAGGACGTATGCAAGAGCTTTCGGACACGTTTCAAAAGCAAGGAGGTTCTTCATGAAGTATCGCTATCGATCGAGAGAGGTGAAGTCTTTGGCATTTTAGGACCTAACGGCGCTGGAAAAACGACAATTATGTCGATATTCTCCACCTTGATCCGTCCCGATTGCGGAACTTTGGAGATACTGGGCCGAGATGCCATGAAGGAGACACATGCCATCAGGGAACTGATTAACATAAGCAGCGGAAACCCCAACTTTCCCTGGAGCTTGACCGTCCGGGAGAACTTGAAACATTCCGCCATGCTTTATGGTCTGTACGGCGAGAACTTGAAAAGATCAGTGGAAGGGGCCATCGAGGCTTTCGAGCTTGAACTTCACAGAGATTCCAGGTTCGAGACGCTTTCCACGGGGCTCAAACAGAGGGTCTCCCTGGCCAAATCGATCCTGAACCGGCCACAAATTCTCTTCTTGGATGAGCCCACTTCCGGTCTCGATCCGGAAATGGCCATGAAGACCAGATCCTTGGTAAAGAGGATCTACGAGGGGCAGGATATTACCGTGGTCTTGACGACTCATTACATGCCCGAAGCAGAGGAGCTATGCGATCGGATCGCTTTTCTTCGAGAGGGAAGGATGGTTGCTCTTGGCACTCCTAGTGAGTTGAAGAGACAGCTTAAGCTTGGCGAGAAGATGAGGATTGATTACAGTGGTGAGGTCGAAGCGGAACGGTTGCGAAGGATACCAGGCGTGATGGAAGTAACGATTTCTCCTGGAACGTTGGAAGTGGTCTTCGACAATTCTGGCAATGTCGTGAGCAAGATCATCAAGGCCTTCGAGAAGGCAGAGATCGTGGACATAAGTATCGATCAGCCAGACCTGGAAGATGTGTTCCTCAAGCTTGTTCGATGAGATAAAATGAGTCATCAGGAAGCTGCAACGACGAGAAGTTACCACGACAAAAATTTGAGACCCGGGAAGGTGTGATCTTTGAACTGGAGAGGTGAAGCCAACAAGTTTCTCTCAGCAACTTACAAGAACTGGATAATATCCAAGCGGAACGTCTTCACCATCTTCGAGCTGGTCTTTTGGCCTTTCATCGGCCTTCTTTCTATAGGGCTTTTGACTCGTTTCTTGGAGGTCGAAGAAGACATGGTCGCCTTCGTTCTGGTGGGTGCAATCGCTCTTAGCATCCTTCAGATAAGTCAGATAGATGTAGCTTACATCCTCCTATTCGACCTCTGGAGCAAGAGCATAAAGCATACTTTCGTGGCACCGATTCGAAGCTATCACTTGGTCATAGGCTCACTGCTCTTTGGAATGGTCAGAGGGACTGCGGTCTTCTTCATATTGGTCATACCGAGCGCACACATATTCGGGTTCGATTTTCTGGCGGGAGGCCCAGTTACAGTCGTGATATTTCTGGTCGGGATCTTCATGACCGCAGCTTCCATCGGGATGGTGGTTTGCATATCGATCCTCTTGTTTGGACAGAGGGCAGACGTTGCGGCCTGGACCTTGAGCGGGATCATGATGCTGGTCAGTGGGATATACTACCCTGTCGAGATACTTCCGTGGCCGCTTCAGATTCTGGCGAAGTCTATGCCACTTACTTACTTTCTAGAGTACTACAGATCTGCCTTTGGATATGGGTCTCATGAAGTTCTCACAGGGATGGGGCTTGCGGCATTTTACTTTGTCTCAGGCTTATTGATCCTGAACCTCGCTATCCGGAGGGCCAGGACGACTGGAATGATGCTGAGGTTGTCTGAATGATGCAAAGCCGGGGATAATGTTAATCATGCCCACTTGATTGCGTCACAACCAAACGTTCCACGTGTCGCAATCGATTTCCTATGTGCCACCTTGGAACAACGTTTTAACTTGCGGGAGGGGAGAGGGCAGAGCGAGAAGTCCCCGGTCTTTAGGCCGATCTCGTTAACTCTTGGAGTTAACGGGAGTTAGCGACGATAAGTCGCTAACCGGATGAAAGCGGAGCCCTCCCCTTCGTTTCTGGCCATCGATAACGATTTAAGGCAATAATGGAATACACTAAAACTCTTACGAGTTTGAGATTTGTCCAAAAGGTATCATTAAACACTATACGTAGAATCCCAAATGGAGATAACAAAGTGATTATCAGCTACAAGTATCGCATCTATCCCGTGAGGGTTGCAGAGCGTAAGTTAGACGAAGCTCTGGATACTTGTAGATGGCTCTACAACCGCCTTCTCGAAGAGATCTCGAAATCCAAGGAGATTGGCGTCCAACTTAAGATATACGACACTCAGAATATGATACCGTCTCTAAAACTGGAGAACCCTGATCTGAAGAACGTATATTCTAAGGTCCTACAG
>Ga0272441_10004812_pt1 | contig 23996 bp, 21 predicted proteins | sample SSMProp6N_FD_193582 | JGI IMG/M metagenome (GOLD analysis project Ga0272441, IMG submission 193582) | Marine sediment archaeal communities from Little Sippewissett salt marsh, Falmouth, MA, United States - SSM-Prop-6N | ecosystem: Environmental > Aquatic > Marine > Wetlands > Sediment ...
ATCTGCGAGACCTACCAGATGATGAAGGAAGGGCTCGGCCTGTCGAACGACGAGATGCACAAGGTCTTCAAGCGTTGGAACAAGGGCAAGCTCGACTCGTACCTGATCGAGATCACGCGCGATATCCTCGGGTATCGCACCCCGAAAGGCGTGGCCACGATCGACAAAATTCTGGATACGGCGGGCCAGAAGGGGACCGGCAAGTGGACCGCGATCGCCTCGCTCGACCAGGGCATGCCGCTCACGCTGATCGGCGAGGCCGTGTTCGCGCGGTGTCTGTCCGCGTTGAAAGAGGAACGCGTCAAGGCGTCCCGCAAGCTGAAAGGCCCGAAAACGAAGTTCACGGGCAAGAAGAAGGCCATGGTTCGCGATCTCGAGCAGGCACTGTATGCCTCGAAAATCGTCTCGTACGCGCAAGGCTATCAACTGCTGCGTTCGGCGGCCGCCGAGTACGGTTGGAAGTTGAACTACGGCGGGATCGCCTTGATGTGGCGCGGCGGCTGCATTATCCGGTCGGTCTTTCTCGGCAACATCAAGAAAGCGTTCGACCGCAAGCCGGACCTAACGAACCTGATGCTCGACCCGTTTTTCGCCAAGGCGCTGATGAAGGCGCAGAAATCCTGGCGTCGGGTTGCCGTCGCCGCGATCGAGCTCGGCGTGCCGATGCCGGCGATTACCTCCGCGCTCGCCTACTACGACGGGTACCGCACTGCGCGGCTGCCCGCGAACCTGCTGCAGGCCCAGCGCGACTATTTCGGCGCGCACACCTACGAGCGGGTCGACAAGAAGCGCGGCGTGTTCGAACACACCAACTGGACCGGCCGCGGCGGGACCACCGCCGCGTCGACCTATGTGGTGTGAGCCGGCGGATCGGACGCAGCCTGTGCGCCCTGCCCGCCGACGGCGGGCGGGGCGCTCCTCTTTTCAGAAGGCTCAGCGCAGCTCGGCCGGGATCTCGCAGACGGGGATCGGGTCCATCTTATGCTTGTTCGCCGCCCGGAACTTTCGGTAGATCGCGAGCACTTCCTTCTGACGCGGCGCCAGTGCCTGTTCGTCGCCCGGCTCCGCTTCCCAGCGCATCGCCCACTCGAGCTCGTCATAGCTTGCCCCGATCTGGCCTTCGTCCGTGCGGCTGTCTTCCCAGAGCCCGTCGGTCGGCGCGGCGGTCAGGATCGCCTCGCTCACGCCCAGCTCGCGGCCGAGCGCGTAGACCTCGGACTTCATGAGGTCGGCGATCGGCGAGAGATCGACCCCGCCGTCGCCATACTTGGTGTAGAAGCCGACCCCGAAATCCTCGACCTTGTTGCCGGTCCCGGCGACGAGCATCTTGTGATGCGCGGCGAACGCGTAGAGCGTACTCATGCGCAGGCGCGCGCGCGAGTTGGCCATGGTCAGCCCGTCCTGGATGTCTTCGGGCAGGCTCTTCTCGAGCGTGTCGAACAGCGGGGTCAGGTCGATGGTCACGCCCTTGACGTTCGGGTACGTCTGCGCGAGCCATTCGATGTGTTGGGCGCCGCGCGAGCGCTGGTCGTCGGCCTGGCGGATCGGCATGTCCAGAACGAGCACGTCCTTGCCGGTCCGCGCGCAGAGCGTCGAGGTCACGGCGGAATCGATCCCGCCGGAGACGCCGGCAACGAATCCGTTCAGCCCGGCATTATCGCAGTAGTCCGTGAGCCATCCCACGATGTGGTCGACAACTTTGGCAGTGTCCATAGTCTCTATCCTTCCGGTCGATGTCCCGGCCGGATCCCCCTCTGTGCAAGTCGTTCGGCATCGTAGCACATCCGCCGGGCAACGCAAGCGGCGGCATCAATTCCCACACGCGGTGGATCCCCTCTTCTCGGCACCTCCTATCCTCCGTCGGTGTGCCGACCGAGCATCACCTCGCGATCGATCCGCGACCTCTCTTCGTCCTCGGGGGCCTCGAGCACGTCACAGTAACGGCGCTGGAAGCAGTCTTCGCAGTCGCCGTCGCAGGCCGTGAGGTGCCAGGTCGCGTTCGGCGGCAGGAAATCGAACTCGGTGTGCGCGAGTGCACGGCACAGATACGCGTACGCGCCGCGCGCCGGGGCCCTGCGGTCCACGTCGAACTGCACATTGCGGGTTGCCAGCAACGCGACCACCTTTGCCAGTTCGGCCTCAGCCTGGCAGTCGGTCAGCAGGTCGGGCGGATGCAGCGGTCCGAACGTCTGCTCGTAACGCCAGCGCAGCGGCTTGCCCTGCATCCACCGCTCGAACAGCAGCCAGTCCGTATCCGGATCCATGCACGGGAAGACCGGCGGAAACTCGTAGCCCTGCTCCGCCAGCTTGGCCCGGTCCGGGCAGCTCCTGTAGGCGTGAACCCAGTGCAGGAGACTGCGCAGTACGCGGCTCTGCTGTTGCGGGTCCGCCCCCTCGGTCCGGCAGATTTCTTCGGGATCCAACCCCAGCTGTTCGAACTCGCGCCGGATGATCTGATTCTCGTTGATGAGGTTCATGTCGACGGTATTCATTGTCCATTTCTCCCTTGAATCGTTTTTCTTTGTAAGCAGTGTCGCCCCGCGCGGGATCGCTGCCTTCCCGCGGGAAGGCAGCGATTCGGGCGGGGTCTGCTCAGAACGGCATTGCCTCGGCCGGCACCTCGTCCCGGACCTGTGCGTTCAGGTCTCCGTCACCGTTTGTGCCGTTGCCGTTGCGGCTGTCCATGAACCGCACGCGATCCGCGCGCACCTTCAACTTCGTGCGCTTCTCGCCCTGCTGCGAGGTCCACTGGTCGAAGACCAGACGGCCGTCGACCAGGACGCGACAGCCTTTGGCCAGATGCTGCCCGCACGTGTCCGCCTGGCGGCCCCAGGCCGTGATGTCCACGAAGCAGACGCTTTCCACGTTCTTGCCTTCCCGCGTGCGATACGTCTCATTGATGGCCAGACCGAGGTCAACCACGGACGTACCCGACGGGATCTTCCGGACTTCGGGGTCCCTGGTCAGGTTCCCCACGAGAATGACGCGACTGTACCCTCTCATCTCGGCACTCCTTTCTTTGTTCGGGCATGATGCACCGTGCATCGCGCCTCCTTGTGCCTCTACCCCCTTGAAGAACCGAGCACGCCGAAATTCCGGAAAAAGTTGAAAAAAAATGAATCTTCCCGCTTTTTCCTCGGAATCTCGCGTGCATGCTCGGCTGCAAATATCGCGATGCACAGGGTCAGGAGACGCCATGCCGGAGCCGAACGACGTGCGGACGCCGAACATCATCCGGATCATGTCCGACGATTTGAGCGGGGCCGACCTGGGCTGCTACGGGCAGGAGAGGATCAAGACCCCGGGGGATTCAATCGTTGGGGTGCTGACCGCCTCCTCGCGCCCGCAGGAGGGTGGGTGAACACCCGAACGTGCGCCGCACGGTCTTGTTGAACAGATGCGGGTCAGGAATGCCGGCGCGGGCAGCGATCACTTTCAGCGGCAGGTCCGAATGGATGAGCCAATGCCGCGCGACCCGCATACGACGTCGACGGATGTAGGCCACGACCGTGCTGTCGAATTCCCTGCGGAACAAGCGTATCAGCTGGTTGTGGGAAATGCCGGCCTCGGCAGCCACGTCCGCGACGCCGAACCGTTGCGAGAGTCTTGACTCGATCGTAGCGACGGCGCGCACCAGGGCTGGATGCATCAGCGGCTTCGCGCCCTCATGTACGACCGGGCAGTCCGTAAGGGTCAGCAACATATCCCACATCTTCACTTCCGCGCGACGCGGGTGCGTCGCCTGCAGACCGAGCGCGCGATCGAACTGACCGCGCAATCCCAGGAAATGCGCCTGCGCGTCCACCACGAAAGGGCGGGCCGGGACTCCGCGACGGCGACGCGGCATCGCGAAGTTCACCACCCGATGCAGACAGGGGGCGGGGAAACGAAAGACACGGTGGATGGCCGGCGGAATGATGGCGGCCAGCCCCGGACGAAGCGCAAAACAAACACCCTCGATCCGGACCGATGCTTCGTAGTCGAACAGTATCGCCGCCCAGACGTCCGGCACAAAGACCCGGAGTACCGGCGGATCGCCATGGGTCGTCCGAAGAAAATGAACCAACCTCGGTTTCCTGTCCAGTAATTCCTGTATGCACTCCCGATTCGTCATAACGGTGAAAATATACCAACATAGGTGAGGCGGGGCAATTGCAGACTGAGGTGTTGCGCGGCTACGCATGGAGGGGAAGGCAGCGCAGGGGAGGAGGCAGCGTATGAACATCGTGACGATTGTAACGGACACTTTCCGTTCGGACATCATCGGGCCGGACAAGAAGTTGAGTTTCGTGAAGACCCCGAACTTGGACGCGCTGGCGGCGGAGAGCGTGGTTTTCGAGAACGCGTTTGGCGAGGGTCAGCCGACGCTGCAGGCGCGGCGCGGTTTTTTCACGGGCCGCCGGTCTTTCCCGTTCGTGCACAACTTTGATCGGCGGGGGCACACGCATCATCAGCCGGGCTGGCACAAGATCCCACCACACGAGGACACGCTGGCGGAGCTTCTGTGTGCGCGCGGCTACTGCACGGGGCTGGTGGCGGACTGCTACCACATGTTCAAGCCGAGCTTGAACTACACGCGCGGGTTTGCCTCCTACGAGTTCATTCGCGGCCAGGAGAGCGATGCCTGGAAGACGGGCACTCCGGAGATGATCGCGGATCTGGTCGGACGCCATGTGCGCCGTCCGGAGGATGCGCGTCCGGGTTCGGGCACGTACCGGTATCTGCAGAACCAGCGTTGGCGGCAGAGCGAGGACGACTACCAGACCGCGCGCGTGTTCCGGGCGGCTGACGAGTGGCTCACGGACAACGCGCGCAACACGCCGTTCCTGCTGTGGATCGAAGCGTTCGATCCACACGAGCCGTGGGATCCGCCGCGCCGGTACGCGGACATGTACTGCCCGGACTATGAGGGGATTGACTTCATCGCGCACGGCCATGCCGGGCCCGACGCCACGGAGAAAGAGATCGAGCGGATCAAAGCGCTCTACTACGGCGAGGTCACGTTCCTGGACGATTGGGTTGGCCGCTTGCTGAAGCGGATCGAGCAGCTGGGATTGAAGGACGACACCGCGCTGTTTGTCCTGTCCGACCACGGCACGCAGGTGATGGACCACGGCAAGTTCGGCAAAGGCGGTGGAAACATGCGTGCGTACAACACGGGCATCGTCTGGCAGATGCGGCTGCCGGGCGTCGCGCCCCAGCGTATCCCCGCGTTGGTCCAGGGCCATGACGTGATGCCGACCATTCTGGACATTCTGGATGTCCGCTACGACAGGGCGGAAGGCCTGAGCGTGATGCCGTTGGTTCGCGGCGAAGTCGAGTGCCTGCGCGACAAGATCGTTATCGGCTGGGCGCTTTCCAGCGAGGGCAACGCGCGGGCAGGTGTATCCGTGCGGACCCCGCAATGGAACTACGCCACGCTTTCGCACACGGATGAGAGACAGGTGTTGTTCGATCTGGCATCCGATCCTGACGAGAACGAGAACGTGCTGGACGCGCATCCGGATATCGTTGCCGAATTGCGGCGCGAGATTGAGGCCGTGATCGGGCAGCCGCTCCCGGCACTGCTGAACGAAGTCTGCGACAGGGCGCGCAGCACGGGCCATCTGTATCAGCAAGCACGGCGAGCGCAGGAGTCATTGGCCACTGGTCATTAGTCACTGGGGGGTTGACGCTGACGCAGGGCGAAATATGCTTGCCGGGCGCGCCTGCACTTCTCCAAATGCACGCGGTCGCCGGTCCGGTTCCTGTTGTACACCGATGCGTCTGACGTGGCGGGCTCAATCGCGACGGCTTCGAGCTGGCCCAAGCCGAAGAAGGAATCCATTGAAGCGATCCTTGGTGCTCATGGGAAGGTGCACCCCAATCTCCTGTTGCACAGCCCCGGTTATCCTTCGCCCGAGCACTGGTGTGTGCGCTTGCCTTTGGGCGGCGGGCTGTCCGGCGCGAAGATGTCTTTGCCGAACCGGAAGGCTGGCGGAATCTTTTCGAGGTCCTCGGGGCGCCGGTAGTTGTAGACCCAGGCAACGACCTGGTTCCGTTCCCGGTCGTGTTGGCAGCGGATCTTGTAGTGGAAACACCATCGCCCGATCTCGTCGCGATGGAAGATCCACGGACCGCGTCGCCGCCACGTGAGCTCGCCGTCCGTGCCGGGATAGAAGACCGGACCGGGTATCCGGCCGAACCCGTTGACGTAGCCGGTCACCCATTCTTCGAGCACGACCCCGTCCTTGAGGAACATATCGGCGCAGGAGAAGTGCCACAGATAGAACCGGCGCAGCCGCCAGCGGAAGGCCATGAGTTTCGCGCCGATATCGAACATCGTGTTCTCGAGCAGGAACCCGCGCGGCAGCTCGAACGCGAGGTCGTAGAGCCGCCACGGGATCAGGTCGCTCTGCGTGTGGTGCTTATAGTTCTCGGCAAGCATCCGCGTGACGTATTCCGGGTCCTCCTTGTCTTCGGGCAGAAAATGCAACATGAAGAAGCAGAAGATCGTGGAGCGCGGGCAGGCGTAGAACGCGGTCACCAATTCGTGCGTGACGTACAGGAGCCCGGCGGACTTCCGTTTCGGCAGCGTTTCGCGGAAGATGTAGCGCGAAGCATGCCAGCCGTTCGGCAGCCCTTCGATCGGTATTGCCTCAACGGCCTTGACCGTCAAGGGCCGCGCGGATCGCTCGTACCGTTTCATGATCGTCGCGAGCCGGAGTTTGCGTTTCGGGCGCACCCATTCGGCCTCGAGCCGGATCGAGTACTCGTCCTCCAGCTCCATGCGCCGGACACGGCGCCTGAGGAATTTGTAGATGGCCAGCTCCCAGTTCGCGGGCACGTCGAAGGACATCCCGTCCCATGCGATGCGGCGCGGCTTCGGGCGGCGTTCTTCGGGCGTCGCGGCGGGCCGCTCGCGGGGCTTCGCGGGCGATTGCCGTTTGTTACGTTTCTTGGCAGGCATCTTTCTCTCACGCAACGCGCAGGCGCATCAGTATGGCAGCTGCCTGACGGAGGGCCCCTTTCGCGGCTCGGCGGGAGCCTCGCCCTCCAGCTCTCTTGTCTGGGCGCATGACGCGATGCGGCTCGGCGGGAGCCTCGCCCTCCAGCTCTTTTGTCTGGGCGCATGACGCGATGCGGCTCGGCGGGAGCCTGGCCCTCCAGCTCTCTTGTCTGGGCGCATGACGCGATGCGGCTCGGCGGGAGCCTCGCCCTCCAGCTCTCTTGTCTGGGCGCATGACGTGATGCGGCTCGGCGGGAGCCTCGCCCTCCATTCCTCCCGCCTCATGCTGCTGGAGGGCGCGGCTCCTGCCGAGCCGTGCTTGCCTCGGCGGCGTCACCGCGCTAACGCGAATAGATATCGAGGTTATCCCAGCCGCACATGCACATGAGGAGCTGGCCGACAATGAGCCCGATGAACAGGGACCGGAACCGCTGGTAGTTGTCCTTGTTGCCGTACTTGCTGACCAGGGTCTTGAACAGCCACCCGATGAAGATCGAGCCCCAGTAGGCCCGCATCAGCGGGTTCACGAACATGATCAGCCCGATCGGGTGCGGCAGCCAGAACGCTTTGCGGCGTCCGAACAGGAGCCCGGCCATCAGGAGCGCCCCCGCGAGCATCCACCAACGTCCGCCCACGGTGTCGACCGGGTTCCGGGTGATCATGGTCTTGATCGTATCGAACACCTCGCTCCGCGCCATTCTTCCGTAGAACCAGCCGTTCATACCGTCCGCGCCCGTGTTATGCGCCATGATCAAGTGCGTCAGGACCGCAACAACGGCTGCGACCAGTAGACTGACGGCGACCGCGCCGTGGAAGGCGAGCCGGCGCATGCGCAGGGAGTCCCGGATCTTCAGCGCGTTGGCCATGGCCGGTGCGATGAACGCCTTGATGTCCATGAACAGGATTGCCTGGTAGACCCAGAACGGCGCCATGAGCTGGGGCGAGGTCCAGCTCTTGTCGAGCCCGAACACACTGCGCACGACGTGGAACGGGCCGAAGTTGCAGGTGAACCCGAGCAGCCCGCCTTCCGCCACGGCGCGCACGAGCCCGATCGTAATTACGAGAATGATGAAGTAGAACAGCACCGCATAGAACGCATTGACGCGCAGCCCGAAGACAAGCCCCAGCAACAGCCCGATCGAGCCGAGGAAGAAGAGCCAGGACGAGACGCGCAGCTCGATCCGTTCGTCGCGCTCCAGCTCCGCGATGGCGCGGCCGGAGAACGCGCAGAACAGGTACTTGCGGCATTTCCACAGGATTACCGCCGCGAACACGATCAAGGCGCCGCCGCCCTGTGCGGTCCGGAAATTCACGACCATCGACCAGTTCCCGCGGAACGACCACATGTTCACGCCGTAGCCGAGCCCGACCATGGTGAGCAATTGGATCATGTAGATGATCTGGAACAGCCAGAGCGAATGCGAGATTCGGGCCGGCACCAGGAACGTGAGTCCGATCAGCACGAAGAAGATATTGAATCGCATGCTGCGCAGCCCGTCCAGCAGGCTGTTCGAGACATACGGTGTCCAGGAATGGCGCAGTCTGATCGGGTTCACGCCCGGAATCACGCCCTCCTTGGCCATATGGTTCCAGCCCAGCACGCACACGGCGATCGCCACGCCGACCCAGAACAGGCCGTCTTTGAGGATCGGCGGCATGACACCAGTCTGTCCTTCGGTGTTGCCGCCGGCCAGCGTGATCGGCAGTTCGGCGAGCGGATAGATCAGCTTCTCGTTGTAGGCCCACTGCCGGAAGATCAGCACGTTGAACGTCATCAACACGAGGTAGGTCAGCCCGATGAGCACAGCCCAGTTCAGCAGCGGCCTAAGCCACGCTTTCCAGTCGATATCCCCGATCACGAACCGTCGCAGCGATGCATCGAAACTGCGGAACCGGCCGATCTCCGCGCGAAGCGCCTCGAGCATGGCCGGGTAGTCCGCCACGGTGGCCGTCTTGGCTTGTTCTCGGATTGCGGTGAGCCCGTCGCGCGTGGTCCCGACACGTTCGCACACGCGCAACTGCGGATCGACTTTCGTCTCGAGCTCTTCGGTCAGATCGTCGATCTCCTCGCGCACCTCCTGCACGTTCTCTTCTGCGATCTCAATCCGTTCGTCGAGCAGCGCGAATTCGGCCACTTTCGCGTAGCGGCGCGCCATCCGCAGTTTCTTGAGCAGCTTCTGCCCTTTCACGCGGTCCTTGCGGAGCTGCGTGAGTCGCGTCTCGATGTCCTGCTTACGCTGCGTCAACACGGGAATGTCCGAGACAAGATCGAGTTTCTGTTCCGCCTTTTGGATATACCACTCGAAGTCGGCCGGGAGCCGGCCGCCCGATTTGATCGCCTCGCGGAGCTGCCCGCGTGCATGCCGAAGCTTTTTGAAGGCACTGCGCCCTTTGCTCATGCGCTTGATACGCGCCGCATAGCTGGCAAACCCTTCGCCTGGCACGTAGACAAAGCCGGGGATCGCGCGCAGCTCCTCTGGTAGTCCGCGCCGGAAATCGTCGATCGTTTTGAACGCCGCTTCCCTGAACTCGCGCACCTCTTTGCGCAGCTCGTTGCGCCTGTCCCGGAGCGTCTTGATCTTGTCCTTGTACGTGGCGGCGGCAACTTCCGGGTCGTGCTCGTCTTCGTAGTCCGACCAGATCTTCTCCGCCTGCGCGATCAGACGTTTGGCCAGCCGATGCTGGCGCGCGATCGGCTTGCGCTTTGCGATCCGCTCCGCGGCATTCTCGATATTGTCCAGCTCGGCGAGCTGCTTGCGGATCTCGACCAGCTCGTTCCTGCGATCGATCAGGTTGCGGGCGGACCGGAAGACTCTCTGCGTCTCGTAATAGGTCAGCTCCGCCTCACGCAGCTCCATCGACTTCACGCTCGTGCCGTCGACCGCCACGAAGAAATGCTCGTTCAGGAACGGCTCGACATGCACGTTCCAGCGCCGCCAGTCCCGGTTCCAGTGCCGGTTCGACAACCCCCCGACGATCGGCACCAGATGCGCGGTCAACCCGTAGGAGGCAACGCCGTTGGACACCGCGCCCATCACGAAGACGAGCAGCAGCTCGGTCGCCGAGAACACCCGCACAACGCGTGCCAGCCGCAGCAGCGGGTTGACGCACAGCACCGCGAGAACCAGCAGCATGTAGGGCAACACCGCGATCTGGGTCGGCGTCATCATCACCCGCGGCGGCCGGTTCTCGCGGATGACCGTGAACCAGGCAAAAAAACCCGCCGCCAGCGCGCCCAGCAGGAACGCCCGGATCGTGATCCTATGGTTGCTTTTTGGCTGGTTGTTCATTCTAGACTGTTCTCAGTTTCCGGGTTTCCGGGGGCGGCCGGCCGGAGGCCATCAACTCTCAATTCCCGATTTCCGACTTCCGATTACCGACTTCTCCCCGCTTCCCCCCGCCCTCACCACTGCGTAGGGCTCAGCATGCGCCAAATGACATTGAACGCCATGGCGATCATGGACGTAATGCCCATACCGCACCCGAACCCGGGCATGATCGCCGTCATGTATTTCAGCCACATATCCTTGTATTTTCGTTTGAAATGGAACCGCGCGATGCACGCGCCGAGCATCGTACAGAACATCGTGCCGGGATTGCTCTGGTTCAGGCCCTGTACAGCGCCGAAAATCAGCATGATCGGCAGCCCGAAGGCGGTGAGCAGCGCGAACAGGCCGGAACCGGAGAACAGGCCCCAGAGCACGTAGTCGCCGTGCAGCGCCTCCAGGAATTGGGACCCGCCCTCGAGCGTGGCGGTCTTCATCAGGCACCATTGTCGCAGTTTCAGTTCCCACATCCGTTCGGTGTAGGGATAGGCCGAGGACGGGATCGGCGCCATCCGCCAAAGCAGCTCGGAGGTCAGGAACGAGGCGATAATCACGATCGGGACCGTCAGAAGCAGAGTCTTGATCTGGCTGATGATCTTCGTGCCGGTCAGTTCCAGCACGCGGAACCCGACGGTTTCTCTGCCCAGATTCTGGATCGGCATCGGCGCGAACCAGATGTCGGCGCCCTTGTAGCCGGAAAAAAGGATCGTGAGCTCACGCAGGTACGGGATGCTGACCGCGCGCCCGCAGATCCCTTCCAGTTTGGCGGTCGCATACGATATGACGGGGGTATAGACGAGCGCGTAGAAGACCATGATCAGCCAGGGATAGCCCTCGCGGATCAAAAGGACCCCGAGCCCGATCCACGAGAAGGTGCTGCCCAGGTAGATCGCGATCGCGACGAAAATCGACAGATCGCCACGCGCCTTATTGTTCGTTATCAGGATCTTCCAGTCTTCTCTGAACTGCTCCCGGAACGACTTGCGATGCGACAGCTCCTTGGCCTTGGGCTTGACCCAGCTCTTGACCGTTAGGGTCAGCGAGATCACGAGCTTGCTCAGCGCGATGGCGAGCGTGAGCCCGATGCCGAAGGACAAGTAGAAATCGATCCGGTTCACGAATACCGTATCGATGAACCCCATTTCCGGGCGCCAGTTCGAGAGTACGCCGTGCGCCTGCAGGACCGGGTTCGCGATCCAGGTGAAGACCAGCCCGAAGAAGCCGCCGACCACACCCCACCAGGGGATGATCATACCGGACAGGAATGCCCCGAAGTTGAACTTGAGCGTGAACGGCACCGCGGGCAGGATCCGGCCGACCTGCGGCGTGAAATCCAGGAAGATCAGCGGGATCAGCTCCACGCGTTTTGGCAGAATCGCCTCGGTCACCATCGGCACGCACACGAAGATTATGCCCCAGATCATGCCCATCGCGCCGCCGATCGCGAAACAGCGCCAGCGCCAGGTCGTCTCGCTGCCGCGGTCGGTCGAGAGCGCCACAATGCCCGCCGCGTTCACGGGTGCGAACGGGAACGGCAGCTTCTCGACATCACTGACCAGTCGATACAGCACGTAACCCAGCCCGTAGTTGTCCACGCGGCTGATGATGATGCCGAACATGGTTATCGCAATGATCGGGACCCAGCATTTATCGAAGAACGTACGGCCGGCGGCTTGAATGTCGGCCGCCGCCGGGAACGCCCAGCTCGGGAGCTCCGCGGCAAGCCCGAGCCCCTGCACATACTCGGACTGCGCCACAAACTGCTTGAACAGATAGCCTGTGAACGGGTCCGCCAGCGCGGCGCCCGCCATGTAGTGCAGCACGTAGAGCTCCTGCGTCTTGAGCTGCGTGAACGAACGTTTCGCGACCTCCGCAAAGAAGATGACAAGCACCCATTTCATGGCGCGCCCGATTCCGGCGTCGAACCCGATCACCAGGCTCAGGTAGTCGGTCGCCGGGTTCACGATGAAGCCCAGCAGCAACGCGCCGGCCACCGTTTTCCAACTGAAACCGTCGGCGAACCCCTCCACCTTCGGGGGGGCCATGATATTGCGATATTCTTGCAGTTCTTTGTCGTCGACGAACGACATGACAAAGTCTCCGGTCCGGCCCGCCGGCGCGGGCCCTACAACTCGATTTCTACAATCGCGGTCTTCGCCTCTTCCTCGGCTTCTTCCATCTCGAGCGCGATGATGCTGGTCTTGTCCTTGAGTTTGCCGAGCGGCTTGTCCTTGAAAAGCCTGCGCCCGCACTGCACGTAGTATTTCGTCTGGGTCGGATCGATATTGCGCCAGCGGATCAGGAACTTGCGCATTCGCTCCAGGAACGGCTTGTTCGTCGTTGCCCAGTCGGTGTCCTGGCCGGAAACGCGCGTGACGGTCATGTGCAGGCGGTAGCTCTTCACGATCTCGTCGTAGTGCGTGTCGAACCGGACCTCCTGCGTCACGCCCAGGTCGAACGGGGCCAGCGCCACCGAATAGCGCATCATATAGGTCGGCCGCTGTTCTTCGTCCCGGCCCATGTTCTTGTCTAGATAGGTGACGATCAGGTCGCCCAACGACTGTTCGGAGAAGCCCGTGAAATACTCGTAGAGGTAATACATCACGCCCGGCGCCAGGTGCGGCTGGTAGATGAACGGAAAGACCACCGTCATCACGCGGCCGTCGTGTTCAGGCATCGCCCATTTCCGCTTGCCCGAAGGTACGGCTGCGCGTGTCGCCACGATGCCCGGATAGATCGTCGAGAGCAGAACCAGCCCGATCGTGAACAGGATCGCGTATACGACCATGAGCGAGGAGAAGTTGATGTTTACGCCCTTCACGAGGTCCCACGCGCGGATGCCCACCGCCAGCACCTGCCCGATCAGATAGCCGCCGACCGACCCGATGAAGCTGTACACGAACGCTTCGGAGAGGAAGAACATGAAGATGTGGGTCGGGTTCAACCCGATCGCATTGAAGATCGCAATCTCGCTCTTGCGTTCGTAGACGGTTCCGAGCATCGTATTCAAAATGATGGAGCCGGCGATGATTAACGGGATGAACAGACGACTCAGCCCGCCGATCGAGGTCTTGTAGCTGCTGCCCACGTAGTAGACCCCGGCCTGCGTGCGTTGGCTCGCGCTGTCGCCGGCACGGAACGGATCGGTGCTGCCGATATAGAATTTGGCCAGCGAGATATTCAGCAGCAGCGTGACCTCGTCCCAGAGCGCAAAACTTTCGTCGGTCCGGTCTTCCTTTTCCGGAAACCGCACGGAGACGCTGAACGGCGCCGCGCCGAGCGCCTTTGCGAGGCCGGCGGGCAGAATGGCCACACTCGCAGTATCCACGCACAGCGCGCCGATGTCTTCCTCCGGATCGATCTCGAGGCTTTCGGCGTCCTCGCCGGGCGGCGCGCCCGCCCGTTTCTTGAACGGCAGCAGCGGCAGGTTCGGGTTCAGGTCCCGGATCAGGCTGTAGCGTTGGTCGTCGACCAGCCCGACGAGCAGGAACTCTTCGCCGAGCAGCCGCAGCTTCAATTTGCCGACCTGTTCAGGCAGGATCTCCATGGCCTCCGCCGCGTTCGACGGGAGGATGATCTCCCGCGCGTCTTCGGCCGAGAAATAGCGGCCGCACACCAGCGGGAGCGCTTCGAGAAAGACATGATCGTTCAACGGCAGGCCCATCAAGGCCTGCAGTTCGGCGTTCAGGTTATGGTGCTCGGCCTTGGTCCGGTCCAGATCCAGCCGTTGCAGCAGCCATCGTTCCCGGCGCGGTTTCATCACACGCCGCGTGACGACGTCCGACCTGTCGACGAAAATGCGTCTCAGAACCCGGCAGGTTTCCTCGTCCATCGGCTGCGCGCCGGGCCAGTGGTAGAAAAGGCCGGTGTAGGGCGCGTCGAACGATTTGCGGATGACCGTCGGGCTGATCTTCTTCGAGACGCTCGAGAACGCGAGCATCGTGAAGATCACCAGCACGATCGTGCCGGTCGTCAGCGTCGTGCGCACGCGGCGGCGCTTCATGTTCTGTACCCCGATCAGCATCGCCTTCTCGCCGACCGTCCCGTAGGCGACCTCTTCGCCCATGCCGAGCCCTTTTCGGAACAGGATCGTCATCTCGTCCTGGAACCGGTTGTGCAGGACCGAAGTGATGAAACAGCCGATTGCGCCGAGCACGAACGCGATGAAGATCGCCTCCGGACTCATTGCAATGGCAAAGGCCGGATGGATGAGCCGGAACACGGTATACATTCCGACAAACAGCGCGACGAACCCGCCCAGCTCGTGCTCGAGCCGTGAGAAATTGAAAAGCAGCTTGGAGAGGAAGAAGCAGAACGGCACCATCAGCGCCATGTACACGACGATCGACTTGAGCATGTCCTCGTTCATGTCCCGGATCTGGCCGTACGCCTTGGCCTCGTTGCCGACAGCTTTGTAGTTCGCCAGCACGTAGGCGTTGTGATCGTTCGACGCCTGCGCCGCTTCCGTTTCCTCGATCGCCGTGCGGCCCTGGCTCAGGAATTCGTCGATCAACTGGTTGGCGACACCTTTCATCTCGCTCAGCCGGCTGCGATTCATGGTGTCCATGTCCGGCGCGATCCTGGCGAACACGTCGGGCCCGACCTCCTCCGCGCTGAGGAAACCGGCCCCCTCGGGCTCTTGCTCGGTCGCGTTCAGCAGGCAGCGCTTGCCGTCGGTCAGCAGCAGCAGCGCTTCCTGCGCGAACTTTTCGTTCTTCTGCCAGACATAGACCGCCGCAGGCCCTTTCGAGACATGGTAGTAGGCCGGCGACAGCGAGCCGACCCCGTGCAGGCCGTACTTTTGGGGGTCCGACTGGCCTTTGGCCGTTTTCGGCCAGTACGCGTTGACGGTGATCGGGCGCGAGGAGACGATCGAGGGGTCGATCCGATCGTAGATCGGCAACTCCCAGCAGGGGAACATGGGGAACGTCTTGCTCCAACTGCGCCGGATGTTGCTGCTGATCTGCTTGGACGTCTGAATCCGGCCCTTGTCGATTACGTAGTTCACGCGCCGGAAGTCCGCGTCCATCTGATAGGCGCTCGGTGCGATCTTGTCGACGTGGTCCAACGCGTAGATCAGGGTTTGGCCTGTCTCGCCCGTGATCCCGTCGTAGCAGTTCACGACATCGCCGTCGAGCAGGAACGGCAGGACATGCGGCGGCCTGCCGACCTCGTAGAGTGCCGTCAGGCAGTTCGGGATCTCCTGGTCCGGCGTGGGTTTGCCGGCGAATTCGTCCATGGCAAACGTTCGGATCATCGTGCACCACAGCCGGTGTTTGCCGCGGAAGTAGATCGGTTTGAGATTCTCGCGCAGCGTGATGTCCTCGTTCGCCAACAACGCGGGCCAAAACCGGCGCAGCCACCACTGCAGGCGAAAAACATGCGCGCCGTTCACATGTTCAAAAGTGTCGACCGGGCTGAAGACCGGGCCCAGGTTCGAGAATGCACTCTTGATCGCAAACGCATGCGTGGCTTCCGCGGCCTGGAAGTATTCGGCCGCCGACTGCACGGAATGGAAATAGTGCTCCTGGTCATGCGCGCCCCAGCCGGTCATGGAGTCGACGAGCGGGTAGTCGTTTGTCTGCTCCGGCGGCGTGACCGCCAGCCCGATCTCGGTGCTGACCCGCCCGAACCCGCGCTGCCAGCTCCCCCCGATGTACCGGTTCCTGGAACAGAACCCGATCTTGTCGCTGCGTGAGAGCATCTCCAGGTTGATCACAAGCGCGACGCGCCGCGTGCCAAGCACTTCGCGTACACTGTCGTTCGAGGTGTCGAGTTCCAGTACTTCGCGGTTGATCCGGTCAAACTCGGCATATTTCGCGAGCAACGTGTCGCGCCGCTGCTTGAGCAGCTCGCGCTGCGTGTCGTTGATCGCGAGTTGGCGGTAGTAGGTCCGGCTCTGCCCGATCCCGACGTCGATCTTGTTGAACAGGACCAGCACCTTCGTCAGGCTGTCGCGCCGGGCGGCCAGGTCCGCCTGAGCTTGGCGCGCTCTTCGCCCTCGATTGTCGTGTCCTTGGACAGTGCCATCTGGTCGAGTTTGACCTTGGTCAAGCTGCGCTTGATCTCGTCTTGCAGCGGGCCCTTGATCGGCAGACGCACGCCGGTACTCGCATCCAGCTTCACGCGCCATGTCTCGAACAGCTTCTCGTCGTCGAAGATCGGCTTGACCTGTTCGGCCAGTTCGAGCAAGTGCGCGAAACTCAGTTCGCGCAGGCTTCGCAGCCGGGCCAGGTCTTTGTCCATCTCGGCCAGCGTTTCCTCGTCGCTCGAGATGCGCGCGAGCAGCCCGCTGCGTTCCTCCTGCGCCTTGCTCACGGCGCTTTCGATCGCCGCGCGGTAGTCCTGCTCGCCGAACACGGAGAGGTCCAGGACCGGGTCCGGCTCCGGGGTCGGCGTCGCTTCGAGCTCGCGCGTGTCGACCTTCTGTCGCTTGAGCCGCTTGATCTTTGCCCGGCGCTCCTTGTCCGTCTTCTCGTACTCGGCCAGGCGCAGCGCCTGCTGTTTGTTGTCCAGCGCCCAGAGCAGTTCCATACCCACGTGCAGCCTGTTCCTGTCGAGCTCGACCGGCAGGAACTTGAGTTTCTGGTAGTTTTCGCTGTAGAGCCGTGCGACACGCATATTCTTGGCGACATCATCGCGCACGCGTTCCACGTCGCCGGAGCGCGCGAGCAGGTACCAGGCCAGCATGCGTTCGCCCTGATAGCGGTGCGTATGCGCATTGACCGCCACGAGCATGACCGACCGGGCGGGCGGCCGCTCGCGAAAGTCCTCCAGCATCTTGAGCAGCAGATAGAGGTTGATCGCGGATTGCGCGCCGATCGCGCGGGCCGGCACCACGGCGTTCGCATCGATTGGCGCCGTGAACACCACAACCTGTTGCTTGAGCTTCTCGTCCGCGCCCGGGACCAGGACCCAGTAATTGTGCATCTCTTCCCGGCGCCAGCGCGACGGCTCCGACTCAATTGCTGCCGCCAGCCCGTTGGTGCCCGCGCAGGCCGCCTTGAGCGCGGCGCCCTGATCGGGCGGCACGAAGAAGCGCGGGACCGCGACTTCCGTATTGTAGATTTTTGTGTAGGAGTCGCGATGGTCGTAGTGCTCGACGCCCGCGAAAACGAAGCCCTTGACGCCGAACCGCAGCAAATCGAGCCAGCGCTCGCCGCAGTCGTAATCCATCAGTGCGATCGCGCCGGCCAGCGACGTGCCGCGCAGCCGAGCCAGATCGTCGTAGCTGCCTTTGCCGAGGTACAGGACGCGCGCGTCGAATTCGTCTTCGGCGAAGTTGCCCGGCCGGAGCAGGGACGGGTGCATTACTTCCAGCTCGATCGGCGCGCCGCCCGACGGGTTGAGCGTCGTCTTGCCTGGCTCGAACGCGAGCCCGTTGAACCGGATCGTGCCTGTCTCGAAGCCGCTCTCCCGAAAGACCCGTTCCACATGCGCCGCCAACGCCTTGTTGCCCGGCATGCCCGGCGCGCGCGAGCCGTTGCCGGCGAACAGCGCGCGCAGCTCCGCGAGCATCGCGTCGGCATCCGCGGGCTCGGCCGCGTGCAGTTGCTCGGCGCAAGTCATGCATAGGCAGACCGCCGCGGCACACGCAGCGCCGCGTACCAATCCGCTTCGTGCCCTGATCGCGTGTCGTATCATTCGACTGGGACTGCGAGCCTTCGTCTCAGCGCGCCATTCGGTGCAGGCCGATCGCCGAAACTACTGACTACTGACTACTGACTACTGATAACAGATCACTGATCACTGATCACCGGCCGGCGCCATCAGCGCCGGCCGCCGGTCCCGCTGGCCGCGACCGACAGGACATTGCGTTTCATCAGGATCTTGATAAACGCGACAACGCCCAGTTCCGCCTCGCGATGCGTCATTCGATATTTCCGCTCGAACGCCCGAATGATGTCCAGGACGGTCTTCCGACTATCGATCTGGCGCACGACGAACGTGCCGAATTCGTCCAGCTCGTAGGTCTTCTCCATGACCGGCGGCCGGAACCGATCGAAAAAACTCCGGCCGCGATGGACCTGCATGCGGAGCGAAACCACATCCGCGCCGCCGTCGTGGATGCGGACGTTCTTGTGCAGCACCGGAACTCCGGCCAACGACTGCCGTCTGTCGACGCTGTGTTTCTCGCGCTTCCTGATCAGGGCCATATTGGGGTGGCCTCCGTATGGAACGGCCGGGTGCGGCGAGCATGTGTGTGATTGTTTGGATAGGCCCTGAGGGGGCCGGTCCCGGCTGTACCACCAGTGAAGACGTGACAGTATAGCGAGCCGCCCGAACGGGACCAAGTACTTTTTTGCGTTTTTGTTATTTCGCCTCTTGGCAAACAGTCGGCGATCCTCTATCCTGCGAACGCACCTGTCTCCCGAACGACGTGTCCAATCCCTGCCTGTGCGACGGGGCGCGAACTTACCGCAGATGACGCAGCAGCCGACAGATCAGACAGCAGAAGAGAAACACATCGTCATTCGTTCGATTGACGTCAAGCGCTACTACTACGGCGAAGCCGATAACGTGACGAAAGCGCTCGACGGCGTGACGCTCGACGTCTATCGCGGCGAGTATCTTTCGATCATGGGCCCGTCCGGTTCCGGCAAGACGACGTTGTTCAACATGATCGGCGGAATCGACTCTCCGACCGACGGCATGGTGTTCATCGACGAGATCGACGTCGCGCAGCTCGACAGCTATGAATTGGCCTGGATGCGGTGCCACAAGATCGGCTACATTTTTCAGACGTACAATATTCTCCCGATCCTGACCGCGCTCGAGAACATCACGCTGCCGATGACCTTTGCCGGCATGTCGCCGACGGAGGCGCGGGAGAAGGGCGCGGCGATCCTCAAGCGCGTCGGGCTCGGGGACCGGCTCTTTCACAAGCCGTTCGAGATGTCGGGCGGCCAGCAGCAGCGGGTCGCGGTGGCCCGCGCGATCGCGAACGATCCGGTCATCATCCTGGCCGACGAGCCGACGGCGAACCTGGACGTCGACACGGGCGCGGAGATCATCGAGCTGCTCAACGAGCTGCGCAAGGAGCGCGGGATCACCGTGATTTCCGCAACACACGATATGAAGATGCTCGATGTGTCCGACCGGATCCTGTGGATCCGCGACGGGAAGGTGCAGCGGCTGGAGGAGCGCAAGAACCTGGATATCCGCGTGGGCGGGATCGGGGACGAAAAATGAAGGGGTTGGCACAGCTCGAGGAGATCCCGCATCAGACCGCGCTGTCCTGGCGCATTGCGCTCACGGTCAGCATGGCCGGGTTGCGGCGCCGGTTCTTCCGTTCGCTCATCACGATGGTCGGGGTCGTGCTCGCGATCGCGTTCCTGGCCTACATGCTCGTGACCGAAAGCATCACGCGCTCCTTGATCGCGCTGGACCACGACGAGCTCAACATCCTGCTGCAGAAGTTCGGGGTCGATATCTTTTCCGGCGGCGAGACCGACCAGATGACGATCATGCTGCTCGGACTCACGCTCATGACCTGCACCGTCGGGATCCTGAACTCGATGCTGATGGCGGTCACCGAGCGTGTCCGCGAGATCGGCACGCTCAAGTGTCTCGGCGCGCGGGACCGGTTCATCGTCAAGACCTACTTCATCGAGTCGTCGCTGCAGGGCGTGTGCGGGGCGGTTATCGGACTGGTGCTCGGCCTGATCGTCGCCGTCGCCGTTTCCTGCCGCAACTACGGCGGCTATGTGTTCAGCACCTTGCCGGTCGTATCGATTCTGGGCGACTTGGTCATTTCCCTGTTTATCGGCTCGCTGATCGCGGTTTTCTCCTCGATAATGCCGGCCTACGCGGCCGCGCGCAAACAGCCGGTGGAAGCGCTGAGGGTTCAGGAATAATGGGCGACACCATTGTATCTGCCAGCGGTGTGACGAAGACCTACACCATGGGCGAGGAGCAGGTGCACGCACTGCGCGGGGTGACCCTGGAAATCGCACGCGGCGAATATGTTTCGATCATGGGCCCGTCGGGTTCCGGGAAGTCGACCTTCTTCAATATGGTCGGCGGACTCGATACACCGACCGAAGGCGAGGTGTTCGTCGAGGGCCGGCGCCTGGCGGACCTGGACTCTTCGCAACTCGCATGGTTCCGCTGCCACAACATCGGGTTCATCTTCCAGTCGTTCAACCTGATCGGGACCATGACTGCGCTCGAGAACGTGGCGATCGCGCGCCTGTTCGCAGGGGTCTCGCCGGAGCAGGCGCGCGAAGACGCCGCGCGCGTGCTCGAACGCGTCGGGCTCGGGCACCGGCTCGACCACCTCCCGTCGCAGGTCTCCGGCGGCCAGCAGCAGCGGATCGCCATCGCGCGCGCTCTCGTGAACGAGCCGCTCATCGTGCTGGCCGACGAGCCGACCGGGAACCTCGATCTGAAGACCGGCGAGGAAATCATCAACCTGCTCAACGAGATGAAGCAGAACCTCGGCGTCACCGTGATCACCGCAACGCACGACATGAAGATGCTGTCGTGCTCCGATACCGTGGTGCGCCTGCGCAGCGGCGCCATCGAGAGCGTTCAAGCCAAGGACGAGATCGAGATCACTGTTGGCACCATTGACGGCGAGACAGTGATGTGAGAGCGATTTGGACGAACGACATCCATCTCGAGTTCCTTGAGGAACAGCCGCTGCAACAGTTCCTGGATGTGTTGGCCAATGCCGGGGCCGATGCGATCCTGATCGGCGGCGATATCGCGCAGGCCCCGACCGTGACGTCCTATCTGCAACGGATCGAAGGCCGTGTCGGCGCGCCCGTCTATTTCGTGCTCGGCAATCACGACTACTATCGCGGCTCGATAGAGCAGGTGCAGCACGATGTGGGCAAGCTGCACGAAGAATCCGAGCCGCTCTTCTGGCTTTCTCGCGCAGGCGTCGTGCAACTCGCGCCCGACACTTGCCTGATCGGGCATGACGGTTGGGGCGACGCCCGGCTCGGCGACGCGCAGGGCTCAAACGTGATGCTCAACGATTTCCTGCTGATCCGGGAGTTGAGCAACCTGCCGCGGGCCGTGCTGATCGAGAAACTCAACGCGCTCGGCGATCAGGCCGCGGCGCACATCGCCGTGCTGCTGCCCAAAGCGCTCGAGGCCGCCACGCATGTGGTCGTGCTGACGCATGTGCCGCCCTTCCTCGAGGCGGCCTGGTACAACGGCAAGCCGAGCAAACCGGACTGGGCCCCGTTCTTCACGTGCAAGGCGCTCGGCGACGTGCTGCGCGAGACAATGGCCGAGCAGCCCGGCAAGAAGATGACCGTGCTCTGCGGGCACACGCACGGCCAGGGCCGCGTCGAGATCCTGCCGAACCTCGAAGTCCTGACCGGCGGCGCGCATTACGGCCGGCCGTGTGTGCAGGAGATCTTCAACTGGGAGTGAGAGGAACGCTTGGAGTCACTCGTTTCTGGCAGGCGCGTCCGCGCGGCTTTCAGAAATCAAGTGAACTCCGTTGTTCGACCTATATCGTTTCGATCTTCCAGAATTGACTGGGAGAGACGATCACGATGTCTCCGACGTGTTCGAGATCCAGCAAGTCTTTGTCTCCCGTAACAAGACATCGGCATGTTCCTGCGATTGCTGTGGCAATGATGTTGTCGTCATCTGGATCCCTTGAAACCGGAGAAGGTAGGCGAGGCGTGCCGACAAGCGAACAGCGTGACCTCAGAAGGCGAACGACTCCAGTTGCCTCGCGGGTCGTGAACTTGAACTTGTCGGTCAGCTTCTCTTTGAGTTCGTCAAGAATGAACTTGGAGAGAACGACTTCGTGATTGAGCACACAGTGCTCAAGAAGCTCGTTGCATACGCCGTGAGAGATGAACGCGGCGATGAGAACATTCGTATCCAGGACCAGTCTCATGACACTCGATCAAACACATCTTCGTCGGTATAGATGCCCTTTGCCGAGGCCTTGCTCACCATCGACTTGCGCATGGAGCGAAAGCGACGGACGAATAGGTAGTCGCGCAGAGACTCGCGCACGATGTCACTGCGCGAGACGCCATCTGACCGCGACAATCTATCGAGCTCTGATCGCATCTGCTCCGGGACGCTTATCGTTATTGTGCTTCTCATGATTGCTCCTTCTATTGCCCTGTAATAAGATATCGTACACCTGTAATAAAGTCAAGGAGGTTGATAATTGGGGGCTATTAGCCCACTAGGCAGCCATTCGGGTCTGACATTAGCGGCGTGTTGCCCAAACCGAGAAACACGATGAATCCCGGCCCTGAGGGTCCGGCTGCAGCAACATGTTGTGTCGTAGCCGGTGTGGGCGGGCCGATCCGGGTTTGGGCAACACGCCGTTGAGACCTGCCCCCTTGCCCTTTTGGACGTTCTTGTTCTGCGCCGATCTTCGTGGCGTGGCCGGCGCTGCCCGACCGCGTCGATTCAGATCGAATATCCAATATCCAACCCGCCTTCACCCTTCGTGGCTACGGCGCGGCACGGCAAGGAATATCCAATGTCCAAATCAGATTCCCGTCGTTCCTCTCTCTCATTTGGAAGTTGGATATTGGGTGTTGGCTGTTGGATATTCAATCCCCTTCCCGCAGAACGCCGCGCCTCACCGGACGCTGAAAGACGCGCAAGGCGCGGCGTTCAGCGGTACGTGTGCAGGCGTCTTGTTGGCCGTCAACTCAGAGTTCATCGCCGGGCAGGGGCTTTCGCTTCGGGACACGTTCCAGCACCTTCTTGAACGCTCCCTTGCGAGCTCGCTTCGCCCGTGCGGAAACGTAGTCTTCCGTTGTGAGAGCAGAAATCTTCTCCGCCACCGCAGAGGTGATGAACAGGTTGATGGAGACACCGTCCTGCCGGGCAATCTCTCTGATGTGCTTGTGAATCGAATTTGGCAATCGCAAGTTCAGTGCACTCATTTCAGTTCTCCCAGTAGCTCCGCCGGCCTCAGAACTCGGACCCCGAACGAGACCGCCGCGGCGAAGTCCCCGACATTGTGCGTCACAACATCTACACCGCCAGCCGCGACCGCCAACTCAAGGATGTGATCATCCTTCGGATCCGGAAGTTGCGGTCGCCAAAGGAAATGTATCCTTCGGCACTCGCCCCGACTGCACAATCCGTCCAGCACGTTGTCAATCGAGTGGCCCGAGAGCTTCAACAGTCTCCGGTTGCGCATCAGAACTTCCTCATACTCGAACAACAGTGCCGTCGACAGGATCGGCACCAACTTGCCTTGTTCCAAGAGGGCCAGTACCGCGAAGGAGGCCCCCGTCGCCGAGTAGAGACCGGCGTGCAGGACGTTCGTGTCGAGGATAGCCCTGTGTCGCTTCATGACGGCATGATACTATATTCAGCACCGTAGCGCAAGTGCTTTCTCTCCGGCCAACGTGCGGATCACGCGCGGCTCTAAGCCGTCGCGTGCATCCGGCTTGATACTTCTCTAAGCCCCTGAAAATGGGTGCTACACTTGGCACTGACGGCAGGGGTATTGAAAGGAGGCCCCCGCCCCAGAATCAAATCGTAAACGATCTGCCCAGATCGAAGAGAACAACTGATGCATAGGAAAGGAGCCTCCAGGTGAAGTATTACAAAACGACGACTGAATACAACTGCGGAATCGATCTGCACTCGCGCCAGATGTACGTGTGCCTGATGGACAAGGCGGCCGATATCAAGGTGTGGTGCAACGTCAAAGGGAACGATTTCGATTTCTTCCT
>Ga0272441_10004813_pt1 | contig 23993 bp, 21 predicted proteins | sample SSMProp6N_FD_193582 | JGI IMG/M metagenome (GOLD analysis project Ga0272441, IMG submission 193582) | Marine sediment archaeal communities from Little Sippewissett salt marsh, Falmouth, MA, United States - SSM-Prop-6N | ecosystem: Environmental > Aquatic > Marine > Wetlands > Sediment ...
GTTATCCTGTCTAAATTTTTCGACGGGACTCTTGTGATTGACGATTTGCGATTGTCGATTGACGATTTTCTTTGTGCCTTGGTGGCTTCGTGGCCAAAGAATACAAAGATTTCTCTACATGGTGGGGCAAAGCCGCCACCCTACAAGAATCCGCGTAATCCGCGAAATCCGCGGTTCACTTTATTTTTTATGAGTGGGGGGATTAGTAGCGTCGTCCGCCGCGGCCGCTGTGACCTCCACGGTCTCAGTGGTGATTTTGTATGCCTTATACTTTTAATCCGGCTTGAGCATTTCCTTCGGCACTATTGCGCGTATGGCCGTACGGATCTCAGAGGTTGTCGCAAAAGCTTCTTGAGCCTCTTCAAAGGTGATAGGCTCCCAATCGCCTGGATATCGCCCTTCGATAACATAACGATTGAGTGCTATAACACGCGGTCGCGATACATCAGGCATTATACGCATCGGCACCAGGTCGAGCAGAAGACGGAGATCGTGTGTCTTGGGGAAATGGACACCGACAGAGACCAATAAGGCCTTCACGTATTTCTCCGCACATTGTTGACAATGAAAGCAAATAATGTCAGTCAGTTCGCTGCCTTCTAACGTCATGATATGTTCTGCTGCCCGCAAATCATGATCGGCTTTATCGATCCATCGAAAGACTTGCTTCGCCAATTCATGCTGCTCTTTCATAGAGCACCTTTCCTTCGTGAACCGCTTCACGAATGATGGAGCCGATCGTATCTCTATAAGCCCTCAACTCCTTCGGAGTTGTGACAATAATGTCGGCCGGTAGGGGTATGCCTTCGAGCGATAAGTCAATCTCAACGGCCTGGCGGCGTTTCGAGTCGTTTACGTTCATCACGATAAGCAAATCCACATCGCTGTCGACCGTACCGTCGCCCCGGGCGTGCGAACCGAACAAAATGATCTTTTCAGGCTGAAACTGAGTCGTAATACGTTCGACCATCTCCTGGATATGTTTGTTGACCGAATCTTGAATTCTAAGCATAATATATAATCCTATCGCGGTTCGTCGAATAGCTTCATATCGATGGTATGCTTCGCTATTCATCCGGTATTATATATTATACCCCGTCCAAGAGCATAGAACAAATTGAATCCGCGAAATCCGGTTTCGTTAATATAGCTACGTCAAGACATATTATAGCTACGCCGAGACAGGTTCGCGGTTAAGACTCGTCGTTGGTCGTTCGTATGTAGTATGTCGTTGAACGAATGCGGTTTCTCAGTGTGCTCCTTCGATTACGCTCAAAGTCTGCCCCGAACCTGTCGAAGGGACGGTGTCCGCGCTTGACTTTAATTTTTATGAGTGGGGGGGGATTAGTAGCGTCGTCCGCCGCGGCCACCGTGACCGCCGCGGTCGCTACGGTCAAAACGGTCCCGCCGGTCCCTGTCGCCCCGGCCGGAACCGAAACCGTTTGATTGGTCCGGAGCGCGGCGATGGTCGATTTTCCGCTTGCCCTCTTCAACCTTAATGGTGCTTCCCTGCAAAATTTTGCCGTTGAGTGTGCCGATGGCGGTTTGGGCCTCTTCCGATTCCGCCATACCCACGAACCCGACCCGGTTGGATTTGCCCGTCACCCGGTCTCTTAGGAGCTTGACGGACATGACCTGGCCAAACGTTTCAAATTCCTGACGCAAATCGTCTTCCGTTGTATCGGGTGACAGATTGCCTACATAAATATTCATATCGTTTTCCTTATTCTAACCTTTCGGTAACAAGCTTAATGTGAAGACGCATCGCCTATTACCGATGACTCTACACGGCCACGAGGCACTTTGCAAACAATAAACAAAAATTCCAGCTATTTGGGCGGGGCACAGCCGCACACCTAAAACGGCCGGAATATCCAATATCGAAGAGCGAATATCAAATGTTGAAGGAATAAAATAGCGTCAATTCGCGGTTACTTGCTCAGCAGTTTGGGTTCCATTCTTTGGAGCCAATCGGGTAATTGGTCACGGGCGGCGTTTTGCCAGAGACCTTTATGGCCGGAGCGGGCGCGGGACTCTAATTGTTTATATTTATTGAAGAAGCTATGGCGAAAGCGCCGGTCGGCGTAGGCGCAGCCTTCGGCGAGCAAGACTTCGTTGAGAAACCGGCCGTCCGGCAACTGGACGTAGGCCAGGAGCCGGCCATACTTGCCCCGTGTGGGATTCGGGGCATCGAGGTAAACCGTGACGGATTGGCCCTGAGCCAATTCAATCGCGAATTCGGTCGCTTGCGGGGCGAAGACCCTGGGCGGGGATTGCTCGCCGGCGGTTTCCGGGGCGTCAATCCCTAATAGCCGGACTCGGGTATAATCGTCCCGGCCGTCGGGGATGTCGATATCGAGCGTGTCGCCGTCGATGACGCGGGCGATGGTGAAGATTTTGCCGTGGTATGTGTCAAGATCGTCAGTGGTGGTAGGGGGGGCGGATAGATGTCGGCGCGGCCATCGGCCTTCGATCGTGCTGTGGTCCAGCCAGACGAGCAGGGCGAATCCGAGAACGCAAAGCAGGAGAACGCCGGCCTTGCGACGCCGGCTCATCGGTTGCGTCGGTTTGTTGCGTTTGGTCGGCATGTCGGCCTCCGCGAGGGGTTAGCCGGGCCGGGATGCGCGTTATTCGCTGCGGAGTCGGGCCGGCTTGTCCAGATCGAACGCCCGGCAGACGGCCTCGAGGGCCTTGTCGGCCTGGTCTTCATCCACGGCGCAACTGATGCGAATCTCGCTGGTCGTGATCGAGTCGATATTGACTTTCGCCTGGGCCAGGGCGCCGAACATTGCCTCCGCGACGCCGTAATGGCTGCGCATGCCGACGCCGACGACGGAGACCTCGGCGATATCCTCGCGCACGAAGACGCTTTCGCATTTCAGCTCGGCTCTGATTTCTTCGATGGCCCGCTTGGCCTCATCCAGATCCGAGATGCCGATCATAAACGACAGATTGGCTTTTTCCGGACTGATCTCCGTTTGAACAATATCGTTGACCACCACCTGGGCCTTCGCCATGTGGGCGAAGACTTTCGCCGCGTTGCCCGGAACGTTTTCAACGCCGATAAGACCAATTTTCGCCAAGTCTCTCTGTATGGTTGCGCCCGAAACGACTACACCTTCCATTTGCGGTACCTCGTGCATTATTCGCGTGCCCTCTGTTTCTTCGCTGCTGCTTCTGACGTGAATTTTGACGTCGTATTTCTTGCCGAACTCGATGGAGCGGGGATGCATGACGCCGGCCCCGAGACTGGCCATTTCGAGCATTTCGTCGTAGCTGATCTCGTCCATCTTCGCGGCGTCTTTAAAAATCCTCGGATCGGCCGTGTAGATGCCATCGACGTCGGTATAGATTTCGCATTCGTCGGCGCCCAGCGCCGCGGCGATCGCGACGGCGGTCGTATCCGAGCCGCCCCGGCCGAGGGTCGTGATGTTCTCGTGCTCGTCGATCCCCTGAAAGCCCGCGACGATCACGATCTTGCCCTGGTCGAGCTGCTTGTGAATCCGGTCCGCCTCGATGCTCTGGATCCGCGCTTTAGTGTACATGCTGTCAGTTTTCATGCGGATCTGGCCGCCGGTGAAGCTGATCGCATCCCGGCCCATCGCGTCGAGGGCCATTGCAAACAGTGAGACGGTTTGCTGTTCGCCGGTACTGAGCAATTGATCCATCTCCCGCTTCGGGGGATTCGGATTCAGTTCGAGGGCATCGGCCACGAGCTGGTCGGTCTGCTTGCCGCGGGCCGATGCCACGACCACGACGCCGTGTCCCTTTTCTGCGGTTTGAATCACCCGCTTGGCGGCGTGTCGAATCTTGGCTGCATCGGCCACCGATGTCCCGCCGTATTTCTGTACGATTATTCCCATTTTCTGCCTGTCTTAACTCTGCTTAGTGATACCTATACAACCTGTACTTTGAGAAATTTCACATTATATGGAAATGAACCCCGTTTGTCAAGCCCTTAGCTCTTTAAAAAATACTCCATGAGCTCAAAGCCGTTTTCGATCCGGAAGCCGGACCTGGCGGCGTTGGTCTCGCCGAACGTGGTCTGCAAGATGCCGCTGATGCTGTCGCCCGCCATCGCGAAGGGAACCGGCTCCGGCGAGTGCGCGCAGGTCCGGACCGGTGTGGGATGGTCCGGCATCACGAGGATCCGCCAGCTCTCAAAACGCTGCAACGCCTCGAACACAGGCCCGACGATGTGTTCGTCGATCAGTTCGATGGCTTGCTTTTTCATCTCGGCGTTGCCCGTGTGAGAGGCTTCATCCGGGGCCTCCACGTGCACGAAGACGATATCGTACGTGTCGAGCGCTTCAATCGCGGCGGACGCCTTGCCCTGGTAATTCGTGTCGATGAATCCGGTCGCGCCCGGCACGTCGATCAAATCGAAGCCGATCAGCCGGGCCAGCCCCCGGACGAGGTCCACGGCGGTAATAGCGGCGCCCTTAATCCCATGCCGGCTCTCGAAACGTTCCATCTGGGCTTGTTTGCCCTGCCCCCAAAGCCAGATCGAGCTCACCTGGTTTTCGCCCAGGTCCATCCGGACTTTGTTAATATCGTGGTCCGCGAAAAGCCGCTGCGAGCGGGCCATCAGGTCGATCAGCAGGTCGGCCCCTTTGCCCCGGGGCAGTAGCTTATCGACGAGCGCGCCGATATGGTCGTGCGGAGGGTATGTCCGAACGTCGAAATCCATGCCCTTGCAAACCAACAGATGCCGATAGCTGACGCCGACGTGAAAACAGATCTGCTTCGTGCCGACCTGATCGTTTAATTCGTTGATCAAATTGGAAGCTTCCGCCGAGGAGATATGTCCGGCGCTATGATCGACCATTTTGCCATCGGCGATTGTGACGAGGTTGCATCGGAACACCCAATCGTCCAGCCCCAGCTTGATACGCCGCGCCACGGCTTCAATCGGCGCCCGGCCGGTATAGTACCGCCGGGGATCGTAGCCCAACAAGCACATCTGGGCCACGTCGCTGCCGGCCTCCATCCCTTCGGGGATGGTATGAACCAGGCCTTGCCGGCCCACCGTGCTGATCTGGTCCATGTGGGGCGTCTCGGCGGCTTCGAGGGCGGTCTGCCCGTCGAATTGATCGAGCGGTTCGTCCGCCGCACCGTCGGGAATGATAATAACGTACTTTCCAGTCAATCCTTATCCTCCGGGATATCCACAATTCTAATACATACCGGCGTGCCGTGAATCACGTCGAGTTTCTCCATGTCCTCCAGCGCGTTGGTCATATTCTTTTGCCGGGTCGGATGCGTCGCAATCACGACCGGGACGGTATTGTCCGGGCCGGTGCCTTCATGCTGGATGGCGCCGGAGATGCTGATCTCGTGATCGGCAAGCACGCGGCTCCACCGGGCGATGACGCCGGGGCGGTCCTTGCACATGATCCGGATGTAAAAACGACTGACAATGTTGTCGATGCGTTCGATCAGCCCGGCGGTCTGACTTCTGGGTAGTTGACGCAAATGACGGAAGGTCGTGCAGGAATTGCCCAGCGCCATGTCAATGATATCGGCGACAATCGCGCTGGCCGTGGGCATCATACCCGCCCCGCGACCGTAGAACGTCACCTGGCCGACCGCGCTGCCGAAGACGCTGATCGCGTTGAACGGGCCCTCCACCAGGGCCAGGGAATTATCCGTGGCGATAAAAGAAGGATGCACCCTCAAGGAGACCCGTCCGTCTTGATCTTTTTGCCCAATCGCCAGTAGTTTCAGACAATAGCCCATCTCGCCGCCGTAGCGAATGTCGTCCTGCGAGATGCCTTCAATGCCTTCGACATAGATATCGTCGAGGGTAATTTCATATCCGAATGCAAACGAGCTTAGGATCGCCAGTTTATGGGCGCTGTCGCCCCCGCTGATATCCAACGTCGGATCGGCTTCGGCGTAGCCCTTTTGCTGGGCCTGGGCCAGAACCTCACCAAAATCCTCGCTCTTCGAGGTCATATTCGAGAGGATATAGTTGCACGTTCCGTTGACGATCCCGTACATAGCCGTGATATGGTTGGCCGTCAATCCCGTCCGAATCGCCGAGACAATCGGTATCCCGCCGGCACAGCTCGCCTCGAAGGCGATACAGCGATTGTTCTGATGGGCCGCCAGATACAGCTCGTTGCCATGTTCGGCCAGAAGGGCCTTGTTGGCCGTCACGACGTTCTTGCCCGATTGAAGCATCCGAAGCTGGACGTCTTTGGCGAACTCGGTCCCGCCAATCGTTTCGACCCCGATTTCAATCGTTTCGTCGTTCAATAACTTGTCCATATCGTCCGTCAGGATACCCTCGGGAAGCGTTACCGGACGTGGAGACGTCGTATCGATATCGACCACACAGGCCAGTTCCAGGCGAATCCCGGTCTTGGCGGCGATAGCCTCCGCATCTTCAAGGATCAGCTTCGCCACACCGCTACCGACTGTGCCAAAACCCGCGATACCTACTTTTACGGTCCGTTCATCCATACAACCTCTTTTCTCATCAAATTTCAGCCTTGGAAGGGTAAAAGGATATCCTCTTTATCGACCCCGGTTTCACCAGGATGATTCCTTTTACCAACTATCCACTCGGTCAGGAACCGTCGCGAATTTAATAGAAATCACCGTCTTTGGTCAAGCAAAATCCGCGAACTTAGCTTTTACCCGGAGTCGTTTTTAGTTGTTTGCTATAGATTATGACTTTGCCAATTTCCTAAGGCGGTATAGTATACTGAATCTGCTGGAATTATCTTGAAATTAGTGTGGAATTGTGATATTATAGGGTTTGACGTTGCGGGAGCGGTTCAGTGAAATGGATATAGAAAATCCCGGTTAATAGAGGATTTCATTTTCTTTACAAACAATTATACTATCCGGGTTCTAAGCGATTGTTTTTGGCCTGGGCTGGCCAAATGTATATAATGGAGAAACGACACCCTTGAGTGTGCCGTGAAGTCTCAGTCTTCGCGTGATATTTCAGAAGAAGGTTTGCTTGTAAATCACGATGAGGAAATTTAGGGAGACGATTTTTTGAAGAAGTTGCATATTTACGTGGACACGTCGGTAATCGGTGGTTGCGAAGATCAAGAATTCTCCGATGTAACACATCAGCTTTGGTCGAGATTCCAGGCAGGTGAGTGTGTAATGGTTATCTCCGACCTGACACTACGAGAGCTTGAAGGCGCACCCATAGGGGTACGCAAACATCTTGAGGACATTCCCGCCGATTATCAGATACACATCCGCCTCAGCGGCGAGGCCAGAGAATTGGCTGAAGCCTATGTGGCACACGGTGTGGTTGGTCCCGGCTCTCTCGCAGATGCGCTTCATGTCGCTGTGGCCACAGTCAGCGGCGTGGACGTGCTCGTGAGTTGGAATTTCAAGCACATCGTTAATCTTGGTAGAATCAGGTTGTTTAATGCTGTGAACCTTGAACAGGGATATGGGCTGATTGAGATACGCTCGCCCAAAGAGGTGTTGTATGAAGAAGACATTTGACGCCGTAGCCTTTATGCGTAGGCGACGTGAAGAGCTTTCGCACGAGTATGCCGACCTCGACTGGCAGGAAATCGAAAAGCGAATACGGCAGGCATTGAAGGACGATCCTCTGTGGATAAAGAATAACCAGAACATAACATCTACACCAACCAGGAAGGAAATAAGTGACTATCCATAGGATCAGGCCAACGTATGTCACAATCCTCTCGATGCCCGGTGTGCAATCCGCCGAAGGCGGACACACCCTACGGTTCATTTTCTTCCCGACACCAGCAGTTCAGCATGACATATTGCTGAGGTTATTCGGGTAGACTTTTAAACAGATTCCTCCACTCGGTGTTGCCTTCCCTAAGAGCGTTTGTGAGAAGTATGCGCTGTCATTCTGAACGGAGCGTAGCGAAGTGAAGAATTTCAATGATCCGTCGACATCCCAGATGCTTCGCCTCGCTCAGCATGACAAGGGAGGGAATTGGGACTTCTTACACACGCTCTAAGGGACGCCTTACGGTGCGGTCAAAATGGCGCGCCCTCTTTGCCACCTAATCTTTGGAGTTAACTTGAAATTGAAATGAAATCTTTGTATTATTGAACCTGTGGAAAGCATGTGCGTTAATAGGGAAAGTTCCGAATGGCGGTCTGATAAACAGAAAAATACTTGAAATTATCTTTGAAATCATATTAAAGATAAAAGCAGGATAAATTTGGCCAATTCATCGAGTCAGATGACCCGAAGCATTACCATTGTTTACTAGAGGGACAATCACCCATTTTTTGTACTTGTGGAAAGCAGGATTTTTTCAGTAAAGTATAGATAGGTTGATTGAGGAACATATGCCTAAAGAGGCGTTGAATGTTATTGCAACGAGGCAAATAGGAGACTGAACAAATGCCAAAATGGATACTTATTATTGCGTTGATCGTGGTGTGGACAATGACATGCCCGGCGGCCCAGACGCCGAAGGAGACCTATACGAACCCGGTGATCGACGAGATCGGTCCGGCTGACCCGGCCGTTATTCGATTCGAGGGAACATACTACATGTATTGTACCGGGGACAATACAAGCTATCACGTTTATACATCGGATGACCTGGTGCATTGGACCAAGGGACGGAAGGTCTTTGTCCCGGGCGATAGGAATGTTTGGGCGCCGGATGTATTCCGCGATCCGAAAGATGGGCGGTTCTACCTGTACTACACGGTCAACAAACGCATCGGCGTAGCCGTGGCGGAGAGGCCCGATGCGACTTTTAAGGACAAAGTCACACTCTATGAAAATGCCATCGACGCGCATATGTTCTGTGAAGACGGCAAGTACTATCTCTACTACGTCCAGTTCCCCGGCTTTCGGATCCACGTGCAGCCGATGAAGACGCCGCTCGAGAAGCTGGGGCTACCCGTCGAGATCCTCCGGCCCACGGAGCCGTGGGAGAAGGTCCGCGGGTCCGTGACTGAAGGGCCCTGGATGCTCAAGCACAAGGAGACGTACTACCTTCTGTACTCGGGAACCGGGGCGAATTCGCTGGACTATGCGATCGGCTACGCCACCGCCGCCCAACCGGCCGGACCGTTCACCAAGCACCCGGGCAATCCCGTCGTGCATCGAACGGACAGCGCCTTTGGCCCGGGCCATGGATGCGTCGTCACGGATAGGGCGGGAAAGCTGTGGTCGGTCTATCATCAGCAGAAGGACGATACGAAGCCCTGGAACCGATTCATCTGCATCGACCCGCTGTGGTTCGATGGGAGCGACGTCTTGCACGGCAAGGCGACGCGAGGCACCGCCGAACCGGCCCCGGCGCGATAGACAACCGATACGTAAGAATCCAAAATCGCCCGATTTTAACATGGAGCTCTTTAATCGGTGAATGTCCCTATTACCTATAGAAACACGTCCCCCCGAGCGCAGTCGAGGGGTCTATTTAGAACTTATACAAATAATTGTACGCCGCCATTTGTTATGCTGAATCCTTCGCTTCGCTCGAGGGCAGATTGAGTGAGGCATCTGTGGTATAGTCCGTGTTACAGACCCGGATTCTCCGGCTACGCCTCAGAATGACACGCCCTTTTTGTTTTTTAACCTTTGGAATTCTCTTGAAATTGAGGGGATATCTTTGTACCATTGGATTTGTGGCAAGCAGGAATGTTATCAGTAATGTCCCGGCACGCCGGGGCAGGAATGTCGTATCCGTTTTCAGTCAGAAGTAGGAGGAAAGAAATGACACGCAGGACTTTAGTTTGCATCAGTTTGATTATTCTTAGTTCGATGTTGGCAGGGCAAAGTTATGCCAACGTTGACCCCGAAGCCATTCTCGGGATATGGCTCCTTGACGAAGGAAGCGGTGATATGGCCGAGGATGCCTCTGAGAATGGCAATGACGGCACGCTCATGAACGCACCTGCATGGATTGACGGTGTGTCAGGCAGCGCCCTGGATTTCGACGGGGTATCGAGTCACGTTGATTGCGGCCATGCCAAAGCTCTCAATGTCAAGTTTTTCTCCGTATCCTTTTGGTGCAAGATCGTCCTCTCTCCGGGATGGAACCATATGATTTCCAGGGGTTCGCATGTCGCCGGCGGCACGCCCGGCTCAGTGAATTGGGGCGTTATGACGACCGATTCCCAGGAGACCATCCTGTTTGAATCGTTCAATGACACCACTTGGGCCGGTATCAGGGTCGGAACTTCCGCCGGCGAATGGCATCACGTCGTTGCTACCTATGACGGAGATACGATGCAACTCTTTTATGATGGCGAATTAAGGGATAGCGCAGCGGGGGCGGGTATTCTGCTTGACGAATCCAGGTCTTTTGTCATTGGCGCCAGATCCAACGACGGCGCTGCCAGTAACTTCTATACAGGAAGCATTGACGAGGTGGGCTATTTTAATACCATTCTTGAGACCGAAGATGTTGGAACGATAATGAACAACGGCCTTGCCGGAGTCATTGGCGACAAGCCGTTCGCCCGGCGTCCCGATCCTGCGGATGGCGCCTTGCACGCCGATACATGGTTGACGCTTTCCTGGAAGCCGGGCGATTTTGCCGCTTCTCACGATTTCTATTTCGGTGAAAATGCCGGCGAGATTAGCGAGGCCACTCGAGATTCAGACGTATTCCGGGGCAACCATAGCGATACGTCTTTAATCGCAGGCTTTCCCGGATACCCCTATCCGGACGGCCTTGTGCCGGGCGCGACCTACTACTGGCGAATCGACGAGGTCAACGAGGCCGAGGCGAACAGTCCGTGGAAGGGCGATGTCTGGCGTTTCTCGATTGCACCCAAGACCGCCTATGACCCCGATCCGGCGGACGGCGCCGAGTTGGTTGACTTGAACGTGCAGCTTCAATGGACGGCAGGGATCGGCGCAAAATCGCACTCTATCGTCTTCGGCGAAGACCTCAACGAGGTGAGCAACGCTGACATGGGTATTCCTAACGATTCAACGACTTACACTCCCGGCACACTTGGAATGGCCAAGACGTATTACTGGCGTGTCGATGAGTTCGATGACACAGAAACACATAAAGGTGACGTCTGGAGCTTCACGACCGAGGGTGCCGTCAGCGGCCCGAATCCATCTAACGGCGAAATGGATGTAAACCCGACACAGATTCTCACGTGGGATGCCGGCGCCGTTGCTGCTTCGCACGAGGTGTACTTCGGCACGGATGCGGACGCCGTCAAGAACGCCGGCAAGACCTCACCTGAGTACAAGGGGCCAAAGGCCCTCGGCGATGAGAGCTATGATCCCGGTACACTGCGATTAAACACAACGTACTTCTGGCGGATCGATGAGGTCAACGACGTCAATCCTGATAGTCCCTGGGCCGGCAACGTCTGGAGTTTTACAACAGGTGACTTCTTTATCATCGATGATTTCGAGGATTACAATGCCGACGAAAACCAGATATGGTTTGCGTGGCGCGATGGGCTTGGCGCTGGCGCGCCGGGGACTCCCGGTTACATTCCCGGTAACGGAACCGGCGCTGCAGTCGGTGATGAAAATACCCTTTCTTATACGGAGGAGACGATCGTTTACGGCGGCAGCCAGTCTATGCCGATCGCTTATGACAACAACAAGCAAGACTACTCGAAGTATTCGGAAGTGGAGCTTACGTTAAGTGCCATACGCGACTGGACGGCAGAAGATATTGCGGAATTATCGATCTGGTTCCGCGGTTACCCGGCCTCCGTCGGCAGCTTCGCCGAGAATCCGGCAGGCACGTACACGATGACCGCCTCCGGCGCAGACATCTGGGGCCCGTCCGATGAGTTCCATTATGCGTTCAAGACCCTCACCGGCACCGGATCGATTATAGCGAAGGTCGAGAGCCTGGATAATACGAACGGTTTCGCCAAGGCCGGCGTGATGATTCGTGATACGCTTGACGCGGACTCGACCTATGCCGCGGTATTCGTGACTCCTGAAAACGGGGTCCGGTTCCAGCATCGTAATACAGCCGGCGGCTCCACAAACAGGCAATTTGCAGAGGGTATTACCGCGCCTCAGTGGGTGAAAGTAGAGCGCACGTCAGGGGGGCTCGTCAGGGCGTATTATTCGGCGGACGGCGCCGCATGGGAGCGGTTCAGCCTGACGCAAGTCAAGATGGACATGCCCGTGTACATCGGCTTAGCGGTGACAAGCCATGACGCCGCTCTGGCTTGCGAGGCCGTATTCACAAACGTCACAACGACCGGCTCGGTGGATTCGCAGTGGGAGAACCAGGACATCGGCACAACCGGCAATGATGCAGAACCGCTTTATGTGGCGGTGTCCAACAGTGCCGGCGCGCCTGCGGCGGTGTACCATGATGACCCGGCCGCGGCAACGATAGATACCTGGACGGAGTGGATCATTCCGCTCCAGTCTTTTTCCGATCAGGGCATTAATCTGAGCGAGGTTGACGGGATTGCGATAGGTCTCGGCACCCAAGGTAATCTGACGGCGCCGGGTGGTTCAGGTAAGATGTACTTTGATGACATCCGGCTGTATCGGCGGACGAGTGTTTCTCAGAAGTAAATGCTGAGTTCGTGACATCCGGATGAGTATTCGTTCGGGGCCTGTACGGATTCATTCAGTATGGGCCCCGATTGTCTCCATAGTCAACGTCTCATTTGACTGCGGGGGAATGAAGAACCTATGAAAGCGAGATATTCGGAGGCGAATTTGTTATAATCGCCTTCACGTGATCGCCAAAAAAGCGTCACAAAATTTAATCTGACACATCAGGCTTCATAGGAAGGTGTCCGAGTGGCTTTTCGACGTATTCTTTCGACGTCGTTGGCGTTGTTTGCGAGACACCTCGCCGGGACGGCCAGAGAATTATTGCAATCTCGATGAGATTTTGATATTTTGCGGGTTCAAGTGCGTATGAGTGTTTTAGGGAAGTGTGTACGGGAAATCCCGGCCTGAGGTTTGTGACGTTCAGATGACTGTGTTTGCAGGAGAGATATCATGAATCTAAAAACTCTTGTTGTTCTGTTGGTCTTGATATTTGCCGGCCTGGTGTATGCGGAGAAGCCGAATACGCTCAGCGATAAAGAAAAGAAAGCCGGCTGGCGGTTGCTGTTTGACGGCCAAACGACGGCGGGCTGGCGCGGGTACAGGTCGAAGACGATGCCCCCCAGTTGGAAGGTGGAGAACGGTTCGCTGCTGTCGCGCCCGAAGGAGGGCGAGTCCAGGGGCGATATCGTCACCGTCGATCAATACGGCGACTTCGAGCTGGTCCTGGAATGGAAGATGACCAAAGGGAACAACAGCGGCGTAATCTATCGTGCGACCGAAGAGCACAACAACGTCTGGGAATCCGGCCCTGAGTTTCAAATCCTGGACAACGACAGACACCTGGACGGCCTGAACAAGCTGGCGTCCGCCGGGGCTTGCTACGCGGTGTTCGCCCCCGCCAGGGATGTCACGCGGCCGATCGGGCAGTGGAACCGGACGCGGATTGTGGCCCGGGGCAAACACGTCGAGCACTGGCTCAACGGGGAGAAAATGCTGGAGTACGACATCGACAGCAAACGCTGGCAGGCGCACGTCAAAACCAGCAAGTTCTTTCAGACGGCCTACGGACGGGGCAACTGGGGCCGCGCTCTCAAGGGGTACATCGCCCTGCAGGACTACGGCGGAGCCATCGAGTTTCGCAACATCAAAATCCGCCCGATAGCGCTCGGAAAATGATAGAATGTAGAAAGATTTGAAACATTTCCGTTTGGCTGGGATCATAGAGATAGACGGCCAATGGCACAAGAACTGAATATCCATACGATCCGGCAGGCGCGGGCCGGGAATGCACAGAGCCTTTCGGCGGTGGCCGAAGGCGTGCGGTCGAGGGTCACTACGTACATCTACCGTCTGACCTTCGACTACCATCTAACCCAGGACCTGACTCAGGAGACCGTTCTGGAGATGATGAAAATCCTTCCGCAATTTAAAGCAGTTAATGTCAACAGCTTCTGGAGCTGGATTTTTCGCACCGCTCTCGGCAAGGTCCAGCATCATTTCCGTCCCCAGGGCGCCCGGCGTCTGGCTCGGAAGACGACGTCGGACGAGGCTGTTCTGGCGTCCCAGGCGAGCGATGACAACAATCCGGTGAACGTTCTCGTTCGTGAAGAGATCCGCAAAACGGTGTTGGGCGCCATGAAGGCCATTAAGTTCAAATACCGCAATATTCTTGTCCTGCGCTGTTTCGACAACCTGTCCTATGCTCAGATTGCCGGGATCATGGGCGGCAGCGAACTCAAGGCCCGGCTGTTGTTTTTCCGGGCCAAGCACTCGCTGAAAAGCCAACTGGAACGACACGGTTTTAAACGAGATTCCCTGCTGGCCGGCCTGACCATCTTTGCCGACCTGACCCTGCAGAGCGGGAAAAAGGCGGCGGCGAAAGAAATCGTCTTGGCCAGCTCTCTGGAAACGGGATTGGGCGTGAGCTTGATGGGTTTGATAACCGCCAAAACAGTGGCCGCCGGAGTGTGTATTGTGTGCATAACCGGTATTACGGCCAGTATGATCAAACCGAAACCCAAGCCAAATACGCTCGTCGAGCAACTTTACGCCAACCTGTATCCGTTATTTGATAACGAAGAATTTGTGAATCCATCCGGCATCATTGCAGCAAACGATCCGGATAGAAACGGCTTTCTGATTATCGATCAGGACCATCCCCGAACACCGAAGCAACAACTGCACATGGATCAACTCCAGATCGACCTGGTGAACCACCCACGTATGGGCGTGTTGTTGTCCAAGGACCATTGGATCGAGCTCGGTTTTGACGGGCCGATTCGCGACGGGTCCGGCCCGGATATTCTGATACGGGAGTGGGGCTGTCGTGCGACTATCCGGATTCTTTTGACGGACGGTCGCGGCCAGTCGTTCGAGTTGCCTCCCCCTCAGTGCTGGGGTATGGGGATTTGCCGGAACGAACATATTATCAAATACGACCTGGATGGATTGAATCTGCCCTTTGAAGCGCGCGCGGTGCGTCTGTTGGGCCTCTTTGACCGTTACGGTCGCCACAACGGTGTCGAATTCCTCCTGGTCCGGGCACGTATATCAAAGCCTTAATCCATTTCTTCTGAAACAAATTTCCTTCTGCGGGATGAACACATTAGAAGGCGGATGTGTGCTCTTTGTGAAAGGAGATGGTTTATGAAACCAAAGCGGCATGCACGGTATTGGATAGCGGTCATTGTTTGCCTCGGATGCGCACAGGCATTTGCAGAACCCTTCGCCAAAGGACCTTACCTGGGGCAGACGCCGCCGGGATCCACGGCTCGGGTCTTTGCGCCGGGATTGATCTGTGATACACGGCCACACCAGTGGGAAACCTGGCCGAGCTTCTCGGCGGACGGCAACACCTTTTGTTTTTTCCGACGTTACTATGTTTATCTCACCGAAAACACGGACAAGGGCTGGACAGTGCCTAAGCGTATAAAAAGTATTCCATACAAGACAGCGTATTGCTATCTGTCTGCGGATGCCAATAGTATCTACTTCATTTCCAGCTACGATCCGTCCCTACCCTACAATCTGTGTCGCTGCCAAAGAACGTCTGATGGATGGTCCACACCCCAGGAATTAGGTCCACCACTGAGTTCTCCGGCACGTGAGCTTGGACTTTCTTTAGCAGCGAATAACAATCTCTACTTCGGTTCCGCACGTAAGGGGGGACGCATAAAATTCAATTTATGGATGGCCCCTTTTGTGGGCAACACCTGGCCCCGGGCCGACCGTATCTCTTTGAATCCCCCAGGGCGCGATCCAGGCATTGCCCCGGATGAGTCCTTTATGGTGTTCACTGCCATGAATCAACCGGGAGGTTATGGGGTGCGGGACCTGTACCTTACCCTGCGTTTACCGGATGGCACGTGGTCCACACCGCAAAACCTGGGCCCTCGAATCAACTCTGCCTATTTTGAATACGGGCCGAGGATTTCACCCGACAAGAAGTACCTTTTCTTCACACGCGCTAACGGGTGGTGGGAGAATCGGTATCGCGATACGTCTGATATCTACTGGGTTGCACTCAAGGAATATCTACCCGAATCCTATAGATAGCCCGAATTAATGGCACGCGAATGAAAAGGATATCTGTTATGAAACAGATAACGAATCAGATTGTGAAACTCGTGGTCTTCTTGGGGATTGGTTCCATCGGCTTATGTGCAGAACCGTTTGCTGTGGGACCTTATTTGGGACAGAACCCGCCCGGGCCTATCGCTAAGGTCTTTGCCCCTGGACTGATCTGTGATATACGGCCACACCAAAGGGAAAGACATGGGCACTTCTCTGCAGATGGTAACACCTTTTGTTATAAAATACCCGGAAAGGTCTATATCACAGAAAACACGGACCAGGGCTGGACAACGCCTAAACATATAAAAGGTATTCCAGCTAATCTGTATTCGCCCTGGTCGCCCTGTCTATCTCCGGATGCCAATAGTATCTACTTCACGGACCAACATTTCACCAGATCGGGACGGAGGAGAACGCCCCGGTCCAAAGGCTGGAGTTTCCATCGCTGTATACGCACGTCCAACGGATGGTCTTTGCCGGAGGAATTAGGCCCACCCTTTAGCCTCGCGGTGGGTGGATTCTCTGTGGCAGCGGATAACAGTATCATCTTTGATTCCGTACGAGGCGGTTTCTGGATTGCCCCTTTTGTTGGCAACACCTGGACTCAGCCTATAAAGATTCCTATTAAGATGGGCTACTTAAAAGGCCACTATCCGGGAATTGCCCCGGATAAGTCCTTTATAGTATTCTACTCCATCAAACCGGGAGCACAGGGCGGAACGGAAACGGACCTGTACCTTACCCTGCGAGGAGCCGATGGTATCTGGTCCAAACCCCGGAATATGGGTCCTGGAATTAATTCCGGATATTATGAATTCGGAGCGAGGATCTCCCCGGACAAGAAATACATGTTCTTCAACCGCAGTAACGGGTGGAATCTAAATCGCTATACCGATACGGCTGACATTTATTGGGTCGAACTTAAGGAATATCTACCCGAATCCTATAGATAACCTGAAGGAATATCAGGCGAGTGTAAGGGAGATTAATTATGAAGCAGATAAAGAAAGAAGTGGTTTGGCTTGTGGCTTTTTTGGCAGTAAGTTCTATCCAGGTGTTTGGAAAACCTTTCGCCAAGGGGCCGTATTTGGGACAGACCCCGCCTGGCCCTATTCCTCAGGTCTTTGCCCCCGGACTGATCAGCGATACACGGCCACAAACGTGGGAGGCCTTTGGGACCTTCTCTGCGGATGGTAAAACCTTTTGCTTCATGAAAGGCCCGGGTGTCTTTATCACAGAAAACACGGACCGGGGCTGGACGGCTCCTGAGCAGATGAAGAGTATTCCAACGAAAATATGGGCGCCCTGGTCACCCTGTCTATCTTCGGATGCCAATAGTATTTTCTTTACGAGAAGCTTGATAAAACCGCTGTTCAAACGCAATCTATATCGTTGCAATCGAACAGCACGTGGATGGGCCACGCCGCAGCAACTCGGACCGCCATTCAGTTCTCCAGATAAAGAACTTACATGCTCTTTAGCCGCGAATAACAGTATCTATATCGGTTCCACACGTAAGTTGAAACACGGAGAAGCAATTATATGGGCGATCCCCTTTGAGGGAAATACATGGGTCCGAGATGAATATGTCGCTTTGAATTTCCCAGCGGGCGATTCGGGCATTGCCCCGGATGAGTCCTTTATGGTATTCACTGCCAAGGACCTACCGGGTGGGTATGGGCATCGGGACCTGTACCTGACCCTGCGTCTTCCGGATGGAACCTGGTCCAAACCTCGCAATTTGGGCCCTCGGATTAATACGGCTTATATTGAGCACGGACCGAGAATCTCACCGGACAAGAAGTACCTGTTCTTCAACCGCAGCGACGGCTGGCGTGTACATATCTGCAGCGCGGACATCTACTGGGTTGAGCTCAAGGAATATTTGCCCGAATCTTACAGATAGTTTGAAAGAACATCAAATTGTGAAGTTAAATGGGAAATCCAGGTTTATGAAATGAAATTGAATATATCATCGATTCCAAAATCGATCCAAGAGGTAAACAATGACTCAGTCTTTTGACAAGTCCAATCTAAATCGCAGGCAATTCTTAAAACAAAGCGGGGCAATCGCAGCGGGTGCGGCCGTGCTCGGCAGTCTTCAATCCAGCGTCTTTGCCCGTGGAGACAGCACGATACGACTGGCACTTATCGGCTGCGGCGGACGCGGTACCGGCGCAGTTGGCAATGCACTTTCTGTCCCGAACGGCGGGTCAATCAAGTTATATGCCACGGCCGATCTTATCTCGGAGAAGATGGAAAAGTCGCTTACGGCACTTAGAAAATGGTTTCCCGCCTACAAAATCGACGTTACCGAAGAGCGCAAGTTCCGCGGCTTCGACGCCTACAAAAGAGCCATCGATATTCTAAGGCCCGGGGACGTCGCAATGTGCACAACCCGCTCATATATCCGGCCGGTACACGTTGAGTACGCTGTCAGCAAGGGTATCAACGTATTTTTTGAAAAACCATTTGCGTCTGATCCCGGCGGTTTACACCGGCTGCTTCGTTCCTATGAAGTGGCAAAAAGAAAGAACCTAAAGGTCGCCGCGGGTCTCCAGTGCCGTCATTCCCCGGCTCGCCAGGCGCTGATTAAGAAAATCCGCAACGGCGAGATGGGCGACATACCGCTGATTCGCGCAAACCGTCTTGGAGGCAGCAGTTGGCTCGCCAGTCAGGGCGCTGATTCCAACATTCTGATGAATCAGCTCCAGTTTGGTAGAGGTCAACTGTATTGGATTGGCTCAGGCCATATGGTTGATAACCTGATCCACCAGATTGACGAATGCTGCTGGATAAAAAACGCCTGCCCGGTTTCCGTAGTCGGTATGGGTGGACGCGAGCCCCACAGTACAGACCACGGACAGAACCTCGACCTCTATTCAATGGAGTACACATTTGCCGATGGAACCAAGGCATTCTGTGGCTTCCGCAGAATGAACAAGGCGCGTAGCGAGTTTGCTACTTTTATCCACGGCACCAAATGCGCGGCACAGTTCTCCGGCAGAATACATCGTGCTACAGTTCACATGTTTAAAGACCAGCGGATTGAAAAATCCAACATTGCATGGACACCGACAGATGATCGCTATAATCCCTGGCAGTACGAGTGGAACGAGTTTATCTACAGTATCCGGAGCAACCGGCCGCACAATGAAATAAAGCGCGCTGTTTACTCAGACCTCACATCATTGATGGGCCGTGCCGCCTGCCATACCAACCGGGAGGTCACCTGGGAGCAGGTGATGAATTCCAGATTCCAGTTCTGCGATTATCTCGATGACCTGAGTTATGATAGTGCCCCTCCGGTTAAAGCGGGCAGAAACGGCCAGTTCCCCGTCCCCATTACTGACAAGTGGACAGAGCTTTGAGGATGGATTTGTTTTATTACTCGAATCCTATAGACAATGTGTAGGAATATCAAATAGGCAAATGGCTACTTTAGAAAGGAGAAATATTATGAAACAGACAACGAAAAAAATAGTTTGGCTCATGGCTTTCTTCGGCGTTAATACGATTGGCCTGTGCACCCAACCGTTTGCCGTCGGTCCTTATCTGGGGCAGACGCCCCCCGGCTCCACGCCTCAAATCTTCGCCCCCGGGCTGATCTGCCAGAGCGGTATCTCGGAATCCGATGGGACCTTCTCCGCCGACGGCAAGGTCTTCTGTTATCGCCGGGGGGCCGATGTTTACCTGACGGAGAATACGGATCAGGGTTGGAGCGCGCCTGCGCCGGTGACCGGTTTGACCGGCGAAGTGGCGCGACCCACGATTTCCCCGGACGGAAACACCCTTTATTTTTACAGTAGCGGACGTTTGGCGAAAGTGGATCGAACGTCTCAGGGCTGGACGGAACAGGAATACCTGGGGGCGCCGATCATCTCATCGGTATGGGAAGGCGGGTTTTCATTGGCCGCGAATAACAACTTCTACATCTGTTCCTGGCGGCCCGGCGGCAGTGGTGGATGTGATATATGGTACGCGCCCTATCAAGACGGCACCTGGACGGAGGCCTGCAATATCGAGAGCGTGAACACCAGCTATAACGAATGCACACCGGGGATTGCACCGGATGAGTCCTTTATGGTCTTCTTCTCAAATCAACCCGGAGGAACGGGGGGAAAGGACTTGCATCTGAGTTTTCAATTACCGGAGGGGTCCTGGAGCACACCGAGGCGTTTCGGCGAAGAATTCTATTCCGCGACGCCGATGGGCGGCAACCATATCTCACCGGACAAAAAATATCTCTTCTTCTCCCGCTCAGGCGATATCTACTGGGCGGCGCTCGAGACGTATCTTCCCGATCCCAACGGTCCCATTACCAACACCACTATCAGTCAAGGCTATCACTCCATCCAACTGGCCGTTGATTTAGCCGCATCCGGTGACACGATCCTCATCCCGCCCGGCGTGTATTGTGAACACATCACGCTCGATAAAGACATTGTATTACAGTCCGTGGATCCCAATGATCCTTACTATATCGGCGGCACGGTCATTCAGCCGGAAGCGGATGATCCGGTCTTGACCTTACATGGCTGTTCCGCGGCGTGTGTGATTGACGGTCTGACCCTACGGGCCGGTTCGGTGGGCGTGACAGGTTACAATGCCCATGCCACCTTGCGTCACTGCCGTGTCATGGACAATGTGACACACGGTGTGGAACTCTACGAAGGGAGCAGTCCCCATCTGGAGCACTGCCTGATCACGTCCAACGGTCAGACCGGCATCACGATGCATGAGCTTGGCGGCCGACATCCAGTCCATTGTGAACCTTGGATAAATAACTGCATTGTTGTCGAGAACGGTGACCTGGCTTTAGCCGGGGGTAAGCCGGTGATTCTTGATTCGTTGATTGAGGATTGACGATGTTTAAAAGGATTATAACGATTTGGATTATGCCCTTGCTCTGGATGAATTATCTTCCGGTATTTGCAGAGCCTTTTGCCAGGGGACCTTACCTGGGACAGACGCCGCCCGGCCCTGTCGCTCAGGTCTTCGCCCCGGGACTGATCTGCGATACCCGGCCGCACCGGTGGGAATCCCATGGGCACTTCTCGGCGGATGGCAACACCTTTTGTTTTGGCCGACGCCGGCTTGTTTTTATCGCAGAAAACACGGACCAGGGCTGGACAGCCCCTGAGCGTATAAAAAGCATTCCATACAGAGTGTGGTCACCCTGTTTGTCTCCGGATGCCAATAGTATCTACTTCAGCCGCAGGTACGATCCGCCCAAAGGCTGGACGCTTCATCGCTGCACGCGCACGTCCCGGGGATGGTCTTCGCCGAAGGAACTCGGCCCACCCTTTAATCCCCTGGGGGCTGCATTCTCCGTGACAGAGGATAACAGTATCTGTTTTATTACCGAACGGGGTCGCTTTTGGATTGCCCCTTTTGTGGGCAACGCCTGGGCTCGAGCGATAAAGCTCCCTGTGGACAGGGGCAGCCTCAGAGGCTGCCATCCGGGCATTGCCCCGGATGCATCCTTTATGGTATTCTACTCCATTCGACCGGGAGCACTGGACGGAACGCAAACGGACCTGTACCTGACCCTGCGAGAAGCCGATGGGACCTGGACCCGACCTGAGAATATGGGGCCTCGAATTAATTCCGGGTATTATGAGCACGGAGCCAGAATCTCACCGGACAAGAAGTACATGTTCTTCACCCGCAGTAACGGATGGGGCGCGTATTCGTATTGCGACACATCCGATATCTACTGGGTCGAACTCAAGGAGTATCTGCCCGAATCCTATCGGTAGGGGCGGATCCCCGTGCCCGCCCGTTGCCTGGTCAATGGTGTGGCCGGCTACGGGGAGCCGGCCCTACGGGTTCTTGTTATCAGGAGCAAAAAGATGAGAGAATGCACATTGTTCAAAAGTGTCTTTGTTGTAATAACATTCTGTTGTGTAGCGTCAGCAAAGCCATTTGCCGTGGGACCTTATTTGGGACAGACCCCGCCCGGGCCTGTCGCTCAGGTTTTTGCTCCCGGTTTGATTAGTGATACCCGGCCGCACCGGTGGGAAATCCATGGGCACTTCTCCGCCGATGGCAATACCTTTTGTTATCGCAAACTCGGATATATTTATATCACAGAAAACACGGATCAGGGCTGGACAAAACCTGAGCGTATCAAACGCATTCCCTACAGAGTGTGGTCGGTCTGTCTGTCTCCGGACGCCAATAGCATCTACTTTTTGGACCAATATTTCACCAGACCTCAGCGGAACCGAATCGATCCGACCAAACGCCGGGCCTATCATCGCTGCCTGCGCACGTCCCGGGGATGGTCGCTGCCGCAGGAATTAGGAGCACCCTTCAATTCCGCTGCGGGTGGATTCTCCTTTTTAGCGGATAACAGTTTGTGCCTTAAATCCAGACAAGGCGGCTTTCGGATAGCCCCTTCTGTGGGCTACACCTGGGATCAGGCGATAAAGCTCCCCATGGAGTGGGGCAACTTAAATCCCTGTCATCCAGGCGTGGCCCCGGACGGGTCCTTTCTGGTATTCTACTCCATTGAACCGGGAGCACGGGGCGGAACACCAACGGACCTTTACCTCACGTTGCGAGAAGCCGATGGTACCTGGACCAAACCGCAACGTATGGGTCCTGGAATTAATACCGCCTATCATGAAATCGGAGCGAGAATCACAGCGGACAAGAAATACATGTTCTTCACCCGCAGCACTGGGTGGAATCTGAATCGCTATACGGATACGGCTGACATTTATTGGGTGGAACTCAAGGAACACTTGCCCGAATCCTATAGATAGTATGATAGTATGAAGGAATATCAAATAGGTAAACGACCACGACAAAAGGGAGACCTGTTATGAAACAGATAACGAAAAAAATTGGTTGGCTTGTGGCTTTCTTAGGAATTAACACCGTTGGCCTATGCGCAGAACCCTTTGCCAAGGGACCATACCTGGGACAGATCCCACCCGGTCCTGTCGCCCAGGTTTTTGCCCCCGGACTGATCAGCGATATTCGGCCGCAAACATGGGAATCAAATGGAACCTTCTCTGCGAATGGCAAAACCTTTTGCTTTGCCCGAGGCAAAGGTGTTTTCATAACAGAAAACACGGACCGGGGCTGGACAACTCCCAAGCGTATAAAAAGCGTTCCAGAAACTCCGTGGGCGCCCTACCTGTCTTGGGATGCCAAAAGTATCTATTTCATGTACAGCCACGATCTGTATCGCTGCACCCGAACGGCCCGTGGATGGGCCAAGCTACAGAAACTCGGACCGCCAATCAGTTCTCCAGACGCTGAATGGGGATTCTCTTTAGCGGCGGATAACAGTTTCTACCTTGCTTCCACGCGCAAGGGGGGACGTGGTAGTGGCGATATATGGTGCATTCCTTTTGTTGATAATACCTGGTCACAGGCCATCAATATTCCTGTTATAAACACTCGCTACAGCGACGGCGCCCCGGGTGTGGCGCCGGATGAATCCTTTTTGGTATTCAACTCCGTTCGACCGGGATGTCAGGGTGCTGATCTGTACCTGAGTTTGCGACAATCGGATGGAACATGGACCACGCCGAAGAATCTCGGTCCCAGAGTCAATTCCGCTTATTTGGACATCTGCCCCTATATCTCACCAGACAAGAAGTACCTGTTCTTCACGCGCAGTGATGGCTTTGATCCAAGAAAGCACAGCGCGAATATCTACTGGGTGGAACTCAAGGAACATCTACCCGAATCCTATAGGTAGGGACAGGTCCCCGTGCCTGTCCATTTTCTACGCCAGGATACGGGCGGCCACGGGGAGCCGCCCCTACGGACAGAATCAAATGAAAAGAACATTATTGATCTGCATAACGATAGGTCTGAGTATTGTCTCAGCAGCTTTAGGCGAAACCCAAGTCAAAACAATTGTTCACGGGGGAAGAACGCGGTCCTACCGTGTGCATCTGCCGCCGTCGTA